>WNFJ01266858.1_pt3 | contig 11819 bp, 17 predicted proteins | sample 5400461 | NCBI WGS metagenome assembly WNFJ01 (sample SAMN13153349, study PRJNA577476) | soil metagenome | isolation source: 115 cm saprolite on Douglas fir-dominated hillslope | place: USA:California | collected 2013-09-17
GTACGCGCCATAATTCAGCGGCGCCAGTTGATGCCGCGCGCTCGCGCAGCACCTGGAGCACATCGCGGCCGAATAATCACGTCAGACCGCAGCGCGACCAGCTCCCATCGGCAGGGTGCAGGGCTCAGGGGCTTCAGAAATTCAGCAACCGAACACCGACGCGGCTATTGCCACCGCGATCAACGCGCTAGACTAAATCACAGCGCGGCGACGTGGAGCTGGAAGGGGTCGATCACGGGCGCCTCAGCCCCTGAGTGCCCGCCAGACGGTCGCCTCGCCAACGTCAAAATCAGCGGCCAAGGCCGCTAGACTAGGGTCTCACCGGCCGCGTCCCCTTTCCAGCGAAGATCGGATGGGTCGCTCACGCCGTCAGCCCTCGCCCGTTAGGGTTAACAAATGGTTATTGATGCAAATTATTAACAATCTGTTAAGTATTTGATCGGGCGGAGCCGGTCCCGTTCGCGGTCCCCAATCTTCCCTAACATTTTGCTGAGCACTGAGTGTGGAAGACATCATGCAAAAGCATTCGATGCTGTGGACTATTTTGCAAGAGGCTGCAGCATTGCTCTCGCTGCTCCTGTTTGTGGCCATGATTATGGTCTGGGCTCATTTCATCACGTTGTGAGCCGCAGCACATGCGAGCTGAGCCCCAAGGCGTGCAAACTGTTGCGCCGCCCCTATCCCGTACCAGCCGCCATGCACTGTCAATTCTTGAGGAGAGCTTAGTTAGGTGACCACAGCGGCGCGCTCACGGCCGAATGCAGCTAGGCCTCGCCGCACAGCGCAGGGCCGCCGCCAAGGCGAGCGGCGTCAAGCGGCGGGGCCGCGACGAAAAGCTCTTCTCTTTGGACCGATGAACTCATGGATTGAACGCAGGCTGGGCGGGCGGGAACGATCCGTGTTGCGGCCCCAAGTGTCCAGATTTACCGAAGGTACTCTGAAACCGAACAAGCGATTGTGGACGGCCGTAATGACGGCCTGCGCCCGCCACATTCTCGCCCGGCCGCGAACGGATCGTCCCGGAGTTTCGTGATCGGGATGCGGCGCTGAGCAGTGCGCCAGGGGCAAGACAAATGCGAAAGCGCGGGACGTTGTTCGCTCTGCCCGTGTCCCCGAGCCTGTCTGTCACGGCGGGGCTTAGCACGCTGTGGAGCTGCGTGGTGCTTGCGGCCAACGAATGCGTCGCAGAGCCGAACTTCCAATCGACTCAAAACAGCCACTGGTACTACCGCACCGATCCCGTGCGACACCGCAAGTGCTGGTACGTGGGCGGGCCGGGACTCCAGACGACGCCGCCGTCGCGGACGTCTCCCAAGCTGAAAAGTGATTCGCGCATCTCACAAACCATGATTGAGGGCCGCCCGAAGCTTGGCGGCGTACGCGCAAATGCGGCAGCTTGGGACGCGTCGTCCCACGAATCTCTGCAATTGCAAGAAGGGCAGAACAAGCCTAACTCGTCGCCCGATCAGGCAGATCGGGACGCGTTGTTCCGAGAATTTGTGCTGTGGGAAGCCCTGCATATGGACGCTGCAGGTGGAAGTCTCTTCGATCAACGGATCACCCTCGGATTCGTCAAGAGTCAACTTCATTCTTCCTCGCCCTCGATCAGACTCCCAGCCGCCGCGAGCAGCGCGATCATCCCGAACATGCTTTCAGCAGCGGCGCTGATAATGGCGTCGCCACTGATGACCCACGCGAGCACAAGCCCCAGAGCGAATGGTACGCCCTCAACGGCAAAACGAGTGAGCACGTCGTTGTATACCCGACGCTGATTCACGGCTGGCATCCAATCATGGGCGCTTTGGCGACGATTTTTTATCCGGGGAATACGGCCCCTTGCCTGCTAGCAGCTTGCTCCATGAACCTGCCTCGGCGATTCCAGATGCGCTCGTTTTCCGCAGCGTGGCGATATGGGCCTCTGGTTTGGTTTCGGTCATTGACGTACTCCGTACAGTGAACGCGACCCAGCCCGGTGCGAATTACGCCAGGACCTGATTAACGAAAGGTGTATCACCTTCACTCTGAAGACATCGGGCGCCAGTCCATGAGACTGAAGGCCCCGTGTCCAAAGGCGCGATTCTTCCGGCTTTTGATTCCGCGAGAGCGGCGAAAGGCCCATCGATCCGGAATATCTGCCGTCCGAAATTACCACGGATAACATTCCATTATCAGAGCTAAAAAGCTCGCCAGAAACCGGCCACGTGGCTCTTCCGCTTGATTGTATCCATCGGAATCTGTTCGCCCATCCCGTGGATCACGACAACTGCTTGCATGTCGGCGGTCGGTTTGGCGCCATGGGCGGCAGGGGTAGAATGGGGCGGCGCCGCTGAGGCACGAGGCTTTTGGACGGTCATGATAAAGCGTTGCGGGCAAGATCAGGTTGTCGGCCGGGCCATCGGAGCATAATAGCATCGCTACAGGGCGGGTCCAATTGCGAAGCAGGATCACGCAGTGTCATGCTGCGCTGGACGCAAGCCTCCACTTTCATCCGAGATTCAAGCCTGTCCCGCACTGGCAGCGTGAATAGAAGGTCGATCCGTTGCCCGGCTCGGATTCGACCCAGATCCGCCCGCCGTGCATCTCGATGATGCGCTTGGCGATCGACAGGCCGAGACTGGTCCCGCCCTTCTTTCGCGTGATCGAGCTGTCGGCCTGTTGGAACTCCTCGAAGATCTTGGCCTGATGATAATGGAATGTTATCAGAGGTAACGCGATGGCCATTGGTTCCGTCTCATTTGCTCATCGACACTGCCCTGCCCGAGACCCGCATTTGCTCGTCGGGGCTGGCCCGGAGATTCTTGGCCCGTGGGTAGGCCGCGGCAGCCCCGGTCTTCTCCCATCCCCTAGAGTGGTGGCGTCGACCTCGGGCGCGAAGCGGTCGGGGTGGCGAAGCGCCCCCGCCTCGGCGTATTGGAGGACACCTCCATGACGACCGAACAGAAGATCATCCGCGCCAAGGTCGGGCTCCTGGAGCTCGCCAAGCGGCAACGTCAGCCAAGCCTGCGAAATGATGGGCTACAGTCGCGACGTTTTCTACCGCGCTTCTATCCGGGATCCGGTCCTGCGGGTGCCACAATGAGGTCTCGGCCGAGTCACACTTTTGTCGGCTCAGGGGCAAACAATGAGATTCGCAGGGGGTGATCCCGTTAGAGGTGGATCATGGGGGGACATACAAGGCCGCGAAAGATCTGTGATGGAGATCCCATAAACGAGCGTACCGAGGATAATACCGGCTGGACCGAGCAGAACATTGTGCGGCTTGAAAAGAAGGTGGACTCGGTCGACACTGCCGCTGTCGTGGCTGATGCGTGGCTCGCCCCCCGGCGGGGCCGCACCCTGCTCGGTCTGTTCGGCATATTGAGTCGCTTGACCCTTGCAATATCAGCAGCCGCCATTGTCGCGCTCGTCGTTACGGGGCGGCTCCCGCCCTTGTGGAACACGGGTGCAAACGGGCCAACAACCTCATTGTGGTCCCGCTTCGTGGGAAGGACCTTTCCCACGGCGGAACGGTCTCAACGGCCCGCGCCGCAACTGGCCGCTACCCGAGCAGTTCCGTCCGACGCGGATGAGGACTTGCCGCTTGGGTTGTCGGTTCTCGGCGAAACCAATGGTGCCGCCTTGGTGATTACCGGTCTTCCGACCGGATCGGCGCTGTCGTCCGGTCGGCCGGTGGGGACGAACAGTTGGCGTATATCGGCTGCGGATCTTAGCAACACCGTGGTTCGTCTGCCGCAAGGGTTTGTCGGTGCCATGGATCTCGCGGTCGAACTCCGACTGCCCGACGAGACGGTCGCTGAACGTCGGTCGATACGCCTTGAACGGGCTCCAGGAGCGATTGCAGGTATGCCCATGGCCGGCACGGAACCTATTGAACCCCAAACCAGTGATACGCGCCCCGCTCAGCCGCAAACTCAGTCGGCTGCGCCGCTTGATTTGCTGCGAATTGAAGACGCCACACGCGTTCAGCAGCGGCTAATTGAGCTTGGATTTCTTTCGGGGACTGCGGACGGAGTATGGGGCCCTCGATCGCGCAGCGCTCTTCGCGGCTTTCGAGTTGTAAACCGCCTTGGATCCGACGATACTTGGGACGAGCAGACACAACGGGGCCTTTTCGCAACATCGGGCATTCCAGCGTCATCTGCAAATCAGCCTGAAACAACAGGGCAGTTCGTAGAAGCGACGATTCCACCGCCACCCGGAGCGGCACGGAATCCGCTAAATCATTCTGACGCTCTTTGGATACGAAGACGGTTGCGCGATCTGGGCTATTATTTTGGCAATGACGACTCTATTTGGGGAGCCGCTTCCCGAAGCGCACTGCGTGATTTCAAAGCTACCAATGGCCTTCAAGAGAACGATACGTGGGATAAGGAAACCGAACAACGGCTGTCCGACCAAATTATTCACGCGAGCAGTATCTTTATTGGCCGTTGGGGGGTCGATACTGATCAATGTCAGCGAGTTCAGAATGGCAGCGCCCCAATCACCATAAATTCACATCGCGCGGAAACAGTAGGCGGTGCGTGTGACTTCCGGTCCGTAAAACGAGAGGCCACGAACAGCTGGCGTATTCAGGCTTTGTGTTCCGCTGATGGAAACTCCTGGACTGCCAACATCAGCCTGAAATTGATTGGATCAAAGTTGAGTTGGTCGAGTGAGCGAGGCACCGAGACATACGTACGATGCTCGAGACAATGGGTGCTGCGATGACGGGAGCGCGAGATCCTGGCGGAACGCTTAGCCTGGAGGCACGACGCCCCAATCTCCGGATAAGCCAACGGACACCGGCCTAGAGACCGAATTCATTGCAGAGATACGATCTGATAAGCGTCCGCTGAAGAAGTACGCTGCCGCCCGGCCCACCAAGTTATTCTATGCAGCGCTTTCGCCAGGGGCAGCCGATCTTGCAGCCGTTCCGCGGTCGAGATGATCCTACTTGCCGGCAGCGCCGGGAAAGCTCCCGACATTCTCGGACGGATTCAACACGTCGGCGCGCGTGTCGCGCATCGCGGTGCTCACCTTCCTTACGAGTACGGCGAACTCCCGCAGGTGCTCGCTCATCTTCTTCCCGTTCGCTCTTAACTCGGTCGCGAGCTGCTGAGCTTCTTCCATGATATCAGCCGCAATGTCCACCGCGGCTTGTGCAGCTTCCTCGATGTCCTTGGCCGTCGTTTCGCTCGCTTCTATGATTGCGAGCGCTGACATGCTGCCGATTTTTTGGATACGCTCGGCCGCGGTAATTTCCGGCACCTCACCGTCGCCGTTCGCCCCCCGGCCAGCGAAATTGCGCAATGCTTCTTCGACACCACGTTCGACCTGAGTGAGCTGACGTATTTCTGTCATTGACACCCCCCCCTTCGTCTGGTCCTTTCACCTGGCACCCCGACACCTATGAGGCTCAGTGGTCAGAATCCGGAACAGGCCCGGAAGTCAAGATCTGCTGGCTCGCTTATCCCCGCTCTCCCCGCTCTTCACCCTGGGCCTGCCGCCCCGAGCTTGAAAGGAGGTGGCTACGTCCCAAGGATTGCTCATTGGTCGTCCAAGAAACGAGACCCGCGGAGCATGGCGGCCTCGTGGTTCCATACCGCCCGGAGCCGTCGACGAGAGCCCAGGGGCGTGCGCTCTCCTGGTCAAATCTTGATCGCGTTCGCAAAGAGCATGTCACCCCATTCGTAGAGAGGCCGCATAAAATCAGATTGGGTATGGATTGCCCGACCTTTGCGATCAAGCCATTTTCGTCCGTAGGTATCGAACGGAAAATGCCGAACGTAATAGTCGCAGGTCTCCTCCCAATGCTCGACCGACAGTGACTTGCCATAATGCTGGCAGTAGAGATCGGTCTGCACCCGTTCCACCCCGCCTGGCTCTCGCGCATGGTGTTCCGCGAAGAAGACCTCCGAGCGATTCCGCCAGAGCATCAGAATGTCCCTTTGTTCCGGGCCGAAAAATCGACGAAAGCCCAACAGTTCGCGGTCGGGGTGATAGGGCGCACGATCGTCAGGCGTCATATATGCATCGAAAAGCCGAATTCGTACGCCGTCGCAATTGCCAGCACGCGAGCCTCTTGCGAAGCCACGCAAATCCCCGGTAACGCGTTCATCCGCATCAAAGCAAAACATCCAATTGAACTGCAGCTGTGCGCGTGCAATCTGCAGCAAAAGTCCGCGATGTCGACCTTCTGCAATCCGGCGCGCCTTAATGTCTTCCTCCCACGACCCATTTGTCACGATCAAGACGACTTTCGGGTGACTGCGGAGAATTTCCAGTGTCCGATCCGTACTCGCGTCATCATATGCGATGATCGCATCCACATGCCTGCCGGCGTAATTCAGGGTGTCCTGCAGAATAAGGGCCTCATTGCGGAGCCGCGTGATTCCGATCAAAAAGTGCTTCTGACCCAGCAGCCCTGCATTGCCCGTGATGATCCGCTCGCAGTCGCGGAGTTGCCAACTGCCTGTCCCCGGTATGATCACTGCCGTGACTCTAATTGAAAAGTTTGGTCCCGATGATGGTCGACCAGCGGAATAACGGCAAGGCCTACGCCGAAGGTCCGCATGACCAACCTTGTGCGAATCGGGATGCGCCTCCCCGGCTCTTGCGACAAGGCAGAGCGGGGTGGGCACGGCAAAACCGGCGCTATTGCCGAGTAGGCCCGGGGAATTTCACCCCGAGCCCTCACAGATCCGGACGTGACACTCTCGCGTCATCCCGCTCATGCCACCGCGCGAAGGCTGCCGCCTTCCATTGAACTTCGGGTTCCTCCCATTGCCGGTTGACCCGATTCAAATGGCGATGGCCTGCGCAGCTGCTCGGCGCCCTACCTTGCCGGTCAACCGTGTAGCGTTAACCAAGAATTAACGATTGATTTCCCGGCGAGCGCTCCGCGTCCCAAGAATGACGGACTCGGAAATGGCGGCTCTGCGAACCCGGCTCGGGTTCGCCGGCAAAATTAAAAACAGGAGGCTGTCATGCGGTTAATCGCGCTCGGCGCTGCCACTGCAATTGCCACAGTCTTATCCTTTGGTGTCGAAGCCGCCGACCTTTTCGATCCTCCTTCACCGGTCGGACCGCCCCAGTATGGCGTGGCTCCGCCACCCGCCGTTGCGCCTCCCCAAGTGCTCGTCGTTCCGGGGGCCCCAGTCGCGATTCCCCGGTATAGTGGCGCACCAACTCCGCCTGCGGTGGTGGGGTTTTCGCCTTATGGCGAGGCGCCGCCGGTGGCTCCTCCCGCGCCCGGAACCTCTCTACCGCCGCGCGCAGCGTGCGAGCCCGTATGGCGCTGTGGGAATAGCGGTTGCGGCTGGGGTCCGAGCTGCGCACCGCATCCGGAAAATTACACCGGCCCCTATGGGGCGCGCGGTCCGCAGGTCTACTCAGAGGCCCCGCGATCTCCGGAGCCCTACGCGGGCCCGAACGGGGGCCTGATGCCCCGCCGGCTCCGGAGCCCTACTCCGGCCCGTACGCGCCACAAGTCTACTCCGGTCCAACGGGCCGTATGCGCTGGATGGTCGGCCCGCAACCCTACGGCCTGTAATCGCGCGAATGTGGGGGGCCGGCGGCGCCCGTCACGGAGGGTCCACGGTATGACGAAGACTGTGTGTGCGCTGTTCGCGGTCGCGGGTCTTTGGGCGGCGGCGCCGGCAGTCGCGGGAAACATGGGCGCCGATGAAGCGCGCCGATTTGTCGTCGGAAACCTGTTCTCGTTCACTTGCTTTGAAGGGACGTCCGGGGAGGCTCGTGTCTATGCCGACGGTTCGGTTGGAGGTGTGATCCGCTTGAGGGGCAGCGGGCCCCCGCAATACGCGACTCTTCCGCCCGGAACGCTGCGGGTCAGGGGAGACGCCATTTGCGCCCTCATAAGTGGAATGTCGTACGAGGCATGCTTCGATCTCGATCGCACCGGCGCAAAGAGCTTTCGCGGTTCGCTCCCCGCAATTGGATGGTTCGCGTCCTGCCAATTCATCAAGCAGCCCAATCGGCCCGGGATGGCCAGCACGGCATTGCCGCTCTCCATCCAGCCGACTGCATCGTCCTCAAGCCGCCACTGAACCAGTCCGGAGCGCCTGCCAGTTCGAGCCTGGCCGCAAAAAAAGAAGACCTCGGCCGCCGCTGTCAGGGAGCAGCCGAGGTCGTGGGCGGCACGGGCGTTGGGGGCAACAATGCGACAGTGCCGTCCGAATTGCTCAGCTATGCTCAAATTGGTCAGTGGCCGGACGAGGGTGCTTCTCGCGCCACTTCGGCCCCGGCCCGCGCATGTAGTGTAATTCCGGCCGGTACGACGCGAACACGGTCACCAGCCTTTTCGGTATCAATCCCCACAAGGCGGTGCGGCGAGACCGATGCGAATTTCCTAATCGCATATCGAACTCCTCACCTTAGCGATATGCCAGTTTGTCCGAGGCCGCATTTGCAGGTGTTCCCACCAACACTGGCTCTGACGAGAATGCGGCATTGTCCCGGTCGACCGATTCGAGGACAGGTGCCGTTGACCTGACTGCCGCCCCCGCTCCGTGAGCCGAGGAATAGAGCAACCCGGGTACAAGGACCGCGGCGATAGCCGCCGATAACAGGAACGGCAGCACCTCCAGGATGAACTTCGACGTTCGCTCCAGCATGGGAAACCCCTCATCAAGGCTCGTCCAAGGAACCAAACGAGTATTTCATACACGCGATTAGATTTCAAACGATTGTTTATGGCAAAACTATGGCAACCACCTGCATTGCCCGCTCCGCAAGAAGATTTGCATTTCTCCACAGGGCGTATTATGCACTCGGTTCAAACAATCGTTTTACCTGGAAAGCCCATGACCCGTCCGGCTGAATACACCCGCCACGCCATCATCAAGGCCGCCGTCGCCCTGTTCGCAGAGAAGGGCTTCGAAGGTACGGGCGTGCGGGCCATCGTCGCCAAGGCTGGCGTCAATCAGGCAGCCATCAATTACCATTTCAAAGGTAAGGACGGCTTGTATCTCGAAGTCCTCAAGGCAGCATTCGAGAAGCTGACCGATCATGCGGGGTTTGATGCGGAGCGGCTGACTTCGCTTTCCCGCGAGGAGGCCCTGCGAAGCTTTGTGGACCAGCAACTGCGGCCGCTGCTACTACGGGACGAGACGAGCCGTTACATTCGGATATTCGCGTGGGAGAGCGCACATCCCACCAAGGTCTTCCGCGAATTCATGGCCACGAATTCGAGCTCGTATCTGACGGCTGCTGTCGATCTCGTGCGGCGATTCCTGCCTCCAGGCACTCAGAAGCGGATCGCCCTATGCGGGGCCATCTGCCTGATGGGCCAATGCAGCATTTTCGTACGGAACCGTGAGCTGTTCGCGGAAGAGCCGTTCAGCATCACCATCGACGCGGCATTTGTGGATGAACTGAGCGACCTCATCACGCGGCTAGCAATCGGAGGCTTGCTGCACGCGTCAGCCGCAGCTTCATCGGGTGCGGAAGTTCGAGCCGGTCAACCTCTTTCAGTGGCGGGCTGAATTACCGGACGAACGAGCTCAGCTCTCTTTAAATCGATAACCCACACCATACAGCGTCTCGATCATATCGAATGCGTCATCGACCAACTTGAATTTCTTGCGCAAACGCTTGACATGACTGTCGATCGTGCGGTCGTCGACATAGACTTCATCATCCCTTGGTCGAGCTTGCCGATCAGGTCGCGTCCCACACCGACCAACTTTCCCAATATCAGGCGGCTTGGTCGCGGTGAAACTTTGACGGTGTGAAGGAAATCGAACCCGATTTTAATACCCAATCCTCGGGAAATCTGACTCGCTTGAGGCGGCTTCCGCACGATCGGCGTTGGCCTTGCCCTCGGAACCCCCGGCGTATATGTGACAGCGGTCGGGGAAGACGCCGAACGGGCAATGTCATCGCTGGGACGGGAGGGCATTCCCATGTTGAGGCATGAAGTGGTGGCGAGCCTCGTGTTCGGGGCGATGGTCACGTTCGTTTTCGCGCTCGTCTGGGGTCGCCAATTCGTCGACCTCGTCACCGGCGGGCCTTGAGGTCGCGGGCTTGACCTTCCCGCTCGCAGACCAGTTTGATATAGGTGGCAACGAGGATCACTGCCCGGTGACGATGATGCAAACCTCATCCGCGATTGGGCCGGGACCAGGGCTGACTGCATACCTGCCCTGCCAAGCCTCGCGGAGATCGCCACAATTTGGTCGAATTACCGCCAAACCCTCTATTGTGCCGGGGTAATGTATTGGGGGTCGGCTATGGTGCCTCTGCCCGAGTATACTTTAGGCTTCGACTTGCGTCGAAGCGAGCTGCTGGTTTTGGTCGCGGGAATAGGACTGATCGCGCTGGCAGCACTGGCGTTCTAGCCGCGCCTCAGACTGAAGGCGCGTCCCAGCCTGACGAACTAGAAAACGAATAGGTGGGTGCCCACCCGTTTACGATGACGCCAAGGGGGTGCGGAACATGACTCCTGGGGACGAATATCGAAATTGGGCGAACGAATGCATAGCGGCAGCGGACAATATCACCGAGCCGGAGCGCAAGGTCAGTCTCTTGGAACTTGCCCAGCGATGGATGCGGCTCGCTTTCCAAGTAGAAAAAATTGGAGAGCGCAACGGGGTACGAGGCGATGTTCTGTTGGATGACGACCAGCGGCAGCGCAATCACTAAGGCTCTTTGACGATCCGCTGGGTCTCGGTGCCGCAGGTTTCGCACCGATAGGTCACTTCAACTCGCCCGTCGCTGAAAGACAGCGTGCCTTTTCTCAACGAACACCATCGGCCTGCGGCAACTCGGACAAATCGGAACCGTGGGAGAACTGCGCGGTCGAGTATTGTTCTGAGTTGACACAGCAGCCTCTCTCCAGGACCAACCCCTAAATGCGGCGTTTCGTTGCCGTTTCAGATTGCTGACATCTGAAACTTCCATCCGCATAGTTTCAGGTGTTCGACAATCGCCCTCGCCATCGCCCGCCGCTCATCCTCCGTCAGAGCCCGCCGCAGTCCTTTGATAGGCGTTCTGGGCAGGGCAAAGCCAATGTCGAACTCCAGGTGCTCATCGACATTCCAGCCCGCGACTCGACCTTGTGCCGGTTCGCTCGTGCCGCCGACCTTGGACTTGTTCTCGGTCTGTTCTTACCTTGCCCTACCCACGACCGTCAAGCTGGCAACCGCTTCGCCACTCCCCATATTCGTCCCCCAGTCCGGCTGGCAACGTAACTAAGCCCCCGGTCGTAGCGTAAGTCCGAGGGCTTTTTCTTTTAGTGAAGCACCGGGGCAGTTTCGACTCCAAAAAATCCCGGGGGGAACCGCTACTTGGATGGCCTGGGGGATTTTTCTGCGTATCGGAGTTCGTCCCAAAGCCGCCTGCTCGCCTATTTTTGGAAAGGGCCTTTGAGGGCCCTCGGGCGTGGCCACGTTTTCGCCACAAGGGAAACCTTCAGTTGAGCCAGGGTTGGGAAAGGAGCGTGCTATGACACTGATAGCGCATCCCCGGAATTTGGATCAGGTCGAACGTGGTGTCGAAGAAGCATTGGGCAATTTCGCTGGCCACGGGGCGCACTGTGGTAGTGAGGTGCCGGATATCACGGGGGCCGAGCGCATCGACAAAATCGGCAACATGTCAGCACTGGTGATCATCGAAGCGAGCGAAACGACGGCCAAGGACATCGAGGCAGCCGCACAAGTCGCGGTGGACATCGCGGCCGACATTATGAAAGAGGCCCAGCAGCTCGCCAGCGAGTTAAGGGCGAGCGGGAACAAGATTGGCGAGCGCCTGCGGGAATTCGCCACGCTTGCCAAAAAGGTGAGCACCGCGATGCGCGACACGCGAGCCAAGGTGTTGAG
>WNFJ01313490.1_pt2 | contig 11819 bp, 22 predicted proteins | sample 5400461 | NCBI WGS metagenome assembly WNFJ01 (sample SAMN13153349, study PRJNA577476) | soil metagenome | isolation source: 115 cm saprolite on Douglas fir-dominated hillslope | place: USA:California | collected 2013-09-17
GCCCGAATCATTAAGGCTGACTTTCCAGAATGGCTCGGACGTGAAATCTGGACTGAAACTCATGTGCCCATCCTCGCCCAAGTCAATCATCGTTATGTCGCCAAATCTGTGGTCGTGAATTTAATACCGAATGAACCTTTCTATGACCGTTGTGGCCTTCAGCCGGACCAACTTGAATTATTGCCCGAATTCAAAGACGACGTTCCGATGCTGACGATCGAAGAATTCCTAGCACAACCAAAGGAGCAAAAACGATGAACACTCACAGCACCCAGTACCATCCGCACGAATATCTCATGCGTCGCGACGAGTACCGCGAGCTGCTGCGCCGGTCCGTGGGGCCGCACGATCCGCATCGGAACCTGAAATGCGGCAGCTACGACAACGAGCGCGGCTGGAAAAACTATGACTGGCTCGAACACCAGACCGAACGCAACCTCACCGCCGCTGTGTGGGGCGTTGCGCTACTCGGCGCGATAGCTATCGTCGTAGGCTGTGTCGCGGGCTACCAGACAAGCATCATCAGCGCCGTTACCAGCGCGCTGTCACTGCGCTAGGAGAACTGGCCGTGCCCGACCCGCTGAGCGTGCTGCTCGACGCGATCTGGATCGAGGCGAGATGGCAACTACGGCTCGCCGAGCGTTACGAGATACGGCGCTATGCCGCGCATTTCTGGTGCATGCCTTTCGAAGCCGACCGCTACGCCTTCTGGGTGATGACGATGGAGCACCACATTACTGCTCACCTGTCTCAATTGCGGGGCCGCGCATGATGTATTTTCTGATCGGTTGCGTTGTCGGCTTCGTTATTCCGGCCATCCTTGCCGTGACGTTGCTGCTGCTGTTCGTGTCCCGCGACGTGGACCGCGAAGATGAAATCAGGAGGGAAGAGCGATGATTAGCGACGCTCAAAGAGAAGAATTTACTGCGCGCGCGGTTACGATAAGGATCGCCAGCAATGTTGCACGACGCGAGATAGACCTGGCCGAAGCTGTCGAGATATTACTGCGGGAATACCAGACGCAAGCGGAACGATGCGCTAAGTTCGAGTCAGAGCAACAACGGGCGATCGACCTTGCCCACCGGCGCATCGAGAAGCTGCGGGAAGGATTCCTAGAGGCTATTCAAAACGACGACATCCCATATTGGATTCATGACGGCATGCAAGACCTGTTACGTGCTGACGACGCCTTAGCCAAGGAGCAGAAATGAAACGCGAGTACCCGCCACCTATCACTTGCTTGAAGTGCGGTCAGCAGCACGGCCAAGGCAAATGCGGAACTACGCGAATCATTGGGAGACCGAAATGAACCAACCCACAACCCTCCTGATTGGCGACGTACCTGCCACTTTCGCTGTCATGCCAAGCCAGTGGGCTGACGCACTCAGGTCGGCGCCTGATGCCCCGGAGCGCATGCTCTGGCTGTGCGTGCTGGAGGACGCGATCCGCTGCGTGCAGGGCTGCGAAGTCGGCGCCACTAGTTTCGGTTACGGCAGTCGTCGTGTCAAAGCTGCCGAGGCGCACACTTGGCTTGATAGCCAGGCGACCTATCCCGGCTCGTTCAGGTGGATTTGCGATACGCTCGATATCGAGCCGGACTATCTGCGCCAACGAATCGCGGAGGGCATCACGCTCCAGCGCAGGTCTCCGGTCTCTGCCAGTGAGCATCCGACCATGATCCGTCGGAGAGTCAGGCGGGCGCAATCCGCTTAGGACTTTAGCGCCGCATCCAACCCGGCGAGCAAGCCTGCCACGTCCTCCGACCCTCTCGCATACTCTGAAACGTATTGCTCGATTACCCGCCGCGCCTCTTTCAGCAATGCGTCCTGGGCGCGAATCTCGGCGACGATCTCCATCCCCAGACTGCCATCCTCCGCGATTGCTGTCGCAAGGTCCCCATTGTGAGCTTCTGTTTCAAGTAGAAGCAGTTTTGCCTCGTTCATTGTGATCCTCCAGAACTCAGGGCCTCGATCGGCCCTGCCGTTTCGCTTTTTCTTCTCTGTCTTTAGAGTGCTTGCACCATTATGCCGCTAGATCTTCGCCTTGCGGGCGTGAGCGTCTGTCAGCGTCATCGCGGTCGCTCCATCACAAGCTCGATTCTCACCCTGACTACTTTCGGCATCTTCCAGCCATGCGGCTCGGCACGTAGATCGGCCCTTTGGCTGATATAACCATAGCGCGCTTCGCAGGCCGCTCGGGCGGCTTTGCGACTGGAGAACAGGAGCCGCCTGGCCGGCGTGTCCGCATCTCCGATCAAGAACTCACGGTGACCGTCCAGTTGGTTGTCCTGCTGCCATAGGAGACCCCAAGCGTAGATATCCGTCGTCATTGCCGTACCCTGCCGATTATTTGCTGGTGTGCTGGTTTGATATGTGGTGTACAGTCAGCACACCAGCAAACCAGTCCGTATTTTATTGATCTTTTCACCCGGTGCTTTTCATCTGGTTTGAGTCGGCCCTATCTGGTTTGAGCGCCGTCAAACCAGCAAACCAGATGAACCTTCCTTATCTTTTGCCCAGAACACATACCGCTTGCCATCCTTCCGATGATTCACCTTGCCGTCCTCATAAAGCATCAAAGCCGCCAGACCAGCCGCCGAGCGTTGCACCTTTAGCTCCCGCCCAAGGGCGTCCGAGCTCCATTCCCTATCCGAGTTGGCGATAACGTCCAGCGCCTGGGGCTTGATAGCCCGCGCCTGGTCCTTGTAGCTGTACGCCCCCGCCAAAGTCACCCATCCCGTGATGCTATCTTTGGTTAGCACCTGCTCCCCATCGAATGGCTGGAACCCGCCCCCCTTCCCCTTCGACGTTACCAAGGTGTAAATGTCACCGGCCTTATGAATGCAGACAAATCGCGCGTTGCAGCCCCCAGCTATCGCGATGCTGCCAAACCCCGCCGTCGCCGGGTCATCGCTGTCGTGGCGTCCCCTCGGTATGTGATGCAGCAGTCCAATATGCGTGTTGGTCTGCTTCGCGAGCTCACTGAATTGTGCCATCGCATACGTGGTCTCGTAACCGAGAAAGTCAGTTATCTTCTGAAAACGGCCCAACGGATCGATCACCACGAACGCAGGCTTGTACTCAAGCAGCTTGGCATGAAATTGCTCAAAGCTTCGCGGCCGGAGCGCCATCACCGGGTCTACCAGAAAATCAATCGGGTCTTCATGCGGGTTCCAGCCAAGTTGGAGAAACGCCTCATATGTAGCGGCTTCTCCGTCCGCATCGAGCATTACGTAGAGCACCCGGCTCGGGTAGGTGTGCCTCTCCAGAAAGAAGTCACCCCGCGCAATGCACATGCAAAGCGTCCGCATCAACGTCGTCTTCCCGGCCTCAACTTTTCCGCTCCATAAGCTGATTTCCTTACGCGCGAGAAATCCATCCACCAGCCACTGTCGAGCTCCAATCTCCTGATGGCGCCGCCAGAACTCCAAGCCCGACACGATCTCGATGTCCCGGTTGATGAGTTGCGGTAACTCCGGGCCAGTCGATGCGGCTATCGGCTTGAGCAGCCGCTCCATCTCACCGACTAGCGCGGGCACGGTAACGCCATCGTAGGCCAAGCTCGCTAGCATCGTGGCTTGAGTCGCGATCTGCCGTTTGATCGCCATATCACGCACGATATTCGCGTAATGCTCCATGTTTCGGGCAGTTGGCACCGACGCGGCAACCTCTGCGATGTAACCGTTACCCCCAATAGCCTCGAAAACATCCCGCGTTCTCAATTCCTGCCCAAGCGTCACGACCTCGATGGGCACGCGCCGCCCATGCAGCGCCACCATCGCCTTGAACAGTTCTCGGTGCGCTTCCCGGTAAAAACTCTCGGCACTGATGATTTTCAGGGCAACGTTAAGAGTCTCATTATCGATTATGATCGAGCCGAAGATCGCTTGTTCAGCTTCTAGATTCTGCGGAGGAACCCGCTTGAGGATGTCATCAGCAGCAGCGTAGCGCGCGGGCGCAGGCGCCTGCCCGTGGCGCCCGTTCGAGGCATAAGGCACCTGTCGCACCGTCCCGCGCTGCTGTGAAGCCCCGGAGGGCACTAACCCCCCGGGGCGTACCGGATTAACCGCTGGGATGGCACCGTTCGCCACGGCGTTTGACCCATCCCGCTCCGGCTTCGGAACCGTCCCGCGCTTGACGCCGCCCTTTGGCGGTGCTACTCGTGAATCCTCCTCCGGTTGTGATGACGTGGCTGTAGTCGCCGCCCCGGCTAATCGTTCCCCCGATGCCGGGGCGGTGGCGTCTTCAAAACGCCCGCCATCCGTGGCACGAACAGCGGGCGACGCTACATCCAGTCCACGTTGAATTTCGGGACTCCCATTAGCCTCACCTCCTTGTTGGGCTGGTTGCCCCGTAAACTCCGCCTCCGTCAGCGTCCTCTCGCTATCGCACGACAGATAGATGTTACGCGTGAATTGATGAGCCTTCGCTCTGCATGGCCGTCCGTGCTTCCTGCATACCGTGGTGAATGTTCTGGCGTCTTGCCAACTTACGTCTTTGAGGTCGGCGGCCATCTCGGCGAGCGTCGTCATTCTGCATGCCCTGGACAGCCGGTCTTCGGATCGAAGCCCTCGCATGGCCCAGTCGGCAATAGTTCATGGCCCTTGACCAGCTCGTCCATCAACGCATTGCGTAGCTCTCGCGCCGACCTAAAGCGCTTCCCGCCATCGCGGGTGATCCACTTTAGTGCTTGGGTGAGTTCGCGGTCGGAATAATGAAGCAAGCCACGCACCGATTGAGACAGATGGATTACGCGGTTCATAGAGCACCCCCATTCAAGTCGTCGTCATTATCCAACGCAGGCCTCGCAGGGCAGAAATATTCTTCGCACGGGTAGTAACAGGTGCAGGGCGGGGTATCGGGAGGCGGCGCAGGCGACCACGCCGGATTGCAGAACTCGCAGGCGTAGGAGCGTTTCAGATACGCCACGTTATTGCTCATTGCCGCGCCTCCACCGCCCGACAGATTGCCTCGCCGATCTCGTAGGGAATCTTGGCGCGTATCGATGCCATTTCTGAATCAGTAATCTTGCGCGATGGATCGATGCCGAGCGCGATGCGCATCGCTTCAGTATTTCGCCGCCGGTCGCGAAGCCGTCCGCCCTTGTGCGCCATCAGCGGAGGTAATAGACCGGGGAAGGTGCCATAAATAACGTGTGAGACATTTACCGCCCGAGGTCTGCCGAAGATCGGATTGAGCCAAGGCCGTGCCGCGCGCACATTTTCAACTACCCAATATTGTGGTCGCATCATCGCAATCGTCTGACTTACACCTTGACAACATGAGAGATCGGGATCGGGCGGATTTGGATACCAGTTCCGCATACCCCATTTGGCGAAGTCCTGACAGGGAGGGCTTGCCCATAAGACATCCGGGCGAAAAGAGAACTTCAAGGACAAGTCCCGCACATCCGCCACGATGTCGGGACGAAAACGAGGGTCGATATCTACGCGTATGACCTTCCACCCACGGTCGAGAGCGGGCTGAGATGCGCCGCCGAGGCCACTACATAAGTCGAGCCATACAAGTTCTTTCATCTGCACTCCGCCATCAATCGTTCGACCAGCCGCGCGAACTGGGGATTCTGCCGCGTGCGTCGCGCCACGACGTTGCAGGAGTGGATGACCGTGGAGTGATCGCGCTTGAAACTCATGCCGATGCGCGGGAAGGACCAGCCGCACAATGCCCATACTAGATAAATCGCAACGTGCCGCCCGGCACAGATGTGCGCACGATTATCCTTTTTGCTGAAATCGGTGTTGGCGGGCAGCCTGAACTCAAGTCGCACCACATCGCGAATGCGATCAAGATCAAGCGGAGCGGCTCGATGTCGCAAGAAGAATGAGGGCGACATCAGCGTTACCAGCCACGCAGGGTCGAACTGGCCAATTAGTTCAGGTTCCATCTTTACTTCCTTTACTTCCCGCGCGTCTTAGGCGCGTCTGTTTGTTCCATCGCCGGATTTGCTGAGCGCAGCGCGCACAAAATCGCCGAGTGCGGAAACAGTGATTCGGGCATCCCATCCGCGCACACAATTTGTATCGCCGCAACATAAGTTTACTTCACTTGTCGTGTTCCCCTCGTTACTTCCACTGGCCGAATCCGTACCGCGAAGGTTGTCAGCGCGCCGTCGATCTCTACTTCGACATGCCGCAGAACCTCGGCGGGATAGGAACTGTCGGGAGGTAGTACCTCACCGGTCAACGGATGGTGCCAGCCAGTGCTTCTCGCGCGCTTGACCCACGTCTCTTTCAGGAATTCCCGCGCCGACGCATCGAAGGCGTCCGTAATCGTGCTCATGTGGCGTACTCCCCCGCTCCGAAGCTGGGCGTAACTCCGTGATGTAGTCCGCTCCTCGCGAAGCGTCAACGACGCGTCTTTCACTAAAGGTACGCATCGCACAAGGGATAGTAGGTCCTCGGCAGGACCACTACTAACTCTCGGTTGCTATTCTGCCGTTTTTGGGTAGCCGGACCACCGGCTGCTGTTGTGTCAGGAATTTCCGGGCCAGTTGTCCCCACAAGTCAGCGACGTCCTGCTGGCGCCGCATCGCCGCTAATTTGAACTGGAGATATTCTGCGCGAGTCACACGAACACGAGTGAGTATATCCGAAGCTGAGCTAGCCAATGTCTAACCTCTATCCGAAGCTATTGCAAAGGTGAATGGACTATCGAATGTGGCATATGCCACATCTAACTGTCAAGCCAGATACCACGGCGAAAGTTATCAACAGCCCCCACTTGACGCCATCATGTTACGCGTGTTACAGCTGTTGCATGTTTAGGCTAAGGAGAGAACAGGCTATGGAATCCCCCGTTGACCTAACTGACGAGTCCCGCGCTGACCGCGCTCCCGCTCAAACCCGTCAAGCGCGGAAGTTATCCCCACAAGAGCGTGCGACCCTCCGGCATTGCGAGAACGCCGTGACGAAGGGACTGAAGACCTTCTATGAAGTCGGCGACGCACTCAAAACGATCCGCAACCAGCGGCTCTATCGCGAGACTTTTGCATCCTTTCGCGCCTATTGCCGCGCCCGCTGGGGCTTCGAGGCCGCCCGTGCCCGGCAGTTCATTGCCGCAGCCGATGTCTTCAAGGATGTCGCCGAGGTGAGCGATGTCCAGCCAGCCAATGAGGCCCAGATGCGGTCGCTCAGCCATTTGGATACCGAGCACCGCCAGCAAGTATGGAAGCTCGCCACCGAAAAGGCGGCGCAACCAACGGAAGCACTCATAAAAGGAACGATTCGCGAGGTCGTGCCGCAAGAGGCCGAAGAGCGAAGTGTTGCCGCCGCTGATACTGCCGTGCTTGTCGAGCAAATGGTGGTCAGTGCGGAAACGATGCTGACGACCGTGCTCAATTGGGATGTTCGGCAGGGCCTAGGTTTCGATCAGCGAGACGAACTACGCCGACTGATTCAGAAAGTGCGGCTCGCCATGCGTGATGTGGAAATACAGCTCCGCTAAAAACACCGCGAAGGGTGAGGAAGTATGAACGAGTCGATCTGGTTTTATCGGGGGAAGCGGCGAGAGTGGCACCTGGTGCGAGGTGCCGTGGTTTTCCGCCACCGCGCTAATTACTTCCGAGTGCATCGAGACGGCCTTGAGTGGTACGGGATAGCTCAATAAAAAAGGAGAATGCTTGGACCCGCTTACAATCTTGTTACGCGCGGTATGGATTGAAGCATCCTGGCAAACGTGCCTGTATCGGCACAATCTGTACCGCTTAGCGTGTAATTTCCCACTGGAGCAAGACAGCATTATCGGCCGCAATCTGTTTTGGATGGCAACCATGCATCGTTAAAATAAAAGGCAGAATTCTTCTCTTCTGCTATTGACAGTGCTTCTGTAACTCCTGTATTTCTGTAAATCCATGAAGCCAGCAAAGGCCGAGAAGTCGGTCAAATTATTCTCCGTAAGAATTCCATCGCAGCTACATTATCGATGGAAAATCACGGCTGCTAGGCACAACGTGTCCATGGAACACTTGACCATCGAGGCGATGACCACCTATCTCGCCAAACCCCGCCGCACCAACGGCCACGCACGGGAGAATGCTTGATGGCTGAGCAATCTATCTGCAAAGGCTGCGGTGCCCCGATAGTGTGGGCGGTCACCGAGCACGGAAAACGTATCCCGCTCAACAAGCCGGAGAAGCGATTCCTGCTCTTTGCGGGAACTGACACCCCGCATGTGCGCGATAGGGCGCTGATGACCGATACCTACACTTCGCACTTCGCAACGTGTCCGAAGGCTGACGAATTCAGAAAGGAGAAAGGTTGATGGCTGATACTGATTTCCGTGCATTAGTCGAATCGAAAACTACCGACCTTGAAGGTCTCCTCTCCGGATCCGGCCTGACCGTCGAGCGCTTCAAAGCTACCGTCTTCCAACTTTGGGACCAGGATTACGAACTGCGCAAATGCTCGCCCAACTCGATTCTCGCGGGAGTGATGGCGGTCGCCGACGTGGGACTCACTTTCACCAAGACCCTTGGGCATGCCTACCTCGTCCCATTCAAACAGACGGCGGTGCCCATCATCGGGGCGCGCGGACTGTCCCATCTCGCCTTGAAATCCGGCGCAGCGCTCGATATCCGCACAGGCATCCGGCGCGAAGGGGAAGTATTTCGCTATCGACCCCTGCATCCCACGGAACCTATCGTCCACGAACCTCTGGCCTCTTACGACGAAGAAGGCAACTATGCGGGCGATGCCCCCGCTTCGACTGCGAACGTAGTCGGCTACTACGCTGTCGCTTTTCTCCCCGGTGGTCTGGTGCGCGCCGAGTACATGGACATCGGTTCCGTCGCGAAGCATCGCGACAAGTACAGTCGCGCGGCTAAGGACGGTCCTTGGGTGACCGCCTTCGACGAGATGGCAAAAAAGACCCTCGTCCGCAAACTTTGCAAATACATGCGACTGTCGAGTCAGTTGGAAAAGGCGGTCCACATCTCGGACAGCGTTGACGCGACGTTGGATCCGAGCGAGCCAGCGCCAGATGATCCGCCTCGGCCTGTCGTGGTGGTGCCGGACGTGGATGGGCAGGATGGGAAGCGGGTGGATGTAACCGCCGGTAGCGAGCGAGTGAGCGCGCCTAAAGGAGACTCCCCCCTCCCTGTCGGCGCCGCCTCTCGCTCCGGCGGTGCGGACGATCCCAAGCTGGACGAGAACGAGCAAGACCTGATCATCAAGCGTTATCGCCAGCCCCATATTCCAGGCGAAGAATGGGGCGAGGTCGTCTACACGTTCGCTCAGCAGAATTGCCCTGATGCGCACGGCATCGAGGATCTGCCGAGTTCGTTACTACCTGCGTATCTCAAGCACGTCGAACAGTTCGCGGAGCGACGGGCAAGCCAATGAAAACAGTCTACCTATTCAAAGCGCAGCCCATCGGCGATCAATACATTGAGAGCGTTACGATCTGCATAGGGGCTCCCCTGCCCCGATTCGAGCAGTCAGACTGGCTCGAAGAGACAACTCGCGTCTTTGATGCGCAAGCCGACGCCATCGTCGATGCCCTGCACTCTCTCCCTGGAGGCACACTCGACCGCGTGCTTGTGAAGCTTCTAGCCGAGAAGGTGTCGCAACATATCGTGCCGTGGGAGCGGATGTCCCGAATTCGTGGAGAGGAGCACATATGATCACCCGGTGGCAACGGCGCGCAATACATCAGCGGCAGGAAGAACGCGAACGTGAGCGTCAGGCCCAGGAATACGCTCGCGCGGCATCTCAACTCATAGACGCCCTCGGCATCTGTCCGAACAGTCCGACCGACGAGCATCTGTTCTTCGAACGCATCTGTGACAACTGTGGGTGTGCTGAGAAGAAATGAGACGCTCGGCATTATTCGCTCGTGATCGTTCGCTCCGTCGAGAACTTCGGCGATGGTGGTTGGCGGAACCTATCAATAATTGGGCCGTTTGGCTGATGTTGAATCCGAGCAACGACGGAGAATTACGTGAAGATCCCACAGCGCTGCGGGTGACACCCTTCACGGCGCAGTGGGGTTATGGCGGCTGGATCGGCGTCAATCTCTACCCGTTCATTTCGAGCACTACTGATGCTCTCTGGCGTTGGGCTGATTGGGAACACGCTGGTCCTGAATGGTCTATCCGCGATGATCTTGCAGCAAATCTCGAAGACATCGAACGGGTCGCACGTATGGCGAGCATCAGGGTTGTTGCCTTCGGCGCGCAACCCATCGAGCGTGACCAGCACTGGCTGGAGCAATGCCTCGAAGCCTTCGAGCAGCCCACCGACGTTGGAGGGGATGAACGCCTGTTCTGTCTCGGCACGAACAAGAACGGCCAGCCGCTTCATCCAATGGCACGCGGTAAACTCCGAGTACCCGATAGTATTCAACCTCTATTATGGCACCATCTATGAATTACCCGCGTACATCCTTCGTCCTCAAGACGCTCGGCATCACGCAGTCCGACGAGCCGTGGATGGAACCAAGATATGCGCGCGCCGGACGTTACATCCATGCAGGATGCGCAGTTCTCGCAGAAGGCTTGGACATCGACGATTCATGGTTCGCACGCAATAGCGGCGATGGCAAAACGGATACGGTAGTCCATGAAGAGTGTAGACCTAAACTGAACGGCTATGCCAAGTTTCAACGAGACCACAAACCCAAGCTGATCGCCGCCGAGCAGGAACTGGTTCATCCGGTATACGGCTACTCGTGCCATCCCGACCAGATTCTGGAGTTGCCGATAGACGTAGGCTTCCGACACGAAACCGATCCCTATCTCGTCCTACTCGAACTGAAATCGGGCATGGAGATGGACTGGCACGTACTACAAATCGCGTCGTACATGCTCGCCGTCGAGTATCACTACAAGCGCCGCCCTAAGCCCGTGGCGCTGTACTTGGAGCCTGACGATTACCGCTTCGTACCGCTACCGGATCCGTGGCGCGCGTGTCAGGAATGGATCGCGCTGATGGCGGGTTGGAAAGCGATGGTCAAATATGCAACGCGCCATGCGAGCCGCATCGCCGGTTATGACCGTCAAGCAAGTTGCCGATTATTTGCAGTGTCACCCGAGCACAATCTATCGAATGCTCAAGCGAGGCGACTTCGCTAGCTGCGTATTTCGTGTCGGCTCGGATTGGCGCTTCATCAAAACCGCTGTCGACGTATGGATTGCCGCCGGTGGTCCAGCAGCTGGATCGTTGGTCGACGCCGAATGCAAGCATGCATATAGGAAAACGCTATGAGCGCACTACCGACCCCGATCGATCGCAAAGCGTTTGAGGCTCCACGTCGTGACTTCGAGGCATTGGAGAAACGCCTGCGCGCCATAATCGCCTCCCCTAACCCGATCACGCAAACCGAGGCCAACATTGCTCAGGAGTTTGATAATCGCGCCCGAGCGTTTCTCAATGAGAAGAATCCAGAGAGCCCCGAAGCCAAGATCGGCCCGCATCGCGACAAGGCTTATCAGACTTGGAAGGGGCTAGTAGCGTGGCTACAGGACGAAGAGCGGCTGGCAAGGACCATCCACGGCGATCCAACGAAGCGCATTCGTGGCCTAGCTTCGCAAATCGCCGCTCGGTATGAGCGCGAACGGCAAGCCAAGGTCGCGCAGCAGCGTCGAGACGATGAGGCGCGCCAACTCGCAGAGCAGAAGCGTAACCAAAAAGCCAGTGTGGACCATCTGCTCGCCGTTGCCACTGAGACTAACGACGAGTCCGCCCTCGCCGCCGCCATCGAAGCAGAGACCGCGCCTCTGGCGCCCATCGTATCCTCCGTGGACCCCGACGCGGGCAAGGTGCCAGGCAGCAGCGTCACTTTCCGAAAGACGGCGCTGGTAGC
>WNFJ01645548.1_pt3 | contig 11819 bp, 7 predicted proteins | sample 5400461 | NCBI WGS metagenome assembly WNFJ01 (sample SAMN13153349, study PRJNA577476) | soil metagenome | isolation source: 115 cm saprolite on Douglas fir-dominated hillslope | place: USA:California | collected 2013-09-17
TTCGTGGATGACGACACTGCAATACGGAGCTTGGGAATAACTAGTGCTCTAGAAGGTGAGGGCAAATCTTTTCTGGCCTCAACAATGGCACAAGCATTGGCCTCTGATGAATTTGCACCGATCACTCTGTTAGAATGCAACTGGCAACATGCCAACCTACATGAATACTTTGGCTTCAGAGCTACTCCTGGCCTGGCAGAATGGTTGCGAGGCGAATGCAATGGAAAAGAAGCCCGACGGCGGATCGCCAAGAACTTGACTGTCATTCCTGCTGGAAATAGTCAAGCAGACGCAATACGTTTATTACAACAATTACTACTACAACACGGACTGCAGAAGACGATTGCCCAAGCTAAGGGTATCCTCATTGTCGACCTCCCTGCAATATTGACAACTTCTTATGGCCCATTAGCTGCTACTTTACCAGAGGCGCTATTGCTTGTGACACGTGCAGGTATGACCTCAACTTCATCACTAGCAAAGGCAATCGGTCAACTGACAGATTTGTCTGTAAAAGGTATTATTCTTAACCAAGTCAACAGTAAGATACCAGATTGGATACGGCAACTGCTATGACTGGGAGGTATATATGGTAGGTATCATGGTGTTCTTATCCATCTCTCTACTAATTGGAATGTTGGCCCGTAAATATAACATATGGATGGATACGCCTTTTGCTATTAGCAGCTATTAGTGCGATGATCTTGTACGAAACGTTCTTTTAAGCAAGGGGAAGATGGAAAATTCAGTAACTTCAAGGCTCTACAAAACCGATTCGACATATCAAATGCCAAATAAGAGAGGCAATACTCTCTTTTTCATTGTTATGTTCACCACTGCACTAATCTCCATTCCACTTCTCGTGATGGCAGGTGCTAATGTTGGGTATAACACGATTTTGATGGGAATAGTCGTAGTTGTTGCAGTAATTGCGATCATGCTATCGCCCATAGTCGGTTTTTATATCGTTGCTCTCAGTGCTTTAATCATCGAAGAGGAACCGATATTTACACCGATCGGGACAGATCGCGTGAACATTTTCTACTGGCCCTCGGCTTATGCTGGTTTGATTGAGCGTCCCATAGGTTTCTTAATTCTCTTTGTCTTCTTTGTCATTATTTATCGCCGATTTACCAGTCGTCAGCCTCTCTTAGAGGGAGGTGCACTTCTGATACCATTTTTGCTTTTTTTGCTCTGCCTAGCTATTGGCATTGCCCATGGCATCACAACTGGGGGTGACTTCAAGATCATCGTTCTGGAGATTAGACCGTTTTGGTATATATTTGTATCCTATCTGCTAGCCTATAACCTTATCACACACAAAGCACATGTTCGTCTATTATTCTGGTTTGTGATCCTGGGAGCTGCTTTCAAAGGAATACAGGGCGTCTATATCTACTTAGGTGTTTTGCATGGTCAGCTAGCTGGTCATCGCGAGATTATGGCCCATGAAGAATCCTTTTTCTTCGTGGCCCTCCTACTGCTTATTATTCTATTCTGTTTGCACTCCCACTATTGGCCACAGTTCTACACTGCCTTGCTCGCCACTCCTTGTGTGGTGATTGCCTTGGTTGCGAACCAGCGACGCGCCGACTACATCGCGTTGATAGCAGGATTGGGTGTGGCATGGACACTTATCTTCTTATGCAAACCACGTGCGCGTACCCGATTACTTGTGCTCTTACTGGTCACCTGCACACTAGGTAGTGCCTACGTCGCGGCATTTGCCAACTCTCAAGCAGGCATTGGAGCACCTGCACGTTCTATTGTTTCTGTTTTCTATCCCAGCCGACAAGATGCTAGTTCCAACTTATATCGCCAGATCGAAGACGCTGATCTGAAATATACGGTCAAGCAGAATCCACTACTGGGCATGGGCTTTGGCAAGCGGTTTCTGCAGCCCACTATATTACCAAATATCATCCAAGATGATCCTTACTATCTCTATATACCGCATAACACTATCTACTGGGTCTGGATGCGCCTAGGACCCTTCGGGTTCTTGATTTTCTGGTATCTCATTGGAGCACTCATTGTACGAGGGACAATTACCACACGACAACTCAAAGACCCATATTTGCAACTGGTAGCAATCTACATCATATCCGTTACTTTTATGGAGATCATCGTTGCATATGCAGACTATCAACTCTTCTTTTACCGCAATGTGATTTATTTCGGCATCTTGGCTGGTATCTTAATGAGACTGCCCAGTATAGACAAGCAGGAGAGTCAGAGTATCAGGACTACTCCTACTCAAGATAGTTTCACGACGAAAAGCGAGATCACCCATGCATCTGCTAATGGTAACTCCCAACCTACCACATCAGGGCGGAGGAGCTAATACACGCAATTATCACTTACTTAAAGTACTGACAAGCCTGCATACAGTGTCGTTACTTGCCCTTGTTGATCGTAGCGAACTGGCAAATACTAGCGCTGTCACTCAGCTGGAGCAACTGACTCATACACTCAAAATCGTTGAACGCCTTCCGGCAGTTCAATCTAAGCGCAGGCAGCAATTTATTCGTGTGCTGCGTGGACAGTCATATACATTGCAGGTTAATATGCTAGAAGAAATGCAAGAGGCACTTGATACTCTTCTAGGAAACTCCACATATGATGCGGTGCTTTTTGAAAGTGTGCTTATAGCAGGCTACCATCTACCAGCCAATATACCGATGATTATTGATCAACATAATCTCGAATACGAAATATTGGAACGTACATACCAGCTCGGAAAAAGCAAACTTCGCCGATGGTACAACCAGCGAGAAAGCCAGATTCTTAAGCCAATTGAGATCGAGCGCTGTAGCAAGGCTGATATCGTCCTGGTAACTAGCGAACGTGAGCAGCAGATCTTGCAAAGCTTGCTCTCACAGCAATTGATCGTGACAGTCCCTAATGGCGTAGATACTGAGATGTTCCAACAAAGAGGGAACAGAGAGGAAGTATCAGGTCGCATTGTCTTTACAGGAGCAATGAATTACTACCCAAATGTCAACGCAGTACTCTTTTTTGCAGAGCACTGCTGGCCCCTCATCCAAGCACGCGTATCTGATGCAACCTGGCAAATTGTGGGAAGAGAACCACCTGCAGAGGTAAGTGCACTGGCACGTCTTCCTGGTGTTCAAGTAACAGGTTCAGTTCCTGATGTGCGTCCATATCTTACAGAAGCAGCAGTTACCCTCGCTCCACTACAGATCGGCAGTGGCACAAGATTAAAAATCCTTGAAGCGTTGGCAATGGGCAAAGCAATGGTCTCGACAAGCATTGGCTGCGAAGGAATTGCAGTTGTACCAGGCAAGCATCTGCTCATTGCAGATCAGCCAGAGACATTTGCCAGTGCCGTTGTTGAATTACTGAATGACCCAACCAAGCGGCATGAGTTGGGAACAGCTGGACGGAAGCTAGTTGAAACCCAGTACAGTTGGACGCAGTGCAGTGACCACCTCTTGCAGCAGTTAGAGCACTTGAAAGAGAGACCGCGTGTATGCTGATGATCATTCAGATACTGAAGTGGATTCTTCTGCTTGCTGAAGTAGTAATTGCCGTACCAATCTTGTATCTATGCATAATCTCTGCTTCCGCGATCCTCACAGCTCATAAACGTAAAGCCATCAAAAGTAGCGAACAACATAACGGAAAAGACGAAGACTTACCCAACTTTGCCATTTTAATTCCGGCCCATAACGAAGAGGTCTTGCTAGGAAAACTGCTTGATAGTCTCTACGAACTGAACTACCCAAGGGAGCGTTATACGGTCTATGTTGTGGCAGATAACTGCACCGATAGTACCGCTACCTTAGCACGCGCACGCGGATGGATACGGCTATATGAACGTTTTGATACAACCAAGCGCGGAAAGGGCTATGCACTGAATTGGTTGATGGAACAATTAGAGGCAAGCAAATGTATTCACGACGCTTATGTTATCCTGGATGCAGATTCGGTAGTCGTGCCAGATTTCCTGCACGCTATGGCACAGGAATTAGTGCAAGGAGCACATGCCCTTCAGGGACACAACACCGTTCTGAATACAACTGATGCCCCAGGTACTGTTCTACGCTGGATTGCACTAACATTGATGAACCATGTGCGTACACTCGGCCGAAACGGGATAGGAGCATCCTCCACTATTACTGGTAATGGCGTATGTTTGAGCCGAACACTGCTGGAGCACTATCCCTGGCAATCCTACGCCCTCTCTGAAGATTATCAATACTACTTATCTCTGGTACTCAGTGGAGAACGAGTACATTACGTCCCTGAAGCCTTAGTGCGCTCACATATGCCGACCACATTCGCACAGATGCGTACGCAGGACATACGCTGGGAAGCCCATGAGGATACCGGAAAAAAGTGGCGAACAGCATGGCAACTTTTACGCACGGGTCTACAACAGCGTGACTTTGTACGCCTCGAAGCCATTGCTGAACTGCTCACCCCACCTCTGTCATTGCTCATCGGCAGCAGCATAGTCGCTTTCGTCGCTTCCATACTACTGGAAGCAAGACTTGAGCTTTGGTTGAGTCTTCTGGTCATTGCTGGCTTGATAGGATACATAGCAAGTGCACTCTATTTGCTACACGCACCTCGCACTGTATATCGAGCGTTGCTTTATGCCCCCGGTTTTATGCTCTGGAAGCTATGGGTCTATTTTGTGCTCAGTAGAAGCAAGAAACACACAAGCGAATGGGTGCGTACAAAGCGGCCAACTTCATTGCAGTAATGCAATTAGGCGATTTTCCTATTCTCTATTGGTAGTAGAATGTAAGGAAAAGCTTTCGAGAGTTTGGAGAACTAGAAGCGAAATGAGCGCGAACCGAACATCAGCTGAATGTGCTAGTGAGAAGGGAACAAATCACCCTGCCAATTGTTTGCTGCGTCTCTTGTAGGGTCAGTTTTGACACCAACCTTTTCCAGTGCCTCGGCGACCTTTTCGACAGAGTGATCTTTGATCTGATTTCGGTTTCCAGATTTAGAAAGCCACTTGTCCAGCGAATTTACCTGGTCGGAAGTAAATCCGACATGCACGAGAGAGTCGCAGAATTCACTTTCGCTGATTGTCGGTTTGCCAAAGGACTGGTAGCTTTTGTAGCGCAGGATACACAGAGCACGTGGAAGCAGGATCCGATCCGGACGCAACACAAAGATATGGAGAAGGCACTGTAGCATACGCATCTGTAGTATCGTATCATCTGTTGTGAAGGGACAGTTAAGGTATGATGACCATAACTCTTGTAATATACCAGTAGCCTTTCTATCGACCCCGTCAGGACCCTGATTCTTCCACAAGTCCTCAAACCAAGAAGAAGGTTGTAGATCGAACGCTGGTGACAATAGGGGCGAATATTCTTTGCGTTCCTTCCTGTGTTTGTAATCGGTGTAATCGGCTAGTTCCCAAAACTCTCGCACCAAGCACTGAAACTGGTCACGTTTTTGCTTGAGCTGGTTGCATTCTTGCTTAGAGGATCTTTGGGTCGCATCACTGCGCAATTTAGGGACTTCCAGGTTTTTAATTGTCCCATTTGGACTGGATGATCTGTGGGTGTCCTGGGATGATTTACTCTTTGGAAGTCCCTTAGAGCAAGGAAAATCCTTAGGAAGGATCTCTCTCCCCGTCGCGAGAGCGACATGCTCGCCACTTTTACTGGTAGCATCATCCTTTGTTTGCTTACGCCTATGTAACTCTGTGTCAGTTTGACCGGAACTAAGCACACTCTTAGGGCCCTTATCCAAATAACGTGACCTTCCATCTTGGGCTTCGATGATATAGTCCGCATTCAAGTTATTATTAGAAGGCCCCTTAGACTCAAGAGGATCCGGCGGGAACGGAACTCGGACGAGCCACATTAGGAAGGGTTGGACTAGAGGGAGCCAAATTCGGACGAGCCATATTAGGAGGAACAGGACGACGATGAGTATGATCAGGGCGGGTATCCCACTATAACTCATATACATGGGTTCTCCCCCAAATATTTTAAAGATAGCCTGAAGATCGAAATGTGGGAAGAAAACCAGTAAAGCAGCACTCGCGATTATTAATCCAAATATCCTTATTTGTGTATTTATATAATCATGCCTCTCTCGCTCTAGATCTTGCATATCTCGCTCTAGAGCTTGCATATCTCTTTTCCGTTTTCGCTCCTTATCTATAATCGCTGTGGATAGGAGTTCTAACAGTGTCCCTATACGCTTGCTACTGTTAGCTAGCTGTACACTATAGCTTGGTACAGTTTTCATCGCGCTCCAAAGAGAGCGATGAGGGTAAGCCTCCATCAGCGCAGTAGAGAGGGGAAGCCGATGAAGGACAGAAGCCATAATTATAGATTTATATAAGTATTCTTTGGTGCGATTGACGAGGCTGTCGTACTGCTGCTCAAGCTGGTCTGCGTCTCCTTTCATCTTTTCGAGCTTATACTGCACACGTCCCAACAGCAACTGTAACTGTACAAATTCCTCAATGTCGTTCTCGAGATCTTCGCTAGGCAACATTGGGACGAGCCAAGCCAGTTTTTGGACGATGGTATCTACTACCTCGATTGTATTGATGTCCACTGCTTCCTTACCCACGATATTTTCAGCCTTGTCAAAGATATTTTTAGCCTCTAGATCACTTGTGTGTTCGCGAAGAGAGAGGGTATCAACTATATAATCCAGATCCGAACCAAGCTCCTTTTCATTGGCCAGTCCAGGCACAATTGGAAGAAGTAGGTAACGCGGCTTGTAATGGTCCTCATATACTGCCTCCCCTCGTACTGCGGCCACGCTTCCTTCGAGAGTAGACCAGGACAATGTATCCGCGTACGGGTCATCGTACCCCAGACAGTTGCTAAGTAGGTAATGAACGTTCTCTTTATCAAGGTATTGAGCTGTCGTAAAGCGCCCGGAGGCTGGCTGAGCAAAATAGAAGGTAGGAGGGTAATGAGCTTGCTTTTTGCCCGATTTCACAAATTCCAGTGACTTTAACGGGAGACGGTAGACGTCTTCTTTTACCTGTAAGAAGTATCGGCGCAGAGCTGGCAACAGGTCAGTAAGTAAGAGCTTGGCCTCATCCAATGAGTAGGAAGGGGGAGAGACTCCTGCTGGTGGCGGAGGGGCCCAGATCATCTCGTACGGCCATGCTGCCCATAGCGCCAGTATTGTTCGATAAAATAACTGTTCACGCCCACCTTTCTTCTCCTCCCAGTAGTCAAAAGCAAAAAGATCCCAGGAAAGATATAGATAGCGAGACGTACTCTGTGCTCTATATTCCTTGATAGCTTCATTTACCTTTTCAGCTTTGTGTTTCAGTTTATCCTTTTCTCCTCATTTAGCCCATCTAGCAGTCCATCATCCATTTCCAGCTTCTGGGAGATGTCTAGAGGAGCAAAAATGGAACATTCAAGTCTTTCACCAAGCCTCGTGACCTCGCTCAGGGAGAGCTCCTCATCTCTAAAATCATTAAGGGTTTTCCTCATCGCCGTTAGCCACCAATCGATATCATCCTCATCGTGAAGCCAGATCATCATCCTACGTGGCGTTAGCCCGAAATGCGGTCTTACAGGCTTCACGTTATTGCTTAGATTCTCGGCCTCCTTGGCATATTTAGCAAACCTGTCTAAGTCATCAGCACAATGTACAAAGTGGTGATATTCATAGCGTTCATAATTAGTATGTGGATGATTGATACCTTCTAAGATTGAGGTCGCAGAAGGTATTTTCAAGTGAGTAAGCACATTGGTAATTCTTTTTTCATCAGCTTCAAGAGCTTGATTAAAGGATTTCTGCCTTTTTTTCGCTTGCAGAATGGTATAGTATATGACAGCAAATCCCCATACACTAACTCCGAGGCATGGGCAATATCTCTTCCTGAGGCATGGGCAATATCTCTTCCTATGGATAGAGACAGGCGGCAGTTGTAGGCTCCACCGTACAAGATCTTCAACGGATTGTGGTTGCGAAGCACTGGTATCTTTCTCCCAGGATGTGAAACTTCCTACCAACAGTCCCAGTTGTGTGAATCTCCTCAAAGCAGCATCTTGAGGAACATTAGGACCTCTATTGATTTTCATGAGATCTTCCTCCTTTCCACCTGTAGAAGTTCCTACTCTGACTCCTCCTGAACGGTAGGGATCGTATTACTGCTGGGCAGTTCCTGCTGCCAGCAGTTTACGCCTTGAATTGTCATTGCTTGAGTTATTGTATGGTCTCCTTCATAATAAGTGCCCATCAAGGCAGATACCTGCCTTCCTTCGATCCGCAATATATACGACTGGGCTCTCATGCCAGTAAACAACATATGCATAGAGAATGAGATATATTATGAGCCGATCTCCACTATGTATCTAAAAATTCATCTATTTATATAATATCAACCATTACTTGATTCGTTATTTTTATAAAATTATAGAATGAATAAATATATATGTCAATGGGGTAAGGAGTCCCTATATAAATAGAGGTGGTCTCCCTTACCATTTACTTGCCTCACTCAGCCGCAAAGGCAACCTGTGATGGAAGGATAATCATGAACAGTCCACATATCTACCCAGATGCACCACTTAGCGAACTTCGAGGATTCGAAGAAAGAAATCTTGTATCGTGACAGAATCAATATCACCGCTAATCGCAAGAGCTGCCTGGTAACCATTGGGCCAGCAAGCAAAGTGAACAAGTGGAGCATTCAAATGCTCCACCCGTCGGACAAGTTCACTACGCTGCTGGACTTGTTCCTCGCGAGTCTTTCCCAATCCTTCAGGAAGATCTAAGTAAAGAGCATAACGCTCAGCATCATCAGGCAGACAAGGCACAAAAGGATAGCCTTGCTCACGCAGAAAATCCTCAACTGCTTGAGGTGTCTGCGGCGATAGAGCAATGCATGGAGCCTGAGGAGCACGAATAGTAAACTGACGATCTTCGATACGCACATCATCCCCAGTCGAGGAGGATACAGGCTGCGTCTTCACATCCTCACTCTCGAAAACTAGATGGCGAGCCAGTAAGGTTGCCTCAGGAGTGCACGTCGCTTCAAATCGCCATATTTGATCAGCTATAGAAGTAATGCTGAACGAGAATTGACTGCGTACTTTCCACCACTGAGCAACGTCCTGGAGACGCGTCAGCCATACCGACTGTAGAGTAGCCTGCGCATAAGATAAAAGACTATTCAGAGCTTGCTGACAAAGTAGACCACGCTCGGGATGGAGATTGAGTGTATAGAGGCCACTAAGGTCATAGACACGCTGCATTATCTCACTCCAGATCTTTCCAACTTCTTTAGCATCTGTAATACGCAGACGATCAAAAAGCATTTCATCATCTGGAATACTTGTTGGAATACGGAGTAACTCCTCCTCAAAATGTGGACGCAAGGTATAAGCAGTGCAAGGCATAGCTTGAAAGAGTTCTAGCGACTTTTCATAGCCACTACGCAAAAGAGGAGAAAGTTTGTTGACATCGATAACATCGTGCAAAATGGCTTCGTTACTTTCATAAGCAAAATTCAAGGCGGCAAAGACACGGAGAGACTCTTCTGTCCATCCCAGATACGGATTACGAAACCCATGAAAAGGAATCTGCACCTTCTCAAACACAGATATAGCCTGCTGTGTTTGCTTGTATTGTTGCTCCTCATCTAAGAAGCGATAGTCGTTATGAACATAGCCATGGATACCAAGCTCAGTCCCACCATGAGCAATCCTGGCGATCAATGCCGGATGTCTATGCAGAACGACAGCAGGAATGAAGAAGGTGGGGGCCGTAGAATATTTACCCAGCGTATCAATAATCGCATACAAGGCCTTACGTATGCGCCTTTCGGAAAAGCCAAAGCGAGAGAAAACCGTCCAGAGTCGCCGGGTGAAGTTGTGTAGCCCTTTCGTTCTAATCGAGAAGGAAACTAGATCCATTTGTCAAAAACCTCGAACATTATGGTCGTACACCTGAACGTGCACTTAAATCTTTACGAATGAGTAAAGCCATGTCATAACCAGGATCTATACCGCCGAAAGGCGTGCGATGCCACCACCATTGCCATACGTTCTTTGCAATCAAGCCAAGATCAAATTGGCCTGAATGGGGGGGATAATTGCCATAGCTCAACCATGGAAGAAGGCTAACGCCTGTATATGTCTGTGGTGGACAAGGATTGGCCAGCGTACCAATACATGGCGGTGGCATATACCCCTGATCCCACTGAGAGCGCATTTCATATTCGTGATAGGCATACTCCTGGCTGTATTGGTCGTGTATCGAGGGCACAGCACCACCACCAGATAAATTATCGCCACCTGCGATAATTATTGGCCAGTGCACTATAGCAGGACATTGTTTATTGGAGGACACGAAGCAAGTATTAGGATAATCCCGTAGATACCAGGCAAAAGGCCATGTCGCATCGCTCATCACAGCTATAGGCATCAAATGCCTGCCGCCATATAATTTCCGATCAAGCTGATCAACCTTTGCCATAACAGTGTTAACGTCGGGTGTCGTCTGCACATAAATCATCATCTCGTGCGGAGCATCAGCAGGATGTACATACACAACCTGGAACATATTTTGTAAGGTTAACACCAGGGTAAACACAGCAACAATAGCGCCAAGAACGGACGCGATAAATCGGGTCCCTACTTGTTTTCCCGATAAATCGGGTCCTTTGGCTTGCGCTTTAGCGCCTGAGGGCGTACGGACCCGCTTTAGCGCGTCCTTTAGTTTGAGCACAATTGGCTGCAAGCCAATGGCAGCCAGCAGCATCAGCGGCATTGTCATGTGAATCATCAGCCAGGGCATCTTCTCTGCAGCCCAGGAGTAGATAAAGACATTGCCCGCAAACCAGTACACCAGGAAGAGGCGGAAACGTGAAGGATGCCGTAAACAGTAGACAATCCCCACGAAGCCAAAAACCAGGCCAATCTGCTCGTATAGAGGAATGAGCATTAAATAATAGTACCAGGGCTGACCACCACGTGCCACCTGCTGCTGCTGAATCCAGTAATAGAGACCTTGCCAGATACCATCCCCGATCCCCTTCGGTACATTGGTGAACAGGGCAGTAAACAGGATGAAGAATATAGTCCAAGCAAGCACAAATCCAAAGAACAAATGCTGCCAGGGCATAGTCACAACCGTATCGAGCAATGGCTGTTTCTTGGGATCCACCCACTTGGCAAGACCCCGTCTCTCCTCCAATTGGGCTTCTTCCTCACTCTTTTCGCAAAACAAAACAACCATTACAACAACTGCAAGCGCCATGCCGAGCCATGGGACAACACGCTGTGTATTCTCTTTCAACTGATTAACGAAAGCATCAGCCAATTTCGTGTTCTTAGGATCAGCAATATAGATTGACAGGTTCTTGAGCCAACTAAAGAGCCACTTAGCAAACACACCAAGTACAATGAAATAGAAGAGCAGAGCAATGGGAGCAGTAGTACGAGATACGAACTTCTCTTGAGGCAGCATTCCTGGCTCATGTACCCCATTACCTTTGGCAGCAAACTGTTTGGAATGAAAATGGAGAGGAAACGACCAACGAGAGCCTAATTCCCAAGCTATTAATGCTCCAAAAAAGCTTCCAAAGACCCCAATAGTTAAGAATGTTGCTTCTTTTGTCGCATACGAAAGCGAGAAAGCCACCGCTGCCGTGATGAACCACAATAGACTACGTGTTCGCAGATATTGAGCAACAGCAACGACCAGCAGGAGTGTAAAGCAAGCCATGTAAATATCTTCACGGGCAAAGCGCGAGAAATACACCATACTCGGGGAAATAGCCAGTAAGAAACAGGCCAACCAGGCTCCGACTTTACCAAGATAGTGGTGCAAGAAGTATG
>WNFJ01230390.1_pt1 | contig 11818 bp, 11 predicted proteins | sample 5400461 | NCBI WGS metagenome assembly WNFJ01 (sample SAMN13153349, study PRJNA577476) | soil metagenome | isolation source: 115 cm saprolite on Douglas fir-dominated hillslope | place: USA:California | collected 2013-09-17
GCGATCAACACCGAAAGCGCCACGAGTGCGTAGTTGTACGAGCCAATCAAGTTCACGGCAGCCATGTGACTCCATCCGGTTGCCACGCGGAACAGTCGCGCCGCGTTTCAATTAGGAATTAACCGTCAGGGGTCATTCCTTTGCCTCGATTTTCGCAGGCAGAGCGAAATGAAAATTTGCGCCGCGCGGAGAATTGTCGGCAGACCACAAGCGCCCGCCATGCGATTCAACGATGGAGCGGCTGATGCGAAGTCCCATGCCGGTCCCGTGGGGCTTCGTTGTAAAAAACGCGTTGAAGATCTGGTCCGCCTGCTGCGGGGGAAGCCCTACGCCGGTATCGCTGACCGACAACAGAACTTCATCTTTCTCCGTTCTCTGCGACTTGACGGCCAACTCGCGCGCCCCATCCACTTCCTTCATGGCATCGATGCTGTTCACGATGAGGTTCATCAGCACCTGTTGCAATTGCACACGATCTCCCATGATCCGGGGAAGATCTGCGGCTAGCTCCACCCGGACTGTTATGTTGTATCGCGTTGCCTCGTTGCGCAAGAGGACGATCATCTCTCGAATAGCTTCGTTTACGTCCACGAGCTCCCTTTGCAGAGTACTCTTCTTGAAGAGCAGGCGGATTCGCTTGACGATTTCTGCCGCACGCGTTCCGTCTTTCACGATTCTCATGGCAGCCGCGCGTGCTTCTTCCACATCGGGGTGATCGCGCGTAAGCCAGCGCAGGCAGGTATTGGCGTTGGTGACGGCAGCGGCAATCGGTTGATTCACCTCGCCCATGGTGGTCACCCGGCTGACGCGTGCCAGTTCCGCTTGCGCCTCGCGCCGCGCTTCTTCCGCATGCTTGCGCTCAAGGCTCTCTTTTTGCAATGCCTCATTGGTGCTTCGGAGCTCTTGAACTGTTACTTTCAGGTCATCGCGCGCGCGCCTGAGCGATTCTGTGGCGCTTCTTTGAGCAGCGCTCAGCGAACCAACAAACAGGGCTGACACCGTGAATATGACAAGGCGTGGTATTTCTTCGGGCTTTGGTCCCAACGAATGGATCGGAGGCAGGAAGTAATAATTGAAAGCGAGAGCAGAGAGTGCCGTCGCGAGCAGTCCCGGCCCGACTCCACCGAACCACGCACTCAATATGACGCCGCAAAGAAAGAGCGACATCGGAGCATCTTGCAAATGAACCGCCGGCAACTGTGAAATGATCAGGGCCGCAGCGACCGAAAGAACAGCAATCGAATAGCTCAAAATCGCAGGCGGCTTGGGCCACAGAAAAGGATTTGACCTGGACATTTCTCTGCTCCTGCAAAGCGGGCGTCGCTCGCCGCAATCAAAATCTTAACATCAGGTACTGTCCTGACCCGACCGGGTCAGCCATGTGGCGCATATGAGCCTTCCCTCGAGGAGAGCCGGCGCCCCTGACTCATCCAGTCTTATAGACGGAGTGCCAACAATCTGACAGGTTTGCTTGTCCACCCAGGACCCCAAAGTCCTTATAAATCGGTGTATCCCCCGCACTGCCAGCAACTTCCAACCTGACTTCGTCACGGATGGTCCCTGGCACACAGATTGCTTTCTCACTGGCGGCTAACGTTTACCCGGTAAATAGATTTCGCAGCAAGCAAGCGTCAGCGTGACAGCGACGCCAAACCAGGAGACGGGACGCAGAAGGGAGTGCAATCATGAAACCTCTATCCATTCTCGAGTGGTACCGCGTTCTGCGCGCGCATCATCAGTGGACGATATTCCAGTCCGTTCGATATGCGCTTTGGCTGGCGCGCTAGTTAGTTCTCTTACTTTGTGTCGCAGTGGCGACGGAGGACCGAATTCATGAAGACGTCTTATACAATCACCATAGACAAACAGTCCGACGGCGCGCTGGTGGCTGCCACAAGGCGCGGAGATACGCAGGCTTTCGACGAATTGGTTGTTCGTCACAAGCAGAGAGTTCTCGCGGTGGCACAACGGATAACGAATAACCGGGAGGATGCCGAAGATGTGGCGCAGGAGAGTTTTCACAAAGCCTTCCTTCATCTCGACGCCTTTCAAGAGAAGGCGCGGTTCTCTACTTGGCTAACACGCATCGCTATGAATGAAGCGTTCATGTTGCTCCGTCGAAGGCGCGGAGTTGTCGAAGTGTTGCCCGAGAACACTGACGATGGCGTGAACTCCAGTTCGGAGGCGTTCGTTGACCAGAGCCCCAATCCCGAAGAGTCCTGCTGGCGACGTGAGCGCACGGAACTCGTGAGGGAGGCAATTAATTGCCTGGGTCCGACAATTCGAACAACGATACTGCTTCGCGACATCGAAGAACGTTCTGTAAAAGAAACAGCTCAGATTCTCGGCACATCAATTACCGCCGTGAAAGCACGTGTTTTCCAAGGACGCCGGAAGTTACGTAGAAGCCTTAATACTGGACTCCTGCGCGGACTCTACAGAGCCGGTCAACCGGAGGCGCAGTGCTGTTGACATGTGACGCCGGCCATTTCGCCAGCTCTCAATAAGTCACAAACCTTTTCACCTTGAGGCCACCAACTCAGGAACTTTAGAAAGCATTTGGTAGTCTTCGCCAGTCAAGCGCAGCGAAGCCCCCGCAACATTCTGGTCGAGATGCTCGATCGAGGAAGTCCCTGGGATGGGCAGCATGATGGGGGCTCGCCGCAGGAGCCAGGCTAGCGCTACCTGTGTGGGGCTAGCACGGTGTGCCTGGGCAATTTGGTTCAGCACGTCGCCGGCAACTTTGCCTGCCCCCAGTGGAAACCACGGAATAAAGGCAATTCCATTGCGCTCACAATAATCCACCACGTAATCCCATTCGCGATCCGCAAAGCTATAACGGTTCTGCACGGAAACAATTGGGACAATTCTGCGCGCTCGCTCGATGTGTTCCTGCGTGACATTGGACAACGCGACCAGGCGAATCTTGCCTTCGTTTCGCAGTTGAGCCAGAGTTTCCACCGAGGCTTCAAACGAGACGACCGGGTCCGGAATATGCAGTTGATAAATCTCTTGAGGCTTCCCTCAACCGCCTTGCGAAGGTGCGCGGGAGTTGCATCGTGGGTCCACTGATTCGGGCCGGGTCGGTTCCAGCCTCCCTTGGTTGCAATAACTAGGCCAGCCGGGTAAGGAAACAACGCTTCGGCAATCAGCTCCTCGCTTACGTTCGGACCGTAGGAATCCGCGGTATCGATGAAATTGATACCAAGCTCGACGGCCCGGCGAAGAACTGTCAACGCCGCTTTGCGATCTCGTGGCGGCCCCCAGATGCCTTCGCCGGTAAGGCGCATCGCCCCGAAGCCAAGACGATGCACGGAAATCTCCCCACCCAGCGAAACATTCCCAGCCGCATTTGCAGAAAGTTCTTTCTTGTTCATGATTGACCTCCAAAAATTCTTCCTTTGATTTTATCCCACGCTAACAGACTCGGGTCTCGTTTCGCGGGCCGGGGGAGCCATGAATTCCGGTCCGACGGGATTGCGAATGTTATCGCGAAGAATGGCGTCGATTGCGGCGAAGTCGTTTTTGCTCAACGACCAGCCGATCACTTCCTTGATGGGGGCGAGTTGATCAGGACGACGCGCCCCCCAGAGCGCGACGCCAACACCGGGTTGATCGAGCAGCCAACGGACCGCTAAATGAATCACCCGCTTGCCAAAGTTTTCGCGAGCGAATGCATCCAGCTTGTTTGCCGCATTGAGGTATTCGGCGAAATGCGGCTGCTGAAACTTGGGATCGGTAGTCTTGCGCATGTCGTCTTTGGCAAACTCACGATCGGCACGCATTGCACCGCTAAGCAACCCGCGGCAGAGGGCGCCGTACGTGAGTGTAGTGATGCCGCCGCGGAGAGCGTGGGGTAGAACGTCGGATTCTATTTCGCGTTCAAAGAGATTGTAAGGCGGCTGAATTGTGTGCAGTGGCGCGACGGCTTCGAAGCGCGCCATCTCTTCGGGCGAATAGTTACTCACGCCGATGGCACGAATCCTCCCCTGTTCGTAGAGTCCACGAAGAGTGGCGGCTGTTTCCTCGACGGGAACGAGAGGATCAGGCCAGTGCACCTGGTAGATATCGATGTAGTCCGTTTGGAGGCGACGGAGTGAGTCCTCAAGCTCCTTGAGAATACGTTGGCGCGTGGAGTTGCGCTCGGTTTTGCCATTCGTCCAGTCGATGCCGACTTTGGTGGCGAGAATAACGCTCTCCCTGCGACCGTGTTGGCACAGTGCTTCGCCTACGATCTCTTCTGAACGCCCATAGCCGTACACGGGCGCAGTGTCGATCAGATTGATGCCCTGGTCGAGTGCGGCATGAATAGTGCGGATGGATTCCTTCTCGTCAGTTCCGCCCCACATCCAGCCGCCGATGGCCCAGGTGCCGAGCGCGATTCGGGAACTAACGAGATTTGTACCTTCGATTTTGATGTACTCCAGCATGGTTGTTGCCCTTCTCGTGGTTTATTTCGACATCGTGTGCGCACCGTTCGGGAGGCCAGCTCCTGAAGGGATCGAGCCCGCTCTTCGGGAAACGCAGCATATAGACTTCAAATTATTTCTTTTGACGCAGCGAGCGAATGTGCGCCACCAGCGAGTGAATCTGATCCTCGCTGAGCGAGTTTTTGAACGCGGGCATTCCGCCCTTGCCATCGGCAATGACTTGAGCGAGCTCCGTATCGGGCAGCTTCTGGACTACAGGTGAGCGAAGATCCGGAACGTTCATGCTTTTTCCAACCTCAGAGCCGCCGCCGTCTGGATCGTGGCACATTGCGCATTTCGCCCGAAAGGTCGCACTGCTGGCCGCGCCGTCTGGAATGGGGTTAGCCCGCGCAATCGAAACAACAAAAAGCGTAAGCCCAACAAAAAGCACCAGCAGAATTGCAGAGGCAAACATCACATGGCGTTCAGTCTTGTCTTGTGTCATGACTCTTCCTTCCTTGCAATTTTTCATCCCAGCTGCGGACGCTTCTCCACCATCCGGATTAGAGGCCGTTAACTTAAACCGAGCTTTGAGATCGGCAGATCCCTCACTCGCTTGCCGGTTGCTGAGAAAATGGCATTGCAGAACGCCGCCACAAACGGCGGCACTCCCGGCTCACCGACTCCCGCTGGAGGGGCGTCGCTATCCACGATGTATATGTTCGTCTGGTGCGGCGCCTCTCCAATTCGAGCTACTGGATAATCCTGAAAATTCGATTGGTCGATTACGCCCTTCGTGGCCGTAATCTCGCCGCTTCGCACAATACTTGTGCCGAAGACTGCGGCGCCCTCAAACTGGGCGCGGGTCGCTTCAGGGTTTACGACCAGACCCGCATCCAGAACCGTGTCCACACGAGGGATCCGTACCTCACCTTGATCGTTTACCTCGACCTCAACGACCGTGGCCACATACGTTAAGAAACTACGGTGGGCGGCAATCCCGACGCTAGTTCCCTTGCCGTGCTTGCGCTTTCCCCATCCGGATTTTTCCGCGACCATCTCCGTGACTCGCCGCAGTCGGCCGGTTTCCCATGGATAGGCGTCCATCGAAGCTCCATAATTCGGGTACGCCACACCCTTGAAATCGATCGTGCGCGGGTTCCCGATCAGATCGAGCAAATAATCGAGCGGATCACGCCCGGCCGCATGTGCCAGTTCATCCGTGAAGCATTGAATAGCAAATGCGTGATAGATGTTCGCCACTGAGCGCAACCAGCCGATCCGGACGTGAGCTTTCGCTGGGCCATTCTCGATGCGGAGATTTGGCAGATCGTAAGGAATGTCCGTCCAACCCTGCTGCAAATGGGCGGGATCGCCGTAGACCGCATTCACGTCAAAAATAGATGGAATCGGAGGGAAGACCGACCGCTGCAGCCACGCCGTCGGCTTGCCGTTCGCGCCCAGGGCCGCCTTCATATACATGGAAGCGACAGCGTTGTAGTAGTCAAACTTGATGTCGTCCTCGCGGGTCCAGACCACTTTCACTGGCCGTCCCACTTTTTTGGACAAAACCGCGGCCTCAGCAACGTAGTCGGGCTTCGACTTGCGTCCAAATCCCCCACCAAGGAGGGGCACATGGCAAATCACATCTTCTTTCGCGATCCCTAACTCTTTCGCGACGATGTCCTGCACAGCTTGCGGATTCTGCGTCGGGGCCCACAGTGTTGCTTTGCCGTCTTTAAATTCCGCCAGCGCGACCATCGGCTCCATCGCAGCGTGCGCCAGAAGCGGGACGTAGTAGTCCGCCTCATATACCTTGCCGCTTTTGGCGAAAACGGCATCCGCATCTCCAATATTGCGCACCACTTTGCAAGGATTGTGGGAGGTGTTTCGCAATTCGCTCTTGTATGCGTCCGAGTTGTAGGTTTCGTTCGGTCCGTTGTCCCACGAGATGTTCAGCTTCTTGCGGGCTTGAAACGCAGCCCAGGTGTTATCCGCAATCACAGCTATGCCGCCGAGCGGCTGAAATCCCGGTGCCTGCTGGAAAGGATCGATAGCAACAGTCTGGCGCACACCTGCGACCTTCAAGGCGTCCTTGTCGTCGTACGATTTCACTTTTCCGCCGAGAACGGGCGGACGCTCCACTGACGCGTACACCATGCCGTCCACCCGGGCATCCATGCCGTAGATGGCTTTCCCAGTCACAAGTGCTTCGAGGTCGTAGCTCACTTGCCCTTTGCCTACGTACCGCCAGGCGCTCTTTGGTTTGAGCTTCATCTCATCCCTTTTGGGGACAGGTAATTTCGCCGCAGCTCCGGCGAGTTCACCGTAACCCAATCTGCGGTTCGTCGAGGGATGAACTACAACGTGCAAATCGGTTTTGCACTCTGCTGCTGGAACACTCCACTGCTGAGCCGCAGCTTGGATCAGCATGAATCGCGCCGTTGCTCCGGCCTCACGCATTGCGTCGTAGAACGAGCGTATCGAGTGCGACCCGTCCGTATTCTGGTCTCCGTATCGCTTGTCGCCAATGGCCTGCTCGATTTTTACTCGCTTCCAATCCGCGTCCAGTTCATCAGCGACAATGAGTGGCAGAGTGGTGCGGCTCGTCGTGCCCATCTCCGAGCGATGCGCCACGATCCACACCGTGCCGTCCGGGTCGATCCCTAGGTATACGCTGGGATGTAAGGCTGAGTGATCCACGCTAGTATCATGTGGAAGTTTCTGGCCGGACAAAAGCTTAGGGTAATAACGCACACCCAGCACAAGCGCCCCCGTTGCGATGATGCCCCCTGTCAGAAATCGGCGCCGGCTGACATTCTCAATCGTGCTCATGCCATTTCTCCCGCGGCAGCTTTGATCGCCGCGCGAATCCGCTGATACGTTCCGCAGCGGCAGATGTTCCCGGACATGGCCTCATCGATTTCGTGATCCCCTGGTTTCTTTTTGCTGTTCAATAGCGCCGCTGCCTGCATGATCTGTCCCACCTGGCAATAGCCACATTGCGGCACGTTGATCTGCATCCACGCCTTCTGAACTGGATGCAATCCATTCTTGTCGAGGCCTTCGATCGTCGTGACTTCTTTTCCGGCAGCGTCGCGCATGGGTGTCACGCAGGATCGCGTCGCTTGCCCATTCACGTGAACCGTGCATGCGCCACAAAGTCCAACGCCGCAGCCAAATTTCGATCCGGTCAACCCTAAAACGTCTCGCAGATACCAGAGCAGCGGCATTTCCGGTGTACCGCCGAAAGACTGCTCAACTCCGTTCACCTTAAGTTGAATCATTATCCTGCTCTCGCCTAAAAACGTTTGCCGAAGGAAATGAACTTCACCCAACCACATCAACTCCCGGCTAAATCGGCACCGGATCACGTCCGCCTATTGCCGTTAGAACCCACGTGCGTACGTTTTTCCATTTGCAAAATCACCGCTGAAAAATCTTGCTCCGCTCCATCGTCCGATTGCCTTGCATTGATCTCAAAAGCTGCATCCGCGGCGGGCATTCGCGCGCCGACGGCCGCGGCGAGATTGAGAATCAACCCGAAATCCTTGTTCATTAGCCGAATCGGGAATTGCGGGCTGTAGTCGCTCTTCATGGCTCTTTGCAGTTTGCCCACATGCGCTGGAGCGACCACTGCAGTCTGGGACAACACGTCCAGCAACCGATTGCGATCAAGACCAGCCTTCTCACCAAGCGCGACAGCCTCTGCAATTGCCTGCATCCCGATTCCCAGTAAAGTGTTCACCACCAGCTTCATCGTCGCTCCGGACCCGCTTGGCCCGAGATAAAAATACTTCTTCGCAATAACACGAAAGATCGACTCGGTAGCGTCGAAGCATTCCTTGTTTCCGCCGCCGAACAAGGTCAGCAACCCGTTTTCGGCGGCAGGAGTGCTCCCCGATATAGTCACGTCGAGAACCTCAACTCCCTGCTCTGTACCTACTCTCGAGAGTTGCTTCGAAGTCTCGGGATACACCGTACTCAGGTCGATAACCAGCGAGCCGCGATGTGCATTGGCGAAAACACCGTGAGGTCCTCCATAAATGTCCAGGACAGCTTCATCGGTCGGTAGGCAGGACAACACGACGTTGCAACTGGAGGAGAGTTCCGAAACGCTCTGCGCGACGTTGCCGCCATATTGAACTAGTTCCTCCGCCTTACTGTGGTCCCGGTCGTAGGCTGCCAGCTTGAAGCCGGATTCAAGCAGCCTCCGCGCGATCGGCCGGCCCATGTAGCCGATCCCGACAAATCCAAGCCTGCTGTTTTCCTGCGTGATTGGTTTCATGACGAATCGCCCTTAGTCTGAGCCGCACTTTCGATTTCAACTTCCACATCGTTCAAAAGCACGTGTTGCGCCGTTTCGCGAAGGGAGACGAATGTTTATGCAAGATGTTGGCAGCAAGGAGGATACGGAGTTAAGCAGGGAGGACTTAACTCTCAGCCGGCGGGAGGTGCCTGTCGAATCCGTTGGACACTGTCAGTCGGCTGGAAATGGTGGCCGTCATACAAAGCGAGGCCCGCAACTTCCTTCGAATCACCCAAGCCTTACACTGCGGCGGTTGGCACGAAGCATGTTTCTCCGGCCATCCAGACAACGCGGGAACAGATTTTCTGACGCCTTGCATAGGCCGCGATTCGCGGCTGCATAGCGCAGCAGAACGCGAATCGTTCAGCCCGGAAGTCCGCCGGTGTCTGATGATTCGCGGCGCACAAAGCTACGGCCATGTGCTTCCGCTCCGAACCACAGCAGCACCGCCATCGTCAGAATCGTCACGATTTCAAATCCAGCCATGGCCCACTGATATCCAAAGCGTTCGTGTAACGCATACTGGATCGAGTTCGTGGGCGAAGCGAATAGAATCCCCAGCTGATAAGCCAGGCCGGGCATCAGCCCACGCGCGGCATCCGCAGAAAGCTCGTTCAAATGAACGGGGATCACGCCCCAGGCTCCTTGCACGCCCACCTGCATCAGAAATGAAGCAACGAGGATCACTGCGAGGCCTCCGCCAAACGCCCACAGGGGAATCAGTAGGAGCGACAATCCCAAAGCTGCAGCCATAGCTTTCCGCCGTCCCGCTAACTGTGAGAAATGCCCGAATAGGATTGCGCCAACCAAAGCGCCGAGATTTGCAACGATAAGCACGTTGGCCCGCATCGTGTCCGAAACCTTGTGGACCTCTTTCAGAAAATCAGGGTAAAGGTCCTGCGTTCCGTGAGAGAGAAACATCATGAAGGTCATTAGCACGACCAGGTAAGCGAAGCGTTTCCATTCGACGGCAACGATGCGCAAAACCTGCGCGGTGCTTGCGGCGCGATGCTGCTTCCAGGCCTCCGATTCCGGCACCTTCGTCCGAATATAAAGCGCAAGCAGGGCGGGCAGCGCGCCGATCCAGAACATCGGGCGCCATCCCCAAACCGGCAAGAGAAACCTCGCGGCAACCGCCGCCAGCAGATACCCGATGGAATAGCCGCTCTGCAAAATCCCGCTGAGGATTCCCCTCCAGCGCACCGGCGCTGCTTCCATGGCAAGCGATGCGCCGACTCCCCATTCACCGCCCATGCCGATGCCGAAAAGCGCTCGCAAGATGAGGAATACCGTATAATTCGGCGAAAATCCGCATAAGAGCTCAATGAACGAAAAATAGATCACGTTGGCCATGAGCGGGATGCGGCGTCCGTAGCGGTCCGCAAGCAGGCCGAAAAGCAGCGCGCCGACGGGCCGCATCGCGAGCGTCAGGGTTGTGCTGAGAACAATGTCTTTCTTGCTGACGCCGAATTGCGCGGCAAGCCTGTCGAAAAGGAACACGACGATGAAGAAATCGAATGCGTCGAGTGTCCAGCCAAGGAATCCGGCGAGGACAGCGTGATGTGTGCCGGAACGGGTCTGCTGAATTGTTCCAGCCATCTCAGTTGGCTTGCCACTCCGCCGGCTTGGGCATCAGGCGCGAGATGGCCAGCGCGCTGGCGATGGCGAGGATGGCTAGAAGCAAACCCTCCTGATAGAAACCGAAGCAGAGCTTTCCGATACTGAAGAGGGCGGAATATATAAGAACGCAGCCGAGTATCCAGCTGAGAAGATTTCTGCCCAGGTCGCGGGTGACCGGCACATCGCCGGCCAGCTTGGCGACCGGCGCCCAGCCAGTGATTTGCGGCCGCACCTTGGTGTAAAACTTGATGAGCGTGTCGTTGGGCTCCGCCGCAGTAAAGAGGGTGACGACGATCCAGACCACTGTAGTAATTCCGGTCGTGCAAAGCGTCGTTTTAGCGAATATGACAGGGCCAGAGCCAGTAAAGGGGTCGGGGCGACCGATGAGGGCAGTCCAAAGCGCGTCGAAATGAAGGGCGAGAGTCGTCACCATCGCGGCGAGCATAGCGGAGATTTCGCTCCAAGCGTTCACGCGCCACCAATACCAACGGAGCAGATACACGCCGCCAGTGCCTGCGCCAAGTTCGAGAACAATTCTCCAGCCATCGGAAACGGACTTCAGTTCCCAGGCGACCGCGGCCGCGGCAACGACGAGGAAGGCGGTCGCCAACCTGGAAGCATTCACAAAATGCGACTCGCTTCCCTCTTTCTTGAGGAAGCGGCGGTAGAAATCTTCGATCAAATAAGAACTTCCCCAGTTGAGTTGTGTGGCGACCGTGGACATGAACGCGGCCATGAACCCAGCAAGGAGAATTCCTAGGAGGGCATGCGGCGTTTGGTGAATGGCCACCAGCATGAAACCGCGTTCCGGCTGCGCCAGATTCGGATACAGAACGACCGCAACAAGAGCGGTGAGAATCCAGGGCCAGGGGCGCAGCGCGTAGTGGGCCAGGTTGAACCACAGGACGGAAAGCAAGCCGTTGCGTTCATCTTTTGCGCTAAAGATGCGCTGCGCAATGTATCCTCCGCCGCCCGGTTCCGCGCCGGGATACCAGAACGCCCACCACTGCACCGCCAGGTGCACGACGAAGGTAATCACCGGCAATGTCCACAGGGCTTCGCCGGTGAGTCCACGCGAAAAATCGGGCAGGAGGGCGGTGATGTCGCTGGCGCCGGACCCGACAGCGGCACGGCGTTCCGCAAGCTTCGCCAGTAGCTGAGGCATCCCGCCAACGGCGCGCACGCCGTACCAAGCCACCGAAATTACGATGGCCATTTTCAAAACAAATTGGAATACATCGGTCCAGAGAACGCCCCATAAACCGCCGAGCGAAACATAAATACCGGTGAAAGGCATCAAAAAGAAAACACAAATCAGCAGGGCTCTAAAATCACTGATGCCCATCGAGGTGCTGATAATGCTGACCATGGCCTTGGTGACCCACCCAAGAATCAAGCAATTCATCAGCAGGCCAAGATAGACGGAGCGGAAACCCCGCAGGAATGCGGCGGGCTTACCGGAGTAGCGCATCTCCGCAAA
>WNFJ01623523.1_pt2 | contig 11818 bp, 8 predicted proteins | sample 5400461 | NCBI WGS metagenome assembly WNFJ01 (sample SAMN13153349, study PRJNA577476) | soil metagenome | isolation source: 115 cm saprolite on Douglas fir-dominated hillslope | place: USA:California | collected 2013-09-17
CCCTAGCGAGCCCAGTGGGGCAACGGTTGCCACGAGCTGAGGGCACCATGCCACACAGGCTATCGGTGATCCGGCGGAATGAAGCCCGCGATCCTCACGGAGCGCATAGCCGGCCGAGGTAGGAGGCAAAATGTCAGAGACCGGCAAGAGGTTTTGTTTCCAGGCACAGTTTGTGATGACTGTGGCGCTGTTTGTTGGGCTCGCGCTGACCTTTGGTTCGACCCTGCGCGCACAGTCGACCGCTATCCTCAAAGGAACCGTCAATGATCCATCTGGCGCTGTCGTCCCAAAGGCTAAAGTGACGGTGCGCAACGAAGGAACCGGTGTGCAGACGGAGACACAAACCGATGACGCAGGCGAATACTTGTTTGCCGGTCTGCCGGTGGGCTCTTATCGGGTGGAGACGAGCGCGCCCGGCTTTCAGACAACGATCGTCAACGGACTCCAGCTCAATGTTTCAGCAACGGTTATCGAAAATGTCAAACTCGAAGTAGGCGCAACGACGCAGGAAATCACGATCAGCGAGGCACCTCCGGTCCTGGAGGCCAGTACCATGACGGTGGGGCAAACCATCACGCAGCGAACGGTACAGGAGATTCCGATGAACGGACGGCACTTCGTGGATCTGACGCTGCTCAGTCCCGGCACGGTGACGCCGCCGCAGAACGGCTTTTTGACCGCGCCGCTGCGCGGCCAAGGATCGTTTGGCGTAAACACCGCGGGGCTGCGCGAGGATATGGTCAACTACATGATCAATGGAATCAATCTGAGCGATCAGCTGCAGAATCAGATAACCTTCCAGCCCTCGATCAACACGGTGCAGGAATTCAAGGTCGATAATTCGACCTTCAGCGCCGAGTATGGGCGCAACGCCGGCGCGATCATCAATATCGCCACGCGCAGCGGAACGAACAACTTTCACGGCGAGCTCTTCGAGTTTCTCCGTAATGACGCGCTGGACGCAACAAACTTCTTTACCCTGGCGCCGGCCACCAAGGCTCCCTTCAAGCGCAACAATTTCGGGGCCGACGTCGGCGGGCCGGTGCTAAAGGATAAAGCATTCTTCTTCGCCAGCTACGAAGGTCTGCGGCAGCACCAGGGCATCACCCTCACGACGGATGTGCCTTCGGATGCACAGCGCGCGGCTGTGACCGATCCCGTCGTCAAGAAGCTGCTTCCGTTGATTCAGCATGCCAATGGGATCGACGCCGTCGGCAATCCAGCTTTTAACGGCGCAGTTTCTGCACCGGTACAAATTGATCAGGGTACAGGTGATCTGCAATTCAATCTAGGCGGCAATGACCGCCTGCACGGTTATCTGGCCCTTCAGGAAGACACACGGCAAGAGCCGACACTCTCTGGGCACAGCCTGCCGGGCTGGGGCGACACGCGCCATGCCCGGCGGCAGCTTGTGACCCTGAACGAAGTGCACATTTTTGGACCGAGCCTCACCAACGAAGCACGCGCGGGCTACAACCGGATTCGCATCTCGTTCACGCCGAATCAACTCCTCAATCCCGCCGATTTCGGGATCGCCAACGGCATCAACGCCCCTATCGGCTTGCCGCAAATTATTGTGGGCGTAAACCTCGTGCCCGGTTTCCTGAACATCGGCGGCGAGACCAATCTCCCGCAAGGCAGAGGCGACACGACGGGAGCCTTCAATGACACACTGCATTGGCTACGTGGGCGCCACTCGTTCGCATTTGGCGGCGAAATTCGGCGCTTCTACAACAATAACATCCTGCAGAATGATGGCAGCTATAGCTTCGCGGACCTTACGCATTTTCTGAAGGACCAGGCCAATGGCTTCAACGTAACCATCGGAAGCGCCAACGACAGGATCGTGCAGGGCGCCTGGGGATTGTTCGTGCAGGACAGTTTCAAATGGAAGCCGACATTCACATTTGAGCTTGGCATCCGCTATGATTACAACGCATCGCCTACGGAAGCTCATGACCTTTTCGCGCCGTTCGTTCTCGCCACCGATTCGATCGTGCAGGTCGGAACCAACGGCGTCAGCCAGGTCTATCGCACAAACAACAAAAACGTGCAGCCGCGCCTAGGCTTTGCCTGGGATCCCTTCAAAAACGGCACGACGGTAGTACGCGCCGGCTATGCCATCTTGACCGACCAGCCTGTGACCAACGCGGTCAACGGATTGAGCGGCAATCCACCTTTCGCCCTTCCGGTGACCACCAGCTCCAACACCAACGCGATCACGTTTTTGAACACGGGCTCGGCAACCGCGGCGAGCGTCGCTCCCGCAACGATCAACCCGGATTTCCAGAACGCGTACGTGCAGTCGTGGAACCTGAATATCCAGCACGAAATCAGCCCCAGCCTTGGCGTTATGGTGGGCTACTTCGGTTCCAAGGGGACGCATTTGCGAGTTCTGCGGAACATCAATCAGAGAGGATTGGCGCCTACGCAGCCGTTCGTGGCGCTCTCGCCCTCAAGTCCGATTTTGCCCGCAACAGCGCTCGGCAGCAACATCAACTACGTGGACAGCGGCTCGAACTCGAACTATAACGCGCTCTGGCTTACGGTTAGAAAGCGCCTCTCACACAATTTTCAGTTCGACACGTCTTATACATACTCGAAATCGCTCGACGACAATTCCCTTACCTCCGTCAACACAACCGGCCTGCAGGATAGCTTTAATGTTCGCGGCGATTATGGCCGGTCCGATTTCGATGCGCGGCATCGTGTGGTTTTGAGCGGCATCTATGATTTGCCATTCAAAGGCCATCGCGCGAGCGAAGGGTGGGAAGTCGGTCTCATCTTACAGGCCCAATCCGGCAACCCGCTCAACATTGTCACCAGCAACAGAGGGTTCACGGGTAACCAGACCGTGCATCCGGATGTCACCGGTCCCGTTGTAGTCACCGGCGATCCTAACAAGTGGTTCGCAAATCCCGCGGTTTTTGTTTTCCCCGGCACAGGGATAACGGTGACCCACTTTGGCAATCTCTCGCGCAATGCCGTTACCGGCCCGAACTTCATCAATGCTGATTTCAATGTGATCAAGACCACGAAGATCACGGAGTCTACGAGCCTGCAATTCCGCGCGGAGTCGTTCGATGTCCTGAATCGCCCCAATTTCGGCAATCCTGGACGTGTGCTGGGCAGCGCCACCTTTGGTGTGGTTTCCAACACGCGCGTTCCAACCGGCGACTTCGGCTCCTCGCGGCAGATTCAGTTTGCGTTGAAGTTCCTGTTCTGAAGGCGCACGGGGCCTTACAGTCGGGGCTTTTTGCGCGTATTAAGAGGACGGATTTATATTTGTCGGGATGCATCTTACGCCGCATCTTCGTGTAATTTCTAGCGCTTGAGAGTTGGAATAATCTTCAGTTCCTGATAAGTCTTCTCGGAATGTAGCCTTCCCCTATTCGGAAAACCTCTCTTCTGCCAAGTCCCGAGAAGTCGTCTTTTCGGAAACTGGCTTTTTGGGCAACCACTGGTTGGGTCGCGCCCTGATTTCCTGCCATTCACGTTCTCTGCCCTAGAATTTTCTTCGAATTTCATCCCGGCTCACGCCAGCGCGGAAAGAGGGGTTACTCGTCAGGTTACTCGTCAGATCAGTGGGTCATTCCGTAGATGATGTAGTTGATGGCGATGCGGTAAGCCATGGAAGTGGCGTGCTCGGGGTAATCGGGGCTATCGGCCCATTCCCAGGCGTCGCCAACGTCGCTGTTGTGAGCGATGGCGATCACGATGCGGCCTTTATCGTCGCGGACGGCGCGCCATTTCGGAACCTTCATATCCGGCAAATAAGGGCGCCGATAGCCCCAGATGAAGCGCGTTCCCGGAATCTGGAAGCGATCGTCCAAATCGTACATGGTGTGAAAGATTTCGTCGCCGTCGTTTAGATCTTCGATCTGGCGATCGGGAAAAATCATGCGCACGCCGGCGACAAGGGTGTTCCATTCGTTGTCGCCGTGCGTGTCGTCGAAAAACATGAAGCCGCCGCGTAGCAGATAAGTCCGGATGCGAGTCGCTTCGGCTTGAGAAAGAACCCACCAGCCGGGATCTTCGACAAAGATCCAAGGCCAGTTGTAGATATCGTCGCTATGGGCATCCACGACTTGCTCGGCGACGTGCGTATTGATGCGCGTGAGGCGAACGACTCCTTCCACGAGCTGGCGATCCGATTTCGGATAGTCGGCGGCCCAGCGCTGAAATCCGCGAAAATTGCCGTTGGCCATATCGTAGTGGAAACGCGCGAAGGTCCATTCGACTTTTTGCCGGGCGCCGATGGGCATGTCCTCTTCGTCGTCATCGTGATAGGCGCGGATCGCTTGGCGCTGGGAAGCGAGTAGGAGAGAGGCGAGGCCAAGCAAGAGCAGAGCCGATAAGAGCAAGGGAATGCGCCGCATGACGTTTCTCTGAAGGGCATTATCGTCCAGAATTGCTGGTTTGGGCAAAATCGCCGGCTTCGGCCAGCTTTCAACAATTACGAAGGCTTCAGAGAGATCCTTCGGCGCAAAGACTGCACCTCAGGATGACAACTTAACTCTCGCGCCCCGGCGTGGCTGCGCCGTTGCCGGAGATGGCTTTGAAAAATGCACGACGGAGGAAGACGCCGATCAGATGGCGTTTGTATTCGGCGCTGCCCTCGTGATCGTCAACCAGGCCGGCACCGTCCGCGATGAGAGCGGCGGCTTCGGGCAGATGGCCCGCGACTTCCGAGCGCGAGCCGGTAAGTAATTTCTCGGCCGCGGGCGCGCGGCTGGGAAATGGACAAACGCAGCCCACAGCGACGCGGGCCGCCGCGAACGTGCGTCCCCCGTCAGAGGCGTCGAGCCACAGCCCAAGGCCAAGCGTAGGGCGCTCGTGAATTTGGAATTTCATGTAGGCGGCGCGATGGCTCGATTTCGCCGAAGGAATAACGACGCGAGTGAGAATCTCGCCGGGCGCGAGATGATTCGCATATGCGCCGGCAATGAGCTTTTCGATAGGAATTTCGCGGGCTTGGCCGGCGCCTTCGATGCGCACGGTCGCGCCGAGGACGAGCAGCATGGTAGCGGGATCGGAGTGCGGCTCGGCGAAGCAGAGATTGCCGCCGAGCGTTCCCGTGGCGCGCACGCGGATATTGGCGACCTGCGATTCGAGCTCGGCGAATGCGGGCTGCTTTTCCCGCACCATGGTCGAACGCTCGATCGCACGATGGGTGCAGGCCGCGCCGATTTCCATTACACCATCGCGCGCAGCAATGGTATTCAATCCAGGGACGACCTTCAGGTCAATGAGGTGATTGTAGGTGAGCGCGCGGTGCCTCATGGCCAGGAGCAATTCAGTTCCGCCCGCGTAAATCGCTGCTTCATCGCCGTAGTGCGCGAGCATCTGCGACGCTTCCGCAACGCTCGCGGGCTGATGGATTTCGAAACGCGAGAGCGTGGTCATGCGGGAGTCTTAGGGGCGCGGATTGGCGGCGCTGCTTGAGCCCGGCCCTTCGCTGCGGAGGCTTGTGTTTGTTTCTCCTGCAAGGCTCTCCAGACGCGCTCGGGCGTCAACGGCAGGCTGCGTATGCGCACGCCGGCAGCCTGGTAAAGAGCGTTCGCGAGACACGCGCCGATCGGATTGACAGAGCCCTCGCCGCCGCCTTTTGCGCCGTAAGGACCGACGCCGTCGCGATTTTCGACCAGCTTCAGCTCAACTCGGCGAGCCAAATCGGAGAAACGGGGAACGCGATATTCGAGCATCGTGCCATTCATCAACTGCTGCCCTTCGTAGATCAGTTCTTCGAACAGGCCGATGCCCAGGCCCATGGTGGCGGCGCCCAAGTCCTGGCTTTCGGTCATGGCCGGATGGATCGCGAGACCCACGTCTCCGACGGTGACCAGCGTGTCGAGTGAAATCTTTCCCGTCTCTTCGTCGAGGGCAATCTCGACGCCAACGACGCCGATTTCCCAGAACACGGGCACGGATTTCAAGGCTCCGGCGCGGCGCAAATAAGCGCGTCCGATGATGCTGCAGCCCTCCATCTGGAAATAACGTTCGATGATTTCGGGCCAGGCGAGCCAGTCTTTTCCATGGCGAATTCCGCCGCGCTCTTCGGTGAATTCATTTGCCGGCACACCCAGGAGTTCCGCGGCCATGGATTTGCACTGGGCGATGGCTTCGCGGCACGCCTCCATGACGGCGCGGCCCATCAGCGTGGTGGTTCGGCTGGCGCCGGTGGAGCGTTCGAAAAGCGTTACGCCCGTATCGGAACCGACGAGGCGCACTTTTTCGAGCGGAATGCCCATCTCCTCCGCTGCGATTTGCGCAAGAACGGTGTGGCTCCCTTGCCCGATCTCCGTGCTTCCGCTCATCACGGATACGGAGCCGTCCGCATAGACGTGGACCATCGCCAAAGTGACGGGATGGGCTCCGGCATCGCTGCAGGAACAACAGACCGAGCGGCCATGCTTCGCGGGCAAGGGGCCATTTGAGCGAAGCGTTTCGCCTGCGATGCGAATGTCACCGGGCACGTCGGCGTCGATGGGACGCAGGCCAGGATGGATGGATTCGCCGCTGTGAGCCAGATTGCGCAGACGAAACTCCTGCGGATCGCAGCCAAACTTGTGGGCGAGCTCGTCCATCTGGGATTCCACGGGAAAAGTGATTTGCGCGGCGCCCAATCCACGATAGGAACTTGCGGGAACCGTGTTGGTGTAGATCGCGAGGCAATCGATCCTGACGTTGGGAAAGCGATACGGACCGACGATGCGATTGGCGGCTTTGCGGCAGACCATGGGACTGTTTTCCGCATAGGCGCCGGTATCCAGATAAATGGTGGCTTCCTTGGCCACGAGCTCGCCATCGGCGTCGGCCGCGGTACGAATGCGGACGCGGGCGTCGTCCGAGCGCGTGGTGAGAAAGGCTTCTTCAACGCTGAGCTGCAATTTTACCGGCCGCGAAACTCTCCATGAACATGCGGCCGTGAGCGGCTCGACTTTCGTGTAGGACTTGCTTCCATAACCGCCGCCCACGAATGGCACGATGACGCGGACGCTATTGAGCGGCAGGTCGAAAACTTCGGCGAGATCGTGACGCACCATGAAGGGATGCTGCGCCGAGGAGTAGACCGTAAGCTGGCCCTTGGAATCGTAATCGGCGACGGCGACGTAAGGCTCCATGGCGTAGGCGTAAACCATAGGGAAGTAAAACTCGCCCTCGACGATGTGCGCGGCCGATGCGAAGGCGGCATCCACATCGCCCCATTCGACGTGCACAGCCTGGCAGATATTTTTCGTACCGCCCGGGAAAATATTGAAATCGTCAAAGCCGCGAAAGGCGCCGCCGATGTAATCCATTCCATGGACGAGCACGGCGCCGGGCGCGAGCGCGCTATCGACACCCAGCACAGGCGTGAGCTCTTCGTAGGCGACTTGGATTTTGTCGAGCGCCTCCTGCGCGCTCAACTCATCTTCGGCAATGACCGCGGCTACGGGTTCGCCCACGAATCGCACCTTGCCGATGGCCAGCAAGGGATGGTCTTTTACGGCGTGGCCATAGTAAGGATGCAGGGCGCCGAGATCATTTCCGGTGAGCACGTCGATGACCCCGGGCTGGCGCTGGGCTTCGGAGGCGTCAATGGAAACAATTGTGGCGTGCGCGAACGGGCTGCGAAGAAGCTTGGCCCAAGCCATGCGTTCGAGAGTGATGTCGCTGGCGTAGGTGGCGCTTCCCGTCACCTTGGCCACGCCATCGCGCCGAGGAACGGAATGATTCACGACGACGAAAGTTGTCGCGTCGCTTTTGTTTGCGTCACTCACGATTGCGGCCATTTTTCTTTAGGGTGTCCCTGCAATTCCACCGCGGCCTGCCGGATGGCCTTGAGTATGGCCAAATATCCTGTGCACCGGCACAAGTTGCCGCTCATGTAAGCGATGATCTCTTCGTCGGAGGCATGCGCATTTTGGTCGAGCAGCGATTTGGCCGCGAGGATCATCCCCGGCGTGCAGAAGCCGCACTGAAAAGCGAAATGATCGAGAAAGGCCTGCTGCAGCGGGTGAAGGCGGCCCGCGGAATCGGCAAGGCCTTCGATGGTGGTGACGCGCTTATCGCGAACCTCGTACGCGAGATAGGTGCAGGCGCTGACGGGAAGACCATCGACGAGCACGGTACAACTTCCGCAGACCTGGGCCTCGCAAGAGAGCTTCACGCCGGTGAGCCAGCAGCGCGCGCGCAAGACTTCGGCGAGAGTTTCGCGCGGCTCGATTTCCAGGGAAATGGATTTTCCGTTCAGCTCAAATGCGGTCTTCACCTGGGGTCCTTTATTGGTTGGCTGTGCAGGCCGGCGCGCAGATCAGCCCGCGCGGCGGGCCGAAACTGGGCCTGAATGTTTCGGGCGAACTCGGCAAATTTTTCCGTGGCTCTACGGCGGATGGGCACGGCGCCCAAAGTAGCGAGTTTGCCTAATATCTCGATATCGGCTTCGAATTTCATTTGCGTGGCCGATGACGCGGCACTCAATGTGATTTGCAACCAGCCGGTAAGGCGATTGAGCCCGATCGAATCGCTTCCCGTGAGCCTCGCTTTCAAAAACGATGGCTCCCGCGTTTCGGCGATCCGAATTTCCATATTCAGCGCCACCTTGAACGGGCCAATCTTATCGCCGGCCTTGGCCAGATACGCTTCCACGCCCGGCTCTTTGAGAGGCGTGACACTTTCCACGCCCGGAAGAAGGGACGCGAGCCGGGGAGTGTCGCGCAGAACGCGCCAGACATCCTCCGGCGAGGCATCGACGTTTAGCTCCTCGCTGACTTTCAGCAGCATCGTGTCATCGTGTCAAGGCGGCTGTCGCGCCACGCGCCTTTGGCATGCGGGCAGGCGGCGCCCTCCATTATTCCGTGCGTTTCTCTGCAACGCAAAAAGTAAATTGTACGCGAGCCGGTTCGTGCCACAATTATGGGCTTTTTAGAGATCGAGAGGAGCCTCTCATGGTTGAAGCCAATTCATTGGCGCGCGCAAAGGATGGATGCCAGCTCGCGTATCGTGTTGATTCGAATTCCGGAAAACCCCGCCTGGCGCTGATTCATTCGCTCGCCCTCGGCGGCGCAATGTGGGGCGAAGTCGCCACAGGGCTTGCCAGCGCCGCGGAAATTCTAGTTTACGATTGCCGCGGACATGGCGCATCCGAACGGCGTCCCGGCCCCTATAGCGTGGAGCTTTTTGCGGAAGATCTGGCGGCGGTGTTCGATGCGTGCGGGTGGTCCTCGGCGACGGTTGCCGGATGCTCGATGGGCGGCTGCGTGGCGCAGGCATTTGCCGCGGGCTATCCGCGGCGCGTTCGCGGATTGGCGCTAATCGATACCACGGCATGGTACGGGCCCACGGCGCCCAAGGATTGGAAGGCTCGGGGCGCCCGGCCAGCGGCAGACGGATTTGCCTCCATGGTCGAATTTCAGCTCAGCCGCTGGTTCAGCGACGATTTCCGTCATGCGCATCCGGAGGTTGCGGAGCAAATGACGCAGATTTTTCTGGCGAATACCGCGGAGTGCTATCAGGCGACTTGCGAGATGCTCGGAAATGCCGACCTGCGGGCGGCGCTGCCCGCGTTTCGCATGCCGGTGTCTGTGATCGTGGGCGAAGAAGATTACGCCACACCGGTGGCGATGGCGGAGTACCTGCACGAAAGCATCCGGAATTCGACGCTTAACGTTATTCCGGGAGCGCGGCATACCACGCCCGTGGAATGTCCCAAAGAAATCGCCGCGTTTTTGGGCGATCTGGCAGGCAAGTCGGTTGCTGCTTCGGCGGATTAAGTTTCGGATTTCGGCGAACCCTCGACCTTGCGCACCGGAGTTTCCGGGGTGAGACCGCCGCGGCGGCGCGGGAATGTGTTCAGGCCGTTCTTTTCCCATTCGCCGGCGACGGCGTTGGACGCAAACGCAACCCACGCGTCATTCCAATCTCCCAACGAATAGCCGTGCCACGGCGGCTGCACGCGCAGCGCCGGCAAGTCCAGCTGCTTCCAGATTTCGAGGGCGCGCTCCATGAACTCGCGCCGCGGCAGAGCCAGCGGCGGCATGGGATACTTCAGCGTCGCATCGATCAGCATGGTGGAATCCATCGTCTGCGGCCCCGACTTGGGCGCATGGCCGATGGAGCGATTAGGTTCGATGCGCACGTCTTCCTGTGGATTTGAACGATAGGCGAGGGACCACAGCACCGCGTCCGTATTCGAAGGATCGATATCTTCGCTCACCGCGATGGTGATTTTTCCGCAGTCGGCGCGCAGAGACGCCGCGCCCTGCAATCCCCGCCAAACCTCGGTACGCGGCGTGCCGCCGGCGAATTGCAGGAAAATTACCGGGCGAACATTACTGAGCGGTTCATGCATGACGACGCGGCGAATGCCCTTGATTCCCAAATGCTCGCGTAAATGCGCAAGGAACATCGGTTCATAGGCGACTTTCTTGATCATGCTCGATTCGCTGGGCGTCACCTGGCTGATGATGGAGACGAAGACGGGATTGCGCCGGTGCGTGATGGCCGTCACCTGCAGGGACATGTTGTAGTCTTCGAGCGCGACGTAGCCATTGCTTTCGCCGAAAGGCCCTTCGGGCTCGAGCAGATCGGTATCGATCAAGCCTTCGATGACGATTTCGGCATCGGCCGGGACTTCGAGATCAATTGTCGCGCATTTCGCGGTGCGTATCGGCGCGCCGGCAAGCGCTCCAGCCACACCCATTTCGTCCTGATTAACGGCCAGCTTCTGCGGGCCGGTGAAGACCACCACCGGCGCGCAGCCAATAACAATGGCGCACGGCATCGGCTCGCCGCGCGCGCGATATTTCTGCCAATGAAGATAGCCGCCGGCGCCGCCGATGCGCGAAGACATGCGCACGCCGAGACGATCGGTTTTTTTGACCGCGCCGCGATAGGTGCCCATATTGCGCACGCCGGTTTCGGGATCGCGCGTGATGCAGAGGGTAGCGGTGAGGTAAGGCGCGGAGTCGAAGCCCGGGGTGGAGATGGGAATCGGCAGCCGGGCCAAGCCGCCATCCGGGCGGCAAAGATCGCTGCCGGTCAGGATCACTTCCTGGCAGCGGGGCGAATTAACGATCACCGGCGGGATAGGGTTGGCGATCGCGCGGGTCCAGGCGGCGCCAATTTCGTTAACCGGGCAGCCCATCCCGAGCGCGTAGATTTTCGCGGAAGCCGCAAGAGCTCCGACGGCCACGGGGATGTCGTAGCGCCGGCCGCGCGAGTCCACCACGTTGGTAAAGAGAAATGCGCGGCGGTCGTCTTCGGGAATGCCTCCCAGGAACTGCCAGCGAACCAGCGGGTGCAGCTCCGTATCTTTGTTGATTGGCCGATCGACACGAACGAGCAGGCCATTGGCTTCGAGCGCAGCCAAATGAGTCTGGAAGTCGAGGCTTGGTCCCGTCACGGCAGGCTATTTCCAGAAAAAGACAAGCACGACGGCGAGGATGGCGGTTACGGCAAGCTGCAGAAGTTGCCACGGGAGGCAAATGCGGAAAATTTCGCCGTCTTTGCCTTTTACGTTGGCGAGCGACGCGGCATACGAGATTTGCGTGGGCTTGAGGGCGTTCGGAGGACCCATGGTAACCACGGTTACGATTCCCACCAGCAGCATCAAGGGAATCCCTAACATCGGCGCGATACGCACCTGCATCTGCGACAACAGAAAATCTCCCGGCAATCCCTGGCCGAAAGCCATGCCTCCCAGGAAAGCCACGCCGGGGTAAAGCGCGGCGTAGAGCAGCTTGCCGCCACTCGAGAGCACTCGGGCGAGCAGCGCGATTTGCCCGGCATCCACCATCAGGTACACCGTTGCGCTGCCAACGAGCAGAGTGGTCAA
>WNFJ01692323.1_pt1 | contig 11818 bp, 11 predicted proteins | sample 5400461 | NCBI WGS metagenome assembly WNFJ01 (sample SAMN13153349, study PRJNA577476) | soil metagenome | isolation source: 115 cm saprolite on Douglas fir-dominated hillslope | place: USA:California | collected 2013-09-17
CCCAACGACCGTTCAACCCTAAAATTCTACCGCTGAATGCAAAATACTTAACAACTTGATTAGTCCGTGCCACCATTCCACATGTTTGTCGCCACTCAGCCTCGCCGATCTCTTGATTCTTTCTCTGGCCTAACAACTACTCCCTGCCCCCCACTTGTCCTGAGCGTAGCCGAAGGATTCCCTAACTCCCATGGAATCATATCGTTTACCGACCCCCACCCCTTAAACTCTTTAGTATCATATCGTTACATAAACATAGGGGGGAGGGGGGTACCTTCAACTTTCTCCGCTAGGAACGCCCCAAAACCCGTCGGGCATCCATCTTTCTTTTCAACCACTTACAAATTGCAAATTTCACAACTCCTTTCTTTTGATATTCATGCAAAATGCCGGGGGGTGTATGGGGGGCATTTCTTCCACTACCCACTACTCAATGCCCACTACCCACTATCCCCTGTCTTTTCAAACTCTTGCGCACTCTTTTGCGCTTTTTTGCACGCACGCAAAACTCAACTCTTTTATTTTCAAGCGATTCCGCACTCTTTGCGAAAAACAACCGGGGGTGGGGTACCCCTTTGCATCCCAACTCTCGGCAAGCGAACTTGCCTTGCCGCCAGTGGTAAAATGGGGAAAGCTGTTGCGCCCAGCGCAGACCGATACTTTGGAGAGCTCTCAATTTCCTCTATGACCAAGAACTATCTCGAAGCCGCCATCGACATCGCGCAAGAAGCCGGGAAAATCCTGGTGGAGGAATTGTCGCGTCCGTTGGACATCGCCTATAAAGGCGACGAGGTGGATCTGGTCACGCAGGCGGACAAGCGCTCGGAACGGCTGATCGTCGAGCGGCTGACCAAATACTTTCCCGACCATGCTATTGCTGCCGAAGAGGGAACCGGGCATGAGAGCGCTTCGGCCTCGGAGTTTCGCTGGCACGTCGATCCGCTCGACGGCACCACGAATTTCGCCCACGGGTATCCTTGCTTCTGCGTTTCGATAGCGCTTACTCAGCGGGATACGCTGCTCGCCGCCGTGATCTTCAACCCGTTTTACAATGAACTTTTCACCGCCGCGCGCGGCGAAGGCGCTACCTTCAACGGCAAGAAAATCCACGTTTCCAAAAATGCGACGCTCTCGACAAGCCTGCTCTGCACCGGCTTCCCGGTGCGCAACCGAAAGCTCAGCCCGAATCTTCAATACTACGGCGATTTCACACAGCGCTCTCACGGGGTGCGCCGCGATGGCTCCGCCGCGCTGGACCTGGCCTCTGTTGCTGCGGGCCGCTTCGACGGCTTCTGGGAATTCAGCCTTGCGAAATGGGACACCGCCGCGGGCGTCCTGCTCATCGAGGAAGCCGGCGGCAAAGTGAGCGATTTCGCCGGTAATCCTTACCAGCTTGGCGGCCCCGTCATTCTCGCGACCAACGGGTTGATCCACGAAGAGATGCGCGCCATGGCGCTGGAGATCTCCCGCCGCGCTCCAGGGCCTCCCCAACGATGAATTTTCTCGCCGCGCCCCAGCAAGCTCTTGAAAAATTTCCACTTTGCGCATTCATCTCGTCCTTACGCCACGCTTACGATTTTCTTGTGCACCGAACGCTAACATTCCGAGGCAACGAAGCAGCATCCTGCGCCTCTCAGAGACGCAATCCTGTTCCTTTGACGATCCGTTGCCGGGCTATTTCTGAGAGCGAGATGCGCGCGTTCAAACTCAACGGAAGACTGTTCCAGCCGCTTCTTGCTGCATTGCTATTTACCAGCATCGTTCCAAATCGTTTGCTGGCCGACGACAAAGAAACAAGCAATCCGTCCGCAAAGTCCGCGGAGGCCAAGAGCGATTCTCCTGCCCCCGGATTAACCGAGAGGGAGCGCTTGCTCCTCGATCGTGTGGAGCAGCTTGAAAGGCGCGTCGCAGAACTTGAAACCAAGAGCAATTCGACCGCGGCTGCGGTCGCTGCAGCACCATCCTCGAAGCCGGTTTGCTGAACCCGACCGCTTCCACTGCGGTGGCAAGCGCGGCAAGCGTCCCACCTGTTCCGGCCGCGGCAGAAGCGAGTGCGAATTTCATTCCTGCAGAAAAAGTTCTTGTTTCCGTCCATCCGCAAGCCGCCGAAAAGGGTAAGCCGGGTGCGGTGAAAGCACCAGCGGCGGAGCCGTTTGCGTTCGCGGATTTCACCTGGATGACCGGCAATCCCCGCACGAAGGACATACCGTACGACACGAAGTTTTTTACGCCAGAGTTCAGAGTCGACGCCAACTACGTGTACGATTTCAATTATCCAAAGGATGACACGATCGGCGGCTCCAGCGAGGTCTTTCGCTCGAACGAAGTGCATGTGACGGACATCGGAGTCGGTGGCGACTTCCACTACAACAACGTTCGCGGCAGGATATTGTCGCAGATCGGATTGTATTCCCAGACGACGGCGCGCAATGACGCCAGCCCGGCACGAGGTCAATGGAGTCTTGCCGATGCCTATCGCTACGTCTCGGAAGCGTACGGCGGCTATCACTTCCACGTGCTGCATGGAGTCAACGTTGATGCGGGAATTTTCCTGTCCTATATCGGCCTTCTCAGCTACTACCAGTTCGACAATTGGGCGTATCAGCCGCCGTACGTTTCCTCCAACACGCCGTGGTTCTTCAACGGCTTGCGCGTGCAAATCTATCCCACCGAAAAGCTAAAGATTGAGCCGTGGTTCATTAACGGCTGGCAGTCCTATGGACGGTTCAACAATCGGCCAGGCCTTGGAGTGCAGATCGCGTGGCGCCCGAATGGCAAGGTTGCCATTGTCGCCAATCAATATGGCCTGGGCGAGGACACGCTGGCCACACCTGGCCGCATGCGCCTGCACACCGACGACAGCATTGAGGTCAAGTATTACGACAACCCGGAGAAGTTCTTCGATAAGGCAGCGTTCTCCGTGACTCTGGACGCTGGATGTGAAACTGGCGGCGGAGTAAGTTGCTATGGCAATCGCAAGCGCAAGGGCGGGCCCAAGCAAAGCTTCCTGGGCTTCATGGTCTACGACCGCCTCTGGTTCCACAAGGACCTGTACGGCCTGACAAGCGGCGGCAGAATCAATAATCCGGGGCGATATCTCGTTTTGTTCCCGCCGATCAATGGCGCGACGGCAGCGTCGGGAACGCCTTATTTCACGGAAAATCCTGGCGACCCCTTCAAAGCGTGGGACGTTTCCGGAACTTTCGACTACATGCCCAGCCAGTACATTACCTTCCGCTGGGAGTTCAATCATCGCGCGGCGAATGTGCCGTATTTCTCGGGACCGGGCGGCGTCACGCCAACCTCCTGCCCCACTGCTCCGACCGTCTTGAATATTTGCGGTTCTCCAGGAGCGATGGTGCCGGGCTTTACGCCGGACCTCAGGAAAACCGAAGACAGGGGCACTCTTGCCATCCTCGTCAAATTCTGATCTCAGCACGGAGAATCACTGCGGCACCAAGGCAGCGAGTCTCGCGTGTGTCTGCGGCTGTTTCATCCATTTGCTCAACGTCGTAGAATGCTGTTCGTGGTAGTAAAGAAAAACAAGAGAGGCATCCATCGCCGGAATAGCTCCAGGGCGAATGCGCCGTCGAGCGCAAGCGGAACTCGTTTTGCGGAGGCAGCCGCTTGCCTGGCGGAGATTGGAAGAGGCTTTCATGCGCGCGGCTGGGTTCTCGGAACGAGCGGAAACTTTAGCGCGGTGATATCCCGCGAGCCGCTGCGCCTAGCCATTACTTCGACGGGATTGGACAAGTACAAACTTACGCCCGCGCAGTTTCTGGAAATGGATGAAACGGCTAACGTCGTCCGCGGCAGTGGCCGCCCGTCTGCCGAAGCGTTGCTCCACCTAGCCATCGCGCGCGGCGTGGGTGCCGGCGCGGTCCTGCATACTCATTCGGTTTGGAGCACCGTCCTTTCGGGGTCGCATGCCTCACAGGGCGGTATCGCCCTCGAAGGGTACGAAATGCTCAAAGGCCTGGAAGGCGTGCGAACGCATAAGCACCGCGAGTGGCTGCCGATTCTCGAGAATTCGCAGGACATGATTGAACTGGGGCAACGCGTTTCGAGAATCCTGCGGGAAAGCCCAGGCATCCACGGTTTTCTTCTGAGGGAGCATGGGCTTTATACTTGGGGTGCGGGCTTGCAGGAAGCCAAGCGCCATGTTGAAATTCTGGAGTTCCTGATGGAAGTATTGGTTCGCTCCGGCGCCGCGCAGAGTGCGTGATTCCCGCGTTGCCTGAGCCTGGAGATCAATTCCGTGGCGGTTCTCCGAATCCCCGATGAAAACCGTTCGCTCCGCGAACACGACGAGGTGCGCGACTACCTCGCGGGGATTGGCATTGACTACGAACGCTGGGAGTCTTCCGCCGATCTGCCTTCTGATGCTACCGCGGATCAAGTCCTGAGCGCGTACAGCCAGCAAGTCGAAAAGCTCAAGCGCGAGGGTGGCTACGTCACCGCGGATGTGATCGACGTCAATGCGGAAACCCCCGGGCTGGACGCGATGCTGGCAAGATTCAACATCGAGCATACGCACGACGAAGACGAAGTCCGCTACATCGTAGCCGGGCGCGGGCTCTTCCATATCCACCCACAGCAGGGCCCGGTTGTGGCGATCGAAGTGGAAGCCGGCGACTTGATTCGCGTTCCGCGCGGCACGCTGCACTGGTTCGATCTCTGCGGAGACCGCCGCATTCGCGCCATTCGACTGTTCCAGGACAAGTCCGGCTGGACGCCCCACTACACGAGCAGCGGCGTGGAGCGGAATTACGAACCCGTTTGCTGGGGACCCAGATACATTCCTCCGCAAACGGCGGCGAAGTAGTCGGCGTGTGCCTGATCGACGAATCCCAGATTCGCGTCATTCTTCTCGACATCGAAGGCACGACGACACCCGTCGATTTCGTTTATCAAACGCTCTTTCCCTATGCGAGCCGCAAGCTGGAATCGTTTCTTCGAGAGCACGCTCAAGATCCCGAAATTCAGTCTTTGATTCAGGACCTACGCGCGCAACACGAGGCGGATGAGCGCAATAGCCTTGAACCGCCCGGCTGGCTGAACCATCCGGAAGAAGCGCGGATGCGTTCGAGCGCCGCCTTCGGCCAATGGCTGATCGCGCGGGACAGCAAGTGCACGCCGCTGAAATCGCTTCAGGGGAAAATCTGGCAGCAGGGATTCGCGAGCGGGGAACTGCGCGGAGAAGTTTTTCCCGATGTGCCGTTGGCTTTCGAACGATGGCGGCGGCAAAAGAAAATCATCTGCATCTACTCGTCGGGAAGCGTTCTGGCACAACAGAACCTCTTTCGCACAACTTCATCAGGCGATCTGACTTCTTACATCTCCGCTTTCTTCGACACCCGCGTGGGCGCCAAAACCGAAGGGAAAAGCTACAAGAAAATCGCCACTTCACTTTCGTTTGTACCTTGCCAGTTCTTGTTTATTTCCGATGCAGTGAAGGAAATGGCAGCGGCGCAGTCCGTGGGAATGCAGGCGATCCTCTGCGACCGCGATCGCCGCGCATCTTCCTCGCCAACCGCAGGCGGTATCATTCGTAGCCTCGACAGTGTTCTCCCCGATTAGTTCGCATTTCTCGCAAGCTGCCGCACGTTGTAAAGCATGGTGAAGGCGGAATATGCCACCTCACGGGTTCGAGGAAACGCTCGACGGTTGCCTTTTTCTTGCCGGCAACGTTGAGATCCTTTCCGGGGCCTGCTGAGGCCAATGTTAGCGCTTTAGAAAAGCCGGTATCATTGATCTATAGCTTGTCCGCCCTTTGGGCGAGAGCATGGCCAGAAGGGAGAAAGCATTCCCAGACAAGACGGCTTGTCGGTACGGAGGCTATCGTGTTGCGAAAAATGAGTTTCCTGGCTGTGCTCAGTTGGGTGCTAGTTCCTTTGACTCCCGGGTACGCCCAAGATCAACCATCGCTGGGTGACGTGGCGCGTCAAGCCCGCAAGGACAAGGAAAAGAACGCCGCGCAACGGAAGACGGTGATCACCGAAGATGATCTTCCGTCGATCAAGGCTCTCGGCGGGCTGGGTGATCTCGGCAGTACGAAAAGCGCGGGTGACGGAAGCGCCATGGCCAAGGGTCTGAATGCCTTGGACCGGGCCGAAACAGCGCTGAACAAATTGGATCCCATGGATCGCGAGACGCTTGCAAAAGCCGCCCTGCTCGATAACGATGTGGATTTTCCGAACCGCCGCCGGTGGGAAGATAAATTATATTCAGCAAAGCAACAGTACGTCTCCCATGGGCGGGAACTCTTCCGGCAGTTGAGACAGGTTCTGGCGGATGTGCAGTCTCTGCAATCTTCTCAGAATGGGCAGGGAAAATTGAGCCCCGAAGATCCACGCGCGCAGGAATTGCTTCGGAGACTTCAGGAAATCGTGCAGGATGCAGTCCGCACCGATAATGCCTATCAATCGGTGGTGGTGGAGGGTTGGGACCTGGCCAAGCAGGCAAAGCATTAGTTTGGCGGATTATCTCGAAGACCGACTCCCATAAAGGTTTACTTTCCCTGCCACTCCGCATAGAGCTTGGAAATTGCCGGGCCGATGGCGAAGCCCCAGGCATAGATAGGGAAGTTCTTGAATTTATCGGGCACCACGTAGCGATGCTGCGCTTCTTCTACCGGAACTCCCAACTTGTACATTTTTTCAGCTTGTCCGGCGATGTCATCAAACACTTCGCGGATCGAAGCGATGCCTTCCTGGCCGCAAATTTGGCCATGGCCCGGAACAAACAGCGTGTCCTTATCAAAGGCAGCGAATTTTTTCAAAGTGTCGCGCCAGCCGGAAATCGTAGCTTTCTCATCGAAGCACACGGGATACCAGCCGCTGAAGAGCAGGTCGCCGGTGTACACAACATTTTGGTCCGGGACGCGCACGATCATGTCCGTTCCGGAATGGCCGGGATAGGACTCGATCACCGCCGTCAGTCCTCCGAGGTCAAGCGGCATGGGCAGCTTGGCCGGATCAATGGGCTTATTCGGCAGGCCAAGCACGGTCGCGTTTGCTATTTGGAAGATTCCGGTCATCGCGTTCAGATCACTCTGTGCGTGCTGCCGCTCGACATCCGACTTGGCATCCTTGACGCGCTTCTCGAACGGCCCCAGCGCCGCCTCTTTGTCCGCGCCTTGCAGCGGAGCATAGTTATCGACGATTCGCTTCGCCGCTGAGGAGTGCGCCCAGAGTTGCACGCCATTGGCGCCGTAAAACGAGTTTCCCATCGAGTGGTCGAAGTGATAGTGCGTGTCCAGCGCGCCCATCACCGGCACCCGGCTGACCATGCGTAGCGCGTCCATCTGGAAGGCCGCGCCCAGAGGCGTTGTGAATCCTTCAATCAGCAGCGCGCCGTCTTTTCCGGCCAGGAACCCGCCATTGCAAATCGTGGTAGTGCCTTTGGAATAGTCTGAGATTGTTGCGTACAGTCCGTTCCCAATCTTCCGTACCGAGGCGAACCCCTTGTCCACGATTGGCGTTAGCGACACCCGCGAGTCGCTCGTTAGTTCCGCCGCCAGTGCCGGCAAGGGAATCAGTTTCGCCACCGCATAAAAGGCTCCGAAACACGAGGTCTTGACGAGAAAGCTTCGCCGTGAAAATGGCAGCGAGTGAACCGCCTGGAGATTGCTTTCGGCACCAAGCGCTGCGCGGTCTTTGCTGCCAATGACGATCATGGTTTCCCCCTTGAAATGTAAGTCTCGATTGGATGAGGGCTTCCGACGATTGGCTATTCTAGCAAACCCAGGATACGCCGCGCTTTGGCCTCGCGCGTTTCTCAAATATACTTCAGTAGAATCCGGCGACGCAGTGAAGGAGACCACTCGACATGACTAAGATTGCATGGATTGGCGCATTGGCAATCGCATTGGTACTTGCCCCCTCCTGGCAAGCGCAAGAATCCTGGCGGGAGGTGTGCATCCAGCGCTGCGTCAGCCAGCCGGCGCTCGGAGATCCCGAAATGCAGAGGCAGGAGATCGTCAGCCTCGAAAAAGAAGCCGCACGCGCCATCCAATCAAGTAGCGGCACTTTTTTTTATCGTGTTTACAGTGATGACTTCGCCGGCACACTTTCTCACGGTCAGCTGGTAAACAAGAGGGACTGGATCGGAGTGGTCGAATCACCGGCGGTCAAATACGAATCGTTCATCGCCTCCGACATCAAAGTCCGCGTCTTTCGAGAGACCGCGGTTGCAACTTGCCTGTGGTCAGCGCGCAGCATCGGCAAGGGCCAGCGCATCAGCAGCCAAATTCGCGCCGTGCACTTTTATGTGAACACCCCTGGGGGATGGCATGTTGTTTCCGGCCAGGCGACGAATCTGCCGCCCGATGTGCATCAGCCGCTGTAGCGTCTTGCCGATTTCATCGCCGCGTAGTGCTTCAGTTCGCAAGGAGCAAAGTTTCGTCTGTGTGCCGCTCGCAGGAACTGAAGAGCCCACGGCGGATTGTTACCGAGTGGCCGAAGATACGGGAGTTTCCGCATGATGGCTCGAATCAAAAATCCGAACGCCGCCGCTTATACGGCTAGCTAGTTGCGTGTCAACTTGCGGAATCCGCAACCATCTTCGCGGCAGGGATTCGTGAGCCTGGGAGGCAGTCCGCGTCTTCGCGGTTTCAACGCTCCACGATTTGGCCGTTAACCGGCACAATGACCCTTGGAAATTGTGTGTCGTTGGTGTCAATGAAGATAGACCCCTTTATCGGGCCGAGTGGGATTCTTTGGAGGCTTAAAGTGACCTCCGCCTGATACTGGTCGCCCTTCGGCCCTCGTTCCGACTTCAGGCTCAGGCTCGGAACATCGGTACTCAGTTGCACCTTGAAATCCGTGCCGCCTTCCTGATGGATCATCAGGATTACGGCCGCCTGGCCAGCCTCGCCGACACGCAGCCTTCCGAAGTCGATGACGTCCGGGAAGGTGTGAACCCTTTCGTAGAGATACGTATTGGCGCCCACCTTGAGCACCGGCATCCTCTTACTCGATGTCCTTATCAGGATGGTGTCGGCGGCTCTCCCGCCGGGGCCGTCTGATTTCAAGGCAAGGGTCAAACGGTAGCGCTGGCCAGCTTTCAGGGTTTCGAGCTGTGTCGTGAACCTCTCGGCCGGGTGCTCGACATTTTCGATGCGCAATCGCTCCGGTTCGTGATTCACAATTTCGATGCCCGCCCGGTTCCCGTGGCCCCTCTGTCCGGCGACGAAAAAAGCCGACTTCGGAGACAGTTCAATCGGCGGGATTACCCGGCCCGAAAAGAACAGGCGTGCCTGCGGCAGTGCAGGGTCATTGTGGGAGACCAGAATTGTTCCTTCAAATTTTCCCTCGAGATTCGCTGTGTCCAGCTTGAAGTGAATCCTACCTTCCGCGCCCGGAGCCACCTCATGCGGCATTTGTGTAACCAGCAGGGGTGTCGTCATGCTGACCTTCTCGATCAGCAGTGGTGCCGACCCCGCGTTACTGAGAGGGAAGTCATGCTCTACCACCGCGCCGGATAGGACTTCGCCGAAGTCGAACTGTGCCTCGGGGAAAACCGCCTTTGGTCCGCTGGGAGTCACGCCGGGTGATGCTAAGCCTTGCTTGACCGTTCCGGAGTCTTGCGCGCCAGCAAGCGACACCAGGTGTGGCGAGCCACAGGAAGCAAGGAGCGGGGACAAGGCGAGGAAAACGATCCTTTTGGCGGCACGAGAAATCACCAACGCTCTCCTGGTGGGTTTTCGCCGCGGCCGAGCTTCGTCTCGGCCGCGGCGACCTATGCAGCGTGCGATGGTTCACTAGTTCAGATAGAAGCGAAGCTGCAGGAGTTTATTACTGTTGTTGTCATAATCCCAGAAGAAGCCCTGGAATCCGGCACCAAAGAGCGCAACGGTCTGCGTGGCTGTCACTAGCGAGGTCAACTGGCTCGTCACCTGCGAGAAGACCGGCTTCCCATTCTTTCGATCCAACACAACTACGTTATTGGTCACGGAGCAGACCACTGTGTTCGTGGTGAGGTCGGTCGCGCAAGTGGTAATGCTACTGGAGCCGCCCGGCGTTCCGACAGCCCTCCCCCAGACTGTGTAAGATGCTACGGCACCCGTAGTGGGGCAGGGAACCAGCGTGGTGCCTGTGGGCGTCGCGATGTTAACGTTGCAGGGAAGCTGGAATACCGCCCCTTGCTTGGCGATTTTGGTCCCTGAACAGTCGTAGGCCGCATCGAAGGCGTTTCCGTCACAGACCTGGAAAGCACCCTGAGTGAGAAAGATGTCCGCGCCCGGGGCAAGGTCCGTGTCGAGCGTTCCCTGATCTGAAACGAGGGGGACGAAAATCGTGTGGCGGTCCGAACCCGTCAGGGGCGGGGCCTTGGCGTTAGTCACGCCGATGATGTTCAAGTCATAATGAGCACCGCTCGGCGCGCCGTTCCCGGTTATTGTTTTCTGCGCAAACCCCGGGATCGACAGTATTGCCGCGCCTACCACTACTGCGGTACCAGCTAGAACTAGCAACAGTTTTTTCATTTTTCCCTCCGAATTTTCTGCAGTCCAAAAATGCGTGTTGCGGCTGGAATTCGCGCTCGGGAGGTAGTCGTCAAAACGGAGTACCCCTTGGTGGGCTTGGTAAACAGATGGTAGGCCGGCGGAACGTGGAGATACTACTGTCCTGAAGACCAGTTCTTGAGCAGCGGGATTTGACCTACCCTCCGGAAATTAGTCCGACGAGAACGTAGCACCTTGGGGTTCCAATAGACGGCTAGGCCGATTGCCGATAAATCCCGCTGTTATACGTAACTTTCGGGTGACAGACAGCACTCAAAATGGATTTGGGATGAGAAGTCGGCAAAGGCGGGATGTGGTCCGCGTTGTCATCACGGCGATTGTTCCCGAGTGACGCACCCGGAAGTAATCCACTTGGCTGCCATCGCCCAGGGAGGAGATGGAATCGCTTCCATCCGTGGCATCGCGTTGACGCCCCGGAAAGCGGATGTTACGCTCGCCGTTCGCTTTTCAAACGCATGCGCGCCGTCGACCTGATCCGCAAGAAACGAGATTCCGGGGAACTCACCCGCGAAGAAATCAATTTTCTCGTTTCCGGATACACGTGCGGCGAGATTCCCGACTACCAAATGGCCGCGTGGCTGATGGCCGTGTGGATCCGCGGGATGAACCGCTCCGAGCTAGCGGCGCTTACCGAAGTGATGCTCTACTCCGGCGAAGTCCTCAAGCATTCCGATATTCCCGGCAAGAAAGTGGACAAGCACTCCACGGGAGGGATTGGCGACAAGACTTCTCTCATTCTTGCTCCCATTGTGGCGGCGGGCGGCTTGACGGTGCCGATGATCAGCGGCCGCGGCCTTGGCCACACCGGCGGCACGCTGGACAAACTGGAAGCGATTCCCGGCTTCAACGTGAATCTGTCGCTGGGCGAATTTCGCCGCGTTCTGCGCGAATGCGGCATGGGCTTGATCGGGCAAACCGCGGAGATTGCTCCTGCCGACAAGAAAATCTACGCGCTGCGGGACGCGACTTCGACCGTCGAGAATATCGGCCTGATTTGCGCGTCCATCATGAGCAAGAAACTTGCCGAAGGCATTGACGCGCTGGTCCTCGACGTCAAGACGGGTTCCGGCGCCTTCATGAAGAAAGAGGAAGATTCCATTCGCCTCGCCGAAGTCATGGTCGAAACCGGCAAGCGCATGGGCAAAAAAGTGGTGGCCCTCATCACCGACATGGACCAGCCGCTCGGGCGCATGGCGGGTCATTCGAATGAAGTCGCCGAGTCCATCGAGGTCCTCAAAGGCCGCGGCCCCGATGATCTCCGGGAGTTGAGCATCGAACTCTCCGCGTGGATGT
>WNFJ01388253.1_pt2 | contig 11817 bp, 10 predicted proteins | sample 5400461 | NCBI WGS metagenome assembly WNFJ01 (sample SAMN13153349, study PRJNA577476) | soil metagenome | isolation source: 115 cm saprolite on Douglas fir-dominated hillslope | place: USA:California | collected 2013-09-17
ATGCTGATGACACGCACCTGGATGGAAATCTGGCGCCTTGGCACATCAATGGATTGGAGGTATCGAGCGATCTTCGGGATCACAGTCTCATTGTCACTCACGACGATCGTGTTGATCTGAGGCTCGAGCGTCGCGGTACCGTGATCCGGTGTTAAAAAATGGCCGAGCATGCGCTGGATGTCCTCCGGCTTGGGATGCAGGTATTTCAGCTCGTATCGATACTCTTCCTGCGGCAGCGTGGCGATTTGATCCTGCGTGAGCGCGTACAGGGTGCGGCCTTTCTGGAAGAGCACCAGGTTGTATTGCAACGCCAGTTCACGCATGTTATCCAGCGGGTCGCGTCCTTTGAAAAGCTCGCCGGTTACTTTGATCGAATCGAGGAACGGATTTTGGAAAAATTGGTGATCCGCCTGACGCGCCAGGTATTGGTACAGGTCGTTTAAAGGGTAGTTGTCGAGCCAGAAACTGTTGCTCGTGTTGAGCGTTGGGTCTCCTGGTTCGGCGGAGGGGCTGCGCTTTGCCGGCGTGGGAGTTGGGCTAACATCCCCGGCAGGCGGCGGTGCCGGGGGAGTTGGGGTAACTTCCCCGGCAGGTGTCGGCGACGGCGACAAATCGGGGGTTTGTGGCAAAGCTTGCAGCCCTGCTTCCGGCGTGGAGGAGGGAGATTGCGTAGGAACTTGTGCGCGAAGTGGCCACAGCGGATTCGCGGCCACGCATACGGCCGCTATTAAAAGACTTCTCACAGGAACAAACTTGTTAATGGGCATTATTGTTCAATAATTGTAGAAATCCGAAATTGCTCGGGCGAATGTCCGGGTAACTCTCGGGATCGAATCGGCCTTGGCCGGGCTGTTGCAGTTCGATATCGCGGAAGTGCACATCGCGTTGATCTCTGGGAACCAAGCCGCTTGACGTGGCAAACGGGGCGAGTGAAATGGCCGGGCGATGAGGAGCACCCAGCTTCCAGACCTGCAGCGCGGTTTCCCGCCTGACATCAGTAAGCCGGTTCAGAATGGCGAACCGTGCCGGCAAGGTCATGAATCGCTTCGTCCGAATTTGAGGGGTATAGTTTTTGCCATTTTTCCGTCAACTATGATAAATGCGGCGGTTTCCGCGACTTTATGGCAGTTTTGGATAACCTTTTCAACATTTATCTTAGCGTTATATGCGCAAAATATTTTCGGAATCGCGAACGCGTCACCAGATGCCGGTTCGGCTCAGACGGAGCCTCGCCAGCCTGCATCGCTCAGAAATCCTTAGAGATTTGTGAGCGATGCAGGCTCAGGCTGCTTTTTGGAGAGAAGAGTTTCGAAGCAGTTTGTTTTGATTTATTTATTTTAAAACAGGCTGCACCCAGATGCGCAAGTTGGAGCCCGATTTGACGGTGCCATCAGTGATTACGAACACGTCGAGATTCGTCAACCGGCTCAGGGTCCCTCGCGCCTCGTCACGAACCGCAGCGGCACGCACGGCAACTATCATCAATTTATGTTGCTCAGTAGGTTATAATTCTTCTCTGCACTGAACCCCGGGGTTCCCCGAGCACGTTTCGACGACGTCCTGGCCGGCCTGGAACGCGCAAACCGTAACGGAGGCGTCAAGGGTCGCAAGCTGCGGCTCATTACGCTCGATGATGGGTACGAACCAACCCGCACCGGGCCCAATATGCGGCAGTTGATTGAAAACGATCATGTTCTCGCGATCATTGGCAATGTCGGCACCCTACAGCAATCGTCTCCGTTCCATTGGTCAACGAACAAAAAACCCTGCTTTTTGCTCCGTTTTCCGGCGGTCCGGTCTTGCGCAACCATCCGCCGGATCGCTACGTCATTAATTTCCGCGTAGGCTATGCCGAGGAGACGGCAGCAATGCTCGATGCGCTTTCCGAGATCGCTGGATTGAAACCGGAGGAGATCGCCTTTTTCACTCAAAGAGATAGTTACGGTGATGCCGGCTTTACCCTGGGAATGGCTGCCTTGCAGCGTCATGGTTTAAGAGATCCCAGAACCGTTTTGCATGTCGGTTACGAGCGCAGCACGCTCGCGGTGGAAAAGCAGGCACTTGCCTGGCGTAGCCAATACGATGTCGGTCCGGAAGCATTACAGAAGTTGCGGACGGCCGTACAGGAGGGCAATCCTTACGGCCTCGCCCTGTTGGACATCCGGATGCCTGGAATGGATGGATTGACGCTTGCCCGCGCCATTAAGGCTCAACCATCGCCGGCACTCGGTTTGTGGCCTTAACTTCTCTGGGGCAGGCGTGCAGCACAGAAGAATTGAAACTCGCCTATATCGACAAACACCTCGTAAAGCCGGTCAAACAATCGCGGCTCTTTGACTGTTTGGCAAATATTATGGGCAAAGTTGGGGTGCGCGACACCGTTGCGAAATCGGATCTATCTGCCCCTCCGACGGACTCCTCTCAGGTCGATCCGCAACCAGAGAAAGCGCGCATTCTTTTGGCGGAGGATAACCACACCAATCAACGAATTGTCCTGGGTCTATTACGGAAACTCGGCAATGGCGCAGATATTGTGGCAAATGGTGTGGCAGCCCTGGAGGCGCTCAAGTCAATTCCCTACGGCATCATCCTCATGGACTGTCAGATGCCGGAAATGGATGGACACGACGCGACGCGCTCGATACGAATGCAGGAGCAAAGCTCAGATCAGGACTCCAACTGTAATCTCCGGCTCACATCATTGCCATCACTGCCAACGCCATGCAGGGCGATCGCGAAAAGTGTCTTGCGGCCGGATGGACGATTATCTCGGCAAGCCAATCCGGCTGCAGGAACTGCAGGCAGTGCTGAAACGTTGGAAACCAGGCACTCGGAATCGATGCGACCAGTAAGCGCTGCCCGGCGAGCCGAATACTTGTTCGACCGGATAAGCACGGTGGTGAACAGAGCCGTTCCGACATTTTCCATAAATATTGTTATTTCGCTTCACTTGCTCACACCTTCAGTAGTATGGAGAAATGTGGAGTAATGAAAACCCTACTACTGACCCTGACGGCAGCACTCGGCCTCACAGCGAGTGTAATAAATTCGCAAGCGCAAATTTCAGCTGGACCAGCAGGTATGCCATCTTCTTTGGCGATCCAACCAGAGTATGTTTTTCAGCAAACCGGGGAGAATTTCTTAACCACAAATCCGCCCAACAAGTCGCAAAACTCGCAAGCAAGCGCTCCGGATACCACCGTTAGCACAAAACTTGGTGATACCGTCATCACGAAACATTATGAGGCAACTAGTTTCCAGCCCGCCTACAGCATAGTCAGTGCTGAGGAGAATGTCGCACGAGGCATGGGTTTCCAAGAGTCCTTGACCCTTATCAAAGGAGGTTACAACCACGACGGTCGAGCTTTCATGGGTTGGGACGCAAAGGTAGAGGCAGCAGCTGCGAAACACGAACAGGAAAAGAACAACGGCCAGAGAGAGCAATTGCCCGTAGCACCCGGATTCAAGTAAACCGACTACTTGCACGTTTAAAACCGGAGCGCTCAAGTCGCAAGGATTTTCAGATTCGTTGGACTTGTTCTCAGACTTGTCTTCGGGATCTGAAGGAGCGTGATACTCCTCTCCTGCTGTAACCGCTTTTGCGGCTTCGACTTTAGGAGTCGGTTTGACCTTCTTAGTACGGGCGAACGGTCCGCTTCAAATTTAACAGACGCCCTCAAAACAGATGGCCACGCACACAGCCGATAAAACAGTGGATTCGCCAGAAAAGTATTGCGGGCGTCTCGCCCGCGATCCCGGATAATGCGCGGGCGGGGACGCCCACTCACAATGAACGTTTAAGAGGACCAATCCCTGAAAAAGCAAAGCGGGACCGTTACGTTCGACCCGCAGTTGGGAAGCGCCGTCCCGAAAACGGGAACAGAGCGCTCGCTTTCATTCTGATCCGAATAATCAATCATAACGACCTCTACGATAATGGATTACAAAAATAGAGCATCGACTGGCATCCGATATGCTGACGCCAACCTGTTCCATGTGAAAGAGCTCAAAACAGGTTTTCTGATGCTGTTCGTGTACGGCGCTCTATATTCAGGTCGATCGTTACATCCGAATTTCAGGGGTATAGATTTCGTCATCTCTCCGTCGACTATGATAAATGCGATCCTTTTCGCGGTTTATGGCAGTTTTGGATAATTTTTTCAACTCTGTTTGTAAAGGTTTTGAGTTAAATTGGTAAATCTGAATCTGAGTCAGCTGCTAGCGTGGAAACGTGGTCGTATGAAGTTCCTGGTTCGTTTGGTGATGAGTATCATTCTCCTGGCGGAGGGCGCGAGCGCACAAGAAGCGCAACCGAGCCCGGGTACGCCCCAACCGGCTCCGAAAACGGTCGAATTACCCACACCGTCAGGGACACCTGAACCGCAATTCCGTCCAGATTTGCTCCCCGAATCAACGGCCCTTCCTGCGGAGCCGCCTGATCTGCGGTTGCCGTCGCCATCGGGGCCTTTGGAAACGAATGCCGCCAAAACCGAGCACGCGCTGAATCAGTTGTCGGCCGAGGAGGCACAGAAAAACAGGGTCCGGTTGAGCGCAATCCGGGTCATAGCGTTGCGTAACCCGCGCGTGATCGAACTTCTGCATGAGGCCAATGGCGCATTGACCGACGAAGCTAGGCGCGAGTTTATGCGGGCATACTATCACACCTTGTGCAACCAGATGCGCAAGTTGGAGCCCGGCTTGACGGGAGCCATCAGTGACTACGAACATGTCCAGATTCGCCGACTCGCTCAGGGTCCCTCTCGCATCGCGATAGTGTCACGTGAACCGCAACACCGGCAGCGGCACGCACGGCAGTAGGCGAAGCGTCTCGCTTTGCTAATTTTCACAAAAAGCAAATCGGGGCGCTTCGCTTACATTCGACCCGAACTTGGGAAGCGCCGTCCCGAAAATGGGAGCAGAACGCTCGCTTTTCACTCTGATCCGAGTAATATTCAATCATAACAACCTCTACGGTAACGGATTATAAAAATAGAGCATCGGATGGCATCCTTTATGCTCCTAGCAATCTGTTCCCTATGAAAGAGCTCAAAACAGGTTTTCTGATGCTGGTCGTTTGTACGGCGCTCTATATCCAGATCGATCCGAGAATTTGGAGTGGCGTTTGCCAAATGCTCGCTCGGCTGATGGTTGGCTGGAACTAGCCTGCATCGCTCACAAATCTCTAAGGATTTGTGAGCGATGCAGGCTAGTCGGATTCCCGCGACTGAGACGGTCCGTAGACGATGGCGTTGAGTAATAGCCGAATGGTGGAGGTCCAGATCATTCGAAAACCGGGTTCAGAATTAAAGAGAACTACATTACCGGCCTCGATCGGTTCGTCGATCAATGCGGAGGTGCCTCGGAGCAGTTCTTCGGTGTTGCCCTCCCAAAAAAATCCGCTGAGTTTTAACTTTTCGCCCTCAAACGTCAGAACGTTCGCGCCAGTTTCGCTCGGCTTGAAGAACGCATCGCCCTGAACGAAGAGCGAAAGAGCCTCAAAGTCGTAGCCAATCGTCAGAAAATGGGCTCGATTAATCGTGGCTCGAACAATCGCACCGGGAATCTCGATCGGTTTGCGATTCGCCGATTCCTTTTTCGTGGAGGACTGTCGCGTGGGCTTTTGTCGCGTCTCTGGCGGAGCCTTATCGGGTGAGGTGTCGGGTTTGTCTTCGCTGCCGACAACACGGGACGACGTAAGTTTGGTGCCGGGATCAGCGGCGAATTCGCTGGCGCCTCCGATGCAAACAAGGACGCCTCCGCGGCTAACCCAATCTCGGAGATCATCGAGTTGCGTGTCTGCGAACGCTTTCTTGTAGTGTGAGGCTTGGCCATCAGGCAGAATCAGTACGTTGATCTGGTCAAGGACGTCTGTCGTCAGATTCTCAAGCGAAACGGGAACGGGATTGAGGCCACCCTGATGCTCCAGAAGGAACCGCACTAGTCCGTAGCTGGTCTGGGTAACCGGCTCATCCGCGAGAATCGCTACCTTGGGAGTTTTGAGTGCATACTCTGCCTCCGATCCGATACCGCGCTGGCCGTTATCCGGAAACGCTGAACGGATCGATTGAACGGCCACTCCGTATTTTTCCGATAGGTCCGTAAGGATTTGCCGGAGATTGGCGGGGTTTCGCTCATCTCGGAGGATGAAAGTGCCGCGAGGAAAATTTCTACCGGCCGCACGGAACTCCTCGTTCGACGTGTCAATCCGATATCCTTGCTGCAACAGAGAGAGCGCCATCCGCATCGCCGCTACTGATGCAGGTTCGAAAGCGTAAGCGACCCCGGATTCAAGCTGATCGGCCGCAAAGCGCACTTCTTTGTCACCTTTTTCCGTACGCAGGGTGATGCTCGGGTACGCTGCCGAAGCCACTGAGGTGAGATCTGCTCGAATGGGTTCGTCCGTGAAATAAGCTTCGACTCCCATTGCTAAAGGAAGCGACCAGGCGGTCACATCGTAAAATTCATAGTCCCGCTTGGCCTCCTCCGTACCCTTGGCATCGTTCTGCTTACGCAATTCATCCTGCCGTCTCAGAAATTCCAAGTCCTGCGGCGTCTCGATCTCCAGCAATGCGGTCGCCATCCTACCGTAAGGCTGTGCGGTATCGACCAGAAATGACCCTGCCGGAATCGTTTTTTCCGTCGAATCACCGCCAAAATAATCTTTTCGTTGCAGGAGCTTAATCTCGCCGTTTGTACGCGAAACTTCGATTCCCTGTTTTAGGAGCACCGCGACAAGGTCGGCGGTTGCTTGAGGGTCTTTGCCGGGAACGAAAAAATATTTTCGTCGTAGATCACTGAGAGTCGTTTCGAAGAAATCCCGATAATCACGGAGCCTGACTTTGCGATTCGCGGCGGCAACCTGCACAGTGGCGAGATCTGCCGTAAAATGCTTCGCGATGGCGCCGCGGAGCGTCAACACAGTTCCATCGTCTCGATACCATTGATACCCCAAAGGGCCGCCGCCATCGGTTTCATAAGTCATTCCGGTAGCTCCGTGGAGCGAAGACCAACTGTCCCAGTAGCCGGGGTAGAAAAGGTCGAATCTTTCGCGCACGAAATAGGGCCAGGCATATTTGTCGAATGCTTCAGCGTTACCTTTCCCAAAAATATCGAGCCATTTGATGGTCGTTTTCTCGGGCAAGTTTGGATTAATCGGAAGGGCAGGGGGCGGGAAGAAGTACTCCTTGGTTTGGCCATGATGATCCGCAAGGATTTGTGGATGCCACTGAAGAAAAGCTTTGGTCGCGGCTTGCGATTCCGGTTGGGACAGTGAAACCAGATCACGATTCAGATCAAAGAAATTATGGTTCAACCGGCCGCTAATGGACCATGGCTCTTGGTGCTCGTAAGCATAATGTTCCGGCCGGCCGATTCCGTGAGCGTTATACCACGTTGCGAAACGCTCGTGGCCGTCCGGGTTTTGGCAAGGGTTGATGAGAACCAAAGTGTGATCCAGCGCCTCGCTAAGCGCTAAATCGTTCGAAGCGAGAAGCTGATAGAGGACCTGAATTCCAGCCTCAAACGCAGCCGATTCGCTGCCGTGAATACTGTATGACAGCCAGACGACGATCGGCATTTTCGCGATCAACTGATCTAATTCGGGACCAGCCTTGAGCTTTCTCGGGTCGGCCAATTTCCCGAGTTGTTCCTTGATTACGTCAAGATGCGCCAGATTACCGGGGGAACTGACCGCAAGCAGATAGAGCGGCCGGTGTTCCGGGGTTTGTCCTATCGTGAAAACTCGGAGGCGATCCGAGTGCTGCTCGTAATCACGCAACAGGGATTCGTAGAGAGCAAACGTCGTGAGGAAATCGCCTGTTTCGTAACCAAAGAAATTGGAGGGCCGAGGGAGGTCCGGCCGGTAAGGTCCCCGCTCATAAAAGTCAAATGGGCGGTAGGACGCCGGTAAGTCAGGGGAATGCGGTTGAGCCTGCAGCGGCAAGGTGAAGGCCCAGGAAAGAATCGATAGAAAAAAGAAAGAACGCCTCACGGGACTAACTGTTTGGAGTTTTGGGTTTGGAGTTTTGGGTTTTGCGTAAAACAGGCCAAAGCGGGACGCGTCCCATCCTTACTCAAAACGCAAAACTCAAAACCCAAAACTCAAAACTATAATCCTTCTGGTTTTGCCAGAAGCGCCATGATCCGGCGCACCAGCCGACCGGATTGGCCGCCATCGATGACGCGGTGGTCAAAGCTGACCGTCAACTCTGCTTCGAGGCGGGGTACAAAGCGTTCGGACTTCTCATCCCAGAATGGTCGCTTTTCGCCATATCCGAGACCGACGATCAGAGTCTCACTCGGAAGGGGTATTGGCGTTGCCCAGTGGACTCCGAGCGTTCCGAAGTTTGTTACCGTAGCGATTGCCGGAATTGCAGCCTCTTGCGGCAAGCGCTTTTCTTTGGCGGCCTGAAGAAATTTCTTGTACTGAGCGGGAAGTTCGGCAAGCGGCTGTTTGTCGAGGTTGGCGAAAACCGGCACAATGACGCCATCCTCTACTTCCACGGCCACACCGATGTCGATTGACGCGGGAAGAACGATTTTATCTCCGACCAAGCGTCCGGCGGATTGAGGGGATTCAGACAAGGCGATCGCTACTGCTTTGGCCAGATAAAGGGCGGGACCGGGAGAAGGAGTCAGGGTTTTACGATGAGCCAGAATCGGTTCGAGCGAAATTGAGACCCCGAGGGTCGCAAGTGGCCGTGTCCAGCTTCGGCGCATCGAATCGGCGACGGCCAGTCTCATAGGAGACGCCTTCTGTGAAGGAAGTCGATTCACCTGTTGAAGATAAGCTTCGAAATCCTCAATCGTCACCCCACCCCCAATTCCGCTGCCCGGAACGACCCCGGCATCCGAAGTCTGCATTCCGAGTTCCTGCAGTCGCGCCTTCAGCCGCGGCGACCTGAAACCGGCTCCCTTCTGGTCAACCGGTATTTCCAACCCGTGAGACGGATGCAGGTGAGCATTGACTGCATCCGACGAGTTATCGTTCAGCTTGTCTTCGGTTACCAGGCTTTGATCGCTCGCCGGTTTTGTTGCGGCGTTTAATCGTTCGGCATCTTCGACCGAAGCTTCGATATAGCCGAGTACGTCTCCGATTGGATAGGTTTCGTTGACTTCGACTTTGAAGCTCTCGATGACACCATCGCAAGGCGTAGTCACGCTCATAACGGCTTTGTTGGTTTCGACCTCGATGACCTCCTGGTCGCTTTCCACCTGATCTCCAACTTTCACGGTAAGCCGGACGACGGTGGCCTCGGCGATCGATTCGCCAAGCTGCGGCATGATGATAGGAACTTTCGGCATAGAAGCGGGCGATTAGTTGGTTCGTTCTGACTGAGTGCTAACCGGAGTGCTGACGGATCTTATTCGTGCTTTGAGTTTATCGCACAAATCACCATTCGTAGAGCTGACGCGCGGCGGCAGCGATCAGCTGGCTGGATGGTTTGTGGGCACCCCAGAGATTGACATGAAACGGAATCGGCGTGTCCTTGCTATTGATCCGCTGAGGTGGAGCATCGAGGAGATGGAATCCGTGCGTCACCACACTGGCAATCACTTCGGAGTTGACTCCAACACAAAGCAGCCTCGCGGTTCTTGCGACCGAGGCCAGTACAGTGTCGAGGTCAAGCGGCTTGACGCAGCGGAGGTCGACAATTTCAACTTCAATGTTTTCCTTGCGCAATTGTTCTGCTGCCGCAAGGGCTTCGTGAACCATGGCACTATAGGCCACAATGGTAAGGTCCCGGCCTGAGCGGGCAACTCTGGCCTTGTCACAAGACAATCCGGTCTCCGGGAGGGCATCGGCTTTCAGGCGGTTATAGAGATATTTATGCTCACAGAAAATGACCGGGTCATCGATGTCGACTGCCTCTCGAAGCATGGTGTAAGCGTCTTCGACCGTGGCCGGCGTCATGACGATCAGCCCCGGAAAATGAGCGTAGAGTGACTCCAGATTTTGGCTGTGAAATGGCCCGCTGCCCGGGTTCCCGCCCGAGGGTAGTCTGATCGTGATCGGACAACAAACCTGCGTCCGCCAATAAAGTGTCGCTGCCTGGTTTACAATCTGGTTGAGGGCCACCGTCGAAAAATCTGCGAACTGCATCTCGACGATGGGACGCATACCCTCGATGGCCGCTCCAATCGCGCTTCCGACCATCGCGTCCTCACTAATAGGAGCATCCAGGATCCGGCCTGGAAATTCCTTTGCCAGGTTCTTGGTTGCCTTAAACGAACCGCCGAAGGTCGCGACATCCTGGCCGTAAATGTAGACACGCGGATCGTCTCGGAGAGCCTTTTCCTGTGCTTCCCGAATCGCTTCGAGATACGTAATAGTCATCGAACCAACAGCGCTTCTGCGATTCTCGGAGTTGCGTACGGGCACCAAGTTTCATCACTTGGGTCCGCCAGCGGTTCACGTTGTGCCCGGGCCACGGCCTCCTCTACGTGCTGTTTGGCGTTTTTTCTCCAGGTCTCGAGCAACGCCTCATCCGCCCATTCTCGTTCACGCAAATAGCTTTCCGCTACCCTGAGGCAATCGCGACCGAGCGTTGTTTGGAACAAACTCTTATCCACGTAAAAAGCGTCATCGTGTTCTCCGTGGCCGGAGAGCCGCAGGCAGCTTCCTACGACCATTTGCGGGCCATGCCCGGAGCGGGCTCGGTCTGTAGCGTGCGCAACCACCTCGAGACAATCACCGAGATCGGTTCCGTCCATGGTGTAACCTTCAACGCCGTAGCCAATCGCCCGATCTACCAGATCGTTACAGGCGAACTGGCGGCTGTTTGGTGTCGAGTAGGCGTACTGATTGTTCACGACGACTACCACGAGCGGTAATTTTTCGACTGCGGCCATGTTGATCGCCTCATGGAAAGCGCCGGTAGACGTTCCGCCATCGCCTATCGTTGTCGCGCCAATGGCCGAGTTATCCCCTTTGAAGCGTCTCGCCATCAACGCGCCCGCCACGACCGAGACGAGCGAGCCCAGGTGGCTGATCATTGCATGACATCCCTCACGCGGTTTACCCCGATGGACGTTGCCATCGCGCCCCCGGCTCGGGCCAGTACGGGAGCCAAAGTGGACCCTGAAAATATCAATCAGTGATTCGCCAAACGCCAGTCGGCCGGCCTGATCGCGGATCAGCGGGCCAAAAATATCGCCAGACTTCAGCCGGGTACCAATGGCCGCGCTGACCGCCTCTTGTCCCTTGCCTAAGTAAACGCCGCCAGCAATTTTTCCCGCGCGCCATAAACTTGCCAATTTTTCTTCGACGGTTCGTGCGAGCAGCATCCAGTTAAAGGCTTTGATGTACTGTTCCTGGAAAACCGAAGGAACAACATCCCTCTTTGGCTGCTTGAGGGTATCTAACATAAACGATCAATATCAGCTTTCTTGAAAGCCATGCAATGCTTTCCTTAACAGGTCCGGTAGGGACGCGCTCCCGCGCGTCCGGGGCTGCACATCCATAAAACGTGAACGAGGGGGAATCCAGGATAATGAGTGGTGCAGCGTAATCAGCAAAGGAAGTTTCCAGACGTGCAACCCCGGACGCGCGGGAGCGCATCCCTACCACGCCGGCATGCCGGCACAGCGTAAGCGAAGGCTCTGGCTTTGCCTGCCATGGCGCGCCACGCAAGGGCAAAGCCTGGTGCCTTCGCTTACGATTGCCACGTTAAGGAAAGCATTGCATGGCTTTCAAGAAAGCTGATATTGATCGTTTATGTTAGATACCCTCACGCAGCCAAAGAGGGATGTTGTTCCTTCGGTTTTCCAGGAACAGTACATCAAAGCCTTTAACTGGATGCTGCTCGCACGAACCGT
>WNFJ01151947.1_pt1 | contig 11816 bp, 8 predicted proteins | sample 5400461 | NCBI WGS metagenome assembly WNFJ01 (sample SAMN13153349, study PRJNA577476) | soil metagenome | isolation source: 115 cm saprolite on Douglas fir-dominated hillslope | place: USA:California | collected 2013-09-17
CCGACGACAATCCAATAAACTAATCCTCCCACGATTCCCTCCTTCTCTTTCGGCTTGTGCGAATGGTTCCCTGCCGCGCATACCTTTTAGAACGCGTCTTGCCGAATGTCAACGTCGCGACATACACTGCCTCAGAAGAAAACCACGCTGCGTAACGGTGCGTTGATGATTTCTCGAGTCCGTTTCAGTCTTCTGCCGGCGCTCGCGCTAGCCTTGTTCGCTGGCGCTTGCTTGAAGACCCCCTCGGGCACTGATTCCGCTTCCATTGCGCCATCCACTGCCGGTCCCACGATTGTTTTTATGACCGACTTCGGCACCGCCAACGACGCCGTAGCCATTTGCAGAGCCGTGATGGTCGGCATCGCCCCGCAAGCCCGCATCATGGACATCACCCATCAGGTGACGCCCTATTCCATCGAGGAAGGTGCGCGCTTCCTCGAGGCGGTGTCTCGTTACTATCCTCCGGGAACCGTATTTGTGGCGGTCATCGACCCTGGAGTCGGCACTTCGCGCAAAGCCATCGTCGTCAAATCCAAAAAGGGCCAGTATTTCGTTCTACCGGACAACGGACTAATTACCCCCGTGATTGACCGCGACGGCTTGGACACTGCGCGCGAAATCACCAATCAGAACTGGATGATTCAAGCCCCCATCTCTTCCACATTTCATGGTCGCGACATCTTTTCTCCCGTCGGCGCGCACCTGGCCGCCGGATGGGATTTCAATCTGGTTGGACCTCAGGTTCCTCAACTCGTCCGGCTCAATCCCAAAACTTCCACCACCCGCGACAAAGGCATCGACGGCAATATCATCGCTCTGGACGATCCCTTCGGCTCCCTGGTCTCCGACATCCCGGGCGAGGAATTCAAGAAGCTCGGCTACCATCTCGGCGACTTGGTCCTCATCGAAATCAACAAAAAGCCTGTGACTCTGCATTACGTGAAGACTTTCATGGATGTTCCCGTGGGCGAGACGCTTCTCTTCATTGATTCTCGCGATCGCGTCAGCATTGCCGTCAACCAGGGCAACTACTCAAAGAAGTTCAACGTCGAGCCTCCCGCCACAATTTTTGTTCCACGCAAAGGCATCCCTCTCAAGTAAGAGTAAATGGCTAGTCGTCATTCAGTCTGTGCTCCAAGTTTCCAATGAGATTCTTCACGAATCCGCGTCGGATGCGCCTGGATGTCGCCCACAATTGCTCGTTTCGTCTCAGGAGATGAATCCTGCTGAGGACCGTGTGGCGGCAGTCTGCTATGCTCAACCCATGGCAAATCGTTCGTTCAGCGACGTCGGGGGCACACCCGGCGGCCTCGGCCATTTCATGCTCGGCGTGATCATGGCCTGTCTCGGGGGATACTTCCTGGCCAATCAAGTCAGTGTGGTTGGTTCCTTTTGGAGTTTTTTCGGCGCGAACACCTTTGGGCTCACTCTGGTCCCCATGCTTTTCGGCGTAGGGCTTCTCTTCTGGAACGGTCGCAGCGCGGCGGGCTGGTTTCTTACCGTCGCTGGTTCCCTCTTCATCCTCGCCGGTGTCCTCGCCAACATGAGCATCTACTTTCGCCCCACCAGCCTTTTCAACACGCTCGTCATGCTGGTCCTGCTCGTAGGCGGTCTCGGCCTTGTCGCCCGCTCTCTTCGCGCCCATCCCTCCTCCTGATCGCGTTCCACGCTCCACATCCGTCACGGCGCCGTATCGGGGGAAGAGGGCTAGCTATTGGAGAGTGCCCCCCTACACCCCCGGCAACTTGCATGAATATCAAAAGAAAGGACTTACAAAATCTAAAATTCGTAAGTGATTGATTCTAAAGGGCAGAGAATTGGGTTGATAGCCCTGAGAGTCTAATACGTCCGATACGGTAGGGCACAAGAGCGACACTCTGAGTTTGGTGCACCCGAGATATAACTTTACCTGTGTAATAGTGTACCCTAGATGTAACGGCAGTCAAGGAAAATTTGAGGGAAAATTTCGGTTGCGGGCCTTGCCCCCTCGGAAGGACTTGAAGATGAGGATCAAGGAGTACGGGATACGTTTCAGCGAGTTGCTTTTCCCCCTCGCCCGCCCAACAATGATTCTGTAGCTCAGGCCTTCAGGCCTGAGGCTTTTCTCTTTTCGAGGTTCCACTATGCCAGAAGCCATCGTCGTCTCCGCAGTACGCACTCCCGTCGGTCGCGCCTATAAAGGCTCGCTGCGAGCCACGCGCCCCGATGATCTCGCCGCGCTCGCTATCAGGGAAGCCCTCGCCCGCGTCCCCGGCCTCGACGCCAAGGAAATTGACGACGTAATCCTCGGCTGCGCCATGCCCGAAGGCGAGCAAGGCATGAACGTCGCGCGCATCGCCTCGCTCCGCGCCGGACTCCCCATCGAAACCAGCGCAATGACCATCAACCGCTTCTGCTCCTCGGGACTGCAAGCCATCGCGCTCGCTGCGGAACGCATCCGCGGCGGCTCCGCCCAGGTCATTGTCGCCGGCGGTACCGAATCCATGTCCATGGTCCCCATGGGCGGCAATAAAGTTTCTCCCAATCCCTGGCTCGTCGACCATTATCCCGATGCCTACATCAATATGGGCCTCGGAACGGAAAACATCGCCCGCAAATTCGGCATCACCCGCGAGCAAGCCGACCAGTTCTCCGCCGATTCGCACAAAAAAGCGCTCGCCGCCATCGCTGTGGGGAATTTCAAGGACGAAACCATCCCTGTCGAAGTGAAAATCACCGCGCTACCTAACGGCAACGGCGCATCCGCCAAACCTAAATCTGGAACAATCAAGCCGACGACTCAAACGTTTACTTTCGCCACCGAGGAACTCCCTCGCGCCGACACAAATCTCGACGTCCTCGCCAAACTCAAGCCCGCCTTCCACGCCAAGGGCACAGTCACTGCGGGAAACAGTTCCCCGATGAGCGATGGAGCCGCCGCCACGGTCGTCATGAGCGACGCGCGCGCCAAAGCGCTGGGCCTCAAACCGCTCGCGCGTTTCGTCGCCTACGCCACTGCCGGCGTGCTTCCCGAAGAATTCGGCATCGGTCCCGTCCAAGCCATCCCCAAAGCATTGAAGCTCGCGGGTCTTTCTTTGAACGACATGGCCGTCATCGAGCTCAACGAAGCGTTCGCCGCGCAATCCCTCGCCGTAATTCAGCAAGCCGGCCTAGACGCCTCGCGCGTCAATCCTAACGGCGGCGCCATCCCCCTCCCGCCACGCTCATCCGGGAACTCCAGCGGCGCAACGCGCGCTACGGCATGGTCACCATGTGCATCGGCGGCGGCATGGGCGCCGCCGGTATCTTCGAGCGCCTCTGATAGCGTTTAATCTTGGGTTAGGCATGCTGGTCCTGCTCATTCTCGTCGCCTCGACCCTTGTCTTTCGTGGACTTGGCTTTGCTGGCGTACCAGCTCTTGCCTCATGGCCTGCGGCTGCGCGCGATGGCCTCGCCGTCATGCTTCTTTTCACCGCGAGTGCGCATTTCACGCCAATGAAGGAAGACCTCATTCGCATGACGCCTCGATGGGTTCCACGGCCGCGAACGATGGTTTTCTTTACCGGGCTTTGCGAGATAGCCGGTGCGATTGGCCTTGTGATCCCCACGACGCGACGCGCTGCGGGCAACGCGCTGATTCTTTTTTTCATCGCAGTGCTGCCCGCGAACATTCACGCGGCCCGCGCTAGAATAACTCTTCGCGGGGGTCCGCCCACACCTCTTTGGCTGCGGGTTCCAATGCAAATCCTCTTCATCGTTTTGGCCTGGTGGTCCACGCGATAGCTCTTGCCTTTGTCGAGGGGGTTTGTCCAGTTGAGATACAATGCGCTCATGAAAGGCCTGTTTATTCTTCTCGCGCTTTTGTTCTCCGCAACACTCCCCGCCCAGGCTCCCGTCGCTGTTCCCCTCCCCAAGGAACCACATCACCATCTCGTCTTCGAAAATGATTACCTCCGCGTCTTCCGCGTGAGTGCCCCGCCGCACGAATCCCCTCTTCTTCACCAGCACGACGTTCCCTATCTTTACGTTTCGCTCGGGACGTCATCAACGCCGTCCAAGGCAGACCCGAAGTCCACCTGGTATTGGCCGACGGCCAACTCGGCTACTCCCCCGGCCACTTCGCCCACATCGCCCGCACCGACGCCGGCAGCACCTTCGACAACGTAACCATCGAATTGCTCCATCCACAAGGCGAGGTGCACAACCTTTGTCGAGAAATTGTTGAGGGTGACCTCGGTCCATGCTTCAAGAGAGACACCGGCTCCGGCGGCTACACGGAAGAACCACTATTGGAAACGCATGAATTTCGAGTGGACTTGGTCACACTTCAATCAAAAGCGAGGTTCGTCCAACGCGTTCCATCAGGCTGCCTTTATATTTCCTTAGATTCTTCCGAATTACAGGATGCGCCCGGAAAGCCAGCCATCAAACTGCAGCCCGGGGACCGCTTCTGGGTTCCGGCCGCCACCATCTTGAAATTGCGAAACACCGCAACCAACAAAGCTCGCTATATACTGCTAACCGTTAAACAGGGAGTTCTTAGGACCAAGGGAGAAGGAGTGAACTAACCTTTCTTGGCTTCGACGGGCACGATGAGCATTTCCTGCGCGTCTCTCATGCGGCAAATCTGTCAATTTTCTCGCGGTATTGCGCAATTGATTTCGGTCGAACACCTTCTCCTGCAATAACGCTCATTTCTCTTGGGTCGAAACGTTGGCCGTGGCGCATCCAAGCGGTAGACTCTCGGTATCGGTGAAGGAGACGACTATGTCCATACGACCGGTGAAGAGGTTGATCAAGTCCAAGCCGACGACGGAAGGCGCGGGCGTGCACCTGCGGCGCGCCTTTGGATTTGGAAACACGACGGATTTCGACCCGTTTCTGCTGCTCGATGATTTTCGCAATGACGTGCCCGAGGATTATCTGGCGGGATTCCCGTGGCATCCACACCGCGGGATCGAGACGATTACGTATGTGCTAGCGGGAACCGTGGAGCACGGCGACAGCATCGGAAACCACGGAGCAATTGCCGCAGGCGACGTTCAATGGATGACCGCGGGCAGCGGAATTATTCACCAGGAGATGCCGAAGGGCGACCACGCCGGGCGAATGCACGGTTTTCAACTGTGGGCCAACCTGCCATCGGCGCTGAAGATGACGGCGCCGCGTTATCAAGAAGTGAAGGCGCTGGATATTCCGGAGATCAAGGACGATGACGGGACGCATGTGCGCGTGGTGTGCGGAAAATTCTGGGGAAAGACCGGACCGGTGGACGGCATCGCCGCCGATCCTATCTATCTGGATGTATCCGTGCCGCCGGGGCACAGAAAAACGCTGCCGGTGGGGATCACGCGGCACGCGTTCGCGTACGTTTTCGCCGGGAATGGAAAATTCTGCAACGCTTCCGAGCCGCTGGCGGTGCCGACGGAGCCAGTGGGCTGGGCAGACACGAAACCGCCGGCAGAGGCGGACAATCGCTCGCTCGTGCTGTTTGACCGCGGCGACGAGTTGATGGTGCAGGCGGGCGACGAAGGCATTCGGTTTCTGCTGGTATCGGGCAAGCCTCTGGAAGAGCCCGTGGCTTGGTATGGGCCCATCGTGATGAACACGCAGGAGCAGCTACGGCAGGCGTTCAACGAGCTGGAAAAAGGAACCTTCTTAAAGCAGGGCAAGTAGGATTGTCGATTTGCGGGATCCCTGTTCGTCTAACCAACAGGAGGCAATACCATGCAATATCTGCTGCTCATTTATACCTCAGAGGCGGAGGCGGCAAAGATGTCACCCGCCGATCTGTCTGCCATGTACGAGGAGTACTTCAAGTTCACGCAGGAAATCAGGGACAGTGGCAACTATATCGGCGGCAATCCCCTGAAGCCAACCACCACGGCAACCACCGTTCGCGTCCGCGACGCCCAGCGTGTCGTCACCGACGGCCCATTTGCCGAAACCAAGGAACAACTCGGCGGTTACTATCTGGTGGAAGCCAAAGACTTGGACCAGGCCATCTCCATCGCTGCCCGCATACCCGGCGCGCGCCGCGGCTCCATCGAAGTGCGTCCCATCATGCCCACAGGCCAAACCGCCCAGGCCTAGATGGGGGCTGCCGTCTCGTGGCACAGCCAATCGCAGCTCTTCCGCAAGAGTTGACAATCCCCCTCCCGCGGCGTGAGATAAATCCTCGCCTCATGGATTTGGAAAAGCTCCACCGGGAAGAGTCCGGCCGCATCCTCTCAACGCTCATTTGTCTCCTCGGCGATTTTGATGTCGCCGAGGAGATGTTGCAAGAAGCCTATGCCATTGCGCTGCAGAAGTGGCCTTCAGAGGGGACGCCTGCGAATCCTCGTGCGTGGCTGATCACTGCGGCGCGGAACAAGGCCATCGACCGCTTGCGTCGTGAGCAGCGATTCGAACGGAAATCCGAGGAAATTGCAAAAACTGCGGAGATCGCCGTGCAACTGGAGAGCGATCTGGAAGAAGAAATGCTCCTTGATGACCGCTTGCGCTTGATCTTCACCTGCTGCCACCCTTCACTGCCCCTTGAAGCGCGAGTTGCGCTCACGCTGCGAACCGTTTGCGGAATCACCACCGAGGAGATTTCCCGCGCGTTCCTGGTCCCGGTGGCGACGATGGCGCAGCGGCTGGTGCGCGCGAAGGGCAAGATTCGCGAGGCGGGCATTCCTTATCGCGTGCCTTCGCAGGAAGAGTTGCGTGACCGACTGGACGGCGTGCTTCTGGTCGTCTATTTGATTTTCAACGAAGGGTATTTGGCCAGCAGCGGCGACGCGCTGATTCGCCGTGAGCTTTGCGCCGAGGCGATTCGGCTCGGGCGCGTTCTGTGCAGCCTTCTTCCGCAACAGGTGGAAGCGCAGGCATTGCTGGGACTTATGCTGTTGCATGATTCGCGGCGCGACGCACGCGTGAGCGCGGAGGGGGAGTTGGTTTTGTTAGAGGAACAAGACCGCGGCCTGTGGCACGAGGAACAAATTCGGGAAGGAACGGAATTACTGGAATCGGCGCTGCGCCGCGGCGCGACGGGCACTTATGCGGTGCAGGCGTCGATCGCGGCCCTGCATGCCAATGCGAAGACGGCAAAGGACACGGACTGGCCGCAGATTGCGGCGTTGTATGACGTGCTATCTCGAAGCTATTCGTCACCAGTGATCGAAGTCAACCGGGCCGTGGCGGTGGCCATGGGTCGTTCTATTGAGGAGGGACTGGCGCTGCTCGACGAGCTGGAAAAGCGAGCGGACTTGGAAGAATTTCATTTGTTGCCAGCAGCGCGGGCGGATTTGTTGCGGCGGCTGGGACGGATGGACGAAGCGGCGCAAGCGTACCGGCGGGCGCTGGCGCTGGCAACTAATGATATTGAACGCCGATTCTTGCGGCGTAGGATCGCCGAGATTGAAATGCAGAACGCCCCAGAGCGAAAAAGAGAAGAGCGGCCCGCCTCGGAAGGCGGGCCCTACAAGAAAATTAGAAACTAGTCGGCAGCGTAGCGGCGGAAGAAAGAGTCGGGCTTCCATCGCGGGCGCGCCGGGGTGTTGGCGGTGTCGAGGAGCAAACGGCGCGTGAACTCCTCGTAGGCCGCCGCGGATTGCAGATCGACGGGCTGGTTCACATCGTCGGATGGAGCGTGGTAACGGTTGGTGAGCCAGTCCTTGAAGATTTTTTGTTCGGGCGTGCCAAGCTCGAAGCCAACGTCCACCTTTACCGCGGGAACGCCCTTCTTGATGAAGCTGTACTGATCGCTGCGGATGAACGCGTTGCGGAGCGGCTCGGGATCGGCGATGGGTTTCACGCCCATGGACTGCGCGATGGCGGCGGCGCGCGTCCCCAGGTCCGACTCTTCGATGCCCTCGATTTTCAGAATTTTCAGTGGGACGATCGGTAGAAACATGTCCACGTTGACATCGGCCACGATGGATTTCGGCGCGACGGTGGGATGTGCGGCGAAGTATTTCGAGCCCAGCAGACCTTTTTCTTCGGCAGTCACGATCAAGAAGAGGATGGAACGCTGCAGTTTTTCAGGATGCGCTTTGAGGCTCGCGGCAATGTCCATGACCAGGGCACTGCCCGATCCATTATCCATGGCGCCGTTGTAAATGCGATCGCCGTTGATGGGCGCGCCGATGCCGATATGATCGATGTGCGCTGAGAGGACGACAAATTCATTCTTCAGGGCGGGATCGGAGCCGGGGAGTTTGGCGACAATGTTGGAAGATTCGACCACCGTGGTTTGGATGACCGCGTTGGCTTTGAGCGAAACGGTCAAGGGGAAATGCGGAAGCGGCTTGCGGTCTTTGCCCAGGGCGGCGATTTCCGCGAAAGTGTGGCCAGAGCCGGCGAAAAGCTGTTCGGCCGAGGCCGGGTTGAAAACCACGCCCAACTTCAGGCCGGGAGTTTCATTGAACTCGGGATCGGCGAGATCCATCGAAGGGTGGTTACGGTTGGCGGAGATGCGGGACCACGGAATATCCATGGATGCGGGATTGAAAATCGTGATGGTCCCAATAGCGCCGGCCTCGTGCAGCGATTTCCATCGCTCACCGGCGGTTTGATAGTGCGAAGCGAGTGCGGTTGGGATGTCCGAAGGAGAACCGGCGAGGTAAACGACGATCTTGCCTTTCAGGTCAAGGCCCGCGAGCTCATCGAGATTTTTTTCCGGGATTTGCAGTCCGTAGCCGACAAAAACTAATGGTGCGGAGAGTGTGGTGGAAGTGCGCGTGGAGCGCGAGCTGATAAATGCATCGTCGGCGAAGGAAATGGGCTTGGATTGGCCGTTGTTAATAAGAGTGAGAGAGGATGTGGATTCGTCGACCTGGAATTGCGTGAAACGGATAGGCTGGTAGAAACCGTTGGCGCCCGCCGGTTCGAGCCCCGCCTTCTGGAGCTGCTCGACGGCATAAGCCTGCGCCTTGCGAAGTCCTTCGCTGCCGGTGTCGCGGCCTTCGAGAGAATCGTCGGCCAGAAATTTAACGTGCGACCACCAGGAGTTCCCGTCGAAGTGACCTGCGGGCACAGTTTGCTGAGCCGGGGAACTCGCGGCACACGCGAGGAAAAAAACTACCAACAAAATGTTACGCATGCGATTCCCCCCTGCATGAAATGAAGAGCTAGAGGATAACAGGGACGACGGGGAGGAGTCACGCGCGGTCGCGATCGAAAGGAGCAGCGTACACCAGAGTTTTCCGAACGATTCTTTGTGTCGCGGGTTGACTATTCGCAGCGCAGCACAATTAACGGATCCACGCGAGTGGCGCGTCGTACAGGAAGCAACGTGGCAAGCAGAACTGCAGCGCCCAGTACCGCTACGGTGAGCACGTAAACATCCAGGGTGTTCGTGGTCACGCCAACATTGCTCATCAGCAAGCGTGCAATGACCCAAGCCCCCAGTAGTCCTGCCGATATTCCAGTCAAAGTCAGTCTCAGACTGCCCGTGAGCACCAGCCACAAAATATTACGGCGCTCGGCACCACACGCAATGCGAATGCCGATTTCGCGCGCGCGGCTTTCGACCAGATAAGCCATCACGCCGTAGATACCAAGGGCGGCAAGGAACAACGCCAGCAGCGCAAAATAGACGGAGAACTGTGTGATGCTGCGAACCGGCGCTTCCTGGTTGTTGATGCGCGTCTCAAGAGTCTGCACGCCGGAGATGGGCTGCTCCTTATCCAGGGCCCACACGGCACTCTGCAAGGTGGAGGCGAGGGCCATGGGATCCGTGGTGGTGCGTAGGACCAGGTGCATGACTGGACTGGGCGTCTGCGCAAAAGCAAGGTAGCTTTCGTTCATGGGGTTATCGCCCGGCCAGTAAAACTTAACGTCTTTGACGATTCCTACGATGGTGTACCACGTCGTATCGTCGCGTCCCAAACGAATCTTGTGGCCCAAAGCTTCTTCATGGGCAAAAAATCGCCCGGCCAGAGTTTGATTGATCACGGCGGCGGGAAGTGTACTTGCACCGTCCTGCTCGCCGATAAATCGTCCGCGAACGAGAGAAAGTCCTATGGCGGCAGAGTATCCGGGAGTGACGGCGGTAATCAGGGTCGAAGGTACTTCCCCCGGTGCAGGCTCGGGGCGGCCGTCAATCCGGAACTCCAGCCAATTCGCACTATGGCCGAAGGGAATATGCTGGCTCGCTCCCACCGATTCCACTTGCGGGAGACTTCGCAGGCGCTCAAGCAGTTGATTGTAGAAAGTCAGGCGCTGCGCGCTCGTTGCGTATTTGACAGCTGGCAAGCTCATTTGCGCGGTTAGCACGTGGTCCTGGCGAAACCCGAGATCGGTCTGCAGGATGATGGCGAGGGACTTCGACGTCAGACCCGCGGGCACCAGCACCATCAGCGCGAGGACGATCTGACAAATGACCAGAAGCTTTCTCAAACGCTGGCTCCCCGCCGCGGAAGTGGCGCTGCCCGATTCTTTGAGAGCGCCGGTCAGGTTTAGCCGATATCCCTCGAGCACCGGCGAAATCGAAAAAAGCAGCACGCTGAAAACAGCAATGGCGATGGCATAGAGGACCGTAGTGGTGTCCACATCAACGCGGCCATAGTTTGGCAAGTAGCCGCGGTTCTCATACGGAATTGTGTTGGTAGTCCATTTTCCGCCCAGGTTGGCGATGAGCAGGCCCAGTCCAATGGCGGCAGGCATCAGTAGGGCGTTTTCTGACAATAGTTGCCGCGCCAGGCGACTTTTCTTCGCTCCAAGAGCCAGCCTCACGGCCATCTCCCTGCGTCGGGTCCACGCCCGGGCAAGATAAATGCCCGCCAGATTGGAACAGGCAATCAGCGCGATACAGATCCCCACGATGAATGCCGTGTAAATGGCCTGCTCCCCGACGTGCTTTCCAATTTCCTTCGAGAGAGTGTCGATCAGAACCCCCGAATTTGTGTTGGTATCCGGGTACTGCTTTTCAATGTTACGCGCGATGACGCTCATGGAAGGCTCCAGGGCTGCCTGCGCCACTTCCGGTTTGCGCCTGCCGATGACATTGAGCCAGCCAGTCCCGCGGTCGGTGCGCTCTTTTTCTGTAAAGACGAGCGGAATCCAGATATTGGCGCGGCCCATCAACGGGAAATGGAAATCTTCGGGCACAACGCCGACGATGGTATAGGTCTCACCGTCCAGCTTCAAAACAGAGTTGTTTAATTCCGATTTGAAGCGCTCTCGCCATAGTCCGTAACTGATGATGGCCACATGGGCCGCCCCCGGCTGGTCCTCGCCGTTAAAGAAATCGCGGCCTGCCGCCGGTTTCACCCCGAGCGTCCGGAAAAAGTCCGCTGTGACTCGCCCGCCCTCAATTCGCTCCGGGATTGTGCCGCCGGTGAGGTTAAATTCCTCCGAGGTCCAAGCAGATAAGTTTTCAAAAACATGATTCTGCGCGCGCCAATCCAGCAAGTCCGGCGCGGAGATTGGTCCATTCCAACCTTTCTTCGTTTCAAGTTTCCAGAGCACCTCCAAGCGATCTGGATTAGGGAACGATACAGCGTCAATCACCCATTGCCGTAGCATGCTGAACAGCCAACTGCTCGCGCCCACGCCGAGTGCGAGCGTAAGCACCCCTACCAGCATCAACCCAGGACTCTTCCGCAAGCCACGCAGGCCGTAGCGCAGATCTTGTGCCAAGTCTTCGAACCAATTGACGCGGCGCGTTTCGCGGACACCCACCTGATAAGCTTCCGTGCTTCCGAATTCGATCTGCGCGCGGCGGCGCGCCTCTTCGCGGGGAAGACCGGAGCGAACCAAGGCCTCCGTTCGGGTCTCGAGGTGGAATCGCATCTCGGCGTCCAAATCACGCTCGAATCGAGAACGGTTCCAGATCGCCTGCCAGAACGAAC
>WNFJ01659198.1_pt3 | contig 11815 bp, 20 predicted proteins | sample 5400461 | NCBI WGS metagenome assembly WNFJ01 (sample SAMN13153349, study PRJNA577476) | soil metagenome | isolation source: 115 cm saprolite on Douglas fir-dominated hillslope | place: USA:California | collected 2013-09-17
CGGCATCGAAGCCCATCGCGATCATTCCGAACTGCGCCGCTACGCGCCACGCGCATTTCACGCTCGATGGTTCCGGCGTGGCGAAACTCGACGTGCCTTCGCTCGACGCATGGCCGAAGGTCGAATGGGTCGCGAATACGGAAACGAGCCAGCGCGTGGACCTGAACACGCTGACAAAGGAACAGGTCGCGGCATGGAAGCCGGGCCAGACGCTGCTGCTGTCGGGCAAGATGCTGACGGGACGCGACGCCGCGCATAAACGTATCGCCGATATGCTCGCCAAAGGCGAAAAGCTGCCCGTCGATTTCACGAATCGCGTGATCTATTACGTCGGTCCGGTCGATCCGGTGCGTGAAGAAGTTGTCGGCCCGGCGGGTCCGACCACGGCCACGCGCATGGACAAGTTCACGGATATGATGCTGTCGCAGACCGGCTTGATCTCGATGATCGGCAAGGCCGAACGTGGCCCGACCGCTATTGAAGCCATCAAGAAGCACAAGGCCGCGTACATGATGGCGGTGGGCGGTGCAGCGTACCTGGTGTCGAAGGCCATTCGCGGTGCGAAAGTCGTCGCGTTCGAAGACCTCGGCATGGAAGCCATCTATGAATTCGACGTGCAGGATATGCCGGTGACCGTTGCCGTCGATTCGACCGGGACCTCGGTGCATCAGACCGGACCGAAGGAATGGCAGGCGAAGATCGGCAAGATCCCCGTCGCAACGGTTTAAACTGCTACCTTCAGAGTAAAAGCAGAACAAGAGCCGGGCCATGTGCCCGGCTCTCGCATTTCCGGGCGGCCCCGCATCAAACCGTTTGCATTCTCATTTCGCTGGCCGGAAACACGAGAATCTCATTGAAATTGCGGGAGAAACACGATTCTTCATCTTGGCTTTTTAAACTTGAACGGTTATGTTTGAAAGGCTGAAACGCCCACACAAGGAACTAACATGCAAGGCGATGTAAAAGCTCTCGAATACCTCAACCAGCAGCTGAAGAACGAACTGACGGCCATCAACCAGTACTTTCTGCATGCACGCATGTACAAGCACTGGGGCCTGGAGAAGCTCGGCAAGCACGAATACGACGAGTCAATCGGCGAGATGAAACATGCCGACTGGCTGATCCAGCGTATTTTCATGCTCGACGGCCTGCCGAACCTGCAGGACCTGCACAAGCTGTTGATTGGTGAAGAGACGCTTGAAATCCTCCAGTGCGACTTGAAGCTCGAGCAGATTTCGCAGAGCACGTGCAAGGAAGCCATCGCCTATTGCGAATCGGTTCGCGATTTCATCTCGCGTGAGATCTTCGTGAAGATTCTCGACGATACGGAAGAACACATCGACTGGCTGGAAACGCAGATCGATCTGGTTGCGAAGGTCGGCATCCAGAACTATCAGCAAACCATGATGGGCGAGAGCGAATAAACTACCGCCCGCGATGCCCTTCGACGCCCTTCGCTCCGCTCCCCTGGCGCTCGGTTCGAGCGCGCCCGTTGCCATTTTCGATTCCGGCCTCGGCGGTTTGTCCGTGCTACGCGCCGTGCGCACCGCATTGCCGGATGAACGGCTGATCTACGCTGCGGATTCGCTGTACGCGCCATATGGTGAACGCGACGACGACTTTATCGCCGACCGGACGCTCGCGATTGGCGAATGGTTCGTCTCGCAGGGCGCGAAAGCGCTGGTGGTCGCGTGCAACACGGCGACCTCGCAGTCGATCGCTCAAGCCCGCGAGCGTTTGCCGATTCCCGTGATTGGCGTGGAGCCGGGCATCAAGCCGGCGTCGCTGACGTCGCAAACGCGCGTGGTGGGCGTGCTGGCCACTGCAGTCACGTTGCGCAGCGCGCGGTTTCAGGCGCTGGCTGAGCGTCATACCGGCGATTGCCGCTTCATCCTGCAACCGGGACATGGTCTTGTGCAGGCCGTGGAACGCTGCGATACGGACTCGCCTGAACTTGTCGCGTTGCTGCGAAGCTACGTGCAACCGATGCTCGATGCCAATGCCGACACGCTCGTTCTCGGCTGTACGCACTATCCCTTCCTCGATCGGGCCATCCGCGCCATTGCCGGCGACCGGCTAGCACTGATCGATACGAGTGTCGCGATTGCGCGGCAACTCGAACGGCAACTGGATTCGTTTGGCTTGCGCGCAACGCCTGCTCAGGCTCCGGATATCGAATTGCCGCGCTTTTACTCGACCAACGACGGCCAGGCTTTGCGACAACTCGCGGCTTCGCTGCTCGGTCTCGATGTCACCGTGGAACACGTCGTGATCCCCTCGCGGCGCACCCGGACGCTGGAATCCGATCCGGTCTGAGACCACACCCCAAGACCGGCCTGATCGTCTCCAGGCCGCAAAAACCGCGTTACCGGCCCGAAAAAGGCCCTTCCAGGCACGCGGTTTCAGTTTTTTACACACGCTCATCACCTTCTGCGACAAGCCTCCTCGCCCCGTCCCCTTTTTCTGCTTTCCGAACACCGAAAAAAACCGTTCACCCCTATTGCCAACTTTCGCATAAGGAATGATAATAATTCGCATTAACGTTAGCTATCGCGGTTGATCATGATCGTCTGTGTGTGCAAGTCAGTGTCGGATAGAAAGATTCGCGCGTCGATTGCCGATGGCGCATCTACCTTTGACGAACTGCAATTCGAACTGGGTGTTGCCATGTGCTGCGGCAAGTGCGAGGAAACTGTGCGCGACGTCATGTTGCAAAGCGGTTGTGCCTCGCATTGCACTACGCGCGGCGATCAGCATCAGGCCGTGCCGCTGACGTTCTACGAACGCAAGGCCGCGTAAGCACTCTCCCGATCGACGGGGATTCGCTTGGCGCAAGTCGTCGCTACGTTGCCACCTGGCCACGTAGGCGGCTTTCGCGCCAGTCATCGTGCGTCATGGTTCACACCGCAGTCCCCGCTTCTCCGCCCGCAAGCCAAGTCACATCGAGCCAGCCCGCCAATCCCCATCCAAGGAGGGAATGATGGAATTGCTGATCGGTTTCGTGACCACGCTGTTTATTTCTCTGCTCATCTTCCGAAAATGAAGTCCTCCAGTCTCACATGCTGCATGGGCTTTCGCTGTTCGTACGGCGTCGCCGCCGCACAATCACGCTGATATGCCGTCGCCCTTGATCCCGCCCGGCAATACGGCTGCGGCGCTTGACGCTCACTCCTTCCCTTCGACCGAATCCTCAGGCATCAATCCGCGGGTGATTGCCGCAAGTGTCGCCGTGGTGGCGATTCACGTGGGCCTGCTCGCCGTCGCGCTGACCTTGCGTAATGAGCCGGTGCCGCGCCCGATCGAATCGAAGACGATCACCGCCGAACTGATCAGCCCCGCGCCGCCGCAACCGGTCGTGGCACCCGTAGCGATCCAGTCGACGCCCATGCCTCCGCCGCCGAAACCGGTTCCACCGAAACCCGTGCCGAAGCCTAGGCCTGTCGTTCAGCCGCGCGTGAAGGCCGCACCGGCACCGTTGCCGGAAACCATCGCGCCCTCGCCTGTCGCCGCGGCTGCGCCCGAACCGGCCCCGACTCCGCCCACGCCGCCCGCTGCTGCAGCACCGGCCGCCGCAGCGCCGGTCATCGGGCTTGCGACAATGGCGATCAACGCGCCAAAGGACGTCGCGCATCTCGATTGCAACATTGGGGCGCCGGACTATCCAGCTCTGTCTCGACGTCGCGGGGAGTCGGGTACGGCAATCGTGAAGTTCGTCATCGGACTGACGGGAAAGATCGAGAACGTCGAACTGAAGAAAGGCAGCGGTTCGTCGCGACTGGATGCGGCTGCGCTCGACGCCGTGCGCTCGAGCGCCTGCAAACCTTATAAGGAAAACGGCGAAGCAATTCGCGCCGCCGCTTCCGTGCCGTTCGTGTTCTCGCTGAACGACTAGCGCACCAGTCGAAACCCGCCCGGCGAACGCTGAATAAACACTAAAAAATTAGACCTAATTTCTAGATATCTACACAGGAACTGAAATGCAAAACTACGGCTTCGCGCATGTCTGGGCGCAAGGGGATTTCGTCACGAGGGGTATCGCGCTCGCGCTGGCGATCATGTCGATCCTGTCGTGGACAGTGATCCTGGTGAAAGGCCTGAACGTGGTGCGCCTGAAGCGCCTCACGAAAAACGCGGAGCAGGCGTTCTGGCATTCGGACGATTTCGCCGACGGCATCAAGAAGCTGAGCAGCCATTCCGCGAACGCGCAGGACAACCCGTTCCTCGCGCTTGCCCTCTCGGGGCAGGATGCAGCCGATCACCATCATCAGACGCAACCGCATCTGCACGACCGCATGGACGTGTCGGACTGGATCACGCGCTGCCTGAAGGACACCATGGATGAAGGCGTGGGACGCATGCAGGCGGGGCTCGCCGTGCTCGCGTCGATCGGCAGCACCGCGCCGTTCGTCGGTTTGTTCGGCACGGTGTGGGGTCTATCGATCAAGTCGCGGGACCGGTCGGCGAGTCGCTGATCATGACGGCCTTCGGCCTGTTCGTCGCGATTCCGGCGGTGCTCGGCTACAACGCGCTGACCCGCTGGAACAAGGCCATTGTCACGAAGCTGAACCGCTTCGCGCACGGCCTGCATGCGTTCTTTGTCACGGGCACCAAGCTGGCGTCGAGCAAGCGCGGAGATGGTTTGCGCCTTGCCACGGGTGTCGCTTCGGGATCGGTTTCCGGCGCCGCGCAGCCTGCATCGCGTGCGAGCTAAGGGGACGTCGCCATGGCCATGAGCCCTTTCTCCAGTGACGAGGACGACGGCATGATGAGCGAGATCAACATGACGCCGCTCGTCGACGTCATGTTGGTTCTCCTGATCATTTTTCTCGTCACGATTCCGGCGATCAACCATGCGGTGAAAATCGACTTGCCGAAGGCGAGCAGCGCACCGCAGGATACGAAGCCGGCGCATGTGGACGTTGCCGTCGAAGCGGACGGCACGGTGCTCTGGAACGACCAGAAAGTCGACGATGCCGCGTTGCAAGCGCGTATAGCCGACGCATCGAAGCAGACGCCGCAGCCGGAATTGCGTTTGCGTGCGGACCGCAAGGTCCCGTATGAGCGCGTCGCCGATGTAATGTCGGCCGCGCAAGGCGGCGGGTTATCCAAGATCGGCTTTGTTACCGATCCCCGGGCAGGCGGGAAGTAGCGCAGCGCGGGTTTGCGCGCCAAGGGAATCGGCAGCCCCAAAGTAAAAGGCCTTCATCGCAATGATGAAGGCCTTTTTTTGTGTGCGCGCCGGCACATTCGGGCTAGCGGTTACTTTGGCGTCGAGTAACCCGACACCGCAGCATCGCCACATGCGACAGCCGTGCTCGACACGGACAGCGCGATTAGCCCTATCAGGCCTACTATAAAAGTGGCCGTGAGTTTTCGCATAAGCAGCTCCTTAGCGAAGAGATTTCATGATAGCGCCCGGGCACAGCGCGTTCAAGCGCGTGGCGATTGAATCTGACCATCGCAAGCGCACGCTTCAATGTCAGAAACTTATTGATTCGCCGCGATTAGTCACACTGTTTCGCGAGCGGGCTCTACTGGGAGAGGACATTCTCCCGGGAAGCGATTGCCGTCACTGATCGACTCCACCAGAAAATCCACGAACGCGCGAATGGCCGGCACCATGCCCTGCCGCGATAAAAACACCGCATAGAGCTGCGGCGTCGGGAAAGTCCAGCCAGGCATCACCGGCGACATCTGGCCGGTACGCAGCGCCGCGCCGTACATCATCTCCGGCAACGCCGCGATACCCACGCCGCGCATCACGGCTTCGCGGATCATCCCGAGATCCGCTGTGACAAGGCGCGGTTCGTGCTCGAATTCGTGACGCGTGCCATCAGGTGCGATCAGCCGGAAAACGTGACGGCCGTCGCCGGACGGGGTGTCGATGGTATCGAATTGCGCCAGTTCCGACGGCGTGAGCGGCGGCGCGTTCGGCTTGAGCAGTGAAGGCGCGGCTACCAGCATCTGTTCGGTGCGCCACAGCGGCCGCGCGACGATCGTCGAATTGACGGGCGGCTCGGAGCGCACGCGCAACGCAACGTCGATAGCGTCCTCGAACAGATCGATCACGCGATTCGTCACGCTCATGATCACGCGAACCTCGGGATATCGATGCAGAAAGTCCGGCATTACCGCCGATAAAAACGTCTGCGCCAGCGTCACCGGCACGCTGACTCGCACACTCCCGCGCGGCGAATCCCGCAGGCTATGCACGATATCGACGGCAGCTTGCGCCTCGGCGAGCATCGCCTGGCAATGCTGGTAGAAGAGCTGGCCGGCCTCCGTTAACGCAAGCTTGCGCGTGGAACGCTGCATCAGCCGCACGCCGAGAGAGGTTTCAAGTTCAGACACACGCCGCGACAAACGCGACTTGGAGATGCCCAGCACACGTTCCGCCGCCGAGAAACCACCGTGCTCGACGACATACGAGAAGTACATCAGGTCATTGAGGTCGTGCGAGTCAGGTTTCATGCGGTCAGTTCTACTCGGGTTCTTGGTTGTCTCACAGGTGGGACAATCCATTGCGGAGGGACGGCTTTTTCCCCGAAATTCGATCCATATAATAGCGCTATGTTTTAAATTTGGCGCTAATGACCCAGCGGCGCCCTACTTGTTGCATCGGCCACGACGGCCACACGCGAGGACAAAATGGACACTACACGCAGTATCGAACGCACTGTTCCGGCGCTCCGCACCGTGGAGGGCGGCGGTTTTGTCGTGCATCGCCCGTTCCCCACGCGGCTTTTGATGGACTTCGACCCTTTCCTGCTTCTGGATGAAATGGGACCCGTCGACTATGCGCCCGGCGAGGCTAAAGGCGCACCCGATCATCCGCATCGCGGGTTTGAAACCGTGACGTACGTGCTCGAAGGCCAGTTCGGCCACAAGGATTCGGCGGGACATTCCGGCACGCTGCGTCAGGGCGATGTGCAATGGATGACGGCCGGCGCGGGCGTCGTCCACAGCGAAATGCCCGATCCCGAATTCACGCGCACCGGCGGCCGCGTGCACGGCTTGCAGCTTTGGGTGAACCTGCCCAAGCGCGACAAGATGATTCCGTCGCATTATCAGGAGATTGCATCGGAGCGCATTCCGGTTGCGACAAGCGACGACGGCCGTGTGCGCGTGAAAGTGATTGCGGGCGAAGCGCTGGGCGTGAAGGCGGCTATCGAAACGCGCACGCCGATTCTTTACCAGCACTTTTCGCTGGAACCCGGCGCGTCGATCGTGCATCCGGTGCCGCGCGACTTTCGCGTGTTCGGTTATGCGTTATCGGGCGACGGTCTGTATGGCGAGACAAAACAAGCCGTGGGTGCGCGGCAGATGATCGTGTTCGCGAACGATGGCGACACGGTGACGTTCGCTGCAGGCGACGAACCGCTCGAATTGCTGCTGTTCGGCGGCGTGCCGTTGAAGGAGCCGGTGGTGCGCTATGGTCCGTTCGTGATGAACACGGAAGATGAGATCCGGCAAGCCGTGGTCGACTATCAGGCGGGGCGGATGGGCACGATTAACCACTAAGCGGGCTAGCCGCTGTTGAGCGGTCAGACCGTGCTCGTTTCACCGGCGCGGCACGAATGACACTATTTGCGTCACAATAGTCATTCGTGCCGCGCCGTTTTATCGTCTGCTTTTTCGTTCGATACCGCCCGACAATCACTCAGCCCTGGAGTACTGCATGCCCGAAAAGTTTGTGACGCCGCCTATCAGCGCCAATATTGGTGCAACGGATTTCCAGGTTTCGCTGAGTGACGGCCAGCATGAATGGTTCGCCGACGAACCGTCCACACTCGGTGGCGCAGACACCGGCCCTACTCCCCACAGCTTGTTGCTGTCGAGCCTGGGCGCATGCACGTCGATCACGCTGAAGATGTATGCCAAGCACAAGGCGTGGCCGCTCGAAGCGGTGCACGTAACGCTCACACTGGACACCACGCCCGAAGGCACCGTGATCGACCGCCAGATCCTGCTGACCGGGGAACTCGATACCACCCAGCGGGAACGGCTCTTGCAAATCGCGAATGCGTGTCCTGTGCACAAGATTCTCAGCGGCACGATCATGATTCACTCGGGCCTTACCCCCGCGTGATCCTCGCGATGGCCGGCTAATCGAACAACCCAAGGAAACTGTCGTTTTGAATTTCGAACACCTCATCCAGATCAACGATCCGCTCAATCCATTCGTGGAATCGATGACCCGCGAACAGGTCTGGCACGGACTCGTGCTGCGCGCGGAACAGCCGCAACTGTTCGTGATCGGCCTGGATCGATGCGCGATCCTGTCACGTGACGGCGACGTGCTCGAACGCGAATTGCACTACGGCCAGGCCATCGTGCGCGACCGCGTAACGTTGATCCCCGAAAGCAGCGTGCGCTACGACATCCTGCCGACCGCCGAGTACGTGGGCGGCTCGCTGACCATGGCGATCGAACAACCGGACGAGCTTCAGTTGTTCCTGCGCTTCACCTACGCCACCACCCTGCCCGTGGCCGACGATCCCCAGGCCAGCCCCGACGCGCTGCAAACGCAGGAGATCGTGAAGTCGGCGTATCGGGAAGCGGATATCGACACCGTCCGGCTGATCCGGCAGTTCGCTCACGGCAGCACGCTCGAAGGTCCGCTGCACTAAAGCGCAATCATGTTTCGACCGTTTCGATAGTCAGACACTCACTGACTATCGAAACGTATGATCGATGAAAACTTCGTTATTGTAAATACGAATGGTTATCATTAAGATTACCCCATCGACTCAACGAACGGACTCTTCGACATGACCGACATCCTGCGCTCCAATACGCTTCGGCTGCGTCGCCCGGTCGAGCGCTCCGCGGCAGCGACCATCACGCGGTCCCGCTCGGCCGGCGTGACGACTGCCCGAGCGCCATCGAACGTGTCGTCGGTGAGCGGGGAGCGCTCGCTACGCAGCGACACGCTGCTGCAAGGTCATAGTCACATCAGCATCCTGCATAACGGTGAAACGTATCAGTTGCGCGCCACGCGTCTGGGCAAGCTGATTCTCACCAAGTAACGAGCATTGGCATCACGAAAGAATTGCAGTACCGGGTATTGTGGGGACCACCTCTTCGAGAGGTGTTTGGCACTAGCCAGCAAATGACGGCTTGCACGCGAGAATTAGACCCCTTCGTGCAAACACCAGCCAGTCGTCGATAGCCAGCGAAGCCGCTTTTTTTTGGGGTCCCGCCGTGTGCTTTGAAAAGCACCATTAGCTATGCAAAAAAGCACGTTTTCTCGCGAAAACGTGCTTTTTTTGGGGGGAGCCAATTGGGTTCGATCAGACCCCCATCTTGAAGGATTTAGACGCTCTCGATTCCCAGCGCCGCGATGCCTGCTCGCGCCACCGCCGCATCCTGATCCGACTTCACGCCCGACACCCCCACCGCGCCGACGATATCCGCACCCACCACGATCGGCACGCCACCTTCCAGCATGGCAGTCATTGGCGCGCTCAGAAACGCGACGCGGCCTTGCTTGATCATGTCCTCATACACTTTCGTTTCGCGTCGGCCGAGCGCGGCGGTACGCGCTTTGCCCGTCGCCATCTCGGCCGTGCTCGCCCCTGCGCCGTCCAGCCTGTGCAGATGAAGCAGATGACCGCCGTCATCGACGACAGCAATCGTCACGTTCCACTTGTTCGCCAGTGCATGCGCTTCGGCTGCAGCCGCGATGGTCTTCACGTCCCCATCGGTCAATGCGGGTTTTGTTCTCATTTCGTCACCTGTTGGAATCGTCGCGTTGATATATCGATTGGCTCGATACCCGCAACGTTACCGCGAAAAGCCCCAGAACATCAGGTACCAGGCGCTATCGGCGACGGCCAGCGCGGCAATGAACCACAACATCGCAACGCTTTGCAACACAAAGCGACCCGAGGCATACCGGCCGATCACGCGCCAGGCGAGCCATGCACTCCACACATTCGCGATGCCGAGCAAACCCAGACGCACGTCCGTCACCCACCAGAGCGGCAAGTGTTCGGCACGCAACAGCGACACCGTGGTCGCCGATAAACCCAGGAACACGCCGCAGCCCGCCACGGGAATCAGCGCCTGCGTCAGATGATGCAAGCGCGTGAAATTGAAGCGTCCGAGCATGCGCGTGCCGGCGGCCAGCAGGGCCAGAAGCGCCGTGCCATACACGAGCCCCGTCACAACGATATAACCCACGACCATACCGCCGTCGAGCCACGAGAAGACATCGTTTTGCTCGGGGTAATGCGTGAAGAGGAACCACGGCGCGTTCGTGTCGAGCGGCCAGAGAATGTTGCGATCGATCAGCCACGACGCGAAGATCTGCTTCAGGTCGACAAACCACGTGCTCACGGTCCAGTGGAACGCGCCAATCGCGATGCCCAGCAAGCCGTACAGAATGAGCGCGGTGTCCCACGGATTAGCTTGTTTATCGCCGAGTTGCACGACTTCGGCCGAGGGCGAACGCCACTCCAGCGAAATGGCGTCCCGATGGCCGCTGCAACGGCCGCACATATGGCAGTCCGACGCGCCCTTCATGGCGCGCAGCGGCACGAGCGGCGCGCAGTTGACGGGGATCACGCGATGCCCGTGCTCGCCCTCTTTATACGAGCGGCGCCACGCGTCCTCGTTGACCTTGTAGTGAAAAGGCGCAAGCCGCGCCAGCAGCGAAAACACCCCGTTCACGGGGCAAAGATACTTGCACCACACACGCTTCTCGCGCCCATACAACGCGCCGATGATCATTGCACCGACCGTCGATCCGCCCAGCACGAGCAACACGGCTTTCGGATACTGATAAACGCTGACCATCTGGCCATAGATGGTCGTGATGCCGAACGCGACGAACGGCCAGCCGCCCCAGCGCAACCAGCGCGGAATCGCCCAGCCGCGGCCGAACTTGCTCGCAAACTCGGTCAACGCGCCTTCAGGACACAGCACGCCGCACCACACGCGGCCGAGCATCACCATGGAAAGCAGGACGAACGGCCACCAGATGCCCCAGAACACAAACTGCGCGGCGAGCGTCAGGTTGCTCCAGAGATGCGCGGTGCCGTCCGGCAGCGGCAGGACGGTTGGAACCAGAATCAGGAACGCATACACGGCGACCACGACCCACTGAATGCCGCGGATCACGCTGCCGTGTTGTTGCATCCATTGCCCGGCTTGTTGCAGCCGGCCGGGCCGATTCATGACATAGCTCATGCCGCGCGTCTCGCCGATTTTTGCGCCATCCGGTTTTTCGATCGGCGCAGCAGCAGGAAGATAACGGCCCAATACACCGCGTACGCAATCAGGTTCATGCCGGCGGGATGCGCCCGATAACCCGTGAGCGACGCGACCAGCGAACCGAAGGTGCTGGAATCGTCGAGCAGCCAGGACGTATCCCACACTTGATTCATGACGACGGGCAGGATTTCCTTGTCGATGAGTTTATCGACACCCGTTTCGAACAAGCCGGCCGCGAGGAACAGCAGCATGATTTCCGTCACGCGGAAAAAGAGCCGCCACGAGAAGATCTTGCCCCCAAGCTGCAGCAGATAGAACGTCAGGAACGCCAGAGCAAGACCGATCGCGACCGCCAGATACTGCATGGGATCGACGTGACCCGACTGACCGAAGCCCAGGCCGTACAGGAAAATCACGGTCTCGCTGCCTTCACGCGCGATCGCGAGCGCAACCAGCAACGTCACGCCCCACCAGTTCGCCTCCTGCTTGCTCTTTTGCAGCGATGCTTCCATTTCGCGTTTCATCGAGCGCCCGTGCTGCTTCATCCACAGCACCATCTGCACGATCAGCACGCACGCCACCAGCACCATGCCGGACG
>WNFJ01011771.1_pt1 | contig 11814 bp, 14 predicted proteins | sample 5400461 | NCBI WGS metagenome assembly WNFJ01 (sample SAMN13153349, study PRJNA577476) | soil metagenome | isolation source: 115 cm saprolite on Douglas fir-dominated hillslope | place: USA:California | collected 2013-09-17
GCGTGATCGCTTCTCGAAGCGGACCGCCGAAAGGCGCAGGCCTGTGTGGAAGACCTGCCAAAAGCGTCTATTTTACTGGGCTGATAGGTAATGGCGGAGAGGAAGTCCTCCTGCATCTTTCTATAACATGCTGTTTATCCATGCTTTTTTATAAGACAGCCTGTTTGGTTCCCCAAGACGTCCCCCAAATTGGTCCACTTGGAAACCGCTGGCCACTTCGTCGTCCTCGCACATCCGGGGGGCGACGCAGACGTACACGCCTCAAAACGCGTTGGCGTCGACGTATCGTAGATCCGAAGCCGGTGATACTGACGGAAAAAAACTGGCGATGCTCACGTACCCCGGCGACCACCCCGCGGGGCGCGACCTTGGCAAGCAGGGTGTCGCGGGGCACGGCCCCCACCCCGGGAGCCAGGTTTGCAGGTGACGGCCTGAAAAAATTTGAAGACTGCGCTGTGTGCACGGGGCGATGATTATCCGCTGCGACGGCACCCGCGTTTCTAGTTCATCGCCACTGCCACCAGCGGCGGCGTTCCTTGGCTCGCTGGACCTCGTTCAACTCCCGCTTTAGCCGCGTCACCAAATCTTCGGTGACCTGCAGCCGGGCCTGTTCCTCGCGCAGATTGGCTTGAACTTGGGCGACGCGTTCCTGTGCGGTCTGGCGTTCCCGGCGAATATGATCTGCCTGCTGCTGCAGGGCGCGACGGTCGAAAACTTCCCGCTCCAGCGCAGCCTCGTTGGCGGCAGACTTGCCTCGGAGTTCGGCTGCCTCGGACTGGGCAACAGCAAGTTGGTCGCGTAGGGCGTCGTTTGCGACGCGCGCAGCTTTCAGTTCGCTCGACAGGGCTTCAATAAGGGCCTGTAGCGGCGCTACAGCGGCCCCTACGGCGTTGACCAGTGTAGTGGCGTCCACAGCAGGACCAATTCGATGGCGTCGCTCCCGCGGCTTTTGCGGGCCTGCGGCGAGCAAGTCGGCCGGGACGCATACTTCCGCTTCGAGGGTGTCGTTCTTGATCCGCCTCGGCCATTTCGCGCGCCTGGCCTTCGCCGCTGCGGCGCTGGCGCTACGTAGGCCCAGCCGTTCGGCCACCTGCTGATAGGTCAACCAGACCGGGCCAGCACGCGAGAGGGCGTCCGACATGAGCAACACAATGCCCACGGTGTTGGACCTGAACAAGCACGCCCTCGGACACCCTCTATTTCCACAGCCGGGTTACGAAATAATACTGAATACTGGCGGCATGTCTGAACGGCCCCCCACTGGCCAGTTCCTCCCCGGCAACACCGGCAATCCAGGCGGCCGCCCTGGCCTACCTGCTGAAGTGCGCGCCAAGTTGTCTGAGCTGACGCTTCCGGCCATCCAGCTGTCGCTGACGCTCTGCACGGTGACTATGAACGGGTAGGTGTCGCACCTTTTGCTGCGATACTGATGGTGCGACAAAAACGTGGGTCTAAGCCGCTGTAAAATAAGGGATGCGAAAAGTAGTGGTGCCCGAGACGGAATCGAACTGACGATCCGAGGCCTGATTTTGCTCGATTTTCGAGATCACAGCCCCGTTCACATACCACAGATACCAACACCGAATGGTCTTGAACGAGTTCGATCCCGCCAGCCGCGCAAATCGTCGCACGCAGCATCGAAAAGGTGGAAGCGCGCGGAGGCTCGGCACCGAAAGTAACGCCATCCCTCCCCCAAGCCTGCCCCCACTCCCTGCGCACTGTCCTGAACCGCCGAACAATTTGCATGACCAACAATGCACGTCGCGTGCATTGGAGCTCGTCGCTGAATCTCGGCATCAGCGGAGCGTTACGAGTGTACATAGCTCACCCTCCTCATATCACTAGGCCCAGGCCCGACACGATCAGCAGCAGATTGACGGCCAGCGCGAACTGCCGGTCGTTCAACCGCTTGAAGAAGCCCATGCCAATGGTGGCGCCGAGGATCATCGCTGGCAGGTAGGCCACGCCTGAGAAGTCGAAGGACACCGGCCGGCCGGAGGACGGCCCCATCAGGACCATCATCGAGATGGCTCCGAGTTGCGCGATCAGAATGAACGGCTGGTAGAGCCCGCGCTGGCGCTCCTTCGACCAGCCCTTGAAACCGCACCAAACGGTGACGAAGACGGAGGGGAGCGCCGCCGCCCCGCCGGTGATGCCGCTCAGCATTCCCGCGGCGACATCGAACGCGACGTGCTGGTGCCGAACGACGACCGGACGTCGGAAGACCATGTACAGCGCATAGGCGATCACCATGACGCCAATCGCCGGTCTGTAGACCTCGGGCTTGGTGTTCAGCAGGATGTAGGTGCCGAGTGGCAGGCTGATCGCGGCGCCCAGCAGGAAGGGCAACAGCTCACGCCAGACGATGTGACGGCGCAGCGCCCAAACCATTAGCGTCTGACCGCCGGCGCCGCAAACCATCATGATCTGGACGACCTGAATCGGGTCGTCGATGAGATGAAAAAGAACGGCGCCACAGATCGCAGGGAAAGAGAAGCCCGCGACGCTCGACACCAGGGCGGCGGCAAAAACCGCGCCGAGGATCCACGAATGCTGGGCCGTCGGCGCGTGCGGCGTCAGCCAGGCCGAGTAGCCTGCCAGGGCCAGCAGCCCGATCACGATGATGGCGAGTTGGCGACAGGCACGCGAAAGCGGGGCGATGCTGGCAGGCTCGATGGTCACGTGCTGCGCGGCAGCGGGTTCGGCTCTTCGCGCCACCGCCGGCAGGGCGGCTACTGTCAGTCGAACTGTCATGAAAGCCTCCTCGTGGTCTGCTGCTCTCCCGTTGCTCTCCGGGATTGTCCGGAGGCACTAGACGCGGCGGCCGTCGCTGCGGGCGTAACTGGGGCGTTACCGGGGCGTAAAAAGTTGCGGCTAAGCCGCTAGAAATGCAGGATCGTCCCAGGACCCGTGCCCACCGGCAGGGGAGGCAGCCGCTCGGGGGGCTGACGACGTGGCGTTGCCGAAATACAGCCTGAAGGTGCTTGGCCGCTTCGAGCTGTCGGGCCCGGATGGCCCCGTCGAGCTGTCCAACAAGAAGCTGGCTGGCCTGCTCGCCTACCTCGCTTGTTCCGCCCCCGATTCGTGCTCGCGCGAAAAGCTCGCGACCCTGCTGTGGGGCTCCCACTTCGAGACCCAGGCGCGGCAGAATCTGCGCCAGGCGCTGTACCGGCTGCGCCGCGCGCTCGGTCCCGACGCCCTGGTCGGCGAGGGCGACGAAATCGCCCTGTCGCCTGCCGTGGTCGAGTGCGACGTCGCCGAGCTCAAGGCGATAAAGCGCGACGGAGACACGACATCGCTCTCCGGAGCAGCCGCCCTCTACCGGGATCGGCTGCTCTCCGACGTCGAAATCCCCGAGGAAGCGTGGTCGGACTGGCTCGAACCCGAGCGGCGGCGGCTCGAAGGTCTGGCGCTCGACGCCATGGTCGGTTACGCCGATCGGGAGTTGCGGTCAGGCAACGCCGAGGCCGCGCTCAAGACCGCCCATCGGGCGATCGACGTGAACGGCTTGCGCGAGGATGCGCACCGGCTGGTCGTCCAGGCGCTCGCCGCCACTGGGCGCAGGGCCGAGGCACTCAAGCACTATCAAGACCTCGTTGCGGTGCTCAAACGCGAACTGAACACGGAGCCCGATGCGCTGACGAAGGCGCTCGTCGCCGAGTTGCGTTCGCAGCCTCCGGACAGATTGTCAGCCACTGAAGCCGCGAAACTTGCGCTGGAAGCCAAGGCCACGACTCCCGCCACGCCAGGCGATCAGCCATCGCAGGCGGCGGCTCGCTCGGTCGACCTCGAGCGGCGTCAGCTGACGATCATGGTTTGCAACATGGTCGGCTCGGCGCCGCTGTCCGCACTCCTCGACCCCGAGGGCATCCACGACCTGCTCGTCGTCTTTCACAGGAAGGTTGTCGATGGCGTAGCGCCTTTTGGCGGATTCGTCGCCCAGTACCAGGGCACGGGCGTGCACGTCTATTTCGGCTACCCAGCGGCCCGTGAACATGACGCCGAGCAGGCCGTACGCGCCGCTCTGGCCACGCTCGACGCCGTTGGCTCGCTGAGTTCGTCGTCTGGCGTGGCCTTTCGGGCCAGCGTAGGCATTGCGAGCGGCCTCGTCGTCGTTGGCGATGAACGCGACTCCGAAGGCGTGCTTCGGCAAGTGGCGATCGGCGAACCCCCGAACATCGCGACGAGAGTGCAGGCCGAGGCGGCACCGGGCGAGATCGTGATCGCAGCCAGCACCCGGCAGCTGGTGGGGCAGCTGTTCGACTGCCGCCCGCTCGATCCTATCGAGGTAAAAGGGCTGACACAGCCGATCGAGGCGTGGCGGGTGTGCGGCGTGGCAGCCGGCGTCAGCCGATTCGACGCGCGGCGCACCGGGAGGCTGTCGCCACTCGTCGATCGGCAGGAGGAGTTCGATCTGCTGCGGCGTCGTTGGCAGCAGGCCAAGCTTGGCGAAGGCCGGGTCCTGCTTCTCTCCGGAGAACCCGGCATCGGCAAGTCGCGGCTCGCCGAAAGCCTGGTGGCCAGACTGGAGGGCGAGCCGCACGCTCGCCTTCGCTACTTCTGTTCCCCTCATCATGCGCGCAGCCCATGCTTTCCTGTCATTGCTCAACTCAAGCAGGCTGCGGACTTTGCGCCGGGCGATGCCGAGTCCGCGAAGCTTGACAAGTTGGAGGCGCTGCTCAAGCCGACCTCGAAGAATCTGCCGCGAGACGCAGCGCTTATCTCAGAATTGATGGGGTTGCCTGCGGGGGAGCGCTATCCGACCCTGACATTGAGCCCGCAGCAGAAGCGCGAGATGAGCCTTGCCGTGCTGCTTGATCAGATCAGTGGACTGGGCAAACAGGGTCCCGTCTTGATCGTGCTCGAAGACGCCCATTGGATCGACCCAACAAGTCTGGACCTGCTCGACAGCCTGATTTCTCGCATCGCTGATCTGCCGATGCTTCTGGTCGTCACGTTCCGGCCGGAGTTCCAACCGGCCTGGGTTGGACAAGCGAATGTAACGACGGTGTTGCTGGGTCGTCTCGGCAGACGCGACAGTGCCGCTCTCATTGGCGGCCTCATTCACGACAAGGCGCTGTCGGATTCGATCGTGGAACAGATATTTGCCTCGACGGATGGTGTGCCGCTGTTCATCGAGGAACTCACGGCCACGCTTCTCGAGAGTGGGCTGCTGCATGAGAACCCCGACGGCTACGTCCTCGACCGACCGCGCCCGGGCCCGGCCATGCCGACGACACTGCAGGGTTCGCTCATGGCTCGTCTCGATCGGCTTGGACCGGGAAAAGACGTGGCGGTGATCGGCGCCGCGATCGGGCGGGATTTTCCGGCCGCCGGCCGATCTCGGCGCGGCCCTCGACCGGCTGACGAGCTCCGGCCTCGTCTCGCGGCGCGGGCTGCCGCCGGATGCGGTTTACTCGTTCAAGCACGCGCTGGTACGGGACGCCGCTTACGGCACGATGCTCAGGAGCCGCCGCCGGCAGCTGCATTCGAGCATCGCCCAGGCACTGGTCGAGCAGTTCCCCGCGTTGGCCGACAGCCAGCCCGAAATTGTCGCCCTGCATTATACCGAGGCCGGGCTTGCCACGGAGGCGATCGGTTATTGGCGCAAGGCAGGCAAGCTTGCAGCTGGCCGCGGTGCATTTGCGGAGGCGCAGCAAGCCTATCAGGCGGCCCTGTCGATTCTGCTGGCCATGCCTTCATCATCCGACCGCGACGCGCTCGAGCTGCCGCTCCAGGGCTCTTTGGCCGACGTATTGCGCGTTACGCGAGGCTACTCCGCCCAGGAAACGATCTCGGCAACCACCCGGGCGCGCGCGCTTTCCGAGCAGAAGGGCGATATCACGCAGCAATTTTCCCAGGCTGTTGGCATGTGGGCGGCTGCGTCCAGCAGTGGCGACTATGGCACAGCACGGCAATTTGCCGACCAGGTCCTGGAGCTTGCACTGGTCGATCGTAGCGAGGTTTCGCTTGCTCACGCTCACATGATCCAGATGACGTCCTGGTTTCGGATCGGCAATCTGCTCGCCGCGGAGGGCTATTTCGAGCGGGGCGAGCATCTCTTCAGGTCGCCTGAATTCCGGAAACAGCCAGGTTGGGCAGCGCAGACCTATGGAAACGCCGCGATTATGGCCTGGATCATGGGGGATCAGGTCAAGTCACAGCAGCGGATCGACAAGGCTCTGAGCATTGCACAGGAGAACGACAGCCCGTACGACTTGGCGTTCGCGCAGTACATGGCGGCGCTCCTCGCTGTTTTGACCGATAATCTCCCTGTCGCTACACGATTTGCCGAAAACTCCATCCAGCTGTCGCACGAACACGGTTTTCCGCAGTTCGCCCCGATATCGAAGATTGTGCTAGGCCGGGCCACGGCGGGCTCCGGCGCTCCCGCCGAGGGTATTGCGCTCATTCGCGAGGGGCTCAAGGGAATGGCGGGCAGCGGTTCTCGCGTCGGCATGACCGTATATATGACCTGGCTTGCCGATGCCGAACTTCTCGGCGGCCTCGTGGGTGACAGCCTGCATACGGCGGAACAGGCGCTCAATCTGAATCCACAGGAGCTCTTTTTCCGTCCCGCAAGCCTGCAGTTGCGCGGCGATCTGCACGCGCGAAAAGGACTTTACGCGAAGGCCGAGCGGGATTTCCGCGAAGCCATGGATCTGTCGACTCGAATGGGTGCCAAGCGGTTCTACGATCGCGCCGCCGAGAGATTGCAACGGCTGATGAACGAGCAACTCCTATGATAGCGGGCCCGATTCGCCTCGCTGCGTGCGTTCGGACGAAAGCGCAGCGCTTGATTTCGGCTAGCCGGCGCAAGCGGGAGCTGGCGCGCCTCTGACGATCGGTTGCCTGCTTCCTCTCTTGAGCATGTTTTCGGACGAGGTCTTTGTCTCAGGACTTCGGCAAAGCCATGCGGACAGCTTCCAGCGAGCACAACTCGACTGCCTCACGGGGCTTACCGTTAGGAGGGGCAACGGGATCAAGATCAATCGCTTTCGATGACATCATCCATATCCGATCCACGTCTCCCGCCACCTGAACGTAGAAGCCCCCGACGACACTCTTCCCCTGGCCATCTGCCTTGTTAAAGAATATTCCGGCTTCACCTGCCCCATTGCTCGCGACGGACATCATGCCGTTCAGCGTGTATTTGCCCGTCATCACCGTTGCGTCCTGACCTTCAATCGCGGTCGCCGCCGACTGGTGCTCGCCGGTGATATTCCCCTGCCGGTCTATCGTGAGCTGCCCGACACCAAGGAGATAGAAGGGCCGATCCTGCTTTATCGCATATCCATTGAATCTGTAAGCAAAGGTGCCGGCTAGCGCGGGTATCTCGAAGCGATTGTCAGGCAGCTTGAATGAGCTGCCTGGGCCGCGCTGCGGCGTAGTCCCTTCTGCCATGCTATCCCTCCTGGATTGTCTTCGACTCTTCGCAATGCGCTCCAATGACTACGCGGCGAGTGGATTGACCTCGACGCGCGAGGGAACCTACACTTTCCGCTCACACGTGGGAGGACAAAATCATCATGGCGAATGAACCACGCGACTCGATGGGTGTTCTATCTTTGAACCTTCGCTGCATGGATCCGGATGTTAAGGACCTCCGGCCGGAACAGCAGTGTGCCTTGCATGAATTCTTTCATGTCGTGTTGGCTGCGGGATATAAATTGTACCAGATCGTTCCTCCCAAGTCTGCCGACCCGATCATCGCGAAGAAGTTCGGCCTTGTTATCCCTAAGGAATAGCGACCACGAAGCGTGAAGTCGTCGAAGATGGCGCTGCGGCGGATTTGCGTCTCGATTGAGTAGTTCGAATTCGCGACCGGGGTACGATTCCCCCGCTCGTCGTTCTCTCGATGCGGCCTTCATCGAGGACGGGCTGTTCAACGCGCCCGTGGCGGATCTCTTCGTTCAGGCCATCTACCAAGGCGCCTTGACCGCCGCCGTCTCCTTGGCGCTCTACGGGCGCGCGGTCAGCATATTGGGCGCGTCGAATGCGGCAGTCTTCATCGCGCTTGGTCCAATCATGGCCGCCCTGATGGCCATCCCGGCGCTCGGAGAATGGCCGTTCCCTACAGATTGGGTTGCCATCTTCCTGGTCGCTACCGGCGTCTATCTCTCAAGCGGAGGTCCGCTTCCGCACTGGCGCCGGAATGCGTAGGAGTTACGACGCAAAGACGTCGAGCGCGAAGAGGAAGTGGTGCCCGCCCTACGCTCCTGGCGACCGCGGGAATTGGGTCAAGTCAAAGTGGTGAGTCGTATCGTACTAGATTGTATTACTGATTGATCATTCTAGACGTGATGGTGCCCCGAGACGGACTGCAGGAAAGTCGCATCATCAAAGGCTTACCACGTGGTGGGACACTGAAACTGCTCTCTGTTTTATTTAGCTTTCCTCACTACGGTGTCCCACCAATGCGCGAAGAGTAGACTCCATGAGCGCCCGCCACTTTAGCCTGCGGTTGGCATTGCTCGGTCGCTGGAACCCGTCGGCGAACCGCTGGCCTTCGGCCCTGAATCATTGAAATTGAAGCAATCCGCCGCCAGCGTACCGAATTCTCTTGGTCAAAAGGCGCGTAGAAAAATTCGATCTCTGAAGCAGCTGCGGTGTTGGGGGCGCGACGCATGACGCTGGTCCAGGTCTCCACCCTGATCGATCCCCACGCCAAGGTCCAGGATCGAGGCGGACGCCGTCCTGCCGGTGAGGATCACCAGGCCCTTCCTGGCTTTCCTCACAAGGTCGACCCGTTCAGGGGAGCATGACCTTTACAAACCGTCCGCCGCGCACGTCGACACGCTGCATCATCGAGCCGCCTTCGACCTGCGCGGGGCCCTGCCACTTGACGCTGCTCGTGACGTACCAGATGCCGTCGGGCACGCGCGGGAAGGAGAAGCTGCCCAAGGCATCGCAGCGCGTCGTGCGCAAGGTCGAGACATAGAGCGGGTCGTCCCTCTCGAACTTCACCGGCCCGAGGCTGGCGGCGCGCGTGCCTTTGGTCGCGTTGCCGAAGATCGCCGTCATCCGCGCCCGCGCATAGGCGCTGTCGGGGACCAGGTTTGCCGACTGTCCCGCGCAGGTCTGGCTAGTGCCGCCGGCCTTCATGACCGCGAGTCCGCTCACGGTGTTTGGGCCGCTCTTGCGCGCCCAGTCGATCTCGGACGGGGCGATCGGCGTGGAGAGGGCGGCTTCCTGCGGCCCGAACTGGGCGCATCCGGCGACGGCCAATCCCAGGAGCATCGCAGTGGGCAACGCAGCAGACTTCATGCGCGGCTTTCCTCCCTTTACAGCAGGGTAAACAGAAACGCACGCAGCCGGCCTGTGTTCCTTTGATGATTCGGCCTCGCAAGCGCTACCGCTAGGAAGTCATCGGTCCAATCCCGCTTTGATGCTGTCGCCGCTTCCGTTTCGTGCCTTAGACTCCATGAGCGCTCGCCACTTTGGCCTGCGGTTGGCATTGCTCGGTCGCTGGAACCTGTCGGCGAACCGCTCGCCTTCGGCCCTACGTCATTGAAATTGAAGCACTCTAGCGCCAGCGTACCGAAGTCTCTCGGTCAACAGGCCCTGAAAAAAGTTCGATCTCTGGAGCAGGATTCGGCTATTTCCCTGACAACGCGGTCAACGGCATCGTCATCAAAACATCGCGCCGCTTGGCCAATTCCAACGCGGCAACTAGGCTAAGAATCGTTTCCCATTGACGAAACTGGCGGGCAAAAGGCAACCTCCGAGAAACCGGCACCCGAACTGGACGGCGCTACAGGCACTGCGGCCGGACTCGGCAAGTGTCTCCTAGCATGAGGCAAAGGCTCGGCAAGAGCGCATCGGCGTGCACGCTCGGAACTGCGAGCGACCATGGGAGTACCGCTCGCGGATGCCGTCGGGGCCGCTCACGCTCATATGGCCCATGCGCCGGCCCGTCTTGCGGCCGACGTCGAGTTGGATCATCTCGTCGTCACGCTACAGCGTGTCGTCGAACAGCACCACCGACGCGCCGGCCAAGCGCCGCTTCAGGGCGTCGGTCATTTGCGCGCAACCCGGGATGTAGAGAAGCCGCTGCTCGCCCGCGCGCACTGCACGCCGACCGTGTCGTCGGGCTTGCCTCACAGATCTTCGGGAGCGCGGCCGGCTTCGAGATAGAGCGCGACCTTGCCCAGAACCTCGAACAAGTCGACCGAAAGTCCGCTGGCGCTGCCGTCGACATGGCGAAGCTCGAACGGCTGGCCAAGTGGCATTTCGTGGCGGCGCACACAATCCGCCAGCACGCCGAAAATCGGATGGCGGCGAGGACCGCGAGCACGCGTGCGCTGGCGTAGATGGCGAAAGGCTGGCGTTCCCCCAGGTGCAGCAGCCCGGCCATGGCATCGACATCCGCGTCGGTGAGGATCCGATCGGACGCGCCTCGATCTGCTGGCGAAGATCGGGCGACGCGTTGACCAGGAACCAGCGCTCGCCGTCGCCGCTCACGGCAAGCGACGCCTGCATTCGCGGCACAGCATGGGGGTCGCCGGCACGCGCCCGGCGACACGCTTCGGCGTTCGAGTTCCACTGCGGGAAGCCGCCACCGGCTGCGGCCCCAGGACGACGGCCCTCATGGCGATCGTCCTTGACTATGACGCGGCTGCGACGCCGCGACTATTACATGTCGGCGCAGGCGTAGGTGTTGATTTCCATGCCGACAGCGATCTCGACAATGCGAGGTGTCTTCCAAGCCATTGGCGTTTCTCCTTGTTGGATGCACATGTCGCGGAAACCTATGGCTGGCCTCGATTTGACGCTTGTCCTGGATTGCCGGATTTGTTGTCGGATTTTTCCATTATCGAGGATGGGGCGGCTTCGAAGTCGTGCGGCGCACGAGACGGCACGTTGCAGCCGGCGTCAGAGCATCTCCCAACGAGTAACAGGAAGCGATCAACGCAAAACGGCACCACCTTCGGCAATGCCGCCAAAGTCGATCGGTCCGGCGGACTGTTGATAGCGGACGACCTGGCAAACATCGTGTGGCGGGTGTCATCGAATAATGCCCCTTCTGCGTCCAACAACTGATGAAGCCAAGGGCAGGCCGGTAGCTTCGATCCTCGTTCACTTCCGCTATGCCAGCGCTGCCTGCGGCCGCCACTAGTTCACGCCGCCGGCCGACGATCCATCGCAAATGAATCAGCTGCTTGGTCTCGTCTATAAACTCGGCTGCGATTAGCTACCTTGTGCCCTTGGTACTGGCCAAGTAGTCGACGATCGCGGTGACATCTTGCGGGGAGATCGGAGCCTTGTAGGCGGTGATCATCTTTTGAACGACCTCTTCCCACGTCTCCTTCGGCAGAGAAGGCTGGTTCATCAGATGATCGGCTGAATGGCAGGCGAGGCAGTTGCCGTTGACGGCATCCGCTCCCGGGCCGGGCGGGACCGTCGCGTCGCTGGTCGGCACGTCGAGCGTGAGTGACTTGAGCGCTGTCACAGGCGCGGCGTGGCCGGCAAGCAGCGGCAGAACGAGGCCGCAAATCGCAGCAGTCGCGAGCAGAACGCGTGGAACGCGCGCCATGTGTCCAGTCCCCTTCAGGCTGCAACTACGTGCGTAGTCTCGATGGTGTTGTTCAGATAGCCCGCGGGATTCCAGACCGGCGCGGAGGGCTGCGTCACGCCGTTGCTGTTGGTGCAGCGAACCATGAGGCTGTGACCGCCGCGCGCGGACAGGGTGAATTGCGCCTGCCACCGGCGAAAGCCGTACTTGCCTTCGTCTTTCCCGAGCTCAGTCAGCTGCCAGCTCTTGCCTTCATCGATCGACAGATCCACGCGCGCCACACCACAATCGCCACCGAA
>WNFJ01265310.1_pt1 | contig 11814 bp, 9 predicted proteins | sample 5400461 | NCBI WGS metagenome assembly WNFJ01 (sample SAMN13153349, study PRJNA577476) | soil metagenome | isolation source: 115 cm saprolite on Douglas fir-dominated hillslope | place: USA:California | collected 2013-09-17
AAGAGGCCCGTGACATTGAACAAGGAGGCTGTACCGTCAGGTTGACGGTAATGGTTTGCGGACTACCGGGCGCACCACCACCGTTCGAGTTGTATCCATATAGTGTGATTTGTCCACTATAGTTGCCAGGCGTCAGGGGAGAAGTATTTACATTGATCGTCAACTGCCCGGTTTGCCCTGGAGCAATAACCCCCCCCGCTGGCGCAGCACCTAGCCAGTTTGAGGCCGATTGACTGATGGCGGTCCTCCAGTTGAGCGAACTACCACCGTTGTTGGTGATGGTCACTACCTGGCCTGCCGGATTAGGTTGCCCTTGTATGTTACTAAAATTGATGCTGAGTGGGGAGGCGCCCATAATCGGTGCAGCGGGGGATGGAGTGGGCTGCACGTTTAACTGCACGATGACCGTTTGCGTACTCTGCCCGGCTATAAAGGAGATCATTCCCTGGCTCTGCCCAGCCGGTAGGTTTCCTGCATTGACACTTACAGACACGACCACACCAACCGTGTCCTTTAACTGCCCAGAGGAAGGTGTGACGGTCAGCCAAGCCGCCGTGGAGGTGGCCGACCAGGAGAGGGTCGATCCGGCACAACTTGCGGTTGCACTCAAGTTCAATGTCTGATTGCCCAGGTTGCCCTCACCCGCAACGGCGTTGAATGACATGTTGCCCGAGCTGGTAACGATGCCACAGTGCGGCTGCACCGTAACGGAGACATTGACTGATTGAGGACCGTCGGCTGCTGCCCCTATGGGTACGGGACTAAACTGAAGTACACCTATATATGCTCCAGGGAGCAGGCACTGGCTATTGACTATGACCTGAATAGAACCGGTTGCGCCAGGTTGAACTGTTCCCAACTGGGTATTTGTACTCAACCAATTGCAATTAGACCCAGGCGTCTGTGTAGACGACAACTGGGGAATTGCAGATGTCGAGCTATTGCTGGTAACTGACCAACTTAAGGAACTTGAACCCGGATTGCTGATGGTTAAGGATTGCTTACTTGAATTAGTATTGCCATCGGTTGTCGTAAAGGTAAGCAAGGCTGGTGATAACGCAATTACAGGTCCGGCATTTGGAAGCAATGGCCGAACAGTCATATCAACATTAATTGTCTCAGGAGCGCTGACATTGGATGAGATGGTTATAGTGCCTGAATCATCTCCTGGCGTGAGGCCAACACGTTGACCTGCGATGGAGATGATTTGACTTTGACTGAATGTGCCCTGGCTAGGTGAGACAAGTAGCCAGGATTTATCACTGCTGGCAGACCAGGTAATAGATCCATCACCACTATTCCCTAGAGTGAACATGGAAATAGTATTCGCACCTACAATATCAGCTCCTAAATGAAGGGGGCGAGTGTCTACGGACAGGTGTGGTGGTCGCGACTGGCCTGCCCCGGTGATCTGGAGCCTGGCGCTTGCGGTATAACGCGTCGTTACATCTTCAGCATAAATCCAGTGGAACCCCGGCCCCCAATGACTATCAATGAAGAAAAAGGCCGTTGCAGAACCCGTTGATCCGATAGTGATTAAGGAGGAATTGCCGTTGACCTGTATGGGCTCCTGTACATCATGCGTCAAGGCAACACTTGTTGAAGGTGTAAAATTCTCGATAGTTAACTTAACCCTATCACTAATTCCCGCCTGATTTGGGGCAAGTATTAGTGTCGGTGCTCCTGGAACATTCTTGTTGTTTGGAGAATGGTTTAAGGCGACCCTCAGCAAGAGAATGCCATCTACAGATATGGCGATCAAGGCAAAGATAACAACGCCAATAAAGGCAAGCCGTATGCGGGGAGAGTAACGACGCATAACTGAAACTGCGAATGGAACAATGGAAAAACCATCCGCCACAGCGCGTTGAATATCTTCTTCCTCGATGCGAGCCGATTCGTCACTATTAGGAAAACGGCGTGAAATAAGCGGATCACTTTGATTGGCCCAGTTATCGCTATCTTTGTCCTCGGTATCTGCATCAAGCCAGGGCCAGAAATCAGGCATGGCGGAACCAGAGTCCAGGTGCCCGGGTGCTCTGAACTGGTACTCAAGGTCGTTTTTGGATGTTGGTTCGCTTTGTTGGATGTTTGAAATTTGAGTTAAGAGAGTATTCTCACGTTGAATATCGCTTGAAATATCCCGAAGAGGGGACAGGCGCGAAGCACGAGAATAAAGACGAGCTTTGTGATCGCTTTTGACTTGCTCCTCTTCCTTCTCGATAAGCTGTGCGGCCTCATTGAGGTTTGAGACAGCCTGTTCTGCAAGATCAGGCTGGATCGTAAGCTCGGCCGGCTGCGGATTAGGGTATATTCTGCTCTTGAGAAGAGGGTTGGTGATGCGCTCAAGTGGATCCCTGTGCATACTTTCCTGTTCAAGTAGGGTAGGAGAATCCTCAATAGACGATGCTTCCCAAGACGACTCCTGTTGCGAGGCATTCGGAGAAGACCTATACTGAAGCTGATTTTGCAACAGTGACTGGCAATCATCACAAAATACGGCAGAGGCTTCACAAAGCTTGCTACAACGCAAACACTGGCTCATATACTCGCTCTACTCACCTGCCACGCTGTGCTCTTGTCCACGACTCTAAAAAATATGCTTGCCAAGAGCCTTCAAACTTCTCTTCGGTTGGAAACGTTCGGAGAGTTCGATTTGGCAGTTTCCCTGTAATAATACAACGTTAAAACAGTAGTAATCGTCACATCAAGCAAGCAGTGAAAGAATGCTTGTAATGAAGAGTAAGCTCGTCTTAAAATAGATCATTATATGTCTTCTTCAATCATTTAATGTTCGAGATAAAGGGTTATCCACAAATTATCCACTTATTTATGAAAAATTGGTGGATAACACCCTTCTCTCAGAGAGCGAAATGATGTTATAATCAGGTGGGGAGAAGTGGGGGATTGTGGTGAAGTTTCTCTAAAAATGGAGAGTTTGACCTGTGGGAGGGGCCAGAAGGTATACCAGAGCATGCGTTTCTTAAGAGACGCATGCTCATCCAGGATGAGGGAGAACGTCCTGGGGTACAGCCAAGGTAAAGGGGCCACAGGTCATTGGGGTACAAAAAGGCACCTGCTGGCATGTTTCTTGGAGAGTATGATCATACAATCGATGCAAAAGGGCGTATGGCGGTGCCTGCGAGATTTCGCGGACAACTGGAAAAAGGCGCTGTTATAAGCAAAGGCATGGGAACATGTTTGTCGGTGTACACAATGCAGCGTTGGGAGGAGAAGTCGGCTGAGCTGGTGGAAGGGAAAACGAGCGAGGAACTGCGCGACTTCGAACGCCGCATTTATCCGAGTGCGGGCGAGGTGGAGCTGGATGGGCAAGGACGACTGGTTATTCCTGTCAGGTTACGTGGCTTCGCGAAGCTAGAAAATGAAGTGACTGTTGCGGGTGTGCGGGATCATATTGAGATTTGGGACCGCGCAACCTGGCAGGAATATCAGCGGAAACTCGATCAAGAGGGAAATGGAATTCCTTTTTAGTACATTTTACTGATGCATATGCCGGTGTATGGCCAGGATTCCTTCTTTCAGGGTTCATTAGTATCACACACCGGCCAGGAAAATATATGCAAACAACGCATGTTCCAGTTATGCTGGAAGAAGTGCTGAAGTTTCTTCAGCCCAGACCTGGTGGTCACTACGTAGATGGGACACTGGGCGATGGGGGTCACGCAGAGGCAATACTTGAGCGGTCTGTTCCAGGGGGAAGGGTACTGGGCATTGATAGCGATACGTTAGCCCTGGCCAGGGCGGAAAGGCGACTTGCCGGAGCAGTACTTGATGAACGATTAGTGCTGGTACACGGGAACTTCGCTGAACTGGCCCATATCGTAGACGAGGCCGATTTTGTGTCTTCTGTAGATGGCATTTTGCTAGACCTGGGCTTCTCATCCTACCAGGTGGAAGATCCAGAGCGAGGTTTCTCCTTCAGCATGGACGGACCACTCGATATGCGACTCGACCAGTCGCAGGAGCTAAGCGCGTGCAAGCTCGTAAATAGCGCAAGCGAACAGGAACTGGCGGATATCTTCTGGCGTTACGGTGAAGAGACACGTTCGCGCCAGATCGCCTGGCGCATTGTACGGGAAAGGGCGCGCGGCCCTATCACGCGCACTTCGCAGTTAGCACGACTGGCTGCGGCAGGCGTACCTTATAAACCTGGAATAATCCACCCGGCGACACGGGTGTTTCAAGCCCTGCGTATAGCGGTGAATTCCGAACTGGCGAGTCTGGAAACAGCGCTACCCCAGATAGTGGAAGTGTTACGCGCAGGGAAGACAGGTAATACTGGTGGGGATGGAGGAAGAATGGTGATTATATCATTTCATTCGCTGGAGGATCGGCTGGTGAAGGGGTTTATGCGGCGTGAGTCAATGGATTGTATCTGCCCACCTGATATCCCTGTGTGTGTGTGTAATCACAAGGCAAGCTTGCGCTTGCTGACACCAAAACCAGTGACACCAACGAAGCAGGAGGTTCTGGTTAACCCCCGCGCCCGCAGCGCCAAATTGCGGGCCGCTGAACTTGTTGTTGGCTCGTAGTGCGTCACCCATCTTGAAACCGATGCCAGGCATCGGAACGAATAATGTAAAGGCGAAATTGGCGAGGGCCTTACTGCTGCCCACAGCAGTCCCTCACATGTATGTAGGACGAGTCGTCCAATCATCATGCTTGCCTCTACATGCGAAGGAATACAGATGATGGTTCGCCACAAAGATCGGAATGGCGGGTATATGCACTCAGAGCGCCTCGTTGTACCGAGACAACCTATTCTGGCTGCCAAACTACGCCGACAACTTCATCCGTTTTTTTTTCGCGTGGGACCCATAGCCTTAAGCATCTGTAGTGTGTTGTTGATCGGCCTGATGGCTGTACTCTATCTCTCTCAATTAAACCAGGCCGTGACTCCAAATCAACAAATTCAGCAGTTTCAGCAGCAACAAGCAATACTACAACATGAGAACCAGGAACTGCTCTACACCGTAGCTCAAGAGGAATCGCTTGCCTATATTGCCGACCATGCAAAATCTCTTGGCCTGGTTCCATCCGATCCAAACACCGTAAAGATACTGGTCGTACCACACCTGCAACCTATTCAAATTGGGCATAGAGAGTGACCACCGGGGGAGGGAAGCCAATTAGCCAGCAAGTATAAGAGAAAGGAGACAAGGCGATGAACACGGAACTGCGGCGAGCACATCACCGGCAGATGTTCATTTTGTTGCTGGTCTGTCTCGGCATAACTATACTGCTGGCAAGGCTCTATTACTGGCAGGTACTCCAATCTCAGAACGGATACAAACTGGCGCAACGTGCCAACATCGAGCACATTAAAAATATCATATTGGACGCGCCACGCGGACTGATCTACGACATCCAGGGACAGCTCCTGGCGACAAATGTTGTGCGCGATGATGTTTACGTTGAGCCACTGCAGTTCACACTAGATCATCCCGATAACACGCAAAGCGACCTGAACTCATTGATCACTACCCTGCAGCAGGTACTACCAAAAGTTCCACTTGAGAAGTTGCAGAGCGCTTTTGCCAGCGGACAATACACAGCACGCATTGCAGTCGGCATCGATCCATCCCAAAGCGAGCAACTGCGTAAATTGCAACTGCCAGACGTGTTTCTGGAGCCGCGAGCGTGGCGCGTCTATCCCGACGGGAGTTTAGCGGCGCAAGTCTTAGGTTACGTCACACAGAATGACACCGATAATCACGGCTTCTACGGCATTGAGGGACAGTACGATACACTGTTGCAGGGGAAACCTGGAAGCATTACGACAGAAGAAGACTTGCAAGGCAACCCACTGGATGTCGGAGTTGATAACGAGCAGCCTCCCGTTAGCGGGGCTAACCTGAAACTGACGATTAACAGCACGGTTGAATACATGGTACAAACAGTGCTGGCGGATACGGTCAAGCAGTTGCAGGCCGCGAGTGGCACGGCGATAGTCATAGATGCTCGTACGGGCGCAGTGGTGGCCATGGCAGGCGAACCAACGTTTGATCCTAATCAATATGGTCAGTACGCTACAGAGTTGGGATGCCTGGGAAGTGAAGAGGTCTACTTCAACCCGGCTCTGTACTGCGCATATGAGCCAGGTTCGACGATGAAGGCGGTTACTATGGCGGCAGCGCTTGATCAGGGGCTGATTACCCCCGATAAGACGTTTAATGATCCCGGCTGTATGACATTTACCGATGCGCCTAAGGTGTGCAACTGGATGTTTATACGATACGGTACCGAGTCGATGACACAGGTGCTGATACACTCTGCCAATGTAGGAGCGGCATACGTAGCACACAATATCCTTGGGGCTGAACGCTACTACCCTTACCTGGAGCGCTTCAGTTTCGGTCAGCCCACGGGTATAGATGGTCCGGAGGAGGCAGGGTCGTATCTCTCGCCAAACGATCACAACTGGACGAAGAGCGATCTCACACGCCAGGCTTTTGGGCAGGGCATTCTAGTAACGCCACTACAATTGACAATGGCCTACGAAGCCATTGCCAATGGCGGTGTAATGATGTATCCCTACCTGGTGGCTGAAATAAACAAGAACGGACAGATTTTGAAAACTCAGCCAAGGGTAGAGCGACGGGTGATTAGTGCCCACGCAGCACAGCAATTGACAGAAATGCTGTCCCAGGCAGCGCTGCTTGGTACAGCACACCTGGCACTGGTGCCCGGTTACAGTGTGGCAGCCAAAACCGGAACGGCGACGACGCAAGGGCTTTCTGACTATCAAACCGAGGCTTCGGTAGCAGGCTTTATTCCTGCAACGAATCCACGCTTTGTGATCCTGGTAAAACTAGATCAACCCAAAAAGGCAATCTATGGCAGTACGGCAGCGGCCCCACTCTGGAAGACGATTGCGCAACAATTGATGTGGTACTATGCCGTTCCGCCCGACCAACTACCATAGGTATTAGAAAGAGCAGGGTGGGGGTCCCTGTGATTAAAGTCTGATAGATTTTCCATCCGTCGAGTAGGGCTCGTGGTTGCGGACAGGAAATATCGCACACGACGGGTAGCCACCCATTCCCTACAAAATAAATTAATTTGTAAGAGTAAGTATACTAGAAAATTTGTTCTAAATCAAGCAAGTACGTAGGGACCCGATTTATCGCGTCCCACGGGTGGGGAGGGGAGGGGGATATGTAGGTACATCGGGGTGTTGGCCCAACGCCTCCCCACCCCGTGGGACGCGATAAATCGGGTCCCTACGGATTATATTTGAAATGCATCCGAAAAGAGCGCGAGAACTCATGAAACGCGTTACCCGCAGACAACTAAATAAGGAAGGGCAACTGTTAGCACCAGGACGCGATAAAGGACGCGATAAATCGGGTCCCTACATGCGCTCTCCGGCATTGGAATCTGCGGAGCAAAGACGGGACGTAGGGCCTCAATCGATTGCGCCCAGGAAAAGAGCGAAGTCGCAGGGGCACGATAGATCAAAATCACACATACGCCATGCTGCTGATGCAACATTGACAAATCCTGGGATGCCGCGCAAAAGCCTCCCGCGTTTAGGAGCGAAGCAGACTGCAGCTAGCCCTCGAAGAGCAAATAGCGAACTCGAGCAGCAACATACCGGCCTGACGGCGGACTGGCGCATGCAACCGGCGCAAATGCCAACACGTCATGCACAGGACGATCATATACAGGAAGAGCGCCATGGAAGGGCCGCACAGGGAGCGAAACAGCGGGCAGCAACGGTACAGGCCATCACCAGGGAAGAGCAAGAGAAACTTGACGAACTGGAAATGCGTCTGCCGCGCGTTGCGGGAAAGATTGATGCATGGCTATTGATCACCGTACTGGCCTTGCTTTGTGTCGGCATCGTCATGGTCTACAGCGCAAGTTCCTTCGCGGCTGCACGCTACCAGGGTGATGCCTCGTACTACTTTCAGCGCGAACTGATGTGGGTGATCCTGGGGCTTGTAGCTATGTTGGTGACGATGCGTGTGGACTATCGCCATTGGCGGCGTTTCTCGCTAATCGGGATGCTGATTATCCTGCCTTTACTGGTGCTGGTGCTGTTGTACGGCCTGAATGCTTACGGAGCTTCACGTTGGCTGACCTTTGGCTCATTCTTCTCGTTTCAACCGAGCGAGATGGCCAAGCTTGTACTGACACTCTACATTGCCGATTGGCTAGCGCGTAAAGGGACCCAGGTGGGCACTTTTCTCTATGGCCTGACTCCGTTCATTATTCTGGTTGGGATTGTCTTAGGCCTGGTGTTACTGGAAAACGATTTAGGGACGGCTATTATCATTGCAGGCTTTGCTACCGCCATGTTTTTTACGGCGGGAGCTAATATCGCTCAGTTTTTTCTGGCGATGGTCTGCGCTGGATTGATTTTCATGAAAGAGGCTCTCACGAGTTATCGCTATTACCGCGTAGCGGGTTTCCTGAATCCGTTTAAAGATGTAGCAGGCATTAATTTGCAGCTATACCAGGCATTGCTGGCCTTGGGATCAGGAGGATGGTTCGGCTTAGGGTTAGGAGCTAGCCGTCAGAAGACAGGCTATCTTCCATTCCCTTATACTGACTCAATCTTCCCTATCATTGGTGAAGAGCTGGGCTTTGTTGGCTGCGCCGCCATCGTAATACTTTTTTTGTTCTTAGCATTTCGAGGGTTCCGGCTCGCCAGGCGCACTCCAGACTTGTATGGAGCAATTCTGGCGACCGGTATCACAACCTGGCTGGTGCTACAAGCTATGATCAACATTGGAGCGAATACAGGAACAATTCCCTATACAGGAGTGCCGTTACCCTTTATTAGCTTCGGTGGATCATCACTTGTCGTTTCATTGGCTGCTATAGGTGTGTTGCTGAATATCTCGCGCTACATTCAGGAGCCAGAGAAGCCTGCGCTTTCACGGCAGGCTTTATCTCTACGGGAAAAGCGTGTGGGGACGGGATATATCACATCTACACAATAATAACTTTGTTTGGAAATTGTATGAGAGTGCTTGTATCAGGTGGAGGTACCGGGGGCCACATTTATCCGGCCCTGGCAGTAGCAAAGCAGGTACGCGAAGAGTACCAGGCCGAGATTTTGTTTCTCGGAAGCGACGATGGGCTGGAGACCGAGATAGTACCTATGGCGGGTTTTCGCTTAGCTACTATCAAAGCTGGAAAGTTACGTAGGTATATCTCATGGCAAACGATTACAGGCGTCATGCGCGTACCATTGGGCATGATGCAGGCAATCAACATCGTAGGGAAGTTTCGTCCGGGCGTAGCTTTTACCAGTGGAGGATACGTAGCAGTTCCGGCAGGGTTGGCAGCACGTTTCAACCGCGTACCGCTGTTGATGCATCAACAGGATGTACCGCCGAATCTGTCGAATAGACTTGTAGCGCCATTGGCAACGCGGATCTCGGTGGCATTTGCCGATTCGCTGGCCTACTTTCCGGAACGGAAGACATTACAACTGGGCAATCCGATACGGCAAGCTATGCTGGACGTACGACAGGTGCTGCCTCAGGAGGCGCGCAAGCAGCTTGGGTTTGAGGGGCAAGAGCCGTTGTTGCTCGTCACAGGCGGCAGCCAGGGAGCAAGGCACTTGAATCAAATGGTCGGTGAAGCATTGCCGAACCTGCTGGCACACTGCCAGGTACTACAGATTAGTGGAAAGGAGTTGTTTAACGAGACTCGTGAGTTGTCGGATAGTGTATTGTCCGTCAAGGACGAGGCACTAAGGAGGCGTTACCGGTTGGTAGCCTACCTGAACGAGGAAATGCCGATGGCATTGCAGGCAGCGGACCTGGTGCTCTGCCGTTCAGGGGCATCAACCTTGAGCGAGTTGGCGGTTTTGGGTAAGCCCAGCATACTGGTACCGCTGCCGCCAGCCATCGGTAGCTCTCCACAAGAGGCAAACGCGGCGATGTTTGGTCGCAGAGAAGCGGCAGAGGTGATTAAGGACAATGATCTGAAGCCGCAAGTACTTGTAGAACGTGTACAATCGATTTTAGCATCTTCTACACTTTTAGAAGCAATGGCCAATGCAGCAAGATCTTTTGCGAAGCCGCAGGCAACGCAGGAGATCGCAGCGGAATTAATAAAAATTGCGAAATAAACCTGAGTATGAACAATTGAAAAATGCACGACTGCATTTCATGGGCATCGGTGGTCAGGGCATCTCGGCGGTGGCGCAGATGGCTTTAGAGGGTGGCGCCAGGATCAGCGGGTGCGATCAATCTGCGTCGGCTACCACGAGTATGTTGATAGAAAAAGGCGTACCTGTACAGATTGGGCATAGCCCAGAGCACCTGGTACAGGCCGATGCTCTAATCTACGTACCGGCAGTTGTGGCTTTCAATCCACATAATCCTGAGCTGATCGCGGCAAAAGAGAGTGGGATGTTGGTCATGACCTGGCAAGAGATGCTAGGAAAATGGATGCAGGGAAAGTACGTTCTCTCGGTCAGTGGCGTTCATGGTAAGGGCACTACGACGGCAATGCTCGCGCTCATGCTTGTGGATGCCGGGCTTGATCCAACCTGTGAAATAGGCGCGATTGTCCCAAGGTTCGGCGTCAATTATCGTATAGGCAAAAGCCAGTACTTTGTGAATGAAGCTGATGAGTTCAATAACAATTTCTGGAACTATCATCCACGCCTGGCGATAGTGACGTCGATTGAATTTGAACATCCAGAGTTTTTCACCGACTACGAAGACTTTCTGGCAGCCTTTGAACATTTTGTACGTGGCATGGATATACATGGCGATTGGCCCTTTCCACCTACGCTCATCCTGAACGCCGATAGTCCGGGCTGCCTGGAATTACGTGAGCGGCTGGGTGATTGGCCAGGATGCATCCTGACGTATGCGGTAGAAGGACTTTCTCAAAAAGATATAGCAAAAATTGGAAGCAAGCCGTCTAATGCAGATAGGCTGGCAGACTACGTAGCCTTTGACGTAAAGCTTGAAGGGGAGACAAGTTTTCGCGTCAGATCGACGGAACGCGAGGGAGAGTCGTTTCCAGCGGACAGGGTTATTCATTTGCAGTTACCAGGGGCACACAATATTCAGAATGCGCTGTCAGGCCTGGCGGCTGCACATACCATCGGAGTGGATGTAAACGTGATCGTCAATACGCTGGAAAACTTTAACGGCATCGGGAGGCGCTTCGAGATCCGTCAACAAGGGCCATTAGAGATCAATGGAGTGATACAAGATGTCGTTCTGATTGATGACTACGCGCATCATCCCACAGCGATTGAGGCTACCCTGGAGGCTGCTCGCATGCGTTTTCCTGGACGCCGGCTGATCGCGGTCTATCAGCCGCACATGTACAGCCGTACAAAGACCTTTTTCGAGCAGTTTTTAACGGCCTTTAATAGTGCAGATATAGTGATTATCACCGACATCTTTCCAGGACGGGAGCACGATACGGGCCTTGTAGATGCGCGCGCACTCGTAAAAGCTATGGCAGAACGCACACCTTTTACATCGTTTTATAAGCGGGTAATACACGGCGGAGATGTGCAGAACACAGCAAAGTTGCTGCGCAATACACTGCGTTCAGACGACCTGGTAATTATCATGGGAGCAGGGGACGTTTATATCGTAACCAAATTGTTGTTGAACGAAAGCTAGGTGGTTGCACTTGCCCACCACAGTAGCGGGGAACCAATGTCAAGTACCCGTCCCCTTGAAGGGGACGGGCTTGCAGACAGAACGCCTTGCCAGCGGAACCTCTGCGAGAGCAAACACGAGACTAGCTTGCCCAAGTTCCGCCTCTCGCGAAAGCAGGCGGGACGGTTGAAGGAAGCTGAAC
>WNFJ01275797.1_pt1 | contig 11812 bp, 10 predicted proteins | sample 5400461 | NCBI WGS metagenome assembly WNFJ01 (sample SAMN13153349, study PRJNA577476) | soil metagenome | isolation source: 115 cm saprolite on Douglas fir-dominated hillslope | place: USA:California | collected 2013-09-17
CGAATCCCTTTGCCGTCCTCTATCTTGTCAATATCGCGTTGGCAGCAGTTCTCCTCCCCCCCAAGTGGACCTGGGGGATTACCGCTCTTTCGCTGATCTGCGGCGGGCTGTTGTTCCTCGGTCGATCGCTCGGGCCGGAGTCCAGCCGTGCCGTCTCGAACGATCCACTGGAATGGCAGCTGCGAGAGCTTTGGCTTTCGTTCGCGGTTGCCGCGGCGCTGCTCGTCTACTTCATCCAGCGTACGGTCCGGATGGTGCGCGAACGCGAGCGGATCGCAGAGTTAGCTCGGCAATCGGCGGAGCGACGTGGAAAGCTGGCTTCTTTGGCGACGCTCGCGGCGGGTGCCGCCCATGAATTGGCAACGCCCCTGTCCACGATCGCGGTCGCGGCCAAAGAGCTCGAGAGACAGCTGGAGCGCGGCCAGCGCGGCCATAGTGTCTCGAACGCGATTGGCGACGCGAGGTTGATCCGCCAGGAGGTGGAGCGATGCCGCACCATCCTCTCGCAATTGGCGGCGGACGCGGGACAGAGTCGAGGGGAACCGTCCGAACCTTCTGCGGTGGTGGAGCTGGTGGAGAGCGCGCTGGGTGGGCTGGAGGAACGCCACCGAATCAAGGTGGATCTGGATCCCTCATGCAAGAATGCCACGCTCACGGTTCCACCGCGCGCATTCAGCCAGGCGCTCAAAGCGGTGGTCCGCAACGCTCTGCAGGCGTCCAGGGACGGTTCCCCGATCGTCCTTCGACTTCGACCGGATAGCGAAACTTTGCGGATCGAGATTTCCGACCAGGGGTTGGGAATGTCGCCGGAAGTGCTCGCGCATGCTGGAGAGCCATTCTTCACCACCAAGCAGCCCGGCGAGGGCATGGGGCTCGGCCTCTTTCTAACCCGTTCATTGCTCGAGCAGCTCGGGGGACGGCTCGAGCTGGCTCCGCATTCCCCGCGTGGAACGGTGGCGACGCTTGTGCTGCCTAAAGCGTCTCCCGGGGCAGGACTGTCCTCGTTCAGGTTCGCCTGATCAGCCTCGGGGAGGATGCTTCTGGAGTTTTCGTTGCAGCGAGCGTCGGTGAATTCCGAGGCGCCTCGAGGCCTCGGAGATGTTTCCTTGGCAATCCGCCAAGACCCGCTGGATATGCTCCCATTCCGCTCTGGCCAATGAAGGGGTTGGGGGTTGCTCGGGCGATACGGGCACAGATCCTGGGCGATCGCGGTTGAAGGCGCTGAGGATCTCGTCCGCATCCGCCGGTTTCGGCAAATAATTCGTTGCCCCCAGGCGGACCGCTTCGATTGCCGTGGCGATGCTGCCATAGCCGGTCAAGACAACGATCCGGGTGGTCGCGTCGATTGCTTGAAGCGCCTCCACCAGCTCCATCCCGCCGCGTCCCGGCATTCGCAAATCCACCACCGCCAACTCGGGCGACTGCGCCGTTGCAAGCTGGACGGCATCTTCGAAATTGCCGGCGGTTAGAACCTCCAGGCCCCGGTCCCGAAACGCGCGTGCCAAGCGCTCCCGCAGGGTCGCGTCGTCATCCACCAACAAAAGGGTGGGGTTCGAAGGTGCGCGAGAGTCGGGGGTGCCGAAATCGCTCATCGTCGCAGTCTGCTGAATACCGGGGCGCCGCGCAAATCGATCCTGTGTTAGAAAATCAGGACATGACTGAATCCGCAAAATCATGGGTCGCGATTGTGATCGGCAGCAAGACGGACTGGGATACGCTGCTGCCGGCGAAGGAAATCCTCGATCAGCTTCAAGTCCCCAACGAAGTTCGAATCCTTTCGGCTCACCGAACGCCGGATTTGCTGTTCGAGTACCTGGAGAAGGCCGAAAAGGAGGGCGTTCGTATTCTGATCGCCGGAGCGGGCGGCGCGGCCCACCTGCCGGGAATGATCGCGGCCAAAACTCTTCTGCCGGTGATCGGTGTTCCGGTGGATTCCACCGCGCTGAATGGTTTGGACGCCCTTTTGTCGATCGTTCAAATGCCGAAAGGCACTCCGGTGGCCACGATGGCGATCGGCAAAGCGGGAGCCGCAAACGCCGCGCTATTTGCGGTCGAGATTCTGGCGCAGAGTCGGCCGGATCTCCTCGAGCGGCTGCGGGGATGGAAGGCCGCGCGCCGAAAAGAGGCCGCTGCTCACCAGACTCCCTGAGCAGCGCTGCGTCGGTCGGGCGGCTCGGTTTTTTCGCGGCTTGATTAGCAAGGCCGGAGGCCCGCGTTCGGCTCGACTTTTGGCGAAAACCCGGCTATGGCGGAGCGCGTTATGTCGCATCCGGGTGCCTCAAAACGTCAGAAGGAGCTCGCGCGCGCCGAGAAGCGGCGCCTCAAAGAGGAGCGCCGCGAGCAACGCCGAAAAGAGAAGGCGGACAAACTCACCGGCTCCATTCTGAGCGAGGGTGAGGATCCGGATATCGCGGGAATCGTTCCGGGTCCCCAGCCACCTCTCGAAGAGTAACCAGTTCCGGGAACTGAACAGTTGCAGGCATTGCTGTGCGCTCGTTAAGTGGCATGTGTGCGGTATGCGCCGGTAAGGGCACTGTTCGAAAGGTTGCGATGAAAAACCGGGGAAGCCCGTGAGGATTGCGCTCGCCGCTGATCATGCCGGCTTCGAGCTCAAGCAGCTCGTCAAGTCGCGCTTGCGGGTCGACCACGAGGTGCTCGATCTCGGTACAAATAGCACTGCACCGGTGGACTACCCGGACTTTGCCGAAGCCGTCGCATTAGCCCTCAACCAGCATCAAGTGGAGCGGGGAATCCTGATCTGCGGTAGCGGAGTTGGGGTGGCGGTCGCTGCGAACAAGGTTCCCGGGATCCGGGCGGGCATGTGTCACGATCACTACTCCGCTCATCAGGGCGTAGAGCACGATGACATGAACGTGTTGTGCATTGGCGCTCGGGTCGTAGGTCCGGAGCTGGCGTTTGAGCTGGTGACTGCGTTCCTCTCGGCCCGATTCAGCGGAGAAGAGCGCCATGTACGCCGGCTCGCAAAAATCAAGGCGATCGAAGCGAAATATTCGCGAGGCAGTTGATGTCGAGCCCTTCGGTCCGGATTGATACCCTGACCTACCGTTTGCCGCCTGATCTTACATCCAAGTTCGCTGCATCGCTGGAGGATTGGCAGGCCGGAGGAAAGGTGCGTCGCCTTTGGGCGCGCGACGCCTCACTGTGGACCGGCTCGGATGAATCCAGCTGGCTCGGATGGCTGGACGTGGTGAAGGAATCCGCAACTCAGCTTCAGTCGCTCAAACGCTGGTCCGAAGAGGTCAAGAGCTCGGGTATTCGCCACCTTCTGCTGCTCGGAATGGGAGGCTCAAGCCTCTGCCCAGAGGTGTTGAAGCTGACCTTTGGAAGTCAATCGGGCTTTCCGGAGCTCCGGGTGCTCGACTCCACGGATCCCGCCCAAGTGCGCGCATTAGAAAGCAAGGTGGATCTTCAACGGAGCTGGTTCATCGTTTCCAGCAAATCGGGAACGACGCTCGAGCCCAACATCTTCAAACAGTACTTCTTCGAGAAAGTGAAGAAACTCGTCGGAGCCGATCAGGTTGGCAAGCGGTTTGTCGCAATCACCGATCCCGGCTCGAAATTGGAGGAGGTGGCGCGGCGCGACGGCTTCCTTCGGGTGTTCTACGGCGTGCCCAGCATTGGAGGACGTTACTCCGCGCTGTCAAACTTCGGCCTGGTGCCTGCTGCGGCAATCGGTCTGGATGTCGCGCAGATGCTGCAACGAGCGCAGTTGATGATCGACGCTTGCGCCGCTTCTGTGCAGGTCAGGGAGAATCCAGGAACGCTCCTCGGCAACCTGCTCGGTGTTCTTGGGCAAAATGGCCATGACAAGGTGACGATCATTGCATCGCCAAAAATACGGGACTTCGGAGCGTGGCTGGAGCAGCTTTTGGCCGAGTCCACCGGCAAGCAGGGCAAGGGACTGATTCCGGTCGATCGCGAGGAGTTGGCCGCGCCCGAGAAATACGGACCGGATCGGGTGTTCGTTTACCTACGGCTCCAATCCGCTGCCGATCTCGATCAGGATTCGAGACTCGATGCCCTGGAAAGGGCGGGAGGTTCGGTCCTGCGCATTTCGTTGTCAGAGCCCTATGACCTGGCTCAGGAATTCTTCCGCTGGGAGTTTGCCACCGCGGTTGCGAGCTCGGTTCTTGGCCTCAATCCGTTCGATCAGCCGGATGTCGAGGCGAACAAGCTGGAGACGCGGCGGCTTACCTCCGAGTACGAACAGACCGGTGCTCTACCCAAGGAATCGCCCCTCTACGAAGAGGGGGGAATCCAGTTGTTCGCGGACGAGCGAAATGCCAGCGCGCTTCGCGCGAGCGCCGGGCGCAAACCCCGCCTGGTTGACCACCTGAGGGCGCATTTGAGTCGACTGAGGCCAGGGGACTACCTCGCCTTGCTCGCCTTTATCGAGATGAACGAGGAGCACGAGAAGGCACTCAGCGTGATCCGACACGCGGTGCGCGATCGAACCCGCGCCGCGACTTGCCTGGGATTCGGGCCGCGCTTCCTCCACTCGACTGGCCAGGCCTACAAAGGCGGCCCCAACAGCGGCGTATTTCTGCAAATTACTTGTACCGACGCGTTCGATCTGCCGATTCCGGGTCAGAAGTACACGTTTGGCGTGGTCAAGGCGGCGCAAGCGCGCGGCGATTTCCAGGTGCTTGCGCAGCGGGGCAGGCGGGCTCTGCGCGTCCATTTTGCCAAGGACGTGCGCGAGGGACTGGCCGCATTGCAATCCGCAGTTCTTGAATAGGAGAGACCCGTGCAACTTGGAATGATTGGACTTGGCCGAATGGGCGCCAACATGGTGCGTCGATTGATGAAAGGCGGTCACCGGTGCGTCGTCTACAATCGATCGCAAGACAGCGTGAAGCAGCTGGTTTCCGAGGGGGCAACCGGCAGCACCTCATTAGAGGATTTCGTGAAGAAGCTCGAAAAGCCGCGGACTGCTTGGATGATGGTCCCCGCCGGAGCACCGACTGAGGAGACAGTAAGGGCTCTGGCGGAGCTGCTCGAACCAGGCGACGTGGTCATCGATGGAGGAAACTCGTACTTCAAAGACGACGTCCGACGAGCCCAAATGCTCAGATCCAAAGGCATTCATTACCTGGATGTCGGCACCAGTGGCGGCGTTTGGGGCATCGAGCGAGGCTATTCCTTGATGATCGGCGGCGATGCCCAGATCGTTCGTCGTCTGGATCCAATCTTTCAGACCTTGGCACCCGGAGCCGCGGGGACGCCGACCACCCCTACTCGGAAGAAAGTGACGAGCGCGGACCATGGCTACCTTCACTGCGGCCCCTCTGGCGCGGGCCATTTCGTCAAGATGGTTCACAACGGAATCGAGTACGGGCTGATGCAGGCCTATGGCGAAGGCTTCGACGTTCTTCGAAATGCGTCGAGCGCTGCCCTTGCCCCGGAATATCGCTACGAGCTGCAGCTGGGAGAAATCGCTGAGGTGTGGCGCCGCGGCAGCGTGGTGGCCTCCTGGCTGTTGGATCTGACTGCAATGGCTTTCAATGAAGATCCCCAGCTCGCCAAGTACAAAGGCTATGTCGCCGACTCTGGCGAGGGCCGTTGGACGGTTCAGGCCGCAATCGAAGAAGCGGTGCCTGCGGATGTGCTGTCGGCCGCGCTCTATGCCCGCTTTCGCTCCAGGCAGGAGCACACCTTTGCCGAGAAAGTCCTCTCGGCAATGCGCGAAAAGTTTGGCGGCCACGTAGAGTTTCGTTCGAAGCCCTAACCACGGAGCCACCGATGGCGGACAGTTCGCAGCTTGCCTCAACCGAACGTCCGGGCGACCGATGCGCAGTCGTTATTTTCGGCGCCTCGGGCGATCTCACCAAGCGAAAGCTGATCCCTGCGCTGTCGAACCTGGTCTCGTATGGGCTGATGCCACCGGATTACGCAATCCTCGGAGTAGCCCGAAGACCGCTGACCGACGCCGCGTTTCGCGAGCAGATGTCGCAAGCGATCAAGGAATTTGCCCCGCTCGAGGATCCCAAAGCATGGAGCGAATTCGAGCGACGAGTCTATTACCTGGCGGGAGACTTCAATGACCCGCAAACCTATAAGAACCTCGCGCTACGGCTTTCGGAACTTGCGAAGAAGCACGATACGGGTGGAAACGTCCTCTACTATTTGGCCACGCCTCCCAACGAGTTCGCACCGATCGTCCAGAATTTAGGCAGGGCGAAACTCGCCCAACCCCAGGATGGACGCTGGATCCGGGTGATTGTCGAAAAGCCATTCGGAAGAGACTTGGACTCCGCAATCGCCCTCAATCGCGAGCTCCACGAAGTGCTCAGCGAGGACCAGATTTATCGGATCGATCACTATCTCGGCAAAGAAACGGTTCAGAACATTTTCGTACTTCGATTCGCGAACGGAATCTTCGAGCCGATTTGGAATCGCCGCTACATTGACCACGTGCAGATCATGGTGGCCGAAGACCTCGGGGTGGAAGGGCGCGGCGCTTACTATGATCAGACCGGCGTTGTGCGGGACGTGATTCAGAACCACATGTTCCAGCTCCTGACACTGATCGCGATGGAACCACCGGTTTCTCTCCAGGGCGAAGGCGTGCGGAATGAAAAGGTGAAGGTCCTGCAGGCAATCCATCCACCTTCGCACGAAGCGGTCCTCCAGAACGCGGTGCGGGGGCAATATGGAGCGGGGGTGGTGAATGGAAAACGGGTGCCTGCCTACCGTGAGGAACCAAATGTCGCTCCTAACTCCAATACCGAAACCTATGCTGGATTGAAAATTCATGTCGATAACTGGCGATGGGCCGGGGTTCCGTTTTACTTGCGCTCCGGCAAGCGATTGGCGAGACGGGATACGGAAATCGTGGTCCAGTTCAATCGGCCGCCGCTGCTCTTCTTTCGCCAGACCGGGCTGGAAAAAATCGAGAGCAATCGTCTAATTATCCACGTCCAGCCGGAGGAAGGCATTCGGGTCCAAATCAAGGCGAAGGTCCCTGGCCCCGCGCTCCAGCTGAAAACGGTGGAGTTGGCTTTCAACTATAAGGAGTTCGGGGTCGGAGCCGAAGCTACCGGATACGAACGACTGCTCCACGACTGCATGGTAGGGGACTCGACTCTGTTTCATCGCGAGGACATGGTCGAGGCCGCATGGCGGGTAGTGACCCCGATTCTCGATCTCTGGGCGAGCTTGCCGGCGCGAGACTTTCCGAACTACGCGGCGGGGACGTGGGGTCCGGCTGCCGCGGATGAGCTCCTTCAGCGGGATGGGCGGCGCTGGATCGTTTCTGAATGAGCAAATGGTCCTGGGCGGAGACATCGGAGGAACAAAGACCAACCTCGCCCTTCTCGAGCGTAATCGCGGGTCTCTTCGGATCGTGGCGACCGAAAGCTACCCGAGCCGCGAGCACCAGAGCCTGGAAGAAATTCTCGACAAGTTCATGCGCGCACATCCCGGGCGAATCGACGTTGCCTGCTTTGGAGTGGCGGGTCCGGTCCGAAATGGGCGTTCAGAAACCACCAACCTGCCCTGGGTGGTGGATTCGGGAGCCTTGGCGAGCAGACTGCAGGTCAAGCTGGTCGGCCTGCTCAATGATCTCGAGGCCAACGCCTGGGGGATCGGGGCGCTCGAACCGAAAGATTTTTACGTCCTCAAGGACGGAATCGCGGATCCAACCGGTAACGCGGCGATCATTTCAGCGGGCACCGGGCTGGGCGAGGCAGGCCTGTACTGGGACGGAACGGCGCGGCGACCGATCCCAAGCGAGGGCGGGCATTGCGACTTCGCGCCACGTGACGAGCTGCAGATCGAGCTGCTGCGCTATCTCTCCGCCCAGTTTGGCCACGTGAGCACTGAGCGGGTCCTCTCCGGACCCGGATTGTACAACCTGTACCGCTTTCTTCGCGACATCAAGGAGATCGAGGAGCCGGCATGGCTCGCGGAAGAGATGAAAAATGGAGATCCGGCGGCGATCATTTCGCGGCTTGCTCTCGAGGGGAAATCGGTTTTGTGTGAGCGGGCGCTAAACTTGTTCGTCGAGATTTACGGCAGCGAGGCAGGAAATCTTGCGCTCAAGTTCATGGCCACCGCCGGTGTATATCTCGGAGGTGGGATTGCGCCGAAGATCCTGGAAAAGCTCACCGGACCTACCTTCCACAACGCATTTGTCGATAAAGGAAGACTCCGTCCGCTGTTGAAGGCGATACCCGTTCAGGTGATTCTGAACGACAAGGCGGCGTTGCTCGGGGCGGCTCGTTGGATGCTGAACCGAAAACCAGCGCGAGCCCGACCGCGCACTCGAACCGCGGTTCGCCGGCGACGCAAGTAGAGCAATGCACGAATCCAATCGCCAGATCCAGGTGTTGGCAGACCCCGAGGCGGTCAGCAGGGTCGCCGCGATCGAGTTCCTCCGCTCGGCCCGAGCATCGATTGAACGTTCAGGGCGATTTACAGTGGCGCTCTCGGGAGGCTCGACTCCAAGGCAGCTGTACGAGTTGCTCGGATCGGCTGAATTTCGCGACCGCGTTCCTTGGGCCAACATCCATTTCTTTTGGGGGGATGAGCGGCACGTTCCACCCACGCACCCGGACAGCAATTACCGGATGGCTTATGAGGCGTTGCTATCCAAGGTGCCGGTGCCCGCCGCGAATATCCACCGAGTGCCCGCGGAGGATCCGGACGCGAATCGCGCGGCCCAGGCCTATGAAGACGAGCTTCGAAGAAGCTTCCAATTGAAGTCCGATCAGCTTCCGAGGTTTGACCTGGTGCTACTTGGGATGGGAGGGGATGGGCATACCGCATCGCTCTTTCCAGGAACGGCCGCGCTGGTAGAAACCGCGCGGCTGGTGGTCGCGGTATGGGTGCCAAAATTCAATCAGTTTCGGATTACCTTCACGCTGCGGGTCTTGAATGCGGCGGCGCAAGTGCTCTTCCTCGTGGTAGGGCAAGAGAAGGCCGATGCCCTACGCAGGGTCCTCGAGCCCGCTGAAGGATCAGATCCGATTCCTGCTCAGCTGATCCAACCGACTGAGGGCGAGGCGAAGTGGTTGGTAGACCAGCGAGCAGCGTCCCGGCTGAGCGTCAGTTTTCCGGTATCCAGCGGCGATGCTTGGAGTCGCCTTCGCTGAAGATGTTCACCGACAAGGGTGGATTGTCGCTAACCTCGGTCGGCAGCCAAACGCTGAACAGCGCACCCGAGCCGGGACTGCTTTCAACCTGGATCGATCCGCCATGCGCATTCAGGATCTGGCGGGCGATGTACAGGCCCAGTCCGAGGCCGCCATAAGCGCGTGACGACACGGCTCTCTCGAATCGTTCGAAGATCCGCTCCCGCTCATCGGCAGCAATACCGATCCCGTAGTCCCGGATCGCAAAGTGGGCCCCCTCGTCCCGCCGATTGACGGTAATCTCGATCGGCTTGCCGCCACCGTACTTGATCGCATTGGCCAGCAGGTTGGTGACGACTTGCTCGATTCGGATCCGGTCCCAACATCCAATCACTGGGCCATTTGCGTCCAGTTGAAGATTGCATTCCGCTCGGCTGATCTCCTCGGCAAATCTCTCCGTCACATCCTTGGTTACTTCGGCCAGATCAAACTCTTCGCGTTGAAGCGTCAGATGACCGGAGGTAATTCGCGAGACATCCAGCAAGTTATCGACCAGCGCCGTCAGTCTGGCCACCTGTCGTTCGGAGCGCCTCAGAGCTGTTTCCAGCCGCTCGGGGGACGCGCTGCGCAAATTGCTGGCGTGCGAACCCTCCAAGAGTCTCTGAAGATTGAGCTGAAGCGGGGTGAGGGGCGTGCGTAGCTCGTGAGAGGCGATCGAAAGGAACTCATCGCGCGCGCGAATTGCCCGTTGAGCCTCTTCATACAAGCGCGCATTTTCGATTGCGAAAGCCGCTCGGTGGGCGAGGTCCTCGGAGATCGCCAGATCCATCGAGTTGTAGGCCTGTCCCCGACCAGCGGAAACGAAAATCATCGCTCCGATCGTCCGCTCGCGAGCCATCATCGGCACAATGATCATCGACCTTCGCGCCATTTCCGAATCGGGGAGCTGGCCGTCGAATAGCTCTCTCGGCATTTCGGTCAAAAGCTCAGCTTTGCGTGCGTTCAAAGCCTTGGTTAGCTCGTGGTTCGGATCGGCTACCGCCTTTCGAAGTAGATTGCGCAGCGATTCCGCCTTCGCGCCGTCGACGTGGGACACAATGAAATCGAGCGGCTGCTTCGGGGAGTCCGCCGGCACCATCACCGCGCAGACCTCCGCGAAGTTGGAGAGGGCCAGTTGCGCAACCGAAGCCAACGTCGTCCGATAATCGAGTGAACTGAGCAGCCTCTCGCTGGCCGCAGTAACAAATTGCTGTGCCGCTTCTCGTTGCTTGCGTTCGGTAATGTCCTCGATCACCACGATCAGTCGCTTGGCTCGGCCGGAGGCATCGCGGAGAAGCGAGAGCGTAAGCTCGACCCAGACGATCTGACCGGCCTTGTGCAGGTAACGTTCCTCGCTGCGATAACGGGGTATCTGGCCGTCGAGCAGCCGCTGGATTGCGCTCAAATTGCGAGGCAAATCCTCAGGGTGAATGACGTCCTGCAACCGAAGTCGAAGCAGATCTTCTCGCCCGTATCCAACGATGTCGCAAAACCGAGGATTCACCCGGAGCCACTCCCCATCCGGATTGGCATGGGCAATGCCAACCGCAGCAGAATTGAAGGTGGCTTCGTATTGCGCCTCGCTTTCCTGGAGCGCCTGTTCGCTTCGCTTTCGCTCCGCCTCGCGCAGCTGTTCCTCTTGACGGCGAATGCGCTGGTTCTTCCGAAACAGATCGACGAACACCGACACCTTGGCGCTGACCACGTCCGGCTCGATCGGCTTGGTCAAGTAGTCGACCGCCCCGACGGAATACGCGCGATAGATGTAGCTGACATCCCTCGCGTTGGCGGTAAGGAAGATGATCGGGATTTCCTTCGAAGCCTCGCGTTGTCGAATCCGTGCCGCAGTCTCGAAGCCATCCATGCTTGGCATCACCACGTCCAACAGGATCACCGCCAGGTCGTGCTTGAGGATCAGCTTCAGCGCCTCGGCCCCAGAAGAAGCCGTCAGTACGTTGTAGTTCGAGTTCGAGAGCATCGCCTGGAGCGCAAGGATGTTCTCCGGATGGTCGTCGACCACCAGCACATTGACGTTGCTTTGGCGATCGGAGCTCGCCGTGGTTGGCTGCTTCTTAGAGCCCAAGCCCACGCCTCATCGCAGTGATCAGCCTCTCCGTATTTACCGGCTTGGGGATGAAATCCGAGCAACCGGCTTCGAGGCACTTCTCTCGATCGCCCGGCATCGCCTTGGCGGTGAGGGCAATGATCGGCAATTTCCGATAGGCATCCATCGAACGAATCTTCCGGGTGAGCTGAAAACCGTCCATTCCTGGCAACATGATGTCCATCAGTACCAGGTCCACCGGACTGTTGGCCTCGAGCACCTCGATCCCCTCCTGAGCAGTCACGGCCGGTAGAACTTTCATTTTGCCGCGCTCCAGCAGGCTGGTCACCGCGAACAGGTTTCTCGCATCGTCGTCGACCAGCAGCACCGTCTTACCCGCCAGCTCAGTCATCGCCTCCACCGGGATCGCCAACTCCGGAACCGGCGGCTGATTGGAGATCTCCCGCTCGGATGCCTCACGATATGAGCTTTCCAGATCCGGATTGATCAACGGCAAGTAGAGGGTGAACGTGCTTCCGGCTCCGGGCGTACTCTTGACCGCGATTTCTCCTCCCAATAGCTGCGCCAACTCGCGGCTGATCGTCAGTCCGAGGCCGGTTCCCCCGTACATCCG
>WNFJ01727143.1_pt1 | contig 11812 bp, 12 predicted proteins | sample 5400461 | NCBI WGS metagenome assembly WNFJ01 (sample SAMN13153349, study PRJNA577476) | soil metagenome | isolation source: 115 cm saprolite on Douglas fir-dominated hillslope | place: USA:California | collected 2013-09-17
GACCACCGGAATGAGCACCGGCTACCAAAAGGGAGGTAAGGCCGGCAAGAACACCGACAGCAAGTAGTACCCATTCGTCGAGGGGCGGACGTACCCCCTGGACATCTGGCGCGTAGCCGAAGGCGTAACTCCGCGAGAATGCTGCAGCGGCGAAGAGATTGCGGATTACCAATCCGCATTTTGCGCCGAAAAGCCAGTGCTCTCCCGGAACCCAAATTCGCATGGCAAGTTCTCACTCCCGCATCACTAGTCCAAGGAGGAGATTGCCATGCGATCCAAGCTTGCTATCTCAGCCCTCGTGGTCGCCGCACTATTCGGAGCGACGGCGATCGCACCGGCACAAACGCAGCCGGCTCCCGGCGCGTCGAGTGAAGGCAACGTCAGATCGGACGCGACCAAGTCCAACATGAAGCCCGGCATGACGACCGGTTCCGCAATCAAGGCCCACACCAACAAGGGCGTTGCACCCAACCCGTCCAACCAGCGCGCCAATGACGCCGGCACCGGCCGCGGAAAATAGTGCATTTTCGTAGTGAAGGGCGGTCGTACCCCTTCGACATCCAGCCCGTATTCCGAAAAAGGCGCGCCCTCGGATCAAGTCCGAGGGCGTGCTTTTGCCGGAAGTGCCTGCGCTCCGGCGCGATGCGGGGCCCTTTTGCTTTGCCGCATCACGTGGCAGCCGGTCAATGATGGTAGTGGTGATGGCGGCGCGCCCGATGCCACCCCCGATCTCCCAAGTGTGCGTAATTATTTCGCCAGTTCCCCGCCTGGTAGCTGCCGGTATAGGGATTGCCCGGTCCCTTGTTCTGGCAATTGGCGTTCGGATAGAACTGTGCGCAATAGCCGGGGTTGTAGATCACTTCCTGGGCTTTCACGGGCGTTACCAATGCTGCTGCAGCGAGCGCCGCGGCGCCTAGCAATGCGAACTTCATTTCGTTTCTCCTAGAGTTGCGACTTGGAAACTGTGGTGCGGGAGTTACGTTCCGCCAAATATGCTTTTGTAATGTTGCAAGGATGAGGCCTCGCAGGCGGTATTGCCCTGTTACACATTCCATTTAGCAGAGGTCTCGTTTCAGGAGAGCTAATTCGACGTTTTCAGCAATGGTGCGGAAGATCGTGGCGCTGACGGACGGGCGATCGGTTATAACGTTCGAACAGCTGGACGCCTTGATCCCGTCAGATTGCCGGTCGGAAGATATCGAAAGGTTGCTTTCGGCGCTGAGCGACCAAGGCATCGATATTGTTGACGATGGGTGAGGACCACCTTGGGCATAGAATGCTATGTTCGTGGCAAACCTCGAATTCGTATATAATCTCAATTCGTTCAGCCCAAATGACCGCGCGAGCGTCTCGGCACTCCTGAGAAGCAAGCCGCCAATGCCGTTAGTGGCAGGCGAACTTCACATTGGCACAGGCGCGCCCGGGTACCAATGTGCTGCTGGTGACGATTGAACTCTGCTCGCTTGCGCTTCGCCATGACGAGCTCACCAAGGCCAACATCGTTGCCATCAGCCTGTTCGGCGACGGCGCAGCCGCGATCATATTGCGCGCGGGCGATGGCGGCGCAACGCAGATCGAGAATGCCGGCGAACATCTTTGGCCCGATACGCTCGGCATCATGGGCTGGAGTATCGATCAGGAAGGGTTTGGCGTTATCTTCCGCCGTACCATCCCCGATTTCTCCATTGCGCATCTCAACCCCGCCGCGGTGCAGATTCTCGCAGCTATGCAGCTCTCGATGGCGGACATCGACCGGTTCATCTGCCATCCCGGCGGCGCCAAGGTCGTCAGTGCGCTGGAGACCGCACTTGCACTCGATCAAGGGACGCTCGACTGCGAACGCCAGGTGATCGCCGACTATGGCAACATGTCGTCACCCACCGTCCTGTTCGTGCTTGAACAAGCAGTAGCGAAGGGGCTGCCGGCGCGCTCGCTGTTGACGGCGCTCGGGCCCGGCTTCACCGCAAGCTGCGTTGCGCTGCGACACGCCGCGTGACATCAGCTGAACTCATTCTCGGGATTGTCACGCTGCAGCGCGCCGGAGAACTCGTCGTCTCCAGCTACAACACCCGCAAGCTCGTGGCCCGCGGCGCCGTCGAGGTGGCGGCCCGGCACTATCCGTTGATCGTCGCGGTGCATGCGGCGTGGCTGATATCGCTATGGGTGCCTTGGGCGCGACCAGCCGGTGAATACGACCGCCCTGCTGTTCTATCTCGTGTTGCAGGGCTTTCGCCTCTGGGTGATGTGGACGCTCGGCGCGCGATGGACGACGCGGATCATTGTTCTGCCAGGACAGCCCCTGGTGTCGCTCAACTATGCCGTGGTTGCCGGTGAGATCGCCGTACTTCCGTTGGCTCTCGGTCTTCCGCTGCCGGCCGCGGTCTTTACCATCCTCAACGCTGCGGTTATCGCGATCCGCGTCGACGCCGAAAACCGTGCCCTTGCGGCGTCTCGCGAGACGATTGTGCGTGGCGCCCAATGAACGAGCGGGTTACCGGGCTGAAAGAGGTCCGCGCTGCCACATGGTCAGGCTTCGTGCTGATGTGCCTCGGCATGTTCATGGCAATCCTCGACATTCAGGTCGTCGCGACTTCGCTGCCCACGATCCAGCATGCGCTTGCGATATCGCGGGACGCGATGAGCTGGATTCAAACGGCGTATCTGATCGCCGAGATCATCGCCATACCATTGACCGGGTGGTTGACGCGCGTGCTGACGTTGCGGTGGCTGTTCGCGATCGCGATCGGCCTGTTTACCCTCGCCTCCATCGGCTGTGCGTTCAGCGGCAATTTCGCAATGCTTGTCAGCTTCCGTGTGGTTCAGGGTTTCGCCGGAGGCGCGCTGATTCCCGCGGTGTTTTCCGCGGTCTTCCTGCTGTTTCCGATCCGTTTGCATCCCGTTGCGACCACGATGGCCGGCATCATGGCGGTGCTGGCACCCACGGTGGGGCCGGTGGTCGGCGGCTGGATCACGGAGACCTGGTCCTGGCATTGGCTGTTTTTGATCAATGCCGTCCCGGGCGTCGTTGCGGCGGCCACCACCCCATTCCTGCTGCCCCGCGCGAAGCCCCGTCTCGCCGATCTCGTCACGCTCGACGGAGTTTCTCTCGCGCTGATTGCGATTGCACTTGCGAGCCTGGAGATCGGGCTGAAGGAGGCCCCGCAGGATGGCTGGCTTTCGCCCCTCTGTTGCCTGCTGTTTTCGCTGAGCGCTGCCGCGACGACCATGTTCGCCGCCAGAACCCTGAAGGCGGCACATCCCGTGGTCATTCCGTTCGCGGGCCCGCCACCGAAAGGCAGGGACGCGGACGAACGTTGATAGCGCCACCGGGCGCAGGCGGTGCAGTCCATCGCGGCCGCAGCGGGTCAGAACGTCGCATCGTTCGAGCCATCCGCGTCCCGGTCATGGGAGGAACGCCAGACCGCAACATTTGCCTGGCAGAGTTGAGCGGGATGCGGCCGCCAATATACTGGCCTTCATGCAGCCTTCCCGCCACTGCTGGGGTTCCGCAGGGCGCAATAACCAACGGGTCGCGCGAATGCGACGTCCGGCAGCGAATCCGCCCATCGGCTCACCCTCTTTCGGCTAATCATCAAGGGATTCAGAGGAGGTGGACGGCTATATGAAGGTTGCGTGACAGTCACGCGTCGATTGAATGACGAATATACTTCCAAATGGCCGCGACGCGGTGCAATTCGATTTTCTGTGATGCACCGGAAGGATTCTTTCACTTTTCTTTTATGCCGATAGCGCAGCGATTCCCGGTATCGCATTCCGGCTGCGGGGCTGAATCAACTCTGAAATCAACAGCGAGAAACAGAAAGAACAAGATGAAACAGTTTTTGAAAATTACAGCCGCGCCTGCCACCGCGCTGTTCGCGATGGCCTTTGTCGCGATGGCAACGCCTGCGGCGGCGAGCCCGATTGACTATTGCCGCAACGACGTGACTTCCGGAATGCGAGGCTGCGGTTATGCCAGTCTGGAGCAGTGCCAGGCGATGTCTTCCGGCCGCGGCGGCAGTTGTTACCCGAATCCATTCCCGAGCGACGGCAGCAGCAGCGCCTATGCCTATCAGGCGACGCAGACTCATTCAAAAAGCGCCAGGAAGCAGGTCGAGAATCGATAAGGCCTTATCGCTGCACAGTAGAGTGGAAACTTAATTCTTTTTGGCTCACGGCCTTTGAAATCGAATTTCAAAGGCCGTGAGGTCTGACGACGCGGGCGCGGGCGCAACTTGCGCCGTCTGAGCGATTCCGAGCGCGACGACTCTGAACAGGGCACGATCGTCGCACAACTCTCAGGTTTTAAGATTGATAGCCGTCATGTGCTTAAATTGCATGATGATCGTACTACAATACGGCCGCCGCGAAATGCATTTGATCTTTCGACAAGCGCCGGGAGAGAATTGCTTTGCTTTTTTTGGGGGCCGATGGCGCTGACATCCCTGACATCCCATTTCGATCTTTCGGCCTTCGGCCAACACTGGGAGAGAACAAGATGAAACAGCTTTCGAAAATGACCGCCGCGCCCATCACGGCGTTATTCGCGCTGGCGTTTGTCGGGATCACGACGCCAGCGGCGGCGGCCAAGTACGAATATTGCCGTCAAGACGTCACTTCCGGAATGCGCTCCTGCAGTTTTGAGACCATGGAGCAATGCCAGGCGATGTCCTCCGGCCGCGGCGGCACTTGTTACCGGGATCCACTCCTGACCGACACCAGCAACGCCTATGCCTATCAACCGAAGCACGTCCGCTCAAAGAAGCCGGCCGGGAATCAATGAAGCTTATCGTCACTCACTGCCCGATACGTCTCGCGAAGAAGCTCGTTAATAACGGGTAACGCCGTATCGTCGCTCGGGGTGCGGCGCAAATTTTTTCACTTCGCGGCCTTTGAAATCAGATTCAAAGGCCGCGACGGTTGAGAGTTTGGCTGGGATGTCCGACTAGCGTCCTGCTGATTTACAGACGGGTCAGCCTGTGACGTTGGTCCGTAGCAAGCTGCCCGACAGAGGTCACCAGATCAGCGGTAGCAAGCGGTACCGCACCCTGCTTTGATACTCCGCGTAGCCCGGCAGATTCCTCGCCAGGAATTTCTCTTCGTCGAACAGTCTCCAGATCAGCGCGGCTAAGATCGCGACGATGATGAGCACGCCCCACCACGAACCGAGCGCAATCGGTATGCCGAGAAGCATGACAACGGCTCCGGAATACATCGGGTGCCGCACCAGCGCGTAGGGGCCGGTCGATATGACTTTTTGGTCAGGGGCCAGTTCGATGGTCGCGGAGGTGAAGGTATTTTCCTTGAAAACGAAAAAGATCGCGAGCCAGCCGAGCAGGACAAGCCCGTCTCCCGCCAGGGCAGCATATGGTGGCATGTGAGACCACGCGAAGCGATGGTCGAGTGCGGGGAACACAATGAGACCGATAAAACCCAGCGACGTGAAAGACATGATGATTTTTTGTATCGGTTCCTTCTCTGCGGTCGGCCCTCCTCTCATCCGTCGCTCCAAAAGCTTCGGATCTTTTTTCATGAGATAGAGGGTGATCGCAAGTGAGGACGCAAAATATACGGCCAGGAACGTCCAGGCCTGCCAGTAGTCAAGCGTCCCCGCTGAAATGAACAACAGCGCCGCCATGACAAGCGCAAGGATCAGGAGTCCGCCGAACGCCTTTTTGTGCAGGGTATTCATTCCGCAATAATAGCACGCGAACGCGACGGATCGCGGCGCCGGCTGCGAAGCCCAGCCGTGCAGCGGTTGGTGCTGTCTACGAAATGCGAGTCACTGCTGCTTTTCCCAGAATGACAGCAGGCCCTGCGACGCCGAGCCGCCGATCACGCAGGGGATGCCGACCGCGATCTGGCCCAGTGCCGCGGCCGAGACGCACCCCAGCGCGACCGCGCCGACGCCGACCTGGCCCCAGAAGTCGAGATTGCGCCGCGCATCCGAGCCCTTGACCTTGAGTTCTTCCACGGCGGCGAGCGCATCCTTGCGGACCGCGCCGAGTTGGACCGTGTCGGCGGCCTCGATCACCTCGCCGAGCGGCACCTTGATCGCTTCCGGCTGGCTTGCCATTTCGCCGCGGAGAAACTCGCGCAATCCGGCATCGCGGACCGCGTAGCTCGCCAGCGTGTAGCGCGCCATGCTGCCGACGGTCAGCTTGTCGATGGTGTCACGACTTTTGCTCCAGGGCAGCATTTGCATGATACGCAGGATCGGAACGTGGGAGCCGGTCGCGAAATAATATCCCCACAACGTATCCAGGAGGTCCTGATTGCTGGCGAAGGTGAGCGCCATGCGCAGCTTCTTGTCGTCTTTGGCAAAGGGATTTTTGGTGAAGACGCCGCGCAGCCTGTCGAGCATGCCGGGTTTTGTCTCTTCCAGCGGGATGCTGGTCAAGGTCGGCAGGGAGCCTGCGAGGTAGCTGTCGATCATCACCTTTCGTCCCGGCATTCGCGGCGCGACCCTGCGCAGCAAATTCCGCCAGTCGGGCAGCCCGGAATAGGCGATGGCGCGGACGATCACCCATTCGTCCTCCGGCGCTAACGGAAAGAAGCTGGTGACGAGCTGTTCGGCCTTGGCCGGGTTCGATCCGATCGCGCCGGCGATGAAGCCGAGATAGATTCCGGAATTCTCCGGCTCCTTGAAGCTCTGCGCGTGAAACAGCACGCGCACGGCGGCGGGGACATGAGCGTAGTCGGGCTTGGCCCGGTAATTGTAGATCCACTGCTGGACCACGCTGAGCGAAGCACGCGGATCGATCTCCGGCGTGACCGCGGCAAGCGCGGGCTGGATCAGCAAAGACAGTGCGGTGACGAAGGCTGCGTAGCGCATGTGATGCTCCCAGAAAACGCGTTCGCGCATGCGGCGGCGCAAGCGCTAACGTTTCCGGCTCTTTCGCTAGCCAGCATTTGAAGCGGCTATACGACGATTCTGGGAACGCTCGGTTCGGCACTGCGTCGAAATTATGGCAATCCGTTAACGCTTAAGCCCGCAACTGACCTTACCCCCGACATTCTTTCGCCCCGCGCGGGCAATTCGATCGACCCCGTCGAACGGGAGACAGACGGGACGTGATGAGGGAATGCATGGCGCCGGCCGGGCGATGGCGTCGATCGATTCAAGCGGGCGCGCTGCTGATCGCCACGCTGGGGCTTTGTTGCGCGCCTGCCTCCGCGACCGAGACCGCAACGCAAGCGCGCGAGACCATCACTGTTGAGGGCAATCGCCGCATCGACGCCGACACCGTGCGTTCGTATTTCCATGCGGCGCCCGACGGGCGGTTCGACGAAGCCGCCCGCGACGCGGCGCTGAAGGCGCTGCTGGCGACCGGCCTGTTCGACAAGGTTACCATCGACCGGGCCGGCGAGCGGCTGGTCGTGCATCTCGCCGAGGCGCCGGTGCTCGATCGCGTCGCGTTCGAAGGCAACAAGAAGATTAAGGACAAAGAGCTTGGAGCCGTCGTCGAGTCCAAACCGCGTGGCGCGCTGCAACGCGCCGTGGTGCAGGCCGATGTCGGCCGCATCATGGAAGCCTACCGGCATGCCGGGCGCGACGATGTCGGCGTGGTGCCGCAGGTCATCAGTCACGGCAACGACCGGGTCGACCTCGTCTATGTAGTGACGGAGGGCGCGAAGACCACGGTGCGGCAGATCGACTTCGAAGGCAATCGCGTTTTCGGCAAGCGGCAGCTCGCCGCCGTGATCAAGACTTCCGCTACCAACATGCTGAGCTTTCTGACCGGCGGCGATGACTACGATCCCGACCGCGTCGCGGCCGATCGCGAGCAGCTGCGGCTGTACTACCGCAGCAAGGGCTATGCCGACGCCAGCGTGACTTCAGCCAAGGCCGAATATGATCCGGCGGCACACGGATTTACGCTGACGTTCTCGATCGACGAAGGCCCGCTCTATCATTTCGGCGACATCAGCGTCGTCAGTAATGTGCCGGGCCTGGACTCCGAGAAGCTTCGGCGCCTGCTTCTGGCGCGGCCCAATGCCGTGTTCGACGGCAACACGCTGGAGAAAACCACCGAAATTCTCGCGATCGAACTCGCAAAACTCGGTTTTCCCTTCGCGCAGGCCGTCCCCCGCACTACCCGCGATGCCGCAGCAAAGCGCATCGGCGTCGCCTTTGTGATCGAACAGGGACCGCGCACCTATGTCGAGCGCATCGAGATTCACGGCAACACGCGCACCCGCGACTACGTGATCCGGCGTGAGTTCGATATTGCCGAAGGCGATGCCTACAACAAGGCCCTGATCGATCGCGCTGAACGGCGCCTCAGGAACCTGAACTATTTCAAGACAGTCAAGATTTCGAGCAAGCCGGGCTCGGTGCCGGATCGGGTCGTACTCGATGTCGATGTGGCGGAACAGTCGACCGGCGAATTTAATATTGCCGGAGGTTACTCGACGACCGATGGCCTTCTCGCCGAGGTCAAGCTGGGCGACAGCAATTTCCTCGGCACCGGAGTCGCCCTAAAGTCCTCCGTGACCTACGGCCAGTACGCGCGTGGGATCGACCTTTCGGCTTCCGAACCGTATTTCCTCGGCACCCGCGTTTCAGCAGGGATAGAGCTTTACGGCAGGCAAAACGATGCGAGCCCCTACCAGTCCTACGGCAGCGATGTCTATGGCGCGACCCTGCAGTTCGGCACGCCGCTCACCGAGCAGATCGGCGTGCAGTACCGCTACTCGATCTATAACCAGAATGTCACGCTCGGTCCGGCGTCATCGGCCGCGGCGCCGTCGCTGCCGATCCAGCAGGCCGCGCTCGCCGGTCCGCAATGGGTTTCCGCGGTCGGCGACACCGTCACTTACAATACGCTCGACAATAATAAATCCCCGACCGACGGAATCAGATCGCAACTCTCGCAGGATCTGGCAGGCCTCGGGGGCAACGTCAATTTCCTGCGCACCACCGAGGATGTGCGCTACTACCACGCGATCAACGATGACCTGGTCGGCATGGTTCGCGGCCAGGGCGGCTACATCACCGGCTGGGGCGGACAACAGGTGCCGCTGCTCAACAGCTTCTTCGGAGGCCCAACGATGGTGCGGGGATTTGCGCCCAACGGATTTGGCCCGCGCGACCTCACCCCCGGCACGACAATGGATAATGTCGGCGGCACCATGTACTGGGCAAGCACCCTGGAATTGCAGAGCGCGATCCCTGGCGTACCCCAGGAATATGGGCTCAGGGCATCGGCCTTCGTCGACGCCGGCAGCGTCTTTAATTACGGCGGGCCGACGGTATTTCCAGGCTCGACGCAATCGCTGCAGGTCGCCAACACCAATATCGTGCGCTCGTCGGTGGGCGTCGGCCTGACCTGGGCTTCGCCGTTCGGCGCGCTGACCGTCAACTACGCCGTGCCGCTGACGAAGGCGGCCTACGACGTGGTGCAGCCGCTTAGCTTTGGCGCCGGAGGGTTTTGAGGATCGCGTGGGCAGTCTCGGGCCAGACCCGTAGGGCGCATTAGCGAAGCGTGTAGCCGGCCGCCGCAAGATTGATGCTTCGGTATGTTCGTCCGTTACCGTTGAGGGCCGGTAGAATCAGGTGCGCCAGTTATCGCCTTTGCCGTGCGCACGATGCTCTGATGTATTCGGGGGCAGTGAAAGGCCACGAAAGAAGCCCATCACCCAGGGCAATGACACCGATGCCGAACGCTAAACCAATCCACTGCAAAACGTTGGCCATCTGCACCTTCGCATTCTCTCGAAGGTTGGTCGCGGCAAGAGGGCGATTGGTTCATCATCGGCCCATTGGCAAATCCGGCTCTTCGTGACCTACGCCTTTATGAAACAGAGCAGGTCAGCGTTAAGGCGATCCTTGTGATTCAGAAAAAGACCGTGAGGCGCGATCATTGCTTTGATGAAGGATTGGTGTCGATTTACGTCAGGGGTAATTTGAAACACCGCAGAAGACGCAAGCGCATGCGCTTCGTTTTGGCAGCGCCGTGAGGCGCTCGCAGCCAAACGGGTTGGCTAGAACGGCCACGAAATTGCTCTGGTCAAGTCTTGCCGAAAGTCGACGGGTTCCCTAGCTGATGTGTAGACATACGCCCCCGATGCGGCCGGATTGGTCGCCTGACAGTCGGAGTGTCATGCTCGCCAGCCGCTGACGTATGCCTCTGTTCAAGGGAGGTTTACGATGTCGGACTTTCGGTTTTTAAACACTCATCGAACATGGGAAGACTGGTGCGGCATGCTGCTTGGCGTGCTGATTTTGCTGTCGCCATGGTTTCCCACGCAAACAAGCCATGACATTGTTGATGCGGACCGCAGCTTCGTGATTCTGAATACGTTTACGGTCGGCATCCTGGTATTTGGCCTCGCCCAGCTTCAATATGTGGCACTGCAGCGTTGGGAGGAGGTGGCCGCAATCGTGGCCGGGCTGTGGCTGATCGCCTCGCCCTACGTCTTCGGCTATTCCGGCGATGGAATGCTCCGATTCTGGCATTCAAGTCTTGGCGGGCTCGCGGTGCTGCTGGCGGCCCTGCAGTTGTGGCAGGACTGGGCCCTCAGCGATCACGAGATGGCCCAGCACGGGCAATAACAACTAGCGATCAGGCCCGCCGGTTTCGAAAGCGCGACTGACGGGCCCTGATCGAACTCGCTACGGCCAGCTTCGGCAGTGTTGGCTTGACGGTTGCTTTTTTCGGCAAAACGGCAGTCGGCACGGAGGCGTACCGCAAGGTGGATCGCCGTTGCTATCAGGCACATCTTCTTCAGGAGTGAGGATCATGCACACTTATGAAAAACCACCCGGAAGCGGTAGCCGAGGTTCGAAATACACCGGTTTGATCGCGGTCATATGTTTGTTCGGGTCCATATTCGCGACTTGGGCACTCATGAGAACAAGCCTCAATGTAACAAGCTCGCCGACCGTGACAACCGGAATGGTTCAGAGCAGTAGAGCGCAATAGCCAGCGGGTCGCGCGAATGCGCGCCCGATGATAAATTCCGCGTATTGCGCCATCAAACCCCGCCACTACCGCCTCTCCGTCGCGAATCCATAGATCAACGCCAGCCTATCCAGACACTCCCGGAATCGGCGCGCGAAATAATCGATCCAGCGCTGGCCGCGCAAACCGCGCCGCTGCCCGATCTGCTCCATCGTCATGCCCAGAACCAAAACCTCATGCACCAGTGCGGAGCCGTCGGCGCCGAGTTCGCGCTCGGCGCGGTTCAGCCGCAGAACGGCCTTGCGCTGGCGTTCCGTAATCGGCTCGCGCGCCTGCCCGCCATCGACATATTCCCGCGTGGGATCGACGGCCCGCGGCCCGCGCTCGGCCTTCTCCCAATCGTCCTGAAACGCCCGCCCGCCCTGGTACTGCGCCTCGTCGATCTGGCGATGCGAGTGCAGGCGGCCTAACGGATCGTTGCGGATCGAGCGCAGCGTGACGATTTTCTCTCCCGGCTCCAGGCCTAAGGGATCGTCCACTTCAATAGGCGCCACTTCCGCGTTGCGCGGCAGATCCCTCGATTGCCGGTCATGAACCTTTTGCAGCCTATGCGGCTTGTTGCGTTTTGCCCGTGCCACGTTGGATTGCTCCGTTCGATGATGAAACTTGAATCGCTGGTTACGCAGTCATTCGGCGCGATCTTATTTGCGAGGCGGCGCGGCCATTTCATCGCGCAACAATGCAGCCAGTTCTTCGCGACGGACCGAACGGACCGGCTGCTGCCTGATCAGCGCGCGCAAATGCGCGATGCGATGGCGACGTGGCAGCGGCTTCATTCTGCTGACCATGATCGCAGCCGGGGTCGCCATCACAGCCCCAACGATGGAATTGCCCTTCATGCCGCC
>WNFJ01757667.1_pt1 | contig 11812 bp, 12 predicted proteins | sample 5400461 | NCBI WGS metagenome assembly WNFJ01 (sample SAMN13153349, study PRJNA577476) | soil metagenome | isolation source: 115 cm saprolite on Douglas fir-dominated hillslope | place: USA:California | collected 2013-09-17
CGCGCGATCAATCCCCAGCTCATCCAGGAGACCCAGCGCATCGGAGGCCATGTCGCTGAGCGTGTAAGGCGGCCTGACCGGCAGTCCCACGACAGCGCCCGCCATTACGGCGGCCATCGCGATCGATCCGATCGACGGCATCTTCGTCGACAGGCCGGTGTCGCGGTTGTCGAAGCGAACGACGCGAAACCCGCGGGCGGCCAAACCATCGCAGAATGCATCGGGCCACGCGACAAGCTGCATGCCCAGACCCATGATCAGCAATATGACGGGCCCGTCGCGAGGGCCGGTCTCCGAGTATTCGATCTCGATTCCGTTCGCCTGCACAGCCGTCATTCAACGTTCGTCCGTCTCTTTTTCCGGCGGCGCGGCCGCGGCGCCGCGCGCTAAACCGAAGCGCGCGACCAGGCAACCAATATCGCGCAAAGCCCCAAATCGGCAATGATCCCCGCCGCCCGGACTGCCGAAGCTCGTCCAGAAGGCGGAGCGAGGTTCGCTTCGACAGGCAATCCTAACTTTAGTCACGTCAGATGCCGCGCTCGGCTTCGGCGCGGCGCCCCGCAGCCAACGACCTGTTGCGCTCCGTTCGTGCGGCGTTCGAGCATGACTCGATTTGGTTAAAAAGCCTGCGTCTTTCGCCGACATCCCTGTCGATATTTCCAAAATTCTGAGAGCGGATCTCGGGCTTAGGTTCCTCGCCCTTTTTCGCCTTGCGCGCCTCGGCGTCGGTGCTAGACTGACGCCAGCTGGCGGAGCGAGAGGAGTGTGTTCATGCGATCGAAACTCATCGGACTCTTGTTGGGACTCAGTTTGGCGGCGGTCGTCGCGCCCGCGCTCGCGTGCGATTATTATCACTCGACGACGGCGACGAACGATCGGGCGTCGACGGAGCAGACCGCCGACACGCAGCCTTCGACGGACACGGGCGCGAACTGACGCGGGACCTTAGCTCCGCGTGGGGTGAATGGCTCCACGCGCGGAGAGCGCGTGCGAGCGGGTGTTGATTGTTTCCGCCGTGGTGGTCCCACGGCGGAAACATTTTGCTCCCGTCGCTGCGCGGGCGGTTTCGGTGCGCGGGTTTTTCCTTAAAACAACTCCGCTTCCCTGTTGTGGAAGCGCTCCGTCCGGCAAAATTCGCCGGGCTGGCGATCGCGTCATTTCGGTTCGCGCGCCGCGCGTGAGCTTGCCGAAGCGGCGTGACAAGCCGTCGAAAGGCTGCAATTGAGTGCGGCGACGGGCGGCGGCGAAGCGGAAATGAATGACCATACGACCACGAATGATGCGCTCGCCGCGGTCGTCGCGCGCGCGGGCCCAGCCAATTTTCGGGCCTGGTCTATCGCCGTGAGTTTTCTCGGCGACTGCGTCGTGCCGCGTGCGGGCGACGTCGGCATGGCGACGATCACGCAAGTCCTGGCGGCTTTCGGAATCGATCCCGGCGTGACCCGCACGTCGATGTCGCGCCTGGCGGGCGAAGGCTGGGTGACGCGTCAGAAGGTCGGCCGCAACAGCTTCTATTCGCTGACGCCGGTCGCGCTCGCCGCATCGCAAGCCGCATCGCGAGGCATCTATGCCGCCCAGCACCCGCAAGATCCGTGTTCGTGGCGCGTCTATCTCGGCGGCGGATTGCCCCAGCCGGAGCAGACGCGGCTTCGCAACGCCTTGCGGCGTCGAGGCGCCGCCGAACTCGGCTCGCATGTCTACATTCTGCCCGCGGGCCAGGACTCGGGCCAGGACTCGGCCGAGGAGTTGGGCAAGAACTTGGGCGAGGACTTGGGGGCCGCGATCACCCTGACGGCGAAGCCGCTGCCGACGGCCGAGGCTCGCGAGCTCGTGCGATGCGCCTTCGACCTCGCTGCGATCGGCGAGGATTACGCGAATTTCCTCGCCGTCTTCGCCCCCGCGCAAGCGAGCCTCAACGCCGGACGCAAGCCGACGGGACTGGAGGCGCTGGCGATGCGCGTCTTCGTCATCCACTGCTTCCGCCGCATCGTGCTGCGTGATCCCGGCGTTCCGGCGCCCTATCTGCCTGACGGCTGGCCGGGGCTGGCGGCGCGCGAAACCGCGGCCGGCCTCTGGCGCGCGCTGTTTCGCGCCTCCGAAGCCTGGCTCGACGCCAACGCCGCCTCCGCCTGCGGGCCCCTGCCCCCGCGCTCGATGGCATCGCAGCGATTTTGAAGGCTTTGAGACGCGCGGACGACCTCCAGGCGCCGCAGCGCAGCGGCGACATGTTACGGAATTTTGTTGCGTTCAATGATAGTTGATGCATAATGCGCGGGCCGGCGTCGCCAGAAAGCGCCCAGCGCCGCGGCGGCGGCAGGGGAAACGCATGTACGCCCAGGCCCTCAACGCCAAGGACCTCGCGCCGGCCATAGCCGAGGACCCGGCCAGGCTCGCGGCCTTTCAGGCGCGCATCGACGCCGAGGAAAAGATCGAGCCCAACGACTGGATGCCGGAACAGTACCGGCGCACGCTGATCCGCCAGATTTCCCAGCACGCCCATTCGGAAGTGATCGGCATGCAGCCGGAGGGCAATTGGCTGAACCGCGCCCCGACCCTCAGGCGCAAGGCGCAACTGCTGGCCAAGATCCAGGACGAGGCCGGCCATGGCCTCTATCTCTATTCGGCCGCCGAGACGCTCGGCGTGACCCGCGAGGAGCTCTACGAGCAATTGCTCGCGGGCCGGGCCAAATACTCGTCGATCTTCAACTATCCGACCCTGAACTACGCCGACATGGGCGCGGTCGGCTGGCTGGTCGACGGCGCGGCGATCATGAACCAGATCCCGCTCTGCCGCTGCAGCTACGGCCCTTACGCAAGGGCGATGATCCTCATCTGCAAGGAAGAATCGTTCCATCAGCGGCAGGGCTACGAGATCATGATCGCGATGAGCCGCGGCACGGCGGACCAGCGCGCCATGGCGCAGGATGCGCTCGACCGCTTCTGGTGGCCGTCCCTCATGATGTTCGGCCCGCACGATTCGATGAGCACGCATTCCGAACTGTCGATGAAGTGGAAGATCAAGCGCTTCTCCAACGACGGCCTCAGGCAGAAGTTCCTCGACGCCACCGTGCCGCAGGCGCACCATCTCGGCCTGACGATCCCCGACCCCGCTTTGCGCTTCAACGACGAAACCGGTCATTTTGAGCATGGGCCGATCGACTGGGACGAATTCGCGCGCGTCCTCGCCGGCGACGGGCCCTGCAACCGGCAGCGTCTCAAGCATCGCCGGCAGGTCGAGGCCGACGGCCTGTGGGTGCGCGAGGCCGCGGCCGCCTACGCCGCGAAGACCCGCAAGACGACGCCGCGCGCCGCCTGATCGAAAAGGTCGCGCGCAAAGGACATGGCAATGGCTGAACCGGCAACGCCGCTCTGGGAAGTGTTCATCCGGCCGCGAAACGGGCTGGCGCACCGCCACGTCGGCTCACTGCATGCGCATGATGCGGAAATGGCGCTGCAGAACGCGCGCGACGTCTATACGCGGCGCGGCGAGACGCTGTCGATCTGGGTCGTCCCATCCTCGGCCATCGTCGCCTCCGATCCAGCCGAGAAGGGCATGATGTTCGAACCGACCGCGTCGAAAATCTATCGTCATCCGACCTTCTATGAAGTGCCGGAGGACGTCGGCAACATGTGAGGACGTCGGTCGATGCAGCCCTCCCCCGATCCGCACGCCGCATGGCTGATCCGTCTCGGCGACGCGACGCTGATCCTCGGCCATCGCCTCGGCGAATGGATCTCGCGCGCGCCGACGCTCGAAGAAGACATTGCGCTCGCCAATCTGAGCCTCGACCTCATCGGCCAGACGCGCGCGCTCTATACTCGCGCCTGCGAACTCGAGGGCGGCTCGCGCGATGAGAACATGCTCGCCTATCGCCGCGCCGAGCGGGACTTTCGAAATCCGCTCATCGTCGAACAGCCCAATGGCAATTTCGCCGACACCATGGCGCGCCACCTCATCTTCTCCGCCTACGCCTTGCCGCTTTATGACAGGCTCGCGGCATCCGACGACGGCGAAACTGCAGGCATCGCGACCCGCTCGGCGCGCGAGACGGCCTATCATCTGCGCCACGCCGGCGAATGGATGATCCGCCTCGGCGACGGCACGGCCGAGAGCCATGCGAAGGCGCAGGACGCGCTCGACGACCTCTGGCCCTTTGTCGCCGAACTCTTCGAGGCCGACGATCTCGACCGGGAGGTCGCGGCCTCGGGCTTCGGCGTGGATCCCTCGACGTTGCGCGCCGATTTCGACCGCGCGATCGGCGACATTCTCGCCCGAGCGACCGTGAAGAAGCCCGCCGAGCGTTATGGCCAGCGCGGCGGCAGGCGCGGGCTGCACAGCGAATTCTTCGGTCACATGTTGGCTGAGATGCAAATCCTGCAGCGCGCCTATCCCGACGCGCGGTGGTGACCATGCGCGCCCCGGCCGTCAATCTGGCTGCTCGCGCCGAGGCCGCGCGCGCCGCCGCGGCGCGGGTGACCGATCCGGAACTGCCGGTTCTCACCGTCGACGATCTCGGCATCCTGCACCGGGTCGACGTCGACGACGACGGCCGGGTGACGGTCGCGATCCTGCCGACCTATTCCGGCTGCCCGGCGATGGGCGCGATTGCGCTCGGGATCGAGACCGAGCTCGCCAGGGACGGCTTCGCCGACGCGCGTGTCGTTCTGACCAACACGCCCGCCTGGTCCACCGACCTGATGAGCGAAGCGGCGCGAGAGAAGCTCAGCGCCTACGGCGTTTCCCCGCCCGAGCGGACATCCGGCAGGCGCGCGCTGTTCGAACCTTCTGCCGACGTCGCCTGTCCGCGCTGCGGATCGAAGGAGACCGAGCGCGTCTCCGAATTCGGGTCCACCGCATGCAAGGCGTTGTGGCGCTGCCGGGCCTGCCGCGAACCCTTCGATCATTTCAAATGCGTCTGACGAGGCGCGCTTTGAGCCGGTTCCACCCGCTCGAAATCGTCGACCGGCGCCAGGAGACGCCGGACAGCGTCTCGATCGCCTTCGCCGTGCCGGAAGACCTCCGCGCCGAATTCGCGTATCAACCGGGCCAGTATCTGACACTGCGCGCGACCATCGGCGGCGCGCAATGCCGCCGCTCCTATTCGATCTGCTCCGGCGCCGACGAAGGCGAACTCAGGATCGCGGTGAAAAGGGTCGAGGGCGGACGCTTCTCGAGTTTCGCCAATGAGGCGCTGCGCCGCGGCGCGCGGATCGAGACGAGCCCGCCCGAGGGCCGCTTCACCGCCGAGATCGGCGCGAACCGGCATTTTGTCTTCTTCGCCGCGGGATCGGGCATCACGCCGGTGATCTCAATCATCCGCTCGGCGCTTTTCGCCAATTCCGAGGCGCGCGCGACGCTCGTCTACGGCAACCGCGCCACCTCCAGCATCATGTTCCGCGAGGCGATCGAGGAGCTGAAGGACCGCCACATCGGCCGGTTCGCGCTGTTCCACGTGCTGTCGCGCGAGTCGCAGGAGATCGACATCCTCAACGGGCGCATCGACGGCGACAGAATCGCGTTGCTGGCGAAAACGATCGTTCGGCCGAGCGACGTCGACGCCTATTTCCTCTGCGGGCCCTACGGCATGATCGAGGACGGGCGGGCGGCGCTGATCGTCGCCGGGGTCGAACCGTCGCGGATCAAGGCGGAGCTGTTTTCGACCGACGGCGCGCCGAAGGCCGCGCCTCGCCCCGCGCCGGCGGGTCAAGCGGCAGAGGGCGAGGTTCAGATCGAATGCGTCCTCGACGGCGGAGCGCATCGGTTCCACGCCAGGCGCGGCGAGCGGGTCATCGACGCCGCGCACGACCAGGGCTTCGAGATCCCGCACTCCTGCAGGGGCGGCATGTGCTGCACCTGCCGCTGCAAACTGGTCGAGGGCGACGTCGCCATGGACGTCAACTACTCGCTCGAGCCCTGGGAGCCCGAAGCCGGCGACGTGCTCGCCTGCCAGTCCCGGCCGCTGACGCCGAGAGTGAGGCTCGATTTCGACGCGGTGTGAAGAGTGGTTGCGAATAGCGAATAGCGAATGGCGAATAGCGCTACTCGCTACTCCCTATTCGCTATTCGCCCGCTTTCGTCCGCAAATCGACGACCCGCTTCGCCTTGCCCTGCGAACGCTCGACGGCGCCCGGCTCGACCACCCTGACCGCGACCGTCACGCCGATCGCCGACTTGATGTGATGGGCGAGTCTAAGCGCCTCGGCTTCGCGCTCGGCCTCGCCGGCGGCGTGCGGTCGCGCCTCGACGACCACGGTCATCGCGTCCAGGCGCTCGCGGCGGCTCAGCTCGATCTGGAAGTGCGGCGAAAGGCCGGGACATCTCAGGATGTGCTCCTCGATCTGCGAGGGAAACAGGTTGACGCCGCGCAGGATGATCATGTCGTCGGCGCGGCCGGTGACCTTCTCCATCCGGCGCATGGCGCGCGCGGTCCCCGGCAGGAGCCGCGTCAGATCGCGCGTCCGGTAACGGATGACCGGCATGGCTTCCTTGGTCAGCGAGGTGAAGACGAGTTCGCCTATTGCGCCATCCGGCAGGACGGCGCCCGTCTCGGGGTCGATCACTTCGGGATAGAAATGGTCCTCCCAGATCGTCGGCCCGTCCTTCGCCTCGACGCATTCTGAGGCAACGCCCGGCCCAATCACCTCGGAGAGGCCGTAGATGTCGACCGCGTGCATGTCGAAGCTTCTCTCGATCTCGGCCCGCATCGCATTGGTCCACGGCTCGGCGCCGAAGATTCCGACCTGCAGGCTGCAGGCGCGCGGATCGGCGCCGGTCCTCCGGAACTCGTCGAGAATGGCAAGCATATAGGACGGCGTCACCAGGATGATTTCGGGCCTGAAATCCCGAATCAGCTGCACCTGCCGCTCGGTCGCGCCGCCAGACACTGGAATGACCGTGCAGCCGAGCTTCTCGGCGCCGTAATGCGCTCCCAAGCCCCCGGTGAACAGGCCGTAGCCGTAGGCGACATGCGCCTTCATGCCGGGCCGCCCGCCCGCGGCGCGGATGGATCGGGCCATCACGTGCGCCCACATGTCGAGGTCGGCCGTGGTGTAGGCGACGACGGTCGGCTTGCCGGTGGTGCCGGAAGACGCGTGAACCCGCGCGATCCTGTCTTGCGAAACCGCGACCATGCCGAACGGATAGGCCTCGCGCAGATCGCTCTTGGTCGTGAAGGGAAACTTCGCGAGGTCCCCCAAGTCCCGGCAATCGTCCGGACCGACGCCGGCGGCGTCGAGCTTGGCGCGATAGCGCGGAACGTTCTCATAGGCATGACGCAAGGTCTGCCGCAGGCGACGGAGTTGCAGGGCGGTGATTTCATCGCGCGAGGCGATCTCGATCGGGTCGAGGTCGCTCTTTGCCGGCGCAAGATCGAGCATGGCGTTTTCCCCGGGGCGCCGCCGTCAGAAGAACCTTCCGGCCATGGTGCGGCTCAAGCCGCGGAATTCGGCGATCGCCGCGCCGCTCTCGTCGCTGACGCTGACGTCGTAAACGCCGCTGCGCTCGACGCGCCGCACCTCGCGCGCCCGGGCGATCAGCCGCGACCCTTCGCGGCCCGGCATGAGATAGGCGATCGAGCACTGCTGGGCGACGCAGCGCTGGTTGTAGCTGTTGCAGGCGTAGGCGAAGGCGGTGTCGGCGAGCAGGAAGATGAACCCTCCGTGGACGATGCCGTGACCGTTGGTCATTGCCCTGGTCGCCGCCATCGACAGCGCCGCCTCGCCCGGCCCGACAGACTCGAGCGTCATGCCGTGCGCCTGCGCCGCAATGTCGTCCGCCCACATGCGTTCGGCGGATTTCTCGGCGATCTCGTGCGGCGTCATGCGCTAAGCCCGCCCGGCCCTGAAATTCGGCGGCCTCTTTTCCAGGAAGGCGCTGACGCCCTCGCTATACTCGTCCGCCGCGCCGGCCTCGCGCTGAAGATCGCGCTCGAGATCGAGCTGCGCATCAAGGCTGTTATCTGGCGAGGCGGCGAGCGCGCCCTTGATCAGGCCGAAAGCGTGAGTCGGCCCGGCGGCGAGCCGCTCGGCAAGCGCTCGCGCCTCGCCCATCAATTCCGCGTCGTCGATTGCGCGATGGATCATCCCCCAAGCTTCGGCCTCGACCGCGCCGATGGGTTCGGCGAGCAGCATCAGGGCGCGGGCGCGCGCATCGCCGATGAGGCGCGGGAGAAACCAGGTGCCGCCGGTGTCGGGCACAAGGCCGATGCGCGCGAAGGCCTGCAAAAACTTGGCCGACTTCGCCGCCAGCACGATGTCGCAGGCCAGCGCGACATTGGCGCCTGCCCCGGCCGCCCAGCCGTTGACGGCGCAGACGACCGGTTTGGGCAGCGCGCGCAAAGCGCGGACCAGGGGATTGTATCGCTTCTCGATCGACTCGCCGAGGTCGGGGCGGCCTTCGCCGGCAGTGACCGCGCGATCGGAAAGGTCCTGGCCCGCGCAAAAGCCTTTGCCCGCGCCCGTCAGCAGCACCGCCCGGCACTCGTCGTTCGCCGCCGCGCGCCCGATCGCCGCCGCCAACGCCGCATGCATCGCGAGGTTGAAGGCGTTAAGGCGCTCGGGACGGTTGAGCGTCAGCGTCAGCACGCCGGATTCGAGCGACTCCAACAGAACCGATTGATGCGAAGCGTCGGCCCCCGCGTTCATGGGGCATCCTCCCTGGCTCGCCGTTCGCCGTCGCGCGCGCCGGCTTTCCCTCATATTGACCGGAGCCGCTCGAGCGCGCAAATGAGCCGAGCCGCGTCGCGAGCCCGGCGCGCGCCGCCTTCGTCGTCTTCGCCCCACCCGACGAGCCCTAAAGCCATGACCGTTGAAGCCTACATCTGCGACTATGTTCGCACCCCGATCGGCCGCTACGCCGGGTCTCTGGCGCGCCTCAGAGCCGACGATCTCGCCGCGACGCCCATTCGCGAGCTCGCGCGCCGCCATCCCGGCCTCGCGGAAAGGATCGAGGAGGTCTTCCTCGGCTGCGCCAATCAGGCCGGAGAAGACAATCGCAACCTTGCGCGCATGGCCTCGCTGATGGCCGGCCTCGACGACGCCGTTCCCGGGGTGACCGTGAACCGCCTGTGCGCCTCGGGGATGGACGCGGTGGCGGCGGCGGCGCGGGCGATCAAGGCGGGCGAGATCGACCTCGCCGTCGCCGGCGGCGCCGAATCGATGACCCGCGCGCCGCTGGTGATGGGCAAGGCCGAGACCGCCTTCCAGCGCTCGGCGGAGGTGTTCGACACGACCATCGGCTGGCGCTTCGTCAATCCCCTGATGAAGAAACTCTACGGCGTCGATTCGATGCCCGAGACGGCCCAGAACGTCGCCGACGAATACCAAGTGTCGCGCCAGGACCAGGACGCGTTCGCGCTGCGCTCGCAACAGCGCGCCGCCGCGGCCCAGGCGAGGGGAACGTTCGAGGAGGAGATCCTTCCCGTCGAGATCAAGGACCGCAAGGGCGTCGCGACCCGCCTCTCGCGGGACGAGCATCCGCGCGCCGAAACCACGATCGAGACGTTGGCGAAGCTCAAGGGAATCGTTCGTGCCGACGGAAGCGTGACCGCGGGCAATTCCTCCGGCGTCAACGACGGCGCGGCGGCGTTGATCCTCGCTTCCGCCAAGGCGGCCGCCGAGCATGGGCTGAGGCCGATCGCGCGCGTGCTCGGCTTCGCCAGCGCCGGCGTCGCGCCGCGCGTGATGGGCGTCGGCCCGGTCCCGGCGGTCAAGCGACTCTGCGAGCGGCTCGGCCTTAAGCCGTCCGGTTTCGACGTCATCGAGCTCAACGAGGCATTCGCCTCGCAGGCGCTCGCCTGCCTGCGCGGGCTCGGGCTGCCGGACCACGCGGAACACGTCAATCCAAACGGCGGGGCGATCGCGCTCGGCCACCCGCTCGGCATGTCCGGGGCCCGCATCGCCGGCGCCGTCGCGCTGGAACTGAAGCGGCGCGGCCGGCGTTATGGACTTGCCACGATGTGCGTCGGCGTCGGCCAAGGCGCCGCGCTGGCGCTCGAGCGCGTCTGATCGCTTGTGCGGGTCTTGCCCTTTCGAGATTTTGCCGCAGTGTGATTGCTCCCGTCGCTATGCGTGATTGGGGCCTTTCGCTGGCGCTTTTGCCGAGATGGTAGGATATTGTCGCCGGAGGGGTGAACGGCCCCGTGTCGAGGGCCGAACAAGGCGAAAGGAGGAAGCGATCATGACCGCGCCAGATCACGCCGCGCTCAGAAGGGTGACGCTTCACGCCGCGCGGTCGAAAGAGTTTCCGGAAGGGTCGATTCGTCACGGCTATGATTTCATCGCGCCCCTGACCGAAGAGGGCCGAATTGATCTCGAGGCCTGGAAGCAGCATCGCGGCGAATGTTTCGCCCACCGGTTCTGGGCCGGCGAGCCGTCGCTGCGCGGCCGGCTCGTCTATCGCCCGGGGGGAGTCGCGCGGCGCGCGCGATGATGAGGAAGCCGGCTACCGGTTCGGCGACCATGCTTTCAAGGTCGGCGAGTACGTGTCGGTGGGCGAAGCCGAGGGCGAGCTCTTGACCTTCCGCGTCGTGAAGGTCGGCAGTCCGTGAATCCCTTCTCCCGCATAGGGCGTTCTTTAAGAACGCCCGTCTTTCGACGGGCTATGCGGGAGAAGGCGCGAAGCGCCGAGTGAGGAGCCCGACCCAAGCCGCCGTCGACCTCTTGGATGATAGATCTTCCGGGCTTTTGAGGCTGTCAAGGGTCTCGATCGGCAAAGCCGACGCGCCTTCGGCGCGCCCTTGACAGCCTCAAAAGCCCGGAACAAAGAGGCTCTCCAAGAGGTCGACGGCTCACTCTGTCCCCCAGCCCGGTCGCTCATGCCGCGCCGTATCGCCGCGCTTACACATCCGGCCGCGCTTTCGGCGCGTCCACCTTCTCCCGCAAAAACGGGAGAAGGGTTGGCGCCGCGCCTGCGCCCGCCTAGTCTGCGCTTTCAGACAAAAGGCGCGAGGCCGTGACCGAACATTCCTCCCCTGTCCGCAAGCGCGAAGGCCGCATGTCGAGCGACGCGGTCGAGGCGCTCAACGCGGCGCTTGCCGCCCGCTTCGGCAACCGCTTCACCGCCTCCGAAGCCATCCGCAAGGCGCACGGGCACACGCTCACCTGGCTCGAGAACCAGCCGCCGGACGCGGTCGTGTTCGCCGAGACCAAAGACGACGTGATCGATGCGGTGAAGCTCTGCGCCGAGCACGACGCGCCGATCGTGCCCTTCGGGGCCGGCACGTCTCTGGAGGGCCATGTCAACGCGCCGCACGGCGGCGTCTCGCTCGACTGTTCGCGCATGAACGCGGTTCTCGCCGTCAACGCCGCCGATCTCGACTGCGTCGTCGAGCCCGGCGTCACCCGCAAGCAGCTCAACGAGCATTTGCGCGACAGCGGCCTCTTCTTCCCGATCGATCCCGGCGCCGACGCTTCGCTCGGCGGCATGGCCTCGACCCGCGCTTCGGGCACCAACGCCGTGCGCTACGGCACGATGAAGGATCTGGTTCTGTCGGTCGGCGTCGTCACCGCCGACGCCACGTTCCTGCGCACCGGCACGCGGGCGAAGAAATCCTCCGCCGGCTACGATCTCACCCATCTTTTTGTCGGCGCCGAAGGCACGCTCGGCGTCATCGTCGAGATCGTCTTGCGCCTCGCCGGCATCCCCGAGGCGATCTCGGCCGGACACTGCTCGTTCCCCGACGTGCGCTCGGCCTGCGATACGACCATCGAGACCATCCAGTCGGGCCTGCCGATCGCCCGCATCGAGCTCATCGACGCGCTGTCGGTCAGGGCCTTCAATACTTATGCGAAACTGTCGCTCCCCGAGTCTCCC
>WNFJ01106998.1_pt1 | contig 11811 bp, 13 predicted proteins | sample 5400461 | NCBI WGS metagenome assembly WNFJ01 (sample SAMN13153349, study PRJNA577476) | soil metagenome | isolation source: 115 cm saprolite on Douglas fir-dominated hillslope | place: USA:California | collected 2013-09-17
CGGTGAGAAAGCAATCCGATAAGCTCGACGCGAAGGGTGCTAAAGCTGTGGCAGAGACCATAGCGCTGGTTGAGGAAATCGATAGACAGATTCGCACTATCTCACATCTGCTGCACCCACCCTTGCTCGATGAAGCGGGTCTTGGGTCCGCATTGCGCTGTTATGTGGACGGATTTTCAGAGCGCAGCAAGATTAGCGTTGACTTGAGTATTCCGTCGGACTTTGGACGGCTGCCGCATGATATGGAGATCGCGATTTTTCGAATCGTGCAGGAGTGCCTCACCAACATTCACCGTCACTCCGGGAGCACTACGGCCACAATAAACATGGTCGCGGAAGACAGCCGGATTGTGGTCAGAGTGCAAGATAAAGGCAAGGGCATACCGCTCAAGAGACAGCAAGAACTCAATTCAACAGACCGGACGGGAGTGGGTTTCCGAGGAATGCGAGAGCGGATAAGGCAACTTGATGGTAGTTTCGAGATTCAATCAGATGCGAATGGAACGGCTATCGTCGCCACTCTGCCGCTTCGAGATTCGTGATGCGAACTCCGATCAACTCTTCGCCGGGTTTAACACCTCGCTCACTTGCGCCACAAGTGCGTTGATACCCGTGTACTTGGAAAACGCGGCGCGTATTGCTACCCCATCAGGCCCCACACTGACGGGATGGGATTTCCTTTAGACGGTCCTCCAGAAAGCGGTTTATCTCTCGTATCAGTTCTATTAGTTTTTCAGGGTTTTGTTCTTTCGGCCGCGAGTTCACACAGTTCTTTGCCAGCGTTCTCTATTGCCGAGCATGCTACACTCCGTCGCTCAGATTGAAGCGAGCTATGCATCAGATTCGACCACAAACCGCTTGCTCAGTGCTGGCCGGACTTCATATAGGGAGCAAGCCCGCCGTTCGGTTCAAGCATATAAAAACCTTCCGCATCCCCTTCGATATACACAATCCGGCAGCTTAAGTTTGGACATCTGAAACCGTCCACGGCTCCCTGACTTACCTCCCACCGTTCAAACTTGTACGGAATCACGTAGGTGTTGTGCTTCGGGCAAGATTTGAAAATATCCAATGGTCTGGTCATAAGGCTGGGTCGCCTTTCAGGGGACTTGGGACGGTGTATACCACCAATGCGCTAACGGAGATATACCAGGTTGAACAGTCGCCATCCGAACTTGGCTTCTCGTAAACCATCCTGCAGTAGAGGAAGGTGAGAGTTCGCGTTTCACAAAAACTTCACGTCTCGAACGTTCCAGTTCGCCACAAATATGCGAAGGCTGTTGCTCTTGGCATCTGCTGGAAAAACCAAGAAACCTTTGCTTTTCGGGTTATATCCCTGCGTCGTGCCTACAATCTTTTCTCCGTCCGAGAAAGTTACTTCAACCTTTCGCCCCTGCTTTCGCTCTTCGATTTTCTTGGACTCTTTGTATTTGCTGTCTCCCCGGAACTCTTTGGCGAAGAACACTGCCTTCAAATCCTTTAGTGCTACCTCGGGGCCCTTCTGCTGCAGCAAACCGCTCTCGGACACTAGGCGAAAGGTATCTTTGAGCGGAGAGAAGTCATAAACGCAGCCGCGCGAACGGCGGCCATCCAGATAGGCAACCACCACTTTGTTCAGCATCACGTGTGGGGTCGTGAGTGTCGGCATGAATCGGGCCTCGTCTCTTAGGGCTTTGGGACATACCATTACATTAGTAATGGGTGTTCAGAGAGAACAAAAATATAGGGTACTAGCACCATTTCTTCTGCAGCAGAACCTCACCACAGCACTCAGCAAATGCTGGACAATCCGCCTTCAAGTAAAAACTGCAGGGCCCTGGGAAAAATTGCGATCCCTTTTGTCAACAGTTCCGTTACTACTTATAATTATTAAATGCTGCGAATACAACAAAATGGCCGTGCTACCCGACTGGCATCGAGAATGCATCAGTAAATGTGGCAGAACGGGTTGACGAAAACCACGATAGCCAAACGCAAGAATTCACCTGATTTATATTTTGGAGCCAAATCCACGGATTTGAGGTGTCACGGTGGACAAAGTCGCTGCCTACGACATTTTCAAAAAAGATTGTTGCGGAAATCCTCTCTGGGTTGAAGCTGTCCGAGACCTCGAAACAGCTAGGCGTCGGGTCTCAGAACTCTTAAGACGCGAACCCTGCGAATACATAATTTTCTGTCACCAGACCCAAGACCTAATTAGTGCCGTTGCCGCATAAATGAGAATGCGCGGTGTTATCGCATGCTGCTCAGAATGAAAAAGAAAGACCTCACGCCCAAAGAATTCTTATCCGTCCCCTGTCCTACGTGTGGTGTCCCTGCTGGGAGGCGTTGTGTGTTGCATTCAGGTGCTCCCCGCTCACGATCGCACGTAGACCGGAAGTTATCCGCGACTGACGCCATGGGGAAACATATATCGCTACGACGCCGACAAGATTGAATAAAACCGCATAGCCAGAGTTCGGACTTACTGAATTGATCCTGAGGATTGCGTGATCGCCGTCTCGATACTCTTGAGGAGATTCCAGCCCTGCGCTTTCGAAACGACCGCGCAAATGCCCGCGTCATGGGCGCGGGTTTCGAGACCCACCAGATCCAACACCGTAAAGAGGATTATTGGCACGGTTGGATCCGAGCCGGACATCAGTCGAGCGGCTTCGGTACCATCCATGTCTGGCATCGCCAAATCCAGTAAAACCAAATCGGGCTTCAATTCGTGAAATTTCTTAACACCCGACCATCCATCGTCGGCCTCACCGCAGACGGTCCAATGCCGGGAGCGCAGCATGGTTCCAAGGACACGCCGAGTGACATCGGAATCATCGACAATCAAAATTCTTAGGGATGAAATTCTGCACTTCCGGATGAGCCGGAGCGCAGCGCGGAGTTGCACGTTGCTTCGAACCCCGCTGTGGGCAGTTCACCTGGCCTAATCAAACCACGTGTCACTGTTCGTGACAATCGATACAATCTGGTATTCAATTAAACGCTTAATTAGCAGTCGCGTTAAACCAGCAGGCGAAAAGCCAGAATTTCCACCTAGCGGCCTCACCCTTGTTTGCCCTCACTGCGGAGTATCGAACTGTGCGGTCATGTCTTCTTCTCTTTGGGCTAGGTGTTGGCGACCTTTGACGTGGTTTATGACGGTCAGGACCCACCAGCCCTACCAACGAATGGTAATAGGAGTGGCGTCAACGAATGGGGCAGTGCTGGAAAGGATGCTCGTTTTCTGAAGAAATTGTCCCGATTTCTAGCAGAGATGAATGACGGTGACAGACAGTTGCTTCTGTCTTTCGCTCAGAATGTAACAAAAAAGCAGAGCCGGGCTGCGGCAAAAGGCTAGACAAACCCAGAGCCGCCGCGTCAATCATTTGTGATTCAGTTGAGGGAAGCTCGTAAGGAATGGAAGCGACGCAAACCAGACCTACCGCTACTAGCAAGTCTATTGAGCCAGTCTACGCGGGAGTTCATTGCGGAGAGTTCTTCGCCAGTAGTTCGGTCTCAATCGCACTGAGCAGGTATTTCCCGCCGTCTTCCTTCGCAATTACCTGTCGAATGCCTACGAGTTTGGCAGCTACTTCGAGTTTTGGAGTTCTGTACAAGGTATACATCACAATCGGGATCGTAGGCATAGAACTGGAAATCTCACTGCCCGCTTTGATTCCGTTCGCGAGGGGCATCTTGAAATCCAAAACGACCAGGTCGGGTTGCAGTTTCGCTGCTTTCGCCACGACATCACGACCATCACTTGCTTCACCGCAAATCTGCCAGTCTGGACGCATCCTAATTAAAGCCCGGAGTGCTATCCGCATTGATTCGCGGTCATCCGCAATTAGAATCCTTGTCACACAAACACTCCCGCGCCTGGATCGGTCGCTAGCGCCGCCGATTACTGTTCCCGCCCAAGGAGTTCGCTTTATCTGACCGTCTTTAGACTGGACCTGGCTGTATCTCTTTATGCTTTTTGTATTCTCGGTATACACAAGGGTATACAGCTTTTCGCGTATTTCAGGCGTAGGGTTTTCTCTTTAGGCACCAATAATCACGGGCTCAGGTCAGACTCAGCCGGTAGGCGGGAAAGAACAATGAATAGGGAAGTTCCTTGCTCAACCGGTGGCCAAGGGAGATGCTAAACGAGAACAGTCTTGCACGCGGGGAACTGACAAAATGATAGGAATCGTCAAGAAAATTGACGCGCAAGGGTTTGGAATTATTGATGGTGCGGACGGCTCCAAGGTTCCCTTCATTCTGTCCGACGTTATGAATCGCCACGGTCTCGAACCGGGACAAAAAGTGGTTTTCTCTGTCCGTAGAGTCAAGGACAAGGCGTTTGCCCAGAACGTCATAGTGATGGGAGACCGTCACATGTAACCGCACTTACGACAAACACGATTAGGAGCTGTTCAGGTCCGCTTTCCCGAAGGTTTTGCTGGTCGTGCAAATTGCCCGCATTTGTGGCCGCTGAACGCTTTCTCAGCCATTTCTTTATTTGATAGGTCCTTTTCGGATTCGGTCGCAAGTCTAGGGAACGGGTACACCCAACCGCAATCCGAGCATTCATAATAATCAACACTACTCGATGATGTGATGTGCGCTTTCAGTGTTCTCATGTTTACTTCAGCTAGGCGTCCTTCTTTGCGACCTTCGCGCAACGAGCCTTCGCCGCCGCTGCCGTTTTCCTTTTCGTTGGTGTCACACGTCAAATATTTCGTCATTCGAAATTTGTCGGGCTTAATCTCCAAACTGCGCAGGCTACTTGCGAAAATGGAACCTCACGACCAAAAACTCTTGCTGCACATGGCCCAAAAAGCCGGAAGAGGCTAGCCCGAACCGTTCCACTAGCGAGAAAGTCTTAGGGCTCTTGCTTGTAGTGCGGATATTCCATAATAGAACTGAATTGTGCCCATTCTGCCGGTCTTGATCAGATGATCTCTAAGCCTTTTACATTGTGCAGGTTGCTGGCCTATACGTTTCTGTCTCGATTTGTCCCTTTCTAGGGAGTCCTTAGCGAAGCCGACAGCCTTGTATCCAACAGGCTAATAGTCCGTCGGCTGTGTTCCGCAGAACAGTACGAATGACCCATTTTGGAACACGCGGCACTCATGCACAAAGGTACAAAGGGTACTGACAGCTCTACCACTTATCGAAGCTCAGGCGGGATCCCCATTCCAGGCATCCCGTTTCGCGCGCGAAAAAGTGAGGGCTCCAACCGTGCTTGGGCGCGTCGGATCGTGGCGGGTCACCGGAAGTGGCGCCTTACTCAGGATCGGAGTTGCTACGGATGTCGCGGAGGCGACGATATGTCGTTAGACGCGCTCGATCAGAAGACCGTAGACAGTCTTCCGCATCTGCCGGACGTATATGACGCGTACGGGGTCCGGGTCAATGCGCTGTCGGTCAGCGAAATCTTTACTCTCTACGAGCACACGGGTTTCCTGTATCCCGATAAAGCCGCGCGCCTTTTTCCCCATCTCGGACAAGTTCGGGAGAACTGGCGGCGGATGTTGCGTGCCGGCGAATCTCTCCTGTATGTCCTGACGGCCGGGGACAAGAAACGAGGGCGCGCGTCGCTTGCGGTTTGGCGGACCACGCATCATGGATGGATGTCGCAGCACCTTGTTTGTGAAAACAATCCCTACGCATCGCGCGCTGTGATGCTTGCCGCGGCGGCCGCGACGATTCGCAAAGGGTGTGATCTATCGGCGCAGAATTGGTTTCGACCAGAGAACCGGTTTCCCGCACGAGTGTTCGGTTCGATGGTGCAGACTATTGGAGAGCGTCTCTCGTCAGTGCAGCGGCATGCATATTTCGCACTACCGAGAACGCTATTGCTGCCCACGGAAAAGCGAATTCGCGTCGTGCCTTACAGTCCATCGCACAAACAAGCTCTTTTGGAAATCGCTTCGGCCGCGCGCGGAAGCATTTATGTCATGGCGGAAGAGCTGCAGCAGGACGTCGAATTCAATGCGGTAGACGAACTGTATCGCGGCGTGGGGCTGCGACGCACACGCCATGTCTGGCTGGCCTATCGGGCAAACAAAGAACAGCCGATCGGGGCGGCGATCGTTTATCGCGGTCCACTCGGCGTCAATTTCAGTTATCTGGATAACCGCTGCGACTTGCTGCTGCACCCGACTCTTCCGGAATCCGAAGTTTCAGAGGTGGTGTCTTCGCTGCTAAAAGCGTCGTCGGCCGCCTATAAGGATTTCGAACTGGATGAGATTCCCGTGATCGCGGAAGAAATGGCGACACATGTCCTCTTCAAGCTGGGAGCAGAATTCCTTCGGCACTATTGCCAAGGAATTTGGCTCAAGAATGGACATCCCCGCTTCTACCGGCACGTGGACGGCTTCTACTCAAAATTATTGGCGCGCGTGCAGAAGCGTGAGCTGCAAGCGGCGCTCATAGGCCAAGAACCGTGATGCGTAAAGGCACGGCGACCGTCGATTACATCATGGAAGACCCGCGCGAGTGATGCGCCTTTGGGTTGCGGTCAGAAAGCCCAATGGGAATCGGAACTGAGAACCTCAGGAAAGGTCAGTCATGCCGAAGATCTTGTTAATCGAAGACAATGAAATGAATCGGGACATGCTCTCGAGGCGGTTACAGCGCAAGGGATATTCCGTTGTCACCGCGCATGATGGCAAGCAAGGGCATTCGCTGGCCTGTTCGGAGATGCCCGATCTGATTTTGATGGATATAAGTCTCCCGGTGATGAACGGCTGGGAAGTGACTCGTCTTCTGAAGAGCAACGAATCCACGCGGCACATCCCTATTATCGTGCTGACCGCGCACGCTTGGGTAACGGATCGCGATAAGGCGTTTCAAGCAGGCTGCGATGACTACGACACCAAACCGGTCGAATTTGGACGCCTCAGTGAAAAGATCGAAAACTTGCTCACGGTGAAGAAATTATGATGAATGGGCGGCCGAGCAGGTTGCTTATCGTAGATGATAATGAAATGAACCGGGACATGCTGGCCCGCCGACTGCTGCGCAAGGGCTATATCGTTGTACTGGCGGAGAACGCAAAAGAGTTGCCGGAACGTGTGAAACAAGACGCCGTGGATTTGGTTTTGTTGGATATTGAAATGCCGGAAATCAGCGGCATTGACGCCTTGCAAAAACTGCGCGAGCGGTACTCTGCGGCCGAGTTGCCGATCATCATGGTCACGGCAAAGGCACAGAGCGACGATATTGTTAAAGCATTGGATTTGGGCGCTAACGATTATTTGACGAAGCCGATTGATTTTCCAGTCGCGGTGGCTCGCATAGGTACTCAGCTATCACACAAACATGCTCAGGAAGCGTTGAAGGAAAGCGAAGAACGCTATGCCCTTGCAGCTCGTGGCTCCAACGATGGCCTATGGGACTGGAATCAGTCAGCCAATGTTGTGCACTTCTCCCCTCGTTGGAAAGCCATGTTGGGCTGTCAGGAAGGCGAAATCGGCGACAAACCTGAAGAATGGTTCGACCGCATTCATGACGCGGATCGAGACCGAGTCAAAGAGGAGATTGCCGCTCATCAAAAAGGCTTGACTCCTCATTTCGAGAGTGAGCACCGCGTGCTGCACAAGGATGGAACCTTTCGTTGGATGCTGAGTCGAGGGGTCGCCGTTCACGACAGTTCCGGAAACGCTTTGCGCATGGCCGGCTCACAGACTGACATTACCGAAGGAAAGGTATCCGACCCTCTGACTGGTTTACCCAACCGCCTGCTGTTTATTGACCGCGTAGGTCGGCTCATCAAGCTTACGAAGCGCCGCAAAGAACATTTATTTGCGGTTCTATTCATGGACCTTGATGGGTTCAAGATGATCAACGACAGCGTGGGCCACCTGATGGCGGATCAACTCCTGCTTGGAGTAGCCAACCGGTTGGAGAAGTGTTTGCGGTCGACGGATACCGTCGCGCGTCTAGGGGAAACCTTCACGGTCGCGCGCCTGGGCGGAGACGAATTTACAGTCCTGCTTGACGATATTAAGGATCCGAGCGATGCCAAGCGCGCCGCGGACCGCATGATGAAGGCCCTAGCGGCGCCATTCATTTTGGGTGGGAAAGAGGTGTTCACCTCCGTGAGCATCGGAATTGCCTTAAGCAACTCAGCCTACGAGCAACCGGAAGAGATTTTGCGAGATGCTGACACGGCAATGTATCGGGCCAAGTCTTTGGGCAAGGCCCGTTATGAGGTGTTCGACGCCGATATGCGAGCCAGTGTGATGGCTCGATTGCAGCTGGAGACTGATCTGCGTCGCGCCCTCGAACGCGGAGAATTTCGCAATTTCTATCAGCCGATTGTTGCTCTCGTTTCGGGAGAAATTGCCGGCTTTGAGGCTCTGTCACGATGGCAGCATCCAACTCGCGGCCTGCTCGGACCAAATGAATTTATCCCAGTTGCTGAAGAAACCGGCCTCATCCGCGAGCTAGGTTGGTGGAATTTGCGGGAGGCTTGCCGGCAAATCAGCGAATGGAGAGCAGCTTCAGTTGCCCATCGTCATCTGACAATCAGCGTCAACCTGTCCGCCAAGCAATTTCTACAACCGAACCTGGTCGAAGACATCAGAAAGTTGCTGCTTGAACTCGCTCTTCCTCCGGAAGCTTTGAAACTGGAGATCACGGAAAGCACGGTGATGGCAGACCCTTCTGGAGCCGTGGAGATGTTGCAGCAAATTAAATCCTTGGGTATCTGCCTGGCTATCGATGATTTCGGTACAGGCTACTCCTCCTTGAGTTACCTACACCGTTTTCCGCTTGATACCTTGAAGATCGACCGATCCTTCATCAGCAGCATGTGCGAAGGTGGAGAAGGGATGGAGATTGCTCGGACCATTTTGCCCATGGCCAATAATCTTCGGTTAGACGTAGTTGCCGAGGGCGTAGAGACAGTTCAACAGGTTGCCTTGCTGCAAAAACTGCAATGCAAATATGGCCAGGGATATTACTTTTCCAGACCACTGTCCGCCGAGAGGACCGCGGCATTGCTGGCAGGAGAGTTGGCGTGGCAAGTGTGCGAGCAAACCTTGTAGCTCAAAAGATGTCAGTGTGGGGAGAACATGAAAGGAGAGCGCCGCTCGGACGCAGCGCAAAGCCATGACCGCTGAATTACACAAGCCGCTCTCCACTCTCCAAACTTGTTGATAGCTGAGCCCTATTAAACTCACTTGGGACCAATACGCACTGGATGCCCGCGCCACCCCAGAGGGCCCATGTGCCCGAGTTCGCGATGCGAAGCGATACCTGCATGGAATCTGACAGCGGCAAACGCGCCAAGGAATCTGGTGTGCGTGACCGGCGGTATTCGATCCGCTATCCGTTCGCAGCCGACGCGGAGATGCTGGAACTGGAATCCGGGACTCGTGTGAGCGGTGTGACTTCAGATCTTTCTCTTGGAGGGTGTTTTGTGTGTGCGCGCCGCACCCTGGAGGTCCGCGCCCGCCTCCGCGCAACGCTCACGCACGGAGGCCAGAAAGTAAAGATGCTCGCCGTGGTCCGCGTCGCGAAACCTCGGGTGGGTGTGGGCGTCGAATTTCTGGACATTGATCGAGACTCCAGTGCAACACTGCTGGACTGGATCGAAGACCTTCGCAAGTCGCGCTGAAGCTTCCGTCACATTCGGAGGTGTGCACGACGTGACCGAGAAGGCCTCTCGTCAGGAGCGCCGATACCCGCGCATCTCGCTGCCAAAGGGTATGTTCGTGGCCTGGCATGGTGGCGATCTGCAACTTTTCTCGCGCGTACGGACGCTTGGAATGGGAGGGCTGTTCATTTCTGTCCCTGATCCACCTCCAGTGGGCACGAAGCTGAGACTCTCGTTTGAAGTGCCCGGTGGAAACGTGCAGGCAGAGGCTATCGTGCGAAGTATTGTCCCCGGCGAAGGAATGGGCGTCGAGTTCACAAAAATAGATTTGAAAGACCGAGTTTTACTGCAACGGTTGCTGAAGCGATTGCTGCGCTGACATAAAGGGCTTTGGTATGACTTTCGGCAGAACGAACGAGCCATTGCGAACCATTGACGTGGAATAAGCAATCTCGTGTAGCAAGCCGGTGAAGAAGAAAGCGTTGGATTAGTCATGCAAAATAATTCTCCCAAACTGACGGGTGCGGCATTAATGGGTTCTCAAAATAGCGAACGCCGTGAGGTACACCTCGGTATCCGTTTGTAGCCAGCGCAGAACAGATCGACGTAAATACCGGAACCCAGCTCTCGGCGCGCGTTTCAGAACTGAGCCTGAAGGGTTGTTATCTCGATACGCTAAACCCCTTTCCCCAGGGCACGCAGATCCGCTTGCTGATCTTTCATTGCGATGCCACCTTCACAGCACTCGCCACAGTGATTTACAGCGTACGGAACTTGGGGATGGGTGTTCTGTTCAAATCCGTGGAACCGGAACAATTGGAAATCCTGCGAACCTGGCTTGCCGAGTTGAACGGTGGCAGCTATGCAGCATAGGCCACCATGCTTTGTCGCCCTCATGGCTGGCTTATAGGTTTCTTCGCTGTTGTCCAATCGCCTTCGGGATAATACATCTCCAGTCCGACTACAAAGGAATCATACGTACAGCGCTGACAATAAACGACACGGGCTCGCGAGTAGAGATTGCCCCGGATTGATCGAACCGAGAGGCGTTGATTCGGCTGCCAAAAGGTCTTGCTCACAACGCGGGCGCCGTGACAACTGATGTCAATTGTGGACGCGACTTCGAAGGATGGATTATCTGGGCTGTGGAGATTCACAAACAACTTAACGGGAATGCGGGTTTCCTTTCGGCTCAAAAGGGGTGCGTCTGTCAACGCTGCTCCTTCGGGCCGGGCGGTCCCACCTAGGAATCCTACCGTTGCGCCTTCTACGGTCAATGGTACGTAAGGGCAATGCCCGGTGGGCGAAAGCCACGCGCGTTCAACATTGACAAAATAATTGGCTGTCAACAGTTAGGATCGCGCCTTCTACGAAGTGGCTGCGGTTCTCTTTCCAGAACAATAGCCTTAGTGATTCAAAAGCGACGGCATCGAATTTGCGAACCAGACCTGGCAAGCAACGGTGATAACTTTTCCTAATGGGCGCCCGCCATCAAACAGCGGCGATAGGATCACGCAACGCCGCAGCCAACGCGTCATGCTGAAGGTTTCCGTCGTGGTGCTGGCGCACGACACCGACAACAAGCTGGTTTCCGAAGAAACGCGGACCGTCACTGTGAACGCACACACGGCGCGATGATTCTTCTGACTGCAAAAGTGTCGGTCGGGCAATTGCTCACGCTTCGGAACTCAAGAAGTGGAGACGACGTGCTGTGTCGAGTGGCCTACGTCAACCCTCATCTGGGGGAGAAGAAAGAAGTAGGAGTCGATTTTATGAAGCCTTGCCCTCGGTTCTGGCGCATCTCCTTTCCGCCAGCGGACTGGACGAATCGAGCTCCTGAAGCGAAAGGCAACACAAGCCGATACAGTGGCGCACCGACAGGTACGAAAAAAACGAAATGAGATTAGGTCTAGCTTCGCGAGAACCCGCCAGAATGCTAACTCAGACAAGCGCGGTGCCGTGTCGCCTACGATCGTCCCGTTGAAGCCACCACTGGTTCCCGGACTCCAGCGGGAAACGATTGGCTGGCCTGGAAACTTTTACACGATCGATCTCCCGCCCGCAGAGCTAACTATCTGTATTTCAGTGGGTTAGAAATACCCCTTCTGGCAAGCCGTGTGCGCCCTCTTCATCGGAGGTGGAGGGAAATGGTTCAAGGTAAGTCTTTCGTGGTAATGGTACTAAGTGTTGTTTTGCCGCTCGCGCTTGATGGCTGCACGACGTCACCGAGCGCAGCG
>WNFJ01205249.1_pt2 | contig 11810 bp, 10 predicted proteins | sample 5400461 | NCBI WGS metagenome assembly WNFJ01 (sample SAMN13153349, study PRJNA577476) | soil metagenome | isolation source: 115 cm saprolite on Douglas fir-dominated hillslope | place: USA:California | collected 2013-09-17
GCCGCGGAATATCCGTCGTGCCATCAAGAGGGCTAGAGACGTGAGAATGCCCTAGCAGCGCTCTGTCCGAAGGTATCACTTGCCGCGATTATCTATTCGGCAACCGTTTCGCTTCCGACGATCGACAATAGGCGGTTCTCCCTTGATCCGGCCACGCCCCGATGTCGAGGCGTCGGACAGTTCTAACTTCCTTTGCCTGAATAGCGTCGACAATCGTAGATCCGTAGGACACTAGTTTTTTGCCCCGCCTGTCTCTGATGTTGCAGTCGACACGCACGTCGAAAACGGCGAAATCGTTTGGATTTGTGATCTCGGCGTCTATCCGGAAATTGCCTCTGCCGTGATGCTTAATCATTTTGATCGTTATGTTGGTGACTTGAAAGGCTTCCTGACATGCGGCGGTTTGGACCGGCAGGCTCATGCAGATTGCTGCAATCAGTGCTGCAATCAGTGCGCTTCTGTGCATTGCAAGCTCCGACGGCTATTCGACGGACAGAATATTTCGGTGCTCGTTTCCAGCGAAAATGGAGACGACTTTGTAAAACATCTCTGCACGGTTTTGTGAGAATTTCGGCTGGCATTCGTCGTGAAATGCCCCCAGAATTTCAACACCGGATCATTTCCATAACGGTTGCCGCCGCGTTACCTCGTGGCGCCGCAACATAGGGCGTGCGTTCGCTTTACCGTGGGCCCCACGCCTTCATTTCTGCGGGGCCGCCGGCGGGCCGCTCAAGACCGGACGGCTCAGGCCGCAGATCCATCGGCCGGCGCTGCGCGCATTGGCTGCGCAGAAGTCTGAGAAGTCACTATCCCATTCTCACGCTGGGGTTGTGTTCGTCACTCCTGCGTGAAAGATTCAGGATTGCCTTTATTGGAGGGCTGGAATTTTCTGCCGCTGGTATCGATTACACCAAAGTATCTTCGATGGAGGCTTCGATGCGGATTTTGCCCATTGCTGCCGTGCCCAAAGTTGGTCCGACGGAATCTCAGCAAAAGTAGTAAATCCGGTTAGGAGTGGAAACAGAGCCATCGGCGTCCAGACCAGTATTCGCAGACCGCCGTCCCCTTAATAGTAACGCCGGCATCCACTATTCGCGTCACGATTGTTGCAGCCTCACTCTGCCGACAACGGCACGCCAGATAGTGTCCAGCTTGTTCCATCGAAAACCGCAATCCGGAGAGTTTTGAAGGCTGCGTAGTCGTCCGGCTTCGTACTGATCGAGATGCCTGGAAGCATCATCGGCAGTCGCTCACCTTGGAGTGAGGTTGCCTGGCGAATGAGATTTTCCCTCGTCAGCTCGTCTCCGCATTTCTTCAAGGCGAGGGTGACACCATGCACGTTCATGTAGGCCACCAGCACGGAATAGTCGTCCGGATTGGCGGAAGGCGCGTATTTCTTCAGAAACTCCTTATACGACTTTACCTCTTCGTCATTGGCCCACGCCGGATCGCCCGGCTGCTTGAGAAATTGGGTCGTGACCAAGCCTTTTGAAGCTTCAAGACCCGCTGGCTTCAGGACTGTTTCGAGCGATGCGGCCGAGCCGCCGATAATGTGGAGGGGGTTCCAACTCAGCTCGTGAATTTTGCGGATGGATTGGGCTGTGGCCTTGGCGGCGGATTGCTCGATCACTGTGTCGACGCCCGCGGCCTTCAATTGAACAATCTGCGAATCGATCGTCGGATCGGCAAGCTCATAGGAGACCTCAGCAACGATTTGCGAAGCCTTTGCCCCGAGACCCCTGTGTAACCCTTTGACATAGTCCTTTCCGAAGTCGTCATTTTGGTAGAACACGCCGACCTTCGCGTTCGGATGGTCTTTCAGGATGTACTTGGCGACGATCGCGCCTTCTGTCTCGAAGTCGGGGTAGAGCGGAACGGTCCACGGGAAGGTTTTTGGATCGTTGAAACGACGTCCTCCCGCAGTGATGAACAGCTGCGGCACCTTGTTGGAATTCAGGAATTTCTGGATGGCGACGTTCGGCACGGTCCCGATGGTGCCGACCTCCGCGAGCACGCCGACGTCCTCGACCAGCTTGCGCGATTGTTCGATGGCCTTTGGGGCGCTGTAGGCATTGTCGAGCTGGGTGAAATTGATCTTGCGCCCGTTGATCCCTCCCTGCTCGTTGAGCATTTCAAAATAGCCGAGAACGGCGCGTCCAGCGCCGGCGCCAAATGCGGATGCCGGGCCGCTGAGCGGCGTCGATTGACCAAGCTTGATCTCGGTGTCGCTGACTCCCGGGCCATAAGCCTTCTGGGCCCAGGCGGGAGATGCGGCAAGTAGCGCGGACATGGCCAATTTGCCGCAGATGCGGTTCGCGGTCAGGGTCAATTCGATTCCTCCATTTTTGAGCGTAAGCAGTCTTCTTATTTCAGCAGTTCGCGGGCGACGACCATGCGCTGGATCTGGTTGGTTCCCTCGAAAATCTGGGTCAACTTGGCGTCGCGCATCATGCGTTCGACCGGATAATCCATGGTGTAACCGTAGCCACCGAAGATCTGCACGGCGTCGGTCGTGATCTTCATGGCCATGTCGCTCCCGAAACATTTGGCCATGCTCGCGAGGACATTCAGGCGCTTCCAGTCACCTTCGTCGCCGGCCCGTGCGCATTCGTAGACGAGGGCACGGGCTGCCTCGATCTGGATCGCCATGTCGGCAAGCATGAACTGCACGCCCTGGAATTCCGAGATGGATTTTTTGAACTGCTTGCGCTCCTTCGCGTAGGCGATACTGGCGTCGAGCGCGCCCTGCGCCAATCCGACGGATTGGGCGCCGATCGTCGGACGATTGAGATCAAGCGCGCGCATTGACGCCCGAAAACCCTTGCCTTCTTCCCCGACGAGGTTCTCCGCCGGTACCCGGACGTTGTCGAAGAAAATTGGAGTATTGGGCGCGCCGCGAAAACCCATCTTTCGCTCATGCCGTCCGAAGGTGATGCCCGGCATCTTCTTCGGTTCGACAATGAAGGCGCTGATGCCGTCCGCTCCCGGACTGTCATTGGTCCGCGCCATGACGACGATATAATCGGCAACCACACCGTAGCTGCACCACTGCTTGCGGCCGTTGAGGACGTAGGAGTCGCCGTTCCTGACGGCCCGCGTGCTCATCGCTGAAACGTCAGAGCCCGCCTGCGGCTCGGGAATGGCGATCGCCGTCACGACGCCGCCTCTGGCGATGATCGGCAGGGATTTCAGCCGAAGTGAAGCAGCGGCATGATGAACATGGTGTTTAGACCGGCGATCGAGGCGCAAGCAGGGGAGGCCCTCGAGATTTCCTCGCGCGCGATACACATCATCGTCAGGTTGCCGTTCGGGCCGCCATATTGTTCGGGCACCCAGAGCTGCATGAGCCCCATTTCGCCGAACAATTTGACGAGCTCAAGCGGAAAGCGGTCGGTCTCGTCAATCGCCGCCGCGATCGGCGCCACGTGTTTGCCGACCATCTTTCTGACGGTGTCGCGGAATGCGAGTTGCTCTTCGGTGAGGCTCATGAGCGGGGCCGATCCTCTGTCAAAACCAAAATTAGGACTTTCTTTTAATGGGTGATCCATTTAATAGTCATGCCCCATGAAGACCAAGTCAAGCCCTCGCAGGCCACCTCGCTCCCGTTCGCTGCCGCTCAATGGGCGGGAACGAGCCTCCGACCACCGCGCGGCCGCCTTGCCGGTTCCGGTGGAGTTTCGACCCATTCGGACACGGCGGGCGTTTGAGGAGATCTGCCAGCGGATTCGCGAGCAGTTGGCACTGGGCGTCCTCAAGCCGGGAGACAAGTTGCCTCCGGAGCGCGATCTCGCGCGGCAATTGGGCGTCAGCCGCAACGTTTTGAGGGAGGCGCTGCGCAGCCTCGAAATGGCCGGCGTGCTGCGGCTGCAGAAGGGTGTCAAAGGCGGCGCCTTCATTCAGGAGGGCGACATCAGCCGCATGAACGATGTCATGCGGGACATGCTGAGTCTTGGAACGATCTCCCTCAGAGAGCTATCGGAAGCTCGCATCCATGTTCTCGATCTCGTCGTTCGCCTGGCTTGCGCGAATGCGCGGCAAACTGATTTTCAGGCATTGGAGGCAAATATAGAGCGGACGGAGCTCGCGACGCGCGAAGGCCGTTTGCTGGACCGAGTCGAATGTTCGCGCGAGTTCTACAAGCTGCTGGCCCTGGCGACCGGGAATAAGGTCATTGCCATGATCGTGGATTCAGTCACCGAGATTCACATGCGTTTCGTCTATGCGAAGGTCGCTTCGAGTGGCGCCGCGACACCACGGTTAGCCGAAAAGCGCGGGCAGTTCCTATCTGCGCTGCGCGCGCGGAACGTTTCAGCGGCTGCGCGCCTGATGCGAGGCCATCTGGAGTCGGTGCAGCGAATGCTGGAATCGGACCCGGGTTCCATGTCGCTTCATGTCGCCTTGGCAGACATGCATCCGGGGGTGCGCCGATAGACGGTGCGCGCTCGCAACGAACGTCACTAATTCCGGTCAAGATGGAGGAAAACGTGTTCAGCTACGCCAAATACGAATGCTTGAAGGTCGAAGTCTCGGAGAAGGTGGCGACAGTCACTCTCAATCGCCCGGAAGCGCGCAACGCCATCAACCAGAAATTAATCCGCGAGCTGCGGACTATCTGGGATGATCTCGCGGACGATCACGCCGTCAACGCGGTGGTGCTGACCGGAGCCGGCGACTTTTTCAGGGTCGGCGGGGATGTGAAGGCGATGTCGGAGCGTCCCGGCGGCGATGTCCTCGAGGAGGGCGAGGTACATGATCCCATGATCAGCAGGCGCGGCGTCACGCGTCAGCTTGAACTGGACAAGCCGATCATCGCTGCCATCAATGGCGACGCCATCGGCCTTGCGGCGACCCATGCGCTGCTGAGCGACATTACCGTGATGGCCGAAGACGCCCGCATTGGCGATACGCATGTCTCACGTGTCGGTCTGGTCGCTGGCGATGGCGGAACGGTCATCTGGCCGCTGCTCATCGGCATTAATAAGGCCAAGGAATATCTCATTCGCGGCACGCTGCTGAAAGGCAAGGAAGCCGAGCGGATCGGGCTGGTCAATCACGTCGTGCCCCGCTCCGAAGTGCTGGCGAGGGCGCGCGAAATTGCCGTGGAGCTCGCCAACGGTCCTACCTGGGCCATTCGGTGGACCAAGCTGTCGATCAACCAGATTGTCAAGGACCGGGTAAACATGTTGCTGGAAGCCTCGATGGCGCTGGAACAAGTGACATTCGAAACAGCCGATCACAAGGAGGCGACGATGTCATTTAAGGAAAAGCGCAAACCGAAATTCGGTCAGGCGTAGCTCCTGCCATGAATCTGAGTCAGCTCCCGAGCGACGAAATCAGGGAGATGCTCCGCGATTCCTTGCGCGGCTTTCTCGAAGACCATTGGAACGCAAGCACGGCGACGAAACAAGCAGCCGCGCCGGAAGAGATTTCGGCGATTTGGACCAGGCTTGTAGGGCAGGGCGTCGCCTCGCTCGGCTGCGATTTCAGTGAAGGTGGGCTGCGTGAGATTCTCGTGGTGATGGCCGAACTTGGCCGCGCTGCGTGCCCGGCACCGATGTGGTCGGCCGCTCTCGCCAATCTCGGGCTTTCGGGTTGCCGCGCCGATATCGCGATGGACGTGCTTGAAAAACTGCATGCCGGAACCGCACGCGTCGCGTTTTCATTCGGCGAGCTCGATCCCGATCGCAACGCGGGTTCGATCCGGGTCGTCAACGGGAAGGCGAGCGGATTGCTCCGCTTCGTCGAAGTCGCGGCGAGCTGCACGCTCCTTCTCGTCGCGGTGGAAAGAGGTTCGCTGGCGGTTCTTGAATTGGGTATCGCCGGCGTCGACCTCGAGCCGACCCGGGCCATGGGCGCCTCGGGGTTTTACGAAATTCGATTGAATTCGGCGTCCGCGGCCGCGATCGAGCTGGCACCATCCGCAGCGGACGACCTCTTGCTCGAAGGAAAGCTCGCCTTGATGGCACGCGCGTATGGCGCGGCGCGGCGGGCTTTCGACCGCGTCGTCGAATACGCCAGGGAACGCCAGCAGTTCGGGCAAGCGATCGGCAAGTTCCAGGCGATCCAGCACAAGCTTGCCAATTGCCTGATCGATCTTGAGGGCGTTCGGCTCACGCTTGATAACGCTGCGCATCTTCATGATCGCGACGACGCGAACTGGCGTTATTTCGCCAGTTCGGCTGCTGCCTTCGCCGGCGATGCCTTACGGCGAGTTTCGCTGGAAACCCAGCACACCTTCGGCGCGGTCGGCTATGCCGAGGAACACGAAGCGCCGCGTCACTTCAAACGCGTGCATCTCGACACCATTGCGCTAGGTGGAGCACCGGAGGCGCGGCGTCGGGTCGCCACGTTTCTGCTCGACCAAGGCGGGGTCGGCCTTCCTAAATTTGACCTCGGTCCGGCGGGCAACGATTTGCGGGAGCAGGCGCAGCGATGGCTGGAAGGACACTGGTCCGGCGCACGCAAAGCGGCTTATGACGCGAAGCCCTTTTCGAAGCGAGAGTTCGATCCTGAATTCGCGCGGGATATCGGCAAGACCGGCTGGATCGGGCTAGGATGGTCAAGGGAATTCGGTGGCCAGGCGCGTTCCCCGCTGGAGCAACTCGCCTTCATGGAAACGATGGAGCGGGCAGAGGCACCGCGGATCGGTGCCGCTATCCAGGCCAACGCTGAAATCCTCCGCGGCGAGGCCATGCATGGCATGGGTTACAGCGAGCCCCAGGCGGGTTCCGATCTAGCGGCCCTCCTTACCAGCGCGGTGCGTGAGGGAGACGCGTGGGTCATCAACGGGCAGAAGATCTGGACGACCACCTGGTGGGGAAAATACATGTTCCTCGCCGCGCGGACGGACCCAAAGGCCAAGCCGCCGCACGCCGGAATCAGCATGTTCATCGTGCCGATGGAGGCGCCGGGCATCACGATCCGATCCGCGACGACGATGTATGACGGCTCCTTTGCCAACATCTTCTACGACAATGTCCGCGTTCCCCTGGGGAACCTGGTCGGCGAGGTCAACGGCGGATGGAAGGTGCTGACCGGGGCGCTCGCCTTCGAGCGCGGCCTTGTCGGCGGCGGCATCGTCCTCAAGGTCGCGCACGCCTTCGAACAATTGCGCCGGCGCGTCATGGCGCGTGAACGCGATGCGCCGCCGCTTTCGGACGATCCGATCGTCCGTGACAGGATCGCCAGCTTAGCCACCGAGATCGAGGTCGGCCGCCAGCTCATGATGCATTGCGCCGAACTCGCGGCGGACGGAATCACGCCGCCAGAATACGGCGCGATCAGCAAGGTGTTTTCCAGCGAACTGATGGAACGCTTCGGCGAAGCCGCGCTCGATATTCTCGGCATGCGCGCCGCGCTCTCCGAGCAGATGGCGGGAGCGATTGACAATGGTCGGTTCGAGCAGAACCTGCGCCATTCGCTGATGTGGGTCATCAGTATCGGAACGAACGAAATTCAGCGCAGCCTCATCGCACAACGGGGACTTGGGCTGCCGAGATAGGAGTTAGGTGATGCGGGAATCGGATAACACGACGGCGCCTCTCGATGGCGTACGCGTGCTGGATTTTTCCATCATGCTTGCCGGCCCCTATTGCGCGCGGCTACTCGCCGATGTCGGAGCCGATGTCATCAAGATCGAGCCGCCGGAAGGCGACGACATGCGGCTGCGCGCTCCCTTGCGCGAAGGGAACAGCGCCTATTTCGGTCAGCTCAACGCGGGCAAGCGAAGTATCGTGCTCGACTTAAAAAGCTCCGAGGCGATCAAACTCATTTATCGGCTCGTCGAAGAGACTGACATCCTGGTCGAGAACTTTCGCCCGGGCGTGATGGATCGTCTCGGGCTCGGTTATGAAGCGTTGCGGGAGATCAACCCGCGTCTGATCTACTGCTCGATCTCCGGCTACGGACAGACCGGTCCGGCGGCCGAGCGCGCCGCTTACGCCATGATCGTTCACGCCGAGAGCGGTTTCGATCGTGCGCTCATGCGCTATGCCGGGGACAGGAACAGGCCCGCTTCGGGAGCCGTCTTCGTCGCCGACGTCCTGGGCGGAATTTTTGGCTACTCCGCCATCCAGACGGCGCTGGTGCAGCGCGGGCGCACGGGCCAGGGCCAGCGCATCGACGTCGCCTTGATGGATTGCATGCTGAACCTACTTGTCTACGAACTGCAGGAGGCGCAGTTTCCGAACCGGTCGCCGCGCCCGACTTATGGTCCGATCCGCGCCAAGGACGGCGACATACTGATTGCACCTATTACGCCGCGCAATTTTTCTGCGCTTTGCGAGGTGACTGGACAGACCGAACTGGCCAACGACCCGCGATTTGCGAGCCTGCCGGCGCGTGGCGCGAACTGGAATGCCATGATGAGCGTGATTGAGCAATGGACCGAGCGACACACGCTCAGCGAATGCATCTCCGCGCTCGATCGCGCCGGCGTTCCCAGCGCCGAATATCGCGATCCCGGCGCGGCGCTAACCGATCCGCACCTGCTCCAGCGGGGCGCATTCACAAAACTCGCCGACGGGGCCGGCGAGTTTGTCGGGGTCAACGCACCGTGGAAGATGTCCGGCGCACGTACGACGATGCAGCGCGATGTGCCCGCTACCGGCGCGCATCGGGATGAAATCCTTTCACGGATTCTCGATCTGTCATCTGATTCAATCGCGCGGCTCGTCGAGGCGGGCGCTTTTGGAAAGCTGCGGGATCGAACTGCCAAAAAGAAGTAGGCGTCAATAGAGCGCCATATCACCGTGACGATTCCGAGCGCTTGATCGATTTCGAGATTGTCCGCAGACAGGGGAGGGAAATCCGATGCTTGACAGTGCGCTGGATAATGCAATCGCCGATCACAAGACCTACGGGAGCGTCGACGCGCAGCACGGACTGTTTGCCAAGCTGCGGCGCGAAGACCCGGTCCATTGGACGCAACCCGACGGATACCGTCCATTCTGGACGATCTCGAAATACGCCGACATCATCGAGGTCGAACGCCAGGCCGATCGCTTCATTAATCAGCCGCGCACGAAGCTGCTCAGCATCAATTTCGAGAGCAAGGTCAGGGAGGCCATGAGTGGAAAGCCGATGCTCGTCCGCGCCCTTCCACAGATGGATAATCCCGACCATTCCAAATATCAGAAGCTGACCCACGCGTGGTTTCAGCCACGCCAACTTCGGACACTGGCGGATCGCATGGATGCCTTGGCCAAGGAGAGTGTCGATCGGCTCTGCGCGCTGGGCGGCGAATGCGATTTCTACAACGAGATCGCAATCTATTATCCCTTGCGCGTTCTGATGACGATCCTTGGGCTGCCGCGCGAGGACGAGGAGCGACTGTTGAAGATCACCCAAGCCTATTTCGGCGGCGGCGATCCGGAGATGCAAAAGGGCAACGACCTGATCGACGCGACCATGGCCTATGTCGAATACTTCAAGGACGTTGCGAGGGAAAGACGGCAGAACCCCAAGGACGACGTCGCCACCATTATCGCAACATCCGAGATCGACGGAAAACCGATCGGCGACTTCGAGGCCTATTCCTACTACGTGGCGCTTGCGAGCGCAGGCCATGACACCACGAGCGCCACTATCGCAGGTGGCCTGCTCGCCTTGATTGAAAACCCTGATGCGATGGCTCGCTTGCAGGGCAATCCTGATCTCTTGTCGGATGCGGCTGAGGAGATGGTGCGCTGGGTGTCGCCGGTCAAGCACTTCTTCCGAACGGCAGCCGTGGACTATGAAATTCGCGGCAAGAACATCGAGGCCGGGGACAGCCTTTTCATCAGCTATCCTTCCGGCAATCGCGACGAAGAAGCCTTCGATCGCCCGTTCAAATTCATTCCCGACCGCTCTCCCAACCGTCACCTCGGCTTCGGCTACGGAATTCATGCGTGCATCGGCAGGCATCTGGCCAAGGCGGAAATCGTTTCCTTCTTCCGCGAGTTCCTCAAGCGGGTCGATCGGATCGAACTTGCCGGCGATCCGGCCTGGACGGAAACCTCCTTCCTGGGCGGGGTAAAGCGGCTACCGGTGCGGTATCGGGCGCAGTAGTTCTCAAACGGAACGAATGACCGGGGCTCGATCGATTTCGCGATTCAGCTCGGAAGGCGCCGCAAGGCGAATAAGGATTGAACATGACTTCCACGACTGCGCGCGCGCTATATCGCCATGACGACCTCCGTCGCTTGATCGATCCCAGGGTTGTGGCCATCGTCGGCGCATCGGAGACGCGGGGGTCGTTCGGCGAGCGGACCCTATCCAACCTGTCCGCTTTCACCGGCAAGGTGTACGCGATCAATCCGAAGTACCAAAATCTGCTCGGGCGGCCCTGCGTACCCGCGCTTTCGGAGATGCCGGAAAGCCCGGACTGCGTCGTGCTGTGCGTGGCGAGGCCGATGGTCGAGGACATGATCAAGAGCACCGCCGCGGTGAAGGCTGGCGGTGTCATCGTCTACGCGTCGGGGTTCGCAGAGACCTCGAAGCCCGACCGCATCGAAGCGCAACAACGTCTGTTGCAGCTTTCCCAGAACAGCGGTGTGCGCGTCGTCGGGCCCAATTGCGTAGGCCTTGCCAATACGCGCTCGGGCGCTGGGCTGAATTTCATGCCCGATTATGCGGGCATGGGACATCGGCGTGGACCGATCGGCATCGTCTCGCAAAGCGGGGCGCTCGGTTACACCGTATTGCAAGGCATGCAGCGCGGAATAGGGTTCTCGCATTATCTGGCGGCTGGCAATTCCTGCGACGTCGATGTCTGTGATTTCATCTCCTATCTTGCGGAGGATGAGGACACCAAATCGATCATTTGTCTGCTAGAGGGCGTCAAGGATGGCGCACGATTTCTGGCTGCGGCAGGCAAGGCACGGGGCGCGGGCAAGGCATTGATCGTCTACAAGACCGGTAACAGCGAGACCAGCAGTAAGGCTGCAATGTCGCACACGGGAACGATGGTCGGGTCGGTCGTCGCCTATCAGACGGCGATCAGAGATGCCGGTGCGATCGCGGTCGATAATCTGGAGGCGGTATTGGAAACCGCCTCGTTTTTCGCAAAGACAAAAGCGCCGACGAAGGGCCGTGGCATCGGGATCCTCTCGACCTCAGGAGGAGCGGCCGTGATCTGCGCCGACAAGGCCGAAGCCCACGACATCCCGCTTCCCACGCTGGAAGCGAAGACCGCGCGTGCGCTGCATGAGGTTGTCCCCGATTTCGGCTCGGTCGCCAATCCCTCCGATCTCACCGCTGAGGTATTGAAGACGTCCGAGACCTTCGGTTTTTGCCTCGATGCGTTCACAAACGACTCCGGCTTCAGTGCGCTGGTGATGCCTATGATCTTCGCGCACGCGTCCTCANNNGAGGCCGCCGCCCGTACCGACCGGCCATTGGCGGTGGTCTGGATGAACGAGTGGTATCAGGGACCGGGCAGCGAACTTCTCGATGCCGACCCGAAGGTCTGCATGTTTCGCTCTGCCGATCGTTGCTTTGCGACCTTACGTGCCTGGCTAGACTGGCATGAAGGGCGCGGGCATCAACAGGGCGAACTGAAGCGCAGGTCGGATCCATCTGCCGAACCGGCCGCGCGCGCCATGCTTTCCGAGGCAGCAGGTCGCGGCAAAGCGCTTTCCGAGACGGATTCGAAACGGATCCTCGCCTGCTATGGGATCGCGATCCCGCGTGAAATTCTGGCACGCGATCCGGAGCAGGCGGCCTTGGCCGCTGGCCGAATTGGCGGTCCGGTTGCGATCAAGGTCGTGTCGCCGGATATCCTCCACAAGACAGAGGCAGGCGGTGTCAGGCTCGGGCTGTCGACGCCGGAG
>WNFJ01201444.1_pt1 | contig 11806 bp, 8 predicted proteins | sample 5400461 | NCBI WGS metagenome assembly WNFJ01 (sample SAMN13153349, study PRJNA577476) | soil metagenome | isolation source: 115 cm saprolite on Douglas fir-dominated hillslope | place: USA:California | collected 2013-09-17
TAGAGGTTGATCATTGCATCCCTGTATCCCTTGGAGGAACAGATTTCTATGTCAATCTGCACCTCTTGCATCGACATTGCCATGACCAGAAAACGGCTAGAGGCTGTACGAGAAGGCCTGGGGAGCCAGTTAGCAGGGAAGAAACTGGCCGGTGAGAAGTGCTACAATAGAAGCACGAGAATACAAAAGAGGTAGCAAGTGAGGAGGAACTTTTCCCATGAAACCCTATGCCAGTGATCTTTCTGATGCCGAATGGAGCATCCTTGAGCCCTTGATTCCCCCAGCCAAAGCAGGAGGCCGACCCAGAAGCGTGAATATGCGGCAGATCCTCAATGGGATCTTTTATGTGCTGCGCAGTGGAGGCGCCTGGCGTTTGCTGCCGCATGAATACCCGCCCTGGTCGACGGTCTATGATTACTTTCGCAAATGGCGCAACGCCGGCATCTGGGAACAGCTGGTGAAGACCCTGCGGGAGCGCCTTCGAGTGCAGAACGGACGCCAGGCGACGCCCAGTGCTGCCATTATCGATAGTCAATCGGTCAAAACCACGGAGCGAGGCGGCCTGCATGGCTATGATGGAGGCAAAAAGCTCTCTGGGCGCAAACGCCACCTCCTGGTCGATACCCTGGGCTTGCTGCTCAAAGTGGTGGTCCATAGCGCCAAGCTGCAAGACCGCGAGGGCGTCCCGCTCCTCCTGGAGCCGGTCAAGGGCCAATTTCCCCGTATCGAAAAGGTCTGGGTCGACAATGGCTACACCGGAACCGGGCGCACCTGGATCAAAGAGCACATGGGCTGGGAGGTGGAGGTGGTCAGCCATCCGCGCCGTCCGCGTGGCATGTGGGTCTGGCCAGGGATGGAGATTACTCCAGAAATGCTCGCTGCCTTCGAGCGCCCACGCGGCTTTCGGCATTTGCCACGCCGCTGGGTCGTGGAGCGCACATTGGCCTGGATTGGCCGCTATCGCCGTATGAGTAAGGACTACGAGTACTTAACGAGCAGCAGCGAGGCCATGGTCTATCTGACCATGCTTCGTTTGATGCTCACGCGCCTGGCAAAGCAGAACGAACCCCAATTCGTGAAATACAAGCAGACTCACGCTGCCTGACTTTTCGTACAGCCTCTAGAATGTGGTACAAGAAGTTATCTCAAGATTTGTGTAACCACGGGAGACCGAGACTATGGATAACTATAGCAGTGAGCGACGTTCTTGCCAAGTTACCCCAAGCCGAAGTAGAAGAGACGGTGCAGGCCTTTGTCCATCCCATGACCCAGTTGCTCTCTAATCGACGCTTACAGAGGGTAGTGCCGCCGGCCTTTCGCGGGATCATTGCCGGTGAGACCCCGGTCATGACAGCCATAGCCCGCAGTGCTCCACAAGAGGAGGTCAGCACCTGGGCAGCTGACAAGGGCATCTATCGCTTCTTAGATACTGTTCGCTTCAGTCACCGCAGCTTGTTCAAGGGACTGTATCATCTCGCACGGCAGATGGTGGCCCAAGAACAGCCAGCATATGTCGTCATCGCGCTCGATCCGGTCAACTTTGAAAAACCCTACACGCAGAGCTTGGAAGGGGGTGAGTACTGTGTATAAAAGTACCTCACCTGATCGTTTTGGCAACGTTCGCCTAGCCCGTGGCTATCCAGTGACACGGCAACCGAGGTCAATACGCGTGTCCCCATGATCAGTTATGCCAATTGGTTTTCTTACATACTCGACTTTGTGCGCAAAACTGGGAACTCTATCGCGCAATACGCACGAGCCGCTGGGTCTGGGCTTCCAAGCCACTGCGCTTTGTGGGCGATGCGGGACTCGATGAAAAGATCAGTGTTTGCTTGGATACGACAGGTGAAGGCCGAGTTTGTGATCCGTGCTCAGCACTTCAACCGCATCATCGAGGTCTACAAGCACCAGCTGGATCACTGGGAGCGAGAAGTCCTGCAGGACTTGGTAGACAGCTTGCCGCTCGAAGTGCGATTTCAAGTGGCCTTTACTCATGCCAGTTCCACCAAGATCACCACGATGCACCTGGGCTGGTTGCGCATCTATCTGTCTGACGCACCTGATGAGTCTCTGTGGGTGCTCATAGCCTAAGTCGCCTCTTTGCTCTGATTTTGCTGGCTGCGGCTTTTATGTTCCACCCCATGCACACTTGGCTTCCTCAAGCGATGCTCTGGTTGCGGCAACTAGGAGGCAAACTGGGACGTGCTTCTGATCACGATGGCCCTTACATCCTCTTACAGGGCTTACAGGCTCTCTGGCAGACCCTCATGACCCTCTCCTTGCTGGCTGTCCTTCCTTTCCCCCATGATGCCTTCACCTGAGTTGTGGGTTATCACCAGAACACATTCTATTGACACGGGAGATTGTTGCGTTTAGAATCATCAATGGCAATAGCATCTCCAATACAAGCAACACTCTACACTGTATGTGGAAAAGGGGAGGACAAGGCGCAATGCCTCAGCATCAGCTCGATACGTTTACTGACCGTCGCGAAGCTATCACTCTGTTCAACCATCTCCGCGGACGTGATCCCAACAAGCCATGGCCGCTTCTCCCTATCCTCACCTTTATTGCACCGGGCGGCAGTGGCAAAAGTACCCTCATGGAATATCTGCGTATCAAGATATTAGGAGGGGCTGTCCCTACAGCCCATTTGGATTTTACGCTGGCTAGTACCCCCAAAGATTTGCTCCAGATTCTTATCACTGTACGTGACCAATTCCAGGAACAGGATGATGGACAAGGAAAGCACCTCACGTTTCCTCGGTTCGATCTGGGAGCGGCCATCGCTCTGGCTGCGCCAACACAGAATGATCTCGCGTCATTTGTTCCAGGCCAGGTACGGAGCAGACTGACAGCAGGAAAGCAGTTTTTTGCGTCCCTGACATCATTTGGCAGTTCTCTTGGCGTGGTTATTCCTTATATTGCCCCACTTTTAGCTGGGCTGCAGCTCGCCGGACAAATCAAACCACTCCAAGATATTTTGAACTATTTAGAAGATAGTTCTGGCTGGAAGTGGTATCGGATGCATGGGACAGAGACAGGACTGGGAGCCAATGCCGACATGAAGGCAGTGTTGTGTCGTTTGCAAGTGTTGAGTCGGCCAGGAACACCAGAACGTGAGTTCCTGGTTGAAGAACTCCTTCCGGCAGCGTTTTTGGCTGACATTCTTGATGCGCTTGTAGACGCTAATCCTCCTCACGCATGGAGTCTAACGGCGAACGTGCTGCTGTTCCTCGATGGCTTTGAAGCATTGCAGGCGTCCTCAAGTCTTACAGCGAATCAATTGCTCCAAGCACTGACCGTGAAACCTGATAGAGTGGGACAAACAACCCCACTCTTGCTTGTTCTCGGCAGTCGTGACCGATTGCCTGGATTGGATACACTAACTCAAGAAACGACTTTTGAACAGCGAACAGGTATCCAAGATGAACAGGCGGATCGGGCATATTGCCGCAACGTGTACGAAAATTGGCAGCAACATCTGCCTGTTGAAAGGCGTTTTCTTCGGCTTACAGATCTCTATCTTTTAATGGAACTGAGCGATTTTGGACACGGGGATATCCGCAGCTATCTCGCGAAAATTGACGAGCGGGAACAGTCACCACTATTCTCACAGGATGAACTGCTGGTACAAGCAATTGAACGGGTGACACATGGGCATCCTCTCTATCTCGCCCTAGCAGCTGCAGCAATGCTTGAGGCTAAAGCACGCGGACAGACTCTCACACCGGAGAAGTTTGAAGAAGCGAATGTGTCTCCAGAGATCAGGCGTGAGCATGAACATGAACATATTGGGGACTATCTGCTCAACCTCTTTTTGAGCCAACTCCCAAAAAATGAACAGAACGATCTCATTTTCTGTGCAGCTGCACGAACACTCGATATGGCAACGTTGCGAGCTATCCTCCAACTTCCAAATGATATCGAGGCACATGAGCGATGGAATCGCTATCGCCAATTTACTTTTACGAAAGCGGTGGACGCTGAACATATCGTCTTTCATCCTATTGTTCGTAAACTCTTGCTTCGGCTTTTGCCTGCAAATCAAGACGCTGAGAGCGATTATGTTCGCACGCATACGCGCTTGCGTAACTATTTTCACGCGGCGGTCCAGGCGCAGCACGCAGATGCATTTCAAAACGCAAAACGCGATCACGCGTCCATTGAAGAGGCCTACCATGCCTTGGCCCTTGGAGATGCAGAACCGGCTATTCACCTCGGTACTATAGCACAACAGAAACGGCTCTCTCTCTGGAATCCCCTGCTGGAAGCGGTCGAACAGGCACCTAGCATGCTGATGCCTCCAGAGGCAGAGAACAAAGCTTTCCAGGCACTCAAACAAGGAGAACAGCATCACGATGTTGAATTGACGGTTACGGCGATTATCCTATACATGTGGTTAATTTCGGACATGCAGAGAGAGACGCAGCAAACGACTGCTATTCAGCTCAACTTGGGCAATGCCTACTTGAACTTGCCCGGAGGAGACCGGCAAGCCAACCTGGAGCGGGCCATTGACTTCTACACCCAGGCCTTGCACGTCTATACGCACGAAGCATTTCCCTTTGAGTGGGCTGGAACGCAAAACAACCTGGGCGCTGCCTACTGGAACTTGCCCAGAGGAGACCGACAAGCCAACCTGAAGCGGGCCATTGACTTCTACACTCAGGCCTTGCAGGTATGGACGCACGAGGCTTTCCCGATTAAGTGGGCGGCAGCGCAACACAACCTGGGCGTTGCCTACAGCTACTTACTAGGAGGAGATCGGCAAGCCAATCTGGAGCAGGCCATTGCCCATTTCAGCCAGGCTTTACTCGTGCGAACGCGCAAGGCGTTTCCTTTTGACTGGGCACCGACGCAAGTCAGCCTGGGCGTTGCCTACTGGAACTTGCCCAGAGGAGACCGACAAGCCAATCTGGAGCAGGCCATTGACTGCTTCACTCAGGCCTTGCAAGTCTACACACGCGAGGCGATTCCTTTTGAGTGGGCGGCAACACAAGTCAATCTGGGCAGTGCCTACAGCTATCTGCCAGGAGGAAACCGACAAGCCAATCTGGAGCAGGCCATTGCATGTTACACTCAGGCCTTGCAGGTCTATACGCGCGAAGCGTTTCCTATAGAGTGGGCCATGACCCAAAGCAAGCTGGGAGAAGCTTACAGTGTTTTGCCGGGAGGAGATCAGCAAGCCAGCCTGGAAAAGGCTATTGACTGCTACACTCAAGCCTTGGAGGTCTACCAATCACAACAGATGGAGCATGAAGTTACTCGTGTTCGCAATAATCTTGATGTGGCACAACGTGCATTATATACATTGAGAGAAGATCAATCAACGAGTAGCTAAATGCGCTTTTTACTATCCAGACTGTTCTTTTCTCATTGGGAAAAGTCACTGTATCCGCTCTTGATTCCCCCCAAGTCGTGAGCTCGGAAAGCATCTCAACATACACTATAGCCTTGCAGTTTATAGTCGTCTTCTAATAGTAGAAAATAGCGAGCCATCTAAACGTAATGCTTTGTTTTTCTGTAGCTTCTGTTTAATTATTTTGTTGTTCCGCGTTGTTCCAAAAAGCTTTGACAATCACATCTTAGCAAAGTATAATTGGAACAACGCGGAACAACAAACAGATTTAAGGATGAACAAAGAAGGTGAAGTATGGTTGAACAACAATTCAAGGCAAGTCTGAACCGGAGTCAAGGGCGTAACTCTTGGTGTGTGATTTTCCGTCATCCTCTACGGAAGGATAGCCAGGGGCGCTTGGGGTTGCGTGTGCGACGTGGCTTGGGTACAAGTGATCTTACGGAAGCCGAACGGCTCAAAGATGAAATGAATGAACTCCTCTCGAACCAGGCTTGGTGGGCTCCTGCTGCAAGAGAGAGTGCTGAACGCCTTTATGATAGTCGTGTCGTCAGTGCTTTCTATGATCATCTGACACCTGCCGAGTACGATTTTTGGAGCATACGAGAACGTATCATTCCTCTTCCTACACCAGCCAATGGATACACTCGTGTTTTACTCGTTGGCACAACAGGTGCTGGAAAAACAACCGTCGTCCGACAGCTTCTCGGAACCGATCCAATTAAGGAGCGGTTCCCTTCGACCTCAGCTGCTAAGACGACTATTTGTGACCTGGAAGTTGTTTTAGCTGAGGGATCATTTCAAGCCGTTGTTACTTTTCTACCTAAAGATCGAATCCAAATGTATGTCGAAGAGTGTGTTATTGCGGCAGTACAAGCTGCTCTAGATCAGAGAGATACTCAAGATATTGTGCGAAAACTGCTTGAACATGGTGAACAACGCTTTCGCCTCAGCTATATCCTCGGCACGTTCCCCGCATCATCTGAAGAAGAGGGGGATGAAGTAGATGAAGTAGATGAACAAGAAGATGAACAGGATGAGCTTTCACCTCAAGAACGCCAGAACATAGTTGCAACCCTTCAGGAGCTTCTTCACGACGTGCGGTCTCTTGCGACAAACATTCGTAAAGACCTGGTAGCCCACCCGAATTTTCCGGGAGAGGCTGCCAGCAAAGAGGATCGGGATGCATTGTTTCAAGAATTGCTGGAGAACGAGCTGTATAAGTACGATGCCTTTCAAAGTCTTGTCGACGATATTGTTGATGCTGTTGAGGAACGGTTCAATTTACTCCAACAGAAAGGCAACACCGAGTTTGATCAGGGAGGATGGCCTTCGTATTGGACATTCGAGACCGAAGATCGCGAAGAGTTTCTCAAGACGATCAACCAGTTCTCCAGTAATTATGCACCACTTTTTGGCCGATTGCTGACACCGCTTGTACAGGGCATTCGTGTCATCGGAGCATTTCATCCTACTTGGCGGGAACAACCAGCACCACACCTTGTACTTATGGATGGAGAAGGACTTGGACATACCATGGATACGGCGACAAGTCTCTCCACTGATGTCACCTCCCGCTTTGAGAAAGCTGATGCAATAGTTCTTGTAGATAGTGCATCGCAACCCATGCAAGCAACATCTAGTGTTGTGCTCAAAAGTGTCGAGACTGGTGGTCATGTTGCAAAACTTCATATCTGCTTCACACATTTTGATGCCGTAGAGGGTGACAATTTACCTAACCAGCATGCCAAGCGCAATCATGTACACAACTCATTAGAAAATGCCATTAATGCTATCGGTAGAGAGATGGGACTACGTGCAAGTGCGGCATTGAGCTATGCGTTGAAAGATCGGGTGTTCTATGTTTCCAATATTCAAAAACCGCTCTCACCTAAAGCAAAAGCGACGCAGGCAGAGCTCAATAAAATGGTCGATGCACTCGAAGCAACAATTGCACCACCAGCACCAACGGAAATATCACCTATCTATGATAAGATGTATCTCTTCTCATTCGTTCAGCGAGCAGTGAAATCCTTTCATGAGGCGTGGCGGGGACGTCTTGGCCTCACTATTCAATCAAGCAGGTACCCAGAACACTGGACAAGGATCAAGGCACTCTCGCGACGACCAGCACGTTTAGGTCTGGATGAGTATGATACCCTCAGACCAGTAGCGGACCTGATTCGAGAGCTCAGTGAACAGTTTAGAGCATTCTTGGTGAAACCTCAGAAATGGGAACCTGCTGATGGATCAGAAGAAATGCAACAGGCCGCTATTGATAATATTGCACGTGAAATATATAAGCAGCTTCACTCATTTGCCCGAAAACGACTCATTCGAGATCATCCCTTGAAGTGGGAAACGGCGTACTCTCGTTGGGGAACAGGATCAGCAAAAGAACGAGCATATGATATGGAGTTGATTTATAACCTAGCCGTACCTCAAGTTGGTGAAATCGATGGTGAAGAAGCAGAGGAATTCCTAGTGAAAGTCGCCGAGTTGGTTAGGGATGCAGTAGAAGCACATGGTGGTAGATTATGGTGATGCGCGAGAAAAAGCCTCTGAGGAAAAACAAAGATAAGCAAGGAACGCATATGAACCCACAAAATCCTGAGCCAATTGACGAATATGAGACGTTAGCACGACACCGAGCATTCGCTGAAGTACTGGAAGGTAAACGACCCTTGGGCTGGTTAGACTGGTCCATGTTTATTCACGAGTCCCACTGTCTCACGCCAGATGGACGACGTATTGCGCTTTGGGCGGCAAACACGCTTCAACAGGCTTTGGGGGATGATTTTCTCCAACGAACAGCGGATAGCGTGGCCAAACGAGCGGTAACCGCCGGGCTGGAACTAGGCATCCATCCAATCTTTTCTCTTGGTCTCTGGCCAGCTAATGACGTTCCTTGGGTCTATGCGAACCTGATTCAACTAGCGGCTCAGCTAACCCTTCTCAGTCGGCCGGGTACAAATTTCAGGCGTGTATGGCACACACTTTACCGGAACCTGGACCCTATCAATTGGGTGAGCGTGCTGCTCCAACTAGAAATTGCTAACCTGGGTTTGAGAGCTGGATGGACTATCCAGTTGGAACCACCTCTCGGTACCGGTCGGTATGCTGATGTTCGCCTGACACAAGACGCAACTCAACTGCTTGTAGAGACCGTGTCTATGCGAATGTCTGATAACGAGCGGAAGGCACTGGCATTCTTCCGCCGTCTGTCAATGCAACTGATGGCACTGGAAATGCAATTTGGTGTGCGCATTTCTGGTTCCCTTGGCGATGCTTTGCCAGAACAGATGGAAACTATAGCACAATGGCTCAACGATTGTGAGGAAGCTGCACGTGCAACTGCTCAGGATGGCATTTCACGAGAGATTCCAGGGCCGAATCGGAGCCAGGTGCATATTGTTCACCAAACAGAGGCAATGGAAGGTGAGTCTTGGGGACTCACTGGCATCCCGGTTTCTGAAGATACCTGGGGGCGCCTTGTAGCTAGACTTCAGGATAAAAACAGACAGGCCGCAGGAAGTACTGCCCCTGTCTGGGTACGTCTCGATGAATATTCAGGGTTGTGGCACTTCACCCCGCTTCAAAATATGACCCTAGCGGAGAAGCTTGACGCTCTTGCACCAGCACTACAAATGGAGTTGGAAGCTTTCCCAAATCTTGCTGGTATTATACTGTCTCCAGCAGTACTATGGGCAGGAAATATTCCCTTGAGTTCGCTGCGTGAGAACCTTAAGCAAAGTAGGGGTATTGCGGTCCGGTGTCATATCCCTGGATATCGCGTGCGGGAAACGCTCATTGTATCTCAAGCCAGACGGTACAAGACAGAAGCTGATATTTTTGCGGAATGGTATGTCCATGAGGACTCTTGGCTTGACTGGGCACTACAACAAATGGGATATCCCGCGTTCAATACTATCGTGCAAGAATAATTAGCCTTATAAGCATACAATACGAAAATAAATGAGATGAGGCTCTTCCATGGATCTGGAGTTGGCTTTGAACAAAATAGCCGATGAGATTAGAACTTTTGGGGCTATTGCGATTATTGGAGCGGGGGCGTCAAAGGATATTGGCTTTCCATTGAATGCTCAACTTCAAACACTCTTATGGCACGCTCTTGATACTGAACCCGCTTTGATCGAACGATTATCCCTTCTATTTAATTCTCATGTTATGACTGCCAAAGAAATAGTGGGGGAAGACAGTGAGCGGCAACGTATTGCATACAAAGAGCTGGCGGCACATAAAAATGCACGATTAGCCTTTCAATATGGATTTGCTGCATTAAATAAGGATCGAGTGCAAACACCGTCCCGAGCTCATGACGCTATTGCACAGCTACTTCATCGCGGCGCCATTGATATAGTTATCTCATTTAATTGGGATACGTTGCTTGAAACAGCCTATAGAAAGCGTTATGGCATTGTGTTGCAACCAGGTAGCCCTCGGCTTTATAAGCCTCATGGAGATGCCTCCGATCCAGAGAGTGAATGGGTGCTCCCTCATGAAGCAGGGTATGTTCCAGATGCTCTAAAAGATCATATTCAGGCTCTCTTAAAAGAGAAACCCAGGCCTTTAATGATAATCGGATACTCGGAACGAGATGAAGCAGTCGTCACACAGTTAATCCAACATTTTACAGATCATTTACCCGTGATCAGAATAGGTCCTCGTGCAAGTGAGTCTTTTAGCATTTCATTACCTGCTCAGGAGGCTCTCCCAAAGCTCCTTAAGCAAATCTATCCATATGCAGAAACACCTGGCTGGGAATATGTCACATATGAAATTCAACATGATCTTGGAGCTGCCTTATCTGGACGTCAGCTTGGGCCAGCAGATGTGGATACTTGTCCAGAGCTTCCCGAGGTTGTGGCAGCGTTTCAACAATTATCTGTGACCTCAAGCACAATTATTACAGGAAAAAGCGGTAGCGGGAAAACAATCACGGCATTTCAGGCTGCTAATAAGTTGCATAAGCAAGGCTGGGAAGTTCTCTGCTTGGTAGATCCTCATCGCTCGATAGAAGAACTCATTGATGGAGTGAGTTGCCTTCCACATCGAACAGTTTTGATACTCGATAACGCGCAAACACTTGATCAGAATTTAATCCGACGACTATTAAACCGCACAACAGAGAGCCTGGCAGTGATCATCGTTTCCACCGAAGATATTTTCACTCCTCGTGATGCTATTACTATTGCAAACTCACGAGCAGTAGCCACTCTCGCTCAAGCTACTTTAAGTCATAAAAAAGAATTGCTTCCTATCATTCAAAAACTAGACCCGAGCATTGGTGAGGGGTACTTAGATGTACCTCTCGAAAGACGTGTTAATGAAGCTGCTACTTGTGAAACACCCTGGCAATTCAATTTTGTGCTAACGGGAGGAGAGAGGCGTGCCAACGATATTCTGGCCAACTTGCGAGAAATGAATCGTGCTGATCTACTCCTCGCTGTAATTGCAGCAGGGCAAATAATCACTCTAGATGAAGGTGTGCCATGGGCCTGGCTCGAACGAGCTGTGCAGCTCTTGAGAAGAGACAAATCCTGGTTGGAAGAATCTTTAAGGATTTTACAAGAGCATCGAGTGGTTTTTGGAGAGACTTACTATCGCTGCTCGCATTTGCGCTTTTCGCTCTATGCGTTGCGAAATATATGCACGCGAACTAGTGATCCCGAGTGGGATACTATAGTGGCAATGCTGGCAGATATCATCACCTGGGAATCTACGCCACTAAGAGGCATTAGTTGGCTTCTCAACGAACTGCGCTTATATGACGTATTTGTACTTCCACATAAACGCGATGTAGTCATTACCTCTTCGAATTGGCAACAGATTTTTGAACGGTGCTGGAAGGCAGCTAGTGACGAAGAACGCAGAGATGCTGCTTTTGTCCTGGATGCACTCATTGATTGGTATCCTCCTCATAGACAAGCTATTGCGGAGAGAGCATCACTCCTGGCGCAGTGGATCGAGCATGCAGAGGGCAGTGCGAGCTTTGGTCTAGGTACCTTATTGAACAGTCTCGGTCAAGGGCGTGATGACGCCAAGCAGATGACTGAAACGATGTGTGAGCAGATCGATCCTCATGTTATAGCAACGAAGCTTTCCCGGGTGAAATGGCCAGAAGTTGTAGGATGGTCCCATCTTGTAGGTCGACTGCTTTGGGCATCTTCCCAAAAGTGGTGCGAGCATTTTGATCAAGTAGCAGATTTTACCTTTCTTAAAGCCCTTGTTGATACAATGTCAATTACTGATGTTTATGCTTTTTCTGAATTGCTTCATAACACTTGTGGTTCTCATCCCGAAAGGTTCTTAGGGGTATACGAAAGGGCATCTGGCACAACTAAATTAAAAGTTGAGTGAGAAAACGAGAAACGAAAGGAACGGTTCTGGGATGACCATTGCGTTGGGCATAGCGTGCTTGCCGTG
>WNFJ01610653.1_pt2 | contig 11806 bp, 8 predicted proteins | sample 5400461 | NCBI WGS metagenome assembly WNFJ01 (sample SAMN13153349, study PRJNA577476) | soil metagenome | isolation source: 115 cm saprolite on Douglas fir-dominated hillslope | place: USA:California | collected 2013-09-17
TGCGATCGTCGACGGCGCGCAGGATGCGACGCTCTTCTTCCTGCCGCTCGGCGTTAAGCCGGTCGAGTTTGCCGGCTAGAGCGCGGGCGCGCGCCACATCCTTTTCGCTGAAGAGTTCGATCACGTCACGGGCCACATCCATGCGCCCGGCTGCGTTGATGCGGGGAGCAATGCGGAACGCAACTTCGGTGGAGTTAGGCGGCCGTTTGGTGGAAATCTGCGCAACTTCGAGCAGGGCTTTCAATCCGGGATTCACCGCCTTACGCAGCTCCTCGAGGCCCAGCCTGGCGAACACCCGGTTCTCTCCCGTCAGCGGGACGGCGTCTGCAATGGTTGCAATCGCTACAATTTTCATGAACGATCGCAACATGCGCTCCTGATCTTTTGCGGCCAGCCGGCGCTGCATCAATCCCTGGGCGACTTTGAACGCCACACCCGCGCCGCAGAGTTGTTTGTAGGGATACTCGCATCCCGCCTGATTGGGATTGACCACCGCCAGCGCCCTGGGCACGCCGTCGGGTCCGGGCAAATGGTGATCGGTAACGATGAGATCGACCCCGAGCCGCTGCGCAGTCTCCGCCGGCGCAAAGGCGCGAATGCCCATATCCACGCTGATGATGAGGCGAATGCCCGCGGCCGCGGCGCGCTCGATCACATCGTCACGCAGATCGTAGCCTTCGCGGATGCGGTGAGGAACGTGAAAGTCTGCGGCGCCTCCGCAAAGCTCGATCGCGGTCTTCAGAATGATGACCGCCATCGTGCCATCCACGTCGTAGTCGCCATAGATGAGCATCGGCTCTTTGCGTTCGATGGCAGCTTCCAGGCGGTCGACGGCGGCGCGCAGGCCAGTCATTTGCTCGGGCGCATGCAGGTGAGGGATAGAGGGAAAGAGAAAACGCGAAGCGGAATCGGGATCTGTGATACCGCGCCGAACGAGCAGACGCGCCAACGTATGAATGTGACTGGCTCGCCAGTTGCTGCGCAAGGCTCGGGGACCAGAAAACAGATCAGGCAGGTCGCGGAGCGACAACGCCAACGCCTGCACTCGAAGTGGGTCTTCCGCAGCCAATTCCCAGCGCACGGCTAGCTCTCGTCGTCCTGATCCGATTCGTCGATGGGGATGCCGCCGAAATCTTCCGACATTTCCAGCAGGCGCTGGTAGCGTTCGTACCAGTCGGTGCTGACTTCACACAGAAACATCGATCCCTGATAGGCCCAGCCCAACTGCAGGAATCCGACCTTGCCGACGTGGGCGCGCAGCCAGCGCGCATCTTCGACGTCGTCGCCGTCGGAAAATTCGGAGTGGGTAAGCCGTTGCACCAACTCGTCAAGCTCCTCGCGTTCCAGTTTCCAGGAGTGCATCGTGAGGAAGGGAGCGCCTGCGGTCTTGGCCAGTTCGACGAAATCCTTCCAGCCATCGGGATTCGTGCCCGTCTCCCACATGACGCACTGAACCTCGTCGTAATCCACATAGCCGTGGAAGCGGCGCATGCCATGGCCTTCGATAAAGGCGATCATGTCATCTTTGATGATGGTCAGGTCTTCGGGCGTGGGCGACATAGCAAGTCTCGGTAAAGCAGCATTGTATTCTGTTTCGCCCTGAACCTGCCAGCGCGCGGGACAGTTTCCCAACGGCCCGTCAATCGCCCAGAATCGCGCGGCTCGTCCTTCTCGTCCTTCGTTAGAAATGGCGATCGCGAGGACTTCCACGCTTCACCCCCTGTGTCGTTCAGGAGGCCTGCTCTGCAGGCGTCGAAGGGATGTCGACCTCGAAGCCATCTTGTTCGGATTCCGTCAATGATTTTCACAACAAAATCCTTCCCCCGCGATCTTTCCTTGATCATCGGGCAGCCGGGAAGATAAAGGGGTGGATGATTACCCGGCTGCCCCGGGGCGCCTAAAATCGGAAAACGATTCCAGCGGACGGTTGCGCCGTGTGCGTCCAGGTATCCGTGTTGAGGGCCCTGAGGCCAAAATCGGCATCTTTGTAAACATAGCCTCTGTACTCACCGCGTAAAGAGAAGTGTTTGGTTAACGTGTAATTGACACCGGCGCCGTACAGAAAGGTACCTCTCGCTTGAGTATCAGCGCCGGCCACGAAGCCGCCAGCGTTGCCGGTTGGATGAAATATCATACTGCCGCCCCCGCCCAGAACGTAAGGAGTGAACTTGCTGACCGCGAAAGGAAGACTTACAACCACATCCGCAGTGGCTGCGTGTACGTCGGACTGAACTCTCGCAAGGCCCCCTCCGGAGAAATACCTCTGGGTATTGCGCTCGAAGCCGTAGTTTGCTTCGGCAGAGAGCCAGCGGTTGACGTGATAGCGGTATCCAATGAGAAACCCACCCGTATTGGTGGTTGTCCGGGCGATACCCTGGCCGTCACTATCCTTGGTGAAAAAGCCTGTACCTTGCAGACTGATCTCCGAGCGGTTTTCCTGAGCCGTGGCGCCGACAGTCAAGAGAATGATAAAACCTGCAAACATAATCGCAGTTCGCCGCATAGTGTGACTCCTCCATATTTGAATGTGTGCTGACGATTCCCGCGACCGCGAGGTCGGCAGTGTGTCAATCGTGTCTTGGAGTCGATACCGGCACTTGAGGCGCCAAAGCTGCTCCGCGTTGGTTCTGTCCCGAAATACTTGATTGAAGGCAGGTTGCTCAATTGCAGTTGCAGGTTTACCGCGTGGCCTGTCAATTGCCTCGACACGCGATTTGACAGGTGACAAAGGCTTCGACATTTTGTAGAAGCTTTCTGCGGTGTCACTACATCAGATCAAACGTATCCCGAAACGGGGTAGCCGCTTCTGTGTCATGGCGGTGAATCGCCGATGTGTTCGTAATCGACGTGGTGACGAGCGCAAGAATCCAAGAATCTATGAGCACGTTATCCGTGACCATCTCAGAGGAGTACACGCAGCGCTATGAAGCGCTACTGCGTGCGACCAACGCGATTGGCACGTGCAGTGATTGTGACGCTGCTGGCGACGTGCTGGTTCAGGCGCTGCGTGAAGTCGTAACTTTTGATTATCTGCAACTTGTCGCCTTTGAGAATGACACCAGGACTGTCGGATGGCATCTGCTTTATGCAAATGGCGCAAGGCTGAGGCTGCCTTTGGCAGATGTCGTCGTGGAGAGCACGCCAGTTGAGTGGGTCCACGAATCTCAGCAGGCTCTGGTAACTCCGGATTGGAATGAGGAGACGCGGTTTGCGAAGCATGGCGAATCTCTAAACGATCTGGGCATTGCGTCTACCTGCGTACTGCCGCTGGCCAGGGGACAACGCCGGCTGGGCGTGCTGAGCATAGGCAGATCGCGTTCGGACGCCTATCCCGAAGACGAAGTCCGCTTCCTCTCTCTGGTGGCCGACCAGATTGCGCTAGCGATTGACGCTGCGGTGAACTTCTATTTGTCACGGCAGACGCAAGAACGGCTGAAGCTTATCCTTGATCTTACGAACCAGGTCGTTTCGAAGTTGAATTTTCAGGAGCTGCTACAGGCAATCTCCGTCAGTGTCCGCCGGGTTATGCATTGTGATGCCGCAGGAATTATGCTGCCCGAACCGGACGGGGTGCACTTACGGAAGCATGCTCTCGATTTCCCAGAGAGCAAGGGATTGTTCACGGAAGATAATTTAATTCCACTCGAGGGCTCAGAGATCGGCGAAACCTTTCGCAGCGGAAAACCGTGGGTTATGAATCGGCTTGACGCACGCGAAGTGTCGCCTGAAATGTATGCCAAGGCTTCGGGCGAGGGCATGAATTCGTTCTGCCACGTCCCCCTCGTCAGTCGGGACCGGTCGCTTGGCGTACTCGCCGTGGCCAGCCGGGAACAGAATGCTTTCGATCGGGAGGATGTGTCGTTCCTTTCCCAAGTCGCACAGCAGGTCGCCATCGGCGTGGAGAACGCGCTGGCGTACGGTGAAATCGCAGATCTCAAAGACAAGCTCGCACAGGAAAAGCTGTACTTGGAAGAAGAGATCCGCGGCGAGATGGACTTCGAAGGAATTGTGGGACAGAGTTCGGCTCTCCGCCACGTTTTGAACCTTGTGGAAACCGTGGCTCCCAGCGACTCGACAGTTTTGCTTCTCGGTGAAACCGGCACGGGAAAGGAATTAATTGCGCGCGCGATCCATGAACGCAGCCGGCGTAAGGAGCGGACATTCGTAAAGCTCAACTGCGCCGCGATTCCGACCGGGCTGCTCGAGAGTGAGCTTTTTGGACACGAACGAGGCGCCTTCACCGGCGCGATTGCGCAGAAGATTGGCCGCCTCGAACTGGCCGATCAGGGATCACTGTTCCTGGATGAGGTCGGGGATATTCCCATCGAGATCCAGCCCAAATTGCTGCGAGCTTTGCAGGAACGCGAGTTTGAAAGACTGGGCAGCAACCGAACCAAGAAGGTCGATGTGCGACTGGTGGCGGCCACCAATCGCGACCTCGAGCAAATGATGGAGAATCGCGAGTTCCGCAGCGACTTGTACTACCGCCTGAACGTGTTTCCGATCCGCATCCCACCACTGCGCGAACGCCCGGAGGATATCCCGCTGCTGGTCCGCTACTTCACGCAGAAGTACGGACGCCTCATGAACAAGGAGATCGAATCGATTCCCGCCGCGGCCACGAGGAAGCTCTCAAGTTGGCATTGGCCAGGAAATATTCGTGAGCTGGAAAATTTCATCGAGCGTTCGGTGATCCTTACCCACGGCACGGCGCTACAAGCTCCCATCGCCGAACTAAGCAATAACGGCAGGACTACTCCGGTGGCTGGGACGCGCGAAGCGAATGAACGAGATGAGATGGTCCGCATTTTGAAAATCACCAACGGGCGCGTAGCAGGACCGGATGGGGCCGCGGCCCGCATGGGCCTCAAACGCACGACCCTGATCGCGCGTATGAAGAAGCTGGGCGTCGACCCGCGAAGAGTGTCATAAGGTTCGACAATTGTCGAAACCCAGTACGATACTATCTTGCCCTCAGCAAGGGTGAGACACGTTTACAGCCCTACATCTCATTGAATTCTGTGAGTTGTACCTTCCTCCGATCTTGGCCCTTGCCTTGCTCTAATCCTAGTGTGATCGGATCAATTGCATTAGCGATCGTTTGCAGCGCCGCAGTTTTCTTCATGCTGGTATTTCTTCGCGCTCTTCTGAGAGAGGCAATGAGGCCTCGTATTCGATTCACCGAAATTCGATTCACGGAAAGACAGGAGAGAATCAGCGCCGCTCCAGTTTCGATTGAGCATAATTCCAGGCGCTTGGACCGGGCAGCGTAAATCGGGTAAACCACGAATGAGTTAGATGGCTTCGCCAGCCTGTTGCCCTATCCCAGCCATGATACTGATCAGTTGCCCCGAGTAGCCTCGGTTCCCGCTACATCGCTTGCCTTCGCCTCTATCGGGAGGTCCCTTCGTTTTGTTTGGCCTTGACAAGTGTCAAATTTGATTTTGACATTTTTTGACAGAACGCTCCGACGATTTTGCTCCCATCAGTGATTTCAGCACTTTGCAGGCTTGCGGCTTTGGCAGGCGAGTTGCGCTTACCTAATTCGTTCAAGGTTCAACATGTTCAAGATTTCCATCATCGATACCCCAGCTCAGCGAACGTTACTGGTTGAGGGAAAGCTGATCGAAGCCGTAGTGGATGAGCTTCGCACCACCTGGAAAAACACGAGCCGGGACCTGGACGGACGGAAATTGGTGATCGATTTGAACAGCCTGACCGTCATCAGCCGCGAGGGAGAAGACGCGATTTTCGATCTGATGAAGCAGGGCGCAAAGTTTTTCTGCGGTGGCATTTGCTATAGACACGTGCTGAAACGGCTTGCGCGGGAGTGTCAAGGCAAGCTGCGAGGGGCTGTGAACCGAACCGATATTGAGGAAGAAAAAGCATTACGGAGGTGACCATGCCGGAAGCAAAGCAAATCGCGAGACCCACGCCGTACGCAAGCAAGGCGGATTTCGGCCAAATCTTTCACGAAGACATGAACGGCCTCTACCTGCTCTCGTTCCTGCTAACCGCGGATCGGGAGAAGGCTGAGCAGTGCTTTGTCTCTGGCCTGGAAGATGCAGTGGATGGCAGTCCGGTTTTCAAGGAATGGGCGCGCTCCTGGGCTCGGCGGGCCATCATCCAAAATGCCGTGAGGGTAATCAACCCGCGGCCGGTTGAGGGGAATGGTCGATCGCGCTCTCCTTCAGTCAACGGCAATGGCCAACCGCTATCAGCCGAGCTGCCGGTGGAGATTGCCGCAGTTCTTGGACTCGAACCGTTCGAGCGGTTTGTCTACGTGATGACGGTCCTTGAGCGGTACTCCGATCAAGAGTGTTCCGTTCTTTTGGGATGCGCGCGGCGGGACGTTCTCGCCGCGCGAACCCGCGCCTTGCAGCAACTTGGAAGCGCGGTGGAATTGCACTTCAGGCAACTGTCACGTGCGAGCGCACAAAATCCGGCATTGCATGAGAGCCGTACTTCTGTCCTTGAATTGCCGGTTGCTCGTTTTGCCGCTTCAGTAAATTAAGAACCCTGCTCGATTCGGCTCAAGATGCGGCGCGGCTCTCGGAGGTGCGCTTCAAGGCCGGTACCACCGACTACCTGGAGGTGCTGACTAATGAAACGAATTCCTTCTCAGCTGAGCTGGGACTGGCGCAGGCCCAGGCGAACGAACTGATCGCTCTGGTCCAGCTGTATCAGGCCTTGGGTGGCGGCTGGCAACAATAGGACGCAGCTGGAATTGGACTGGTTTGGCGACAGTCGGGATGCCATCTTAAACTTTTTGTGGATTGCACAATATCCGGAAGTACATCACCCATTCCTATGCCTGGTAAACCGGGCCCTGCGCGTTTCCGGTCATTCAACTCGCGAGTTGTCGGCCACTCGGAAATTGCCTCACTAGGGGTCGCAGCTGCGCTGGCCTCTTTTCCGCAGTCCATTTAGAATCCTCTGTCCCGCTTGCATCAGCATTTACAGGAGGCGTACTCGCTTTGATCCCGCGTTATACACGCCCCGAGATGGGCCGCATCTGGAGTGACGAGAACCGCTTTCGCACGTGGCTGGCGGTAGAAGTAGCCGCCACAGAGACCTTGGCGGAGACCGGCATGGTTCCGAAAGAGGCGGCGCGGGCGATCCGCGAGCGCTCGAACTTCAGTGTGGAGCGCATTCAGGAGATCGAAGCCGAGGTACGCCACGATGTGATCGCCTTCACCACGGCGGTGGCCGAGATCGTCGGCCCGGATGCGCGCTGGTTTCACTACGGGCTCACGTCCAATGACGTAGTTGACACTGCCCAGGCATTGCTGATCAAGCAGGCCTCGGCGTTGATTGCGCAGGATCTCGAACGCCTGGCTGAAGTATTGGAACGCCGCGCGTGGGAGTTCAAAGATACGCCAATGGTGGGGCGGACGCACGGCATTCACGCCGAACCTATCACCTTCGGCTTCAAGTTGGCGAACTGGTATTCCGAGACGCAACGGAATATCACGCGATTCACTGCGGCTGCAGAAGAGATGCGTGTGGGAAAGTTTTCCGGCGCCGTGGGAATCTTCGCCCATCTCACGCCGGAGATCGAGGAAAAGATTTGCGCGCGCCTGGGGCTGAAGGCGGCAGCAGTTTCGTCGCAGGTCATTCAGAGAGATCGCCATGCGCACTATCTCGGGACCCTGGCGGTGATTGCTTCGACGCTGGATAAGATCGCTACTGAAATCCGGCACTTGCAACGCACCGAAGTGCGCGAGGCAGAAGAGTTCTTCAGCGAAAAGCAGAAGGGATCTTCCGCGATGCCGCACAAAAGGAATCCGGTGACCTGCGAGCAGATCAGCGGGCTGGCGCGAGTAGTGCGCGGCAATGCGCAGGCGGGATTCGAGAATGTTGCGCTGTGGCACGAGCGTGACATTTCGCATTCATCCGCCGAGCGCGTGATCCTGCCGGATTCAACCACGCTCGTCGACTACCTGCTTAATAAGACCGGCAATCTGATCGAAACCATGTTCGTCTATCCCGAGCGTATGCGAGCCAATCTGGAGAGCACGCGCGGGCTTATCTTCAGCGGTCAACTGCTGCTCGATTTGGTGGAGCACGGAGTTTCCCGGGAAGACGCTTACCGCGCCGTCCAGGCGCATGCCATGCGGGCGTGGAAAGAGGGGTTGGACTTCAAACAGTTAGTATTGGCCGACAAGGAGATCACCAGTAAGGTTCCGCGCAAACAGATCGAGCAAGCGTTCGACCTGTCACGGCAGTTAAAGAATGTAGACAGGATTTTCGCGCGGGTCTTTACTGACAAGGGGCGCCGCGCGAACCGTGGCGTCAGCTCAAAGGCAACCCGCCGCGCCAAGCGCTAGTGGGCAACCCGCCTTGATCGTCCCGCTAGCCAAACATTCCGAGTTCAGCCGATTGACGTTCACTTTTTCCGCTCCATCCGCAAGGACTGTGCTGACGCAGGTTCCCGCCGCCGTTACACCTTCTGCCTCACGCTGACCGAGTGACTCTAAATAACTGGTTCCCTCGCCGGAGCGCCCGCTCATGCATCTTCGCCCGTTTTCCCAGCATCCAATAATTAACCAGGTAGTTAGATCGTAAAGTTTCGTCAATAAGGTCGGAGGTGACCTGTGACACAAAGAGTATGGAAATTTATGGGCGGGATGCTGGCTATGGGATTATTGAGCGCGACGCTTGTCGCTCAACCCACTGCCACCCGCTATGACAATCAAATTCAAGCCACGGTCTCGCAGAGGCTGGCTGCGAAGAAGCAATTTCAGGAAGTAAAGTCCACTGTTGAGGACGGCATCGTAACCCTTACGGGCACGGTCGATCTCTACCAGCGCAAACTTGACGCGGCCAGGCTCGCTCGAAAGACTTCGAACGTGCAGGGCGTGCGCAACCTGATTACGGTAGCGGGGCCGAACGTGCCCGATGCGCAAATCGAGCAGAAACTGGCTCGGAAGCTTACTTATGTACGCGTCGGCTACGACAACACGTTCGACTACTTCGCGCTGGGAGTTAAGGACGGAGTGGTCACGGTGGAGGGGCAGGACCTCACGGGCGTGGGTCGCGACGAAGCTCTGGCGGATATCGCGAACATGCCGGGGGTGAAGGATGTTGTCTCGAACATTTCCGTCGAACCGACTTCTATCTTTGACGACGGCATCCGTTTGCGCACGGCGCGGGCAATCTATCGCGATCCGGTGCTGAGCAAGTATGCGATAGACCCTGCGCGCTCGATACGCATCATCGTGGCGAACGGACACGTGACGCTGTACGGTTCTGTGGATAGCCCCATGGATAAGCAGATCGCCGGATTGCGGGCCAACCAGGTTTTCGGCGCTTTCAGCGTGGAGAACAAGCTGGTGGTGGAGAAAGATGGAGGCCAGTCTGGAATGTAAGCTGGTACGCAGTAAGCTAAGGGGCGCGGCGCAGGCCGCGCTCTTTTTTTCTTTACAGCCGATTGATCAGTGACGCAACATACCCAGCGCCGAATCCATTATCGATATTCACCACGCTTACGTTCGAAGCACAGGAATTCAGCATGCCAAGCAGCGCCGTGAGCCCTTTGAAAGACGCACCGTAGCCGACGCTGGTTGGGACAGCAATCACGGGAACACCGACCAGGCCTCCCACGACGCTGGGCAGAGCGCCCTCCATGCCGGCGCAGACGATTACGACGCGGGCCTTGGTCAGGGCCTCGCGATTGGCCAGCAGCCGGTGAATTCCCGCCACGCCCACGTCATAGAAGTGCTCAACTCTATTGCCCATCATTTCAGCGGTCACAACCGCTTCTTCGGCCACGGGGATATCGCTGGTTCCCGCGGAAACTACGGCGATCGTTCCCTTGCCGTAAGTATGCGGGTCGCGCTGCAAGACAACGGCTCGTGCCAGTTCACGATATTCCGCAGCACGCACTTTCTTCTTCACTGCCGCGAATTGCTTCTTATCGGCGTGCGTGCATAAGACATTTCCCCCATGCTTTGCCAAACGCGCGAAGATCTCGGCCGTCTGCGATGGAGTTTTTCGCTCTCCAAAGATCACTTCCGGCATACCCGCGCGTAACGAGCGATGATGGTCGACTTTGGCGAACCCCAAGTCTTCAAACGGCAAATGGCGAAGACGTTCCACCGCAGCATCAGGCGCGAGTTTGCCTTTGCGCACTTGCTCAAACAATTTGCGGATGGATTCGGCGTTCATGCGAGCATTCAGTAATCAGCACTCAGCGTTCAGCCAAGCGAGATTTAAGATTAGCATTTCAAGATGAACGTGCGTCTTAGGCGCGCGCACCGCGAGAGGCGGAGCGGAGCCTGGCAATCACGGCGGTGCAGACCTTACGCGCCAGCCCAGGTTGGTCTAGATGAGCGAGAAAAAGTCGTCGCAGGCCACCCGGCTTCACCTTGCCGGCAAGATAGGTGGCATAGATCTGGCTTCCTATGCGGTATCCCCAGTCGCGCGCCATGCTCTCGGATTTCCGTTCATCACCGCGGATCGCGACTTGTGCGGCCTTTTCGCAGGCAGCACGCGATAACGCAGCGGGATCTTCGGTCTCGGGCGCTGGCCGTGAAGGATAAAGCACCCGGCAACCGAAATAGGCGACGGCGTCTTCCACGACCCGCGTGTAAAAAGCGTCTGTCGTGAGCGAAGTGGAGAACTGCGCACTTCCCTCTCCGTTTACGCCTTGCCCGTTCAGGCGCTCGGGCAAACCGCGGCAGGCGTGATGCAGAAACCGAGTGGCGTCTTCGGCGGCATGCACCATTTGAAATTGACGGATGCAGAAGGCATTGAGCTGCGGAAGATAAGCGCTGCCACGTTCTTCCACGCTCGCCAGCATCGTTTTTAGCTGCTGCTCGGTTATCCCTTTGCGCGAAATCAACCGGCGAAGCGTCGCGTCCGAGGGATTGCCATGCACTTCGGGCAACATATCGACGAGAAATTTCGGCTGCGTCCCGTTATGCGGCGAATAGCGGTTGATTTCCAGAAAGGCGGCGAGGCTGTCGATCAGGTTGTAAATTGTGGGAGCGAAATCAGGTCCAGTATCGCATCGGCTCCACTGGTCGAGGCAGAGACGATAACTTTCATATTTCTCGAGAGGCGTGGCATTAAATACGCACACCACATCGTCGTTAACGCGCACTGCATCGACCCTGTCGACACGCTCCCCGGCGGCGCGCCAATACAGCGCATCTATATTCTGCAGGACGGTAAGAATCCTGGTGCCAGGCATTTCCTTCTGCAGCACGCGCGGAAGGTGGCCCGGAGCCAGGTGCGACTCCCCAAAAAGCACCAGGACCGCCGCGCCGGGATGGCGTTCGCGAATTTCGGCAATCTTCGCGGCGGCGTGACGATCGCGCGCTCCAATCTTCCGCAGGTTTTCGCGGGGCATGCAATCGAGACCGTAAATGGCATCGCCGTGATCGCGGGCCGCGACCAGCAGTTCGTAGAATGGAGCCCAGTCGTAGCCCCAATCGAGGTCGAAACGGACACGCTGCCGTAGTTCGGTTTCGTCAATCTCGCGCCGCCACCATTCGTCGAGAATGTGCTGGTCGCGGGCAAAGATGGTCTCGACTCCGAGCACAACGGGGCGATCTCCAGTCAGCGCGCGCTCCTCCATGAGCGATGCGGCATAGCGCTGAGCGCCCGGCAGGGCATGGTAGTCGCCGATCAGGATAACGTCGGCGGCGTGCAGCGTATTTCCAATCGCTTGCGAGTCGAGAAGAGAAGCGTAGCTAAGGAAGGCCTCGTTAAACTCGCGCAGATATTTGCGGCGGCTGTGCGAATCCTGGGCGCGGATCTCGCGCTCTACTCCGGCCAGCGCGTGGAGTTGCGCTATGCT
>WNFJ01017826.1_pt2 | contig 11805 bp, 13 predicted proteins | sample 5400461 | NCBI WGS metagenome assembly WNFJ01 (sample SAMN13153349, study PRJNA577476) | soil metagenome | isolation source: 115 cm saprolite on Douglas fir-dominated hillslope | place: USA:California | collected 2013-09-17
GCGATTAGCGGGCACACCCTGCTCGAGCGCTACGGCATGACCGAGATCGGGATGGCGCTGTCGAATCCGCTGCGCGGCGAGCGGCGGCCCGGTTACGTCGGGACGCCGCTTCCCGGGGTCGACCTCCGACTCGTGAATGACGCCGGCCTGCCCGTCGCACCGGGCAACGCGGGAGAGATCGAGGTGCGTGGGCCCGCCGTGTTCCTCGAGTACTGGCGACAGCCCGAGATGACGGCCGCGGCGTTCCGAGACGGCTGGTTTCGCACCGGCGACGTCGCTATCTGCGAGGACGGCGCCTACCGGATCCTCGGCCGCCAGAGCATCGACATCATCAAGACGGGCGGGTACAAGGTCTCGGCCCTCGAGATCGAGGAGGTGCTGCGGACCCATCCCGCCATCGCCGAGTGCGCCGTCGTGGGGGTGGGAGACCCCGAGTGGGGGGAGCGGGTGTCGGTCGCCGTCGAGCTGCGGGGGGCGGGCGAGCTCAGCCTGCCGGCGCTCGAGGCCTGGGCGAAGGACCGCCTCGCGCCCTACAAGGTGCCGCGGGCGCTGCGCTGCGTGACAACCCTGCCGCGCAACGCGCTCGGCAAGGTCATGAAACCCGAGGTGGCGGCGCTGTTCCGAGGAGCCTAGGCCGGCCGATCGGCTGCTGCTGCTCCACGACGTGCGCCAGCGCCAGCACCGCCTCTTCCCCGAGCGGCCGCCCCACGATCTGCAGCCCCACCGGCAGCCCGTCGGGATCGAGCCCGCACGGCACCGAGGCTACGGGCAGGCCCGTGAGGCTGAGCACGAAGGTGGGTGCCAGCCAGTCCACGTAGGTCTCCATCGGCTTGCCGGCGATCGTGTCGGGGGAGTTCTGCTCCACCGGAAACGGCGGCACCGCCATGCAGGGGGTGAGCAAGTGGTCGAAGCGCTCGAAGAACGCCCGGAACAGCTGCCACATCCGGCCCCGCGCCGCTTCCGCCGCGGCGAGCTCGAGCGTCGTGGTCTTGAGCCCCGCGCGGATGTTGCCGGTGACGTTCGGCCCGAAGCGCTCCAATTGGTCGAGCCGCGGGTACATCTGCGTCACGAACCAGAGGCCGCGCAGCGCGAGAAATGCCGCGCGGCCAAACGCCAGGTCGAGTTCGACCGGCTCGACCGTGGCCCCGAGCTGTGCGAGTGCGAGCGCCGCGCGCCGACACACCGCCTCGATCGCGGGATCGACCCCGATCCCCGCGATGTCGGGACAGTAGCCGAGCCGGACGCCCGAGCTCACGCCCGCCCGGACGGCGCCGACGAAATCGCGTCCGGTGGCGGCCTGGCCGAGCGGGGCCAGGGGACTCGGGCCGGCTACCGCCTGCAGCATCAGGGCCACGTCCTCCGCCGTCCGCGCCACCGGCCCCTCCACCTGGAGCGTGTCCCACACCCAATCGGTCGGGTAGGTCGGCACGAGCCCGACCGAGGGCCTGAGCCCCACGACCCCGCAGAACGAGGCCGGGATGCGGAGCGAGCCTCCTAGGTCCGTCCCCTCGGCGAGCGCGATCATGCCGGTGGCGAGGGCCGCGGCGCCGCCCCCCGTCGAGCCGCCCGCGCTGCGGGTGGGATCCCAGGGGTTGCGGGTGCGGCCGAAGACGTCGTTGAAGGTGTTGCCGCCCGCCGCGAACTCGGGACAGTTCGTCTTCCCCAGGATCAACGCGCCGGCGGCGCGGAGCCGACGCACCACGAGGGCGTCTTCGGGGGGCACGTAATCCCGGTACACGGTCGAGCCGAACGTCGTGCGCAGCCCCGCGACCGGGGTCACGTCCTTGATGCCCACGGGCAGGCCGCAGAGCGGGCCGGGGTCCTCGCCCGCCGCCAGGCGACGCTCGAGCGCGCGGGCCTCGTCCAGCACCTGCTCGTTCCGCGTCACCACGGCGTTCAGGGCCGGGTTGTAGCGCTCGAGCCGCGCCAGACAGGCTTGGACGACCTCGACCGGCGACACCTCGCGCGCGGCGACGAGCCGGACGAGCGCGGCCGCGGAGCGGTCGGCTAGATCTTCCATTCCCCCACGAACGCCACCACGCGGGCGAAGGCGGCCTCCCCGCCTTTGAACTTCCACGGGAAGCACCCGAGGATCAGCCGCTCGTTCTGCAGCTCCGGCGCGTCGATCTCCCCGCCCAGGTTCTCGATGTGAATGCAGTCCTTGGGGAACAGCGCGTTGTGCGTCAGTTGGTACGCCTCGTCGGGAAACAGCCGCTTCACGCCCTCGGCGCCGAACTTGCGCTCCGCCTTGGCCCGCACGCGGTCGCACTGGCCGTGCGCCCCTTTGCCCAGGAACCGGCCGATCGGGAGGTTCATCGGGTGGTCGGTGGACACGCAATCGACGCCCCAGACGTGGATCTGCTTCGCGAGGAGCCACGGCACGAGGTCCGGGTGGGCGCCGGGGTGATAGTGGTAGTAGCGCTCCTCGTCCGGCGTGGCGCCGAAGTCGGCGTACTTATGCCATCCCGTGTGCAACAGGACGAGGTCGCCGTTCTGCACCTTGACCCGCCGTTCGATCATCTCGGGCGTATAGACGGCCAGCTCGTCCATGTCGTCCCGCAAGTCCACGATCACCCCGGGGCCGCACAGCCACGCGAGCGGCAGCTCGTCGATCGTTTTGCCGGCGGTGACGAAGTGGCGCGGCGCGTCGAGGTGGGTGCCCATGTGATTCGAGGTCATGATGTATTGCGCGTTCACCCCGTGCTCCGCCTTGCGCTTGATGTATTTCACTTCGAACGGCGGGTAGTAGGGCCAGAACGAGCTGCGCTCGTTCAGCGGTTGCGACAGATCGTAGACCTTCATGCCGGCTTCCTTCGTGGTTGCGGGAGTGGGTGCCATGCCGGGGCGCCGCCTACGCCGCGCCGCGCGCCCGCTCGAAGGCGCGGGTCAGGCCGCGGCGGGTGAGCACTCCGGACAGGTGGCGGCGATAGGCCGCGCTGGCGTGGATGTCGCCCGGCGGGTCGATGTCCTGGCTCACTCGATCCGCGGCGGCACGGATCAGCTCGGGCGTCGGGACCTGGGCCTCCAAGAGCGCCGCCGCCGCTCGCGCCAGCACCGGCCCGTCGCCCACCGACAGCAGGGCGATGCGCGCCGCGCGGCAGCGTCCGTCCGAGTCGAGCGTGACGACGGCCGCCACGCCCGCGAGCGCGTAATCGCCGTGGCGCCGTGCCATCTCGGTGAACGCCCAGCCGCTCGCGGGCGGGAAGGGCGGCACGACGATCTCGACCAGAAGCTCCTCGGGCGCGAGCGCGGTGGTGAACAACCCGGTGAAGAACGCGTCGGCGGCGATGGCGCGCGCCCCGGCCCGGCTCTGCGCCCGGAACGTGGCCCCGAGCGCCAGCGTGACGGCCGGCAGCTCGGCTGCGGGATCGGCGTGCGCGATGCTGCCGCCGATGGTGCCGCGGTTTCGGATCTGGGCGTGCGCGATGAACGGCAGCGCCTCGTGCACCAGTGGCGCCGCGCGCCGCGCCAGGTCGCTCGTCTCGACGCTGCGCTGCCGTGTCATGGCCCCGATCCGCAGGCCCTCGGCATCGGAGCGGATGTAGGCGAGCTCCGTCAGCCAATTGAGATCGACCAGCACCGCCGGGCGCGCCAACCGGAAGTTCATGGCGGGGATGAGGCTCTGGCCGCCGGCGAGCGGCTTCGCCTCGCCGCCCTCCTCGGCCAGCCGGTCGAGCGCCTCGTCGAGCGTCGTGGGGCGGTGGTAGTCGAACGCCGCGGGCTTCATGGGGCTCGGGCCCCGAGGCGCGAGCGCAGCTCGCGGTTCAGCGCTTCCAGCCCCTGGCGGGTGAGGAGCTTCGCCGCCGAGTCGAGCAGCCGTTGGCCCACCGAAGCGATCTTGCCGCCGATCTGCAGCTCGGCGCGGTAGGTCATCCGCGTGCCGTCCGCTCCCTCGGGTGCGAGCTCGACCTGGGCGGCGCCGAGGGCGAACCCCAGGGTGCCCTTGCCGTCCACGAGCATCGCGTAGCGCTCGGGAGGGACCTGGTCGGCAAGCGTCACCGCCACCTGGAACTCCGCGGCGGTCACCGGTCCGACGCCGATCTGCATCACGCCCTCGTAGCGATCCGGTCCCGCGCGGGTGAGCCGTTTGGCGCCCGGCAGCGTTTTGACGAGCACGTCGGGATCGAGCAGCAGCCGCCACACGGTCTCGCGGGGACCCGCGAAGCTGAATGTGCCCTCGACGATCATGGGGCGCGGCGCGCCGCTTCGAGCAGCTGGAACAGCCGGTTCGGCGACAGCGGGATCTCGCGCACTTCGAGACCGTAATCGGCGAGGGCGTCGTCCACGGCCTGGGCGAACGCGGCGCCCGTCGGGATGGCGCCCGCCTCCCCCACGCCCTTGACGCCGAGCGGATTGCAGGGTGAGGGGGTTTCGTGATGGCCGAGCTCCACGCGCGGCACATCCGTCGCCGTGGGGAGCAGGTAGTCCATGAAGGAGGCGTTCAAGAGCTGGCCCGCGTCGTCGTAGGCGAGCTGTTCGTAGAACGCGTTGCCGATGCCGTGCGCCACGCCGCCCTGCACCTGGCCCGCCACGATCAGCGGGTTGATCAGGCGACCGCAGTCGTGCACGACGACGTAGCGTCGGATCTCGACCTGCGCCGTGTCGGGGTCCACCTCCACGATGAGCGCGTGGACGCCGTTCGCCGTGGTGCCGCGGTCGGGCCCGAAGTAGGCGGTGGCCTCGAGCCCCGGCTCGGTGCCCGGGCGGACCGCCCCGCGCAGCGGGTTGGCCTTGAGGGCGAGCTCGCCGAGCGGGATCCCCACGTCGGGCCGGCCTTTCACCCGCACGGCGCCGTCCGCAAGCTCGAGCTCCTCGGGTGCCGCGCCGAGCTGCTGGCTCGCCAAGGCGAGGATCTTGGTGCGCACGGCCAGGGCGGCCGCGTGACAGGCGCTGCCCGCCACCACCGCGCCGCGGCTCGCGAATGTCCCGGTGCCCCAGTGGAACTCGCGTGTGTCGCCCGTGATCACGTGGACCCGCTCGACCGAGACCCCCAGCACGTCGGCGACGATCTGGGCGAACGAGGTGAAGTGACCCTGTCCTTGCGTCCCCACCCCCGTGGCGACGCGCACCTCACCGCTCGGCTCGACCGTGACGCGCGCCCCCTCGTAGGGCCCGATGCCGGTGCCCTCCACGTAGGACACGATCCCGAGACCCACGTGGCGCCCCGCGGCGCGGAGCCGCGGTTGCTCCTCGCGCACGAACCGCTCGTACCCGATTAGCTCCACGGCGCGGGTCAGGGCGGGGAGATAGTCGCCGCTGTCGTACACCAGGGGCGCCGAGTCCTGGAACAGGATCTCGTGGTTGTGCGGGAAGCGGTCGGGACCGAGCAGGTTGCGGCGGCGGATCTCGACGCGGTCGAGCCCGAGCTCGCGCGCCGCGGCGTCGAGCAGTCGCTCGATGACGAACACCCCGTGCTGGCGGCCGGCGCCGCGCACCGGCGTCACCGTCGTCTTGTTCGTGAAGACCGCCGTGAACTCGCTGTAGTAGTTCGGGATGTCGTAGGGCCCGAGGAGGGTGCACTGGCTGTTGATCGGCACGGTCAGCCCGTACGGATCGTAGGCGCCGGTGTCATGCAGGAACACGTCGCGCACGCCGAGGATGCGCCCGTCCCGGGTGAGCGCGAGCTCCGCGTCGTGGAGCTGGCCGCGCTCCTGCGTGGTGGCGTAGAAGTTCTCCCGCCGGTCCTCGATCCACTTGAGGGGGCGGCCCAGCCGCATCGCCGCCCAGGGCACCAGCACCTCCTCGGGGCCGAACATCATGATCTTGGGGCCGAACCCGCCCCCCACGAACGGCGCGATGACGCGAACTTGGGACTCGAGCAGGCCGAGCATCCGCGCGAGGCCGTTGCGGATCGGGATGGGCGCCTGGGTCGTGTCCCACAACGTCAGCTCGTCGGCGCGGGGGTCCCACTGCGCCACGATGCCGCGGTTCTCGAGCGCCGCCGCCGCCCCGCGGTCATAGGAGAGCCGGCGCGCGACCACCACGTCGGCCCGGGTGCGCGCCGCGGCGTAGTCGCCTTTCTGCTGCACCACGTGGGCGGCGACGTTCGAGCCGAGTTGCTCGTGCACGAGTGGCGCCCCGGGCGCGAGCGCGGCCGCGAGATCGACCACGGGGGCGAGCGGCTCCACGTCGACCGCGATGTCCTCAAGCGCGTCCTCGGCGACGTAGCGGCTCTCGGCCACCACCATCGCGATCGGCTCGCCCACGTGCCGCACCTTGTGCCGGGCGAGCGGACCCTGCGTGGCCTCGTGGAACACGAGGCCCCGGATCGGCGGTGGCGGCACGAGCAGCGGCCCCGGGCGCCAGTACTCGCCCAGGTCGGCCGCGGTATAGACCGCGACGACCCCGGGACGGCGGCGCGCGGCCGCCACCTCCACGCCGCGCAATCGCGCATGCGCATGATCGCTCCGCAGAAACGCCACGTGGAGCAGACCGGGGAGATGGACGTCGTCGACGAACAGCGCGCGGCCCGTCAGGAGCCGCGCGTCTTCGTTGCGCCGGACGGGCTCACCGACGTAGCGGCGCGTCACAGGCGAGCCTCACGGCGTCGACGATGTGCTGATACCCGGTGCAGCGGCACAGATTCCCCGAGAGCGCCTCGCGAATCTCGGCGTCGCTGGGGCTCGGGTGTTCGCGCAGGAAGGGGACGAGCGTCATGAGGAAGCCCGGCGTGCAGAAGCCGCACTGCAGCCCGTGGGCCTCCCGGAACGCCGCCTGGAGAGGGTGGAGCGCGTCGGGTCCGTCGGCGGCGGCGGCCGGAGCGAGGCCTTCGACGGTGACGAGCTCATGCCCGTCCGCCTGCACCGCCAGGATCAAGCAGGACCGCACGGCGGCGCCGTCCATGAGCACCGTGCAGGCGCCGCACACCCCATGCTCGCACCCCACGTGCGTGCCCGTGAGGCCGAGATCGTGACGCAGGAAGTCGCTCAACAGCAGCCGCGGCTCCGCCGCGCGCTCGTGTCGGACGCCATTGACCGTCACCGCGATCGTGAGCGGCGGAGGCACGCTCGTCACTCCCCCGCCCGCACGCCCATTTCATCCAGGTGGCGTAGCAGGTCCGCGGGATCCTGGTACACGCGGTACGCCCCCGCGCGCTCCAGCTCCTCTTCACCGTAGCCGCCGGAGAGCAGGCCCACGCCGAGCGCGCGGGCGCGGCGAGCGGCCAGCAGATCCCACACGCTGTCTCCTACCACCATCGAGTCGGTGATCTCGACGCCCAGCCGCGCGGCGGCCGCCAGGAACAGGTCGGGGTCGGGCTTGGCGTGGGCTACCTGATCGCGCGTAATGATGGGTACGCCGGTCGGAACGCTCAGCATCTCGAGGCTGGGGCGGGCGCTCTCGAGCCGACCACTCGTCGCGATGGCCCACGGCACGCGCACCTGGGTGAGATGCTCGAGCAGGTCGCGCGCCCCGGGAAGCGGGCGCACCTGCGATACGAGGCGGGCGTAGGCCTCGGTGTGGGACGCTTGGATGCGGGCCGCCTCGTCGGCCGACACGGCGCGGCCCGTTTCCCGCAACAGCGCGTTCACGAACAGCCCGCCGCTCATGCCGACGCGGCGGTGAATGCGCCACACCGCGAGCTCGATCCCGGCCCGCTCGAGCGCTTCCCGCCACGCCAGCACGTGCTGATACACGCTGTCGACGAGCGTACCGTCGAGATCGAAGAGAACCGCGGGGCGGGAGGACATTCGGGCCCCGAAATGTACGGCGGGCCTCGCACCCTGGTGAGGATGCCCGGGCCGGGGCCGCGGCCTCGGGCCTCGGGAGTGCGTGGCGCGGCTCCCGAGACCCGAGCGGGCGAGCGTTACTTCAGCAGCATGTCGTGGGGCCGGCCGGGGCCCGTCGCCAAGTGCTCGAAATCCACGTCGAACTTGGGATCGAGCGTCATCCCGGTCGCCGTGACGTCGATGAGCCGGACGCGGTAGGGCACCTTGCCGTCCAGGTTCGAGAGCAGCGAGTTGCTCACGTACAGCCGCTTGCTGTCCGGCGTGAGCTTCATCATCTGCGCCTGGGGGATCGCCACGCGGCTCACGAGCTTGGGGTGCAGCGGGTCGGTGACGTCGTACTGTTCCACCGCCCCCGCTCCGAACAGCGAGACGAAGAGGAACCGGTTGTCGTAGGAGATCCGCATGTCGGCCGGGATGGCGCCGTCGGCCAGCTTGATGACACGCGTGAACGCGGCCTTGCCGTCCGGGCCGACCTGCCACTGCCACACGCTGTTGCCGAACGCGCAATTGATGAAGCCGCCGCGCGCCGCGGCGCCGTGCAGCCAGCGCACCTCGAGCGGCGCCTTATCGAGATGCTCGACCTGGAGCACCTTCCCGGTGGTAAAGTTCCAGGCGACGACCACGTCACCCACTTGGTCCATCGGGGTCGGACCGTGCATGACCGCGTGGGGATGCGCCCAGCTCGACGTGAGGATCAGGTTGAGCTCGGGCTTGACGCCGACGTCGTACATGAAGTCGGGGGCGGGGAGCGCCTGCAGGAAGTTGCCGTCGTTGTCGAGCTTCACCAGCGCACCCGGCGCGCCACCGTCCTTCCCGCCCAGCATCGCGATCATCACGCCGCCGGGCACGGCGTAGAAGGTGTGCGGCCCCGAGTAGCCCGTGGTGGCGGTCAGGTCGGGAATGGTCTTTACGAGCTTGGGGTGCTTGGGGTCCGCCGCCAGGTCATAAATGAAGAGCCGGTTCGAGAACAGCCCGCCCGCGAAGATGCGGTCGGCGTTCACGGTGTACCCGAAGTGGTGCGCCTCGTTGGCCGGCGAGCTCGTGGGCGCGGTCGCGATGATCGTGCCGTAGCTCGGCGACTTGGGGTCGGCGTCGATGACGGCGAGGAAATCGGGGTCGTTCTGGTCGGCGTCGCTCGTCCAGACGTAGAGGAGCGACTCGTGCTGGCCCGCGCTCAGGCCCCGCACGAACACCGATTCGTCTTCCGGGCCGCGGGGTGCCGTGGTCAGGGCCGGCAGCGCGGCCAGCAGCAGCAGCAATGCGATGCGCTTCACGCTCATCCTCCTCTGCTCGAGAGATGCGGACAAAGAGCAAACCGGCCGTGTCCTGGGGGGAGCACGGCCGGCTCGAGTCACCCGGTGGGACCCGGCGGTCCCGCTACGGCGTTACCGGGTCGATGGGCACCGTGCTGCCGCTCCCCCGCGACGGCGGGGGCGACATCGGCAGCGGACACTCGGGCTCCACATCGAGCAGGAGAAGCTAGCGGGCGGGCGGCATCCGGCAAGGCCGGGAGGTGCCGACGCGGCGCCGATTGCGGAGCGCGGACCCCCCGGCATATGCTTGACACGGAGGCGGAATCGCCATGAAACAGTGGCAGGAGACGCGCGAGGTATTCGAGTTCCTGGCGCGCGCCCGCGGCGCGGGGCAGCGGGCCGCGCTGGCGACGGTCGTGCGCGTGCGCGGCTCGGCCTATCGTCACGAGGGCGCGAAACTCGCCGTCGCCGCCGACGGCAGCACGGCGGGGAACGTGAGCGGCGGGTGCCTCGAGCAGGATGTGCGCGAGGTGGCGCTGCAGGTGCTGCGGGCCGGGGCGCCCGAGCTCAGGAGCTACTGCTCGAGCGCCGACGAGATCGAGGCGTGGGACCTGGGCGTGGGGTGCGAAGGCCAGGTGGACCTGTGGGTGGAGCCGGCCGACGAGCCGCGGGCGCGTGAGCGGGAACTGCTCCAGGGCCGCACCCCGTTCGCCGTCTGCACCCTGCTGCCCGAGCCGGGAGAACGGCCGGGCCGCGCCGGCGCCGCGCGGCTGATCGTGACGCCCGCGGCCACCGAAGGGGACTTGGGCGCGACGGCGCTGAACGGTGCCGCGGCGCGGCGGGCGCGCGCGGCGCTCGGAGCGCCTGAGGCGGGCGCCTCCGGGCTCCACGCCATCGCCGGCCGCTCGGTGTTCATCGATGTGTTCGAGCCGCCACCCCAGCTCCTCGTGCTCGGCGCGGGAGATGATGCCCGGCCCCTCGCGCGCTGCGCTGCCGACGTGGGGTTCCGAGTGGTGGTGGTCGACCGGCGGCCTGGCCTCCTCACGCGGGAGCGGTTTCCGGCGGCGGCCCAGCTCGTCGAAAGCAGCGGCGATCGGCTGGCCGACGTGCTGCCGCTCGACCCCGCCTGCTACGCCGTCGTGATGACCCACAACTACGCGGACGATCAGGCGTACCTCCGCGCCCTCGTGCCGTCGTCCGTCGCCTATATCGGGGTGCTCGGCCCGCGCCAGCGCACCGAGCGGCTGATCCGCAACGTCGGCACCGCGGGCTCGACCGACGAAGGCCGCATCTACGGCCCGGTCGGACTCGACATCGGCACCGACGGCGCCGAGCAGGTCGCCCTTGCCGTGATCGCCGAGATCCTCGCCGTGCGCTCCGGGCGCCGGGCCCGATCGCTGCGGGAGCGTGCGGCGTCAATCCATGCCGCGGCCGACTGAGCCCGGCACAGTCGCCGGCGTGATTCTCGCCGCCGGCGCCTCGCGTCGCATGGGGCGCAATAAGATGCTGCTCGAGCTGGAGGGCGAATCGCTCGTGCGCCGCGCCGCCCGGCGGGCGCTCGCGGCGGGGCTCGTCCCGGTGGTGGTCGTGCTCGGCCACGAAGCGGATCGGGCGCGCGCGGCGCTCGAGGGCCTCCCCCTCGACTTCGCCGTGAATCCCGATTTCACGGGCCCCACGAGCGGGTCGTTGCATCGCGCCCTGGAGCGGCTCCCGGCCGACGTGGACGCCGTCGTCGTCATGCTCGGCGACATGGTGTTCGTGACCGACACGATGCTCGCCGACCTGGTGACGGCGGCCCGTGCCAGCGCGGCACCGCTCGTCGTGTCGCGCTACGGCGACGTCACGGCGCCGCCGCTCTTGTTTCGGCGCGCCCTGTTCCCCGAGCTGCTCGGCTGGACCGGGGAGGGCTGCGGGAAGCCGGTGGTCCGGGCCCACGCGCACGAGGCCAGCTTCATCGATCGTCCCACCGCCCTGCTCGCCGACGTCGATACCCCCGACGACTTCGCGGCGGTCGCGGAGCAGCTGCGGCGCTAGGGCGCCGCGCCACCACCCGCGCCTGCCGAGCTGGGTTGGCGCCGCCGCGCGATCGCGAGACCCGAGACACACGAGGCGAGCCAGACGGTTCCCGCCGCGTAGCCGGCCACGACATCGCTGAAATAGTGCTCGCCGAGATAGATCCGGCTGAACCCGATCGCCAGGACGAGCCCCGCCGCCGGGGCGACGAACCGCAGCCGGGGCCGGCCGCTGGACAGGCCGAGCAAGTGCGCGAGGAGGCCGTACGCCACGAGCGAGACCACGGCATGAACCCCCGGCAACCGGAAGCCGATCATCGGCAGGCCGCTCGGGCCGGGGAGCAGCAGGAGTCCGATCCAGAGCTTCAGTCCCAGGCTGAGCACGCAGCCGCCCGCGAGGGCCGCGCCCCAGGTGCCGAGCTCGGTCCAACGGCGCCGCGCGCCCAGCCACAGCGCGACGCCGATCGTCACCACCGCGATGACGAGCGGCGAGCCGAGAGCGCTCACCGCGGCCCAGGCGGCGTCGCCGGTTGGCGTGGCTCCGTTGCGGAACCAGTGCGCGATCGCCGCGTCGAACCTCGTGAGCCTGGCGGTCTCGACGCCGCCCCGCGTGACGGCGGCGAAGAGCCACAGGGTGGCGATGCTCAACGCCAGTCCCCCGGCGAGGTAGGACCCGAGGTAGAGGCCCGGAGCGAGCCGGCCGCTGAGGAAGGCGCGGGCCCGTGGGTGACGCGCCGCCCTCTCATCCCAGCGCCGCCAGGCGCGGGCCGCCACGCCCGCGGCGTGGCCCTGGAACCAGCGCCACGCCAGCAC
>WNFJ01106253.1_pt1 | contig 11804 bp, 10 predicted proteins | sample 5400461 | NCBI WGS metagenome assembly WNFJ01 (sample SAMN13153349, study PRJNA577476) | soil metagenome | isolation source: 115 cm saprolite on Douglas fir-dominated hillslope | place: USA:California | collected 2013-09-17
CAGGACAAACCCGGCTGCGCCGGCCGCTCCGGCATTCACGGCGCGCTCCGGGTCGTGGTCGCGAGCCCGGAGCGCCGGGTGAGGCCCGAGGAGACGGTTCCCTCGGGAGTGATCGGGGAGGTCATCGCGGCGCTCGACTCGGACGAGGCCTTCCGGGGCTACTGGAACCGCCCCGACGCCGACGGCAAGGCGCTCCGCGACGGGTGGTACTTTACCGGCGACCTGGGCTACCGAGACGGCGAGGGGGAGCTCTACGTGGCCGGCCGCGTGGACGACATGATCATCAGCGGCGGAGAGAACATCCATCCGATCGAGGTCGAGGAGGTCCTCGCCCGCCACGCGGCGGTCGCCGACGTCGCCGTGATCGGCGAGCCGGACGAGCGGTGGGGCGAGCGGGTCCTGGCGTTCGTCGTGCCCGCCTCGCCGGAGCTCACCGTGGAGGCCCTCGACCGCCACTGCCGGGAGAGCGCGGCGCTCGCGAGCTTCAAGCGGCCGCGGCGCATCATCTTCGTCCGGGAGATCCCCAAGACCCCGTCGGGCAAGATCCTTCGTCGGCTGCTCCGCGAGGGCCAGTACACGGAGATCCGGTCATGAGCGACGCTTGGCGCGTGGAGCGGCAGGGGGCGCGGGCGACGATCTGGATCGACCGTCCCCCCAAGATGAACACGATCACGGTGGCGATGCGACACGAGCTGCCGCAGCTCTTCCGCGACCTGGAGGCGAACGACGCCGTCCGCGTGGTGATCGTCCGCGGCGCCGGCGGCGCCGCGTTCAGCGCGGGCGGGGACGTCTCGGAGTTCCTCGCGCGGGCCCCCGCCGACCTCGAGCAGTGGGGGGACTCGCTCGGCGCGCCCGAGCGCTGCCGGAAGCCGGTGATCGCCGCCATCGACGGGTACGCCTTGGGGGCGGGCCTCGAGCTGGCGCTCGCGTGCGACTTCCGCCTGGCCACCCTGCGCTCGGAGTTCGCGTTCCCGGAGATCCGGCTCGGGATGATCCCGGGCAGCGGCGGCACCCAGCGGGCGGCGCGGCTCATCGGCATGACGCGCGCGAAGCTCTTCATGCTGACCGGCCAGCGCATCTCGGCCACGCGCGCCGAGGCGTGGGGGCTCATCACCCAGGCCGTGCCGAACGACGCCCTCGACGGGGCCGTCGGCGAGCTCGCGGACGAGCTCGCCGAGCGCGCGCCGCTCGCCCTCCGCACGCTCAAGACCGTGCTCAACCGGGGCGCCGACGCCTCGCTCGAGACGGCGCTCGAGCTCGAGCGGAAGGCGTACGCCTGGCTCCGGTCGACCCACGACTACGCCGAGGGCGTGACCGCGTTCCTCGAGAAGCGCCCGCCGCAGTTCAGGGGGCGGTGAGCCGTGGCGGCCGCCCGGGGCTGGATCGGCCGATCGATGAAGCGGGTCGAGGACCCGCGGCTGCTCACGGGCCGCGGCCAGTACGTCGACGACCTGCCGATCCCGAACCTCCACCACGCCGCGATCGTCCGCTCCCCTCACGCCCACGCGCGGATCCGCGGGTACGACCTCGCGGCGGCGCTCGGCATGCCGGGCGTCACCGCCGCGCTCACCGGAGCGGACGTGGCCGAGCGGACGCGCCCGTTCTCGGTCGGGGTGGAGGCACCGGTCCGATACTACTGCGCGGCGACCGACCGGGCGCGCTTCGTCGGTGAGCCGGTCGCGGTGGTGATCGCGCGCGACCGCTACCTCGCCGAGGACGCGGCCGAGCGGCTCGTCGTGCGATACGAGCCCATGCCCGCCGTCGTCGATCCGGAGCGGGCGCTCGACGCGGACGCGCCCGTGCTCCACGACGCGGTCGGCTCGAACCTCGCGTGTCACCGGCGCCTCGTGTACGGCGATCCCGATCGGGCGTTCGCCGAGGCCGAGGTCGTGCTCGCCGAACGCTTCCGCTACCCCAAGTACGCCTCCACGCCGATCGAGACGTACGGCGTCGTCGCCCGCTGGGATCCCTTCGAGCAGGTGCTGACCGTCTGGTCCAACTTCATGGGACCGTTCGCGATGCACGCGCTCGTGGCGCGCGCGCTCGGGCTTGCCGAGAACCGGCTCCGCTTCATCGTCGCGGGCGACATCGGCGGCAGCTTCGGCATCAAGTCGAGCCTCTACCCCTACATCGCGCTGGTCGGGCTGGCGGCGATGCGGGCGGGGGTGCCCGTGAAGTGGATCGAGACCCGTCGGGAACACCTGCTCGCGTCCTCGAGCGGCACCGACCGGATCGCGTACCGAGAGCTGGCGGCCCGCCGCGATGGCACGGTCCTCGCCATGCGGTGCCGCTGGTACGACAACGTCGGCGGCTACATCCGGAGCCCGGAGCCTGGCTGCACCTTCCGGCCGGTCGGCAACTACGTCGGTCCTTATCGCTTCCAGCACCTCGAGGTCGACGCCGCCGTCGTGATGACGAACAAGGCGCCGACCGGTCCGAACCGTGGCTACGGCTGCGGCCACCTCTACTTCGAGACAGAGCGGATGATGGACCTCCTCGCCGAGAAGCTCGGGCTCGACCCCGCCGAGGTCCGCCGCCGGAACCTGATCCCGGCGGACGCGTTTCCGTACCGGACGCCGACGGGCGGGCTCTACGACAGCGGCGACTTCGGGGCGGCGCTCGACCGCGCCCTGGACGTCGTGCGGTACGGGGAGCTCCGCCGCGAGCAGGCCCGCGCCCGCGCCGAGGGGCGTCACTTGGGCGTCGGCATCGCGCTGGCGGTCGACCCCTCGGTCTCCAACATGGGCTACGTGGCGATCGCGCTCGACCCGCAGCACCGGGCCAAGCCGGAGTACCTGCCGAAGTCGGGGGCGACCGAGGCCTGCACGGTGACGATCGACCCCTCCGGACGCGTGGTCGCGATCCTGGGCACGGCGCCCCAGGGGCAGGGACACCAGACCGTGGTGGCGCAGATCCTGGCCGACGAGCTCGGCGTCGACCCCGCCGAGATTACCGTCGTCGACGAGATGGACACGTTCACGCGCGTCTGGTCGATCTCCTCGGGCACGTACTCGAGCCGCTTCGGGTCGATCGGGACGAGCGCCGTCGCCCTCGCCGCGCGCCGGCTCACGGCGACCCTGGTCGCCCACGCGGCGCGGCTCCTCGAGGTGTCGCCGGAGGCCCTGGAGTTCCGCGACGGCGCCGTGCGGCCGCGGGACGGCCGAGGGCCGAGCTACTCGCTCAAGGAGCTGGCGGGCCAGGCCCACTGGAACAGCGCGGCCACGGCCGGGGGGCTCGAACCCGGGCTCCAGGCGACGGCGGTGTTCGGCTTTCCCCAGGCGACCGCCGTCGACGCCGACGACCGGGTCAACTCGTCCAACACCTACGGCTTCATCGCCGAGGTGATCGCGGTGGAGGTGGATCCGGAGACGGCGTGCGTCAGGATCCTCCGCTACGTCAGCGTGCACGACGCCGGCACGGTCATCAACCCTGCGATCGCCGAGGGGCAGATCTACGGTGGCGCGCTCCACGGCCTCGGCGGCGCGCTCTGGGAGGAGCTCCAGTACGACCCGGCGGGCCAGTGCCTGACCGCCACGCTCATGGACTACCCGATCCCGTGCGCGACCCAGGCGCCGACGCTCGACATCGTGCACCTGTCCTCGCCCTCACCGCTCACGCTGCTCGGCTCGAAGGGTCTCGGGGAATCGAGCGCCATGACCGTGCCCGCGGCGATCGCCAACGCGGTCAGCGACGCGCTCGCGCCGCTCGGCGTTCGCGTCACCGAGCTGCCCCTGACGCCGGCGCGCTTGTGGACGCTGATCGAGCAGGCGCGCGGCCGCTCCCCCTGACTCCGGTACCACTCGGAGATCTCCTCGCCCGTCGTGAGCCAGACGCCCTTCTGCTTTCTGATGTAGTCATACGCGGCCTCGAGGTACTTGATCCGGTGGGGCACGCCGGAGATGTACGGGTGCACGGCGATCGCCATGACGCGCGGCTGCCGCGCCCCCTCGGCGTAGAGGCGGTCGAACTGGTCCTTGGCTCGCCGGTAGAGCTCGCCCGCCGCGTGGTGCTGGATCAACATCATCGGGAGGTCGTTGACCTCCATCGTGTACGGAACGGAGACGAGCGGGCCGCCCGCGGTGTCGATGAGATAGGGCTGATCGTCGTTGACCCAGTCGCAGACGTACTCGACGCCCTCCGCCTTGAGCAGCTCGAGCGTCTCCCAGCTCTCGGTGAGCCCCGGCCCGAGCCAACCCCGGGGCTGCCGACCGGTGAACGCGCGCAGCGTCTCCACCGACCGGCGAATGGCCGCGCGCTGGTCCGGCAGGAGGTGCATCGCCCCCTGGACCAGGCCGTGCCCCATGAACTCCCACCCCGCGTCCAGCATCGCCCGCGCGACCGGCGGGTACGCGGTGCAGACGCTCGCGTTGATCGCGGTCGTGGCCCGGATGCCGCGCTTGGCGAGCGCCGCGTGGAGCCGCCAGAAGCCGACGCGCATCCCGTAGTCGTGCCACGCCCAGTTCGGGACGTCGGGCAGGACAGTGGCGCCGGCGGGCGCCGGGACAACCTGCCGCGGCATGGGCTTCTCGATGTCCCACTCCTCGACGTTGACGATCGTCCACACGGCGATGCGCGCCCCCCGCGGCAGCTTCCACGGTTGGCGGTCGCGGATCGCGGAGTACTCGAAGCGTTCGCGCGGGAGTCGCATGCGTGCCTCCTCGGAGTCGGGCGTGATCGGCCTTCCACCGTAGCACGGCCGCGACGTGGTACAAGGGGGCATGAGCGCGATCGCGCCGACCCGGACCGGCGGCGAGTGGGTGGTCCTGGCGCTCCGCGCCGAGGGCGTGCGCCACGTGTTCGGCATCCCGGGCGTGCATAACCTCGCCGTCTACGACGCGCTCCTCGGCCAGTCCGCGATCCGCCACATCCTGGCCCGCCACGAGCAGGGCGCGGCCTTCATGGCCGACGGGTACGCGCGCTCCTCCGGCCAACCCGGCGTCGTGCTCGTCACGACCGGGCCGGGCGCGACCAACACCCTCACGCCCCTCGCGGAAGCCTACGCGGGCTCGATCCCGGTGCTGGTCGTCATGTCGGACATCCCGGCCGCCCTCGTCGGGCGCGACCTGGGGGCGCTCCACGAGGTCCCGAACCAGATCGACTGCTTCAGGCCGGTCTGCCGGTGGGCGGAGGCGATCACCGACGGCGCCGACATCGCCGGTCACATTCAGGGGGCCTTCGACCTCTTCGCCTCCGGCCGCCCGGGACCGATCGCGCTCTCGATCCCGACCGACCTGCTGGGCGGGCGCGTCCCCGGACGGCTCGTCGAGGGGCGGGGACGGGGCCGCCCGCCGTGTCACGTCGAGGAGGTCGAGGCGGCCGCGCGCCTCCTGCGCGCCGCGAGCCGGCCCCTGATCATCTCGGGCGGCGGGACGGTGGCGGCCGAGGCCTCGGGCGAGCTCCGCCAGCTGGCGCACCGTCTGGGCGCGCCGGTGGTGACCACGGTGATGGGCCGCGGCGCCCTCCCCGAAACGGACCCGCTCTGGCAGGGCGTCTTGCCCAACAAGCGCGCGACCGAGTCGGCGATCCGCGCGGCGGACGTGATCCTGGCCGTGGGGTGCCGCTTCGCTCACCGGTCGACTCAGGGGCTCCTGCTGAACCTCGCATTCGCCCCCGACCAGACCCTGATTCACCTGGACCTCGACCCGTCGGTCATCGGCAAGCTCTTCAAGCCGCGCCTGGCGCTCGTCGGCGACGCGAAGGACGGGCTCGCGCGCCTGCACGCGGCGCTCGGACCCGAACCGAGTCGCGCGGGGTGGGCGGGGCCGCCATTGGCCGCCGCGCGGACCGCGGCCAACGAGCGCTACACCGCTTCCGTGGCCCGCCTCATCGCGATCTTGCGCGGGGCGCTCGAGGACGACGCGATCGTCGTCAACGACCAGACCGGGATCAATTATTGGATGGAGTGGCACTTCCCCGTGCTGGCGCCGCGGACCTTCCTCTACCCCGTCGGCTCGGCGACCCTCGGCTACGCGGTGCCCGCCGCGATCGGCGCCAGGCTCGCCAACCCGGACCGGCAGGTCGTGGCGGTCGTCGGCGACGGCGGCTTCCTCTTCTCGGTCAACGAGCTGGCGACCGCGGTCAAGTACGGCCTCGGGATCGTCTTCCTCGTGCTCAATCGGCTCCACGGCCGGTCGGGAGAGACGGAGCTCGCGAACCCCGACTTCCCGGCGCTCGCCCGCGCCTTCGGGGCGGCGGGCGAGCGGGTCGAGTCGCTCGGCGCCCTCGGCGGGCTGCTCGCCCGCGCCCTCGCCGCGGACGGACCGACGGTCCTCGAGCTGCCGATGGCGGTCGAGCCGCCCTGGGAGCTATGAACCGCCCGGGGGCGGGCCGACATCAAAAGTGTAATGGCCGACGTCCTCGCCCTCCTGCTGCGGTACGGCTACCTCGTGGTCTTCGGTGTGGTCCTGCTCGAGAACCTCGGCCTGCCGGTGCCGGGCGTCGCCGTCCTGATCGTGGCGGGCGGGCTCGCCGCCGGCGGCCAGCTCCGGCTGGCGACGGTCGGGCTCCTCGGGGTCGGCGCAGCACTCCTCGGCGATCTCGTCTGGTACGGGCTCGGCCGCTGGCGCGGTCGCCCCGTGCTCGGCTTCCTCTGCCGGGTGTCGCTGAACCCGGACACGTGCATCGGCAACACGGAGCGCTTCTTCCTCCGCCACGGCCAGCGGACGCTCCTGGTCGCCAAGTTCCTGCCCGGCGTCAACACGATCGTGCCGCCGCTCATGGGCGTGTTGCGCGCCCGCCTGGGCTCCTTCCTCGCCTGGGACTTCGGCGGGGCGGCGCTCTACACCATCGCCGCGATCGGGGCGGGCTACCTCCTGGGCCGCGAGTTCCTCGACGCGGCCACCGCCCACCTGGCCCGGCTGGGGACCGTGCTCGGCTGGGGGATGTCGGCGCTGGTGGGCGGCTACGTGGCCTGGCGGCTCGCGCTGAGGGTCCGCGTCCGGCGTGCGCTCCGGGCGGTCGGACTGACGCCGACCGAGCTCCGCGACCTCCAGGCGTCCGGCGCCAACCCGCTGGTCATCGACGTCCGGTCCCCGCTCGCGGTGCGGGAGAACCCGCGCCGGATCGCGGGCGCCGTGCCGGCGGACCGGGAGCAGCTCGAGTGGCTCGCGACAACCCTGCCGCACGATCGGCCGATCATCGCCTACTGCGTCTGACCTAACGAGGTCTCGAGCGTCCGGGCGGCGCTCCAGCTCAGGGCAAAGGGTTTCACGGCGGTCTCGGTGCTGAAGGGCGGCCTCGGCGGCTGGATCCGCGCGGGGTTCGCCACGGAGGCCGCCGCCGAGCCCGCGGCGTAGCCCGCCCGCTCAGGGCCGGGGCGGGCGCCAGGCTCAGGGGTGGCGGGAGGACCGGACATCCCGGAGGACCTCGAGCATCTGGTCGTGGACCAGGCCGTTGCTGGCGACGATGCGGGGCGCGGCCAGGTCGAACGCGCCACCCGCGAGATCGGTCACGCGCCCGCCCGCTTCCTCGACCATCAGCCAGCCCGCGGCGGCGTCCCATGGCCCGAGCCGCAGCTCCCAGTAGCCGTCGAGGCGGCCGGCCGCCAGGTAGGCGAGGTAGAGGACCGCCGAGCCCATACGGCGCACCGACCGGGCACGCAGGCTAAAGACACCGAACTCGGACAGGTTCGTATCGTCGGTCGCCCGGATGTCGTAGGGGAACCCGGTGGCGAGGAGGCTCTCGTCGAGCCGTTTCGTCCCCGAGACCGCGAGGCGGGCACCGTTGAGATGCGCGCCCCCGCCGCGCTCGGCGACGAAGGTCTCGCGCTGGTTCGGGTCGTGGATCGCGCCGAGGACGATCCGGTCGCGCTCCTCGAGCGCGATCGACACCGCGAAGATCGGCAGGCCGTGGGCGTAATTGGTCGTGCCGTCGAGGGGGTCGACGATCCAGCGGCGCCCGGAGCGGCCCCCGCTCGCGCCGCGCTCCTCGGCGAGGATCGCGTCGTCGGGAAACTCGCGCCGGAGGCGGTCGACGATGATGGCCTCCGCGCGCCGATCCATCTCGGTCACGAGGTTGATGGGGCTGTCCTTCGCCTCGACCCGCCGCGCCCGCCCCAGCTCCTGGCGTAGCATCGCCCCCGTGGCCTCCGCGAGCTCGACCGCGACGGTCTTTTCCGCTGAGGTCATTGCCAACGTCCGAGCGTAACATAGAATTGGAGCGTTGCCCGCCGGGCGAGCCGGCGGCACGAGCGGCGTCCGGGGATCTCCGACATGACACAGAGGCGACGATGAAGCTCGTCGTGGTGGGCGCGGGCGGGGTCGGTGGCTACTTCGGCGGGAAGCTCCAGCGCCGGGGGACGGCCGTCACCTTCGTCGCCCGCGGCGCCCACCTCGAGGCGCTCCGCCGGCGGGGGCTCACGATCCGCTCGGCCAGCGAGGGCGAGTGGAGCGTCCCCGCGACCGCCGTGGAGCACCTCGAGGGCCAGCCGACCGCCGACGCGGTGCTGCTGTGCGTGAAGTCCTTCGACACGGAGCAGGCCGTCGAGGCCATCCGGCCCGTGGTCGGGCCGGACACGGCCGTGGTGTCCCTCCAGAACGGCGTCGATAACGAGGAGAAGATCGACGCGGCGCTCGGGGCGGGTCGCGCCGTGGGGGGCGTCGCCTACGTCTTCGCCACGATCGAGGGGCCCGGCCTCATCGCTCACACCCAGGGCGGGCGGGTCGTGCTCGGCGAGTTGGACGGCCAGACCCGACCGCGCACCGAGCGGCTGCGCGACGCGTTCACCGCCGCCGGCGTTCCGACCGAGCTCTCGCCCGACATCCGGCGCGCGCTCTGGGACAAGTACCTCGCGATCACGGCCCAGGCCGGCATGACCGCGCTCACCCGTAAGCCGACCGGCGTGATCCGCGCCAGCCCCGAGTGCTGGACGATGTTCAGGCTCCTCCTCGAGGAGCTGGCGGCGATCGCGGCCGCGGAGAAGGTCGGACTGGCCGCCGACGTCGTCGAGCGGATCCTCACGGGCGTCGCCGGCCTCAAGCCGGAGACGACCTCGTCGATGTACTACGACCTCACCCACGGCAAGCGGCTCGAGCTGGAGGCGCTCCAGGGCCACGCCCTTCGGCTGGCCGAGCGGCACGGACTCCCGGCGCCGATGCTGTTCGCCGTGTACGCCGCCCTCAAGCCCCACGCCGGGCCGGCCTGACCGCATGCCGTACCGCCTGCTCTGGAGGTATCTGACGCCGTATCGCGCCCGTTACGCTTGGGGCCTCGCCTTCCTGGTCGTCGCCAACGCGCTCTCCCTCCTAATCCCGTGGATGGTCAAGAGCGCGATCGAGGCCCTGTCGGCGCGGGGCCCGACGCAGGCCCCGATCGGCCGCTACGTGGTCCTCATCTTGATTCTCGCCGGGGCGCACGGGGTGGTCCGGCTCGGCTCGCGCTTCGCGATCCTGGGCGCGGGACAGCACGTCGACTACGACCTCCGCAACGACCTCTTCGCCCGGTTCCAGTCGCTGCCCCCCGCCTTCTACCACGCCCACCGCACCGGCGACCTCATGTCACGCTCGACCAGCGACATCGCGGCCGTGAAGCAGCTCGTCGGCTTTGGCGGCCTGAGCCTGGCGGGCACGACGCTCGCGTTCCTCGGCACGCTGATCGCGATGCTCGTGATCTCCCCGTCGCTCACGCTGTGGGCGATGGCGCCGTACCCGCTGCTGGTCATGCTGGCGACGCGGTTCAACGAGCGCGTCCACGTCCGGAGCCAGGCCGTCCAGGAGCAGCTGAGCGTGATGGCGGCCAAGGTCCAGGAAAACCTCTCGGGCATGAGCGTCGTGCGGGCCTACACGCTGGAGCCGCGCGAGATGGCCGCGTTCGGCCAGCTCAACGCCGAGTACCTCGACCGGAGCCTGGCGCTCGGGCGTGTCCAGGCCCAATTCGCGCCGCTGATGGGGCTCGTCGCCGGCATCGGCACCCTCGTCATTCTCTGGGTCGGCGGCACGGCCGTGAGCAAGGGCCGGCTCACCCTCGGCGCCTTCGTCGCCTTCAACGGCTACCTCGCCTATCTGGCCTGGCCGACGATCGCGCTCGGGTGGACCCTCTCGCTAGTCCGCCGGGGGATGACCTCGCTCGAGCGGATCGGCGAGATCCTCGACGAACCCGCGGCGTACGCGGAGCCGCCGGACCCGGCGCCGGCCGCCCTGCCGGCGACGCCCGCGCCCGGCCGGATCGAGTTCCGCCGGCTCAGTTTCGCCTACTCGGATCGCGCGCCCGTCTTGCGGGACGTGAGCTTCACGGTCGAGCCCGGCCAAACGGTCGCCGTGGTCGGCCCCACCGGGAGCGGGAAGTCCACCCTGGGGACCCTGCTCCTTCGGCTTTGGGAGCCCCCGCCGGCGACGGTCTTCGTCGACGGCGTGGACGTGCGCCGGATCGACCGCGCGACGCTCCGTCGACACCTGGCGCACGTGCCGCAGGAGGCGTTCCTCTTTTCCCGCTCGATTCGCGAGAACATCGCGTTCGCCGCCGACGACGGCCCCAACGGGCGCGTGGAGGAGGCGGCCCGGGCGGCCGGGCTCGCAGACGAGGTCGGATCATTCCCGGCCCGGTGGGAGACGGTCGTCGGGGAGCGCGGGCTCACCCTGTCGGGCGGCCAACGCCAGCGCGTCGCGCTCGCCCGCGCGCTCGTGACCGGCGCCCGGATCCTGATCCTCGACGAGATCTTCGCGAACGTGGACGCGGCGATGGAGGCGAAGATCACCGGCGCCCTCCGCACAGCGCCCGCGCGCACGACGCTCCTGATCACGCACCGGCTGCGGGCGGCGGAGGCGGCCGACCATATCGTCGTGCTCGAGGGCGGCCGCGTCGTCGAGCAGGGGGCCCACGCGGCGCTGCTCGCCCGCGGCGGCGTCTACGCGCGGCTCTGGCGCGTGCAGCAGCTCGAGGACGAGATCGCCCGTGCCTAGCGAGCCCGAGCACGACGAGATCCTCGGCCGCGCCTACGACCAGCGCCTCATCAGGCGCCTGTGGGCGGCGACGCGGTCCCAGCGGGGCCTGATCCTGGCCTCGTCCGTGCTCTTCCCCCTCATCGCCGGCGTCGAGCTGGTGCAACCCTACTTGATCAAGATCGCCATCGACAACCACATCCTCAAGGCGGACTGGCCAGGTCTCAGCCGGATCGCCCTCCTCTTCCTCCTCACGCTCGCGGCGCTCTACGGCCTGCGCGCCGTCCAGAGTTACGTCACCCACGTCACCGGCCAGCGCGTGATGCACGACCTCCGGCGCATGCTCTTCGGGCACCTCCAGGGCCTCGACGCGCGCTTCTTCGACCGGAACGCCGTGGGCCGGCTCATGACCCGCGTCCTCTACGACGTCGAGGCCGTGAGCGAGATGTTCTCGAGCGGCCTGGTGGCGATCCTCGGCGACGTGGTGACGCTGGCGGGCGTCATCGTCATCATGCTCGGGATGAACTGGCGCCTCGCCGTCGTCACGTTCTCGGTGGTGCCGGTCCTGTTCGCGGTCGCCGCGTACTTCCGCATCAGCGCGCGGGACGCCTACCGGGTCGTGCGGACGCGGCTGGCCCGGCTCAACGCGTTCCTGCAGGAGTCGCTCCAGGGGATGGTGGTGACGCAAGCCTTCGCGCGCGAGGCGCAGGAGTTCGGCAAGTTCCAGGCGCTCAACGCCGACCACCGTCGCGCCCTCTTCCGCTCGACCATCTACGACGCGTCGCTCTACGCCTCGGTGGAGGCCATCGGCTCGGCGGCGGTCGCGCTGCTCCTCTGGTATGGCGGCGGACAGATCTGGCGGGGGATGCTGACCTTCGGCGGGCTGGTGGCGTTCATCGAGTACACGAACCGCTTCTTCCTGCCCATCCG
>WNFJ01551897.1_pt3 | contig 11804 bp, 7 predicted proteins | sample 5400461 | NCBI WGS metagenome assembly WNFJ01 (sample SAMN13153349, study PRJNA577476) | soil metagenome | isolation source: 115 cm saprolite on Douglas fir-dominated hillslope | place: USA:California | collected 2013-09-17
GCGCCATAATACCGCATCGGTGCAACAGTGGCGCCAGAAAACCTCTTTTTCGATGCTGGATCAAGGGATTCGGGGCGAACAGGCAAATCCGCCTGTCGACAGCATGCTAGCGTTAAACCCGGGCAGCGCCGCAGAGCGCTGGAATACAGGGGTTGGTGTTGCGTTTTCAAGTGCCATCGCGGGTGCAAGGCCGGCTGCACCGAAGCGTGGCCGCGCTGTCGTCCGGCGCGGTTATCGCCGTCGCAAGCCTGGTGTCGGTGACCGCTGCGCGGGCCTTCCAGAGTTTCACCTGGGGTGGTGTCGGCAGCACGACCACCACAACGGACTACAACCTCGGCACCAACTGGACGAATCCGCCCGCCGGCGCGCCGCCGGTTGCCGCGGGGCAATCTGTTGTTTTCGATACCACAGGAACGACCTCGGTCGTGGTGACAGCCGGCCCCGTCGCGCCTAATTCCTGGACCTTCAACGCGACATCGCAATCCTACGCGATCAGCGGCGCGGCTGTTAATTTCAGCCTGGCAGGAGTCAGCGGCGGCATCATCAACAACGCCAACTCCGGTCAGGCGATTTCGATTTCCAATAACATCGGAGAATCGGTCGCAGGTGTTCAGGGGCAGCAACTTGGCAACAGCACGCTGGTGCTTTCCGGCACCAACACCTATACGGGCGGAACGAAAATCTCAGGTGGCGGAACGGTTCAGGTAACGAACAATAGCTCGGTCGGCACGGGTACGGTCACGCTCAACAACGGGCAGTTTCAGGCCGGCGCGGCAGACCTCACCTTCAGCAACAACTTCAAGATCGACAACACGCCCTTCGGCAGCGCGATCGATGCCAATGGGTATGCGCTAACGATCTCAGGGAATATCACGGACGGCAGCGGCGGTGCGGGCAAGCTGACCGTTCTAGATTCCTTCGGTGGCGGTGCAGTGATTCTCACCGGCACCAATACCTATACCGGCGGCACCACGATCTGTTTTTGCGGAACGCTGCAGCTTGGCACCCTCGCCACGATGGCAAGCATCGTCGGCTCCGTCACCAACGACGGCGTCTTCAACATCGTCAATGCCAACACCGCCGGCATCACGTCGATCACCAACCGCGGTAATTTGGCGGTGACGACCTTCTTCGGTGCCAACACGGCAGGCACCGCGACCATCGTCAATCAATTCGGCGGCAACACAACATTCCTTGATAACAGCAGTGCGGGCAGCGCCAACATCACAAACCGCCTCGGCGGCACTACGCTGTTCGGCCTGCCGGGTGGTACGGATATCAGCACGGCCGGGAACGCGACCTTCGACAACAACAATGGGGGTACCATATTCGCGGCGACGACCGACGCGGGCACCGCCCACATCACCAACCGCAACGGCGGCGGAACGATATTCGGCGATCTTGCATCCGCCGCGTCCGCGACCATCGTCAACAACAGCAACGGCTTTACATCCTTTGGCCAGCCCTTTGGTACGGACAGGCCGACGGCCTTCAACGCGACAATTACAAACAATTCCGGTGGCCAAACGGATTTCAATGCGTTCGCAACGGCCGGCAACGCTGTTATCACCACCAACAGCGGTGGCAAAACGCTCTTCTTCGACAACTCAACCGGCGGCAACGCGCAGTTCATTACCAACGGCACCGGCTATGTCGATTTCTCCGGCAGTATCGGTCCTGGATTTAACGGCCGGATCACGGCGGGATCGATCGCCGGCTCGGGTACCTACTACATCGGGGCTGGCAATACGCTGATCGTCGGCAGCAACAATCTCTCGACCGAGGTCAGCGGCGTGATTGTCAGTTCGTGCGGCTGCGCGCCCGGACCGGGCTCCCTTGAGAAGGTCGGCGCCGGCACGATGATCCTCTCGGGCACAAACACCTATACCGGTACGACGACGGTCAACGGCGGCGTCCTCGACGTGGAAGGCTCGATCGCTTCGTCCAGCCTCACCACAGTGAACGCCAACGCGGCGCTGACAGGCGCGGGCAGGGTCGGCGATACCACGATCGCCAGCGGCGGCATTTTCCTGCCGGGCAATGGCACGCCGGGCTCATCGATGACGGTGGCCCGCAACCTCGCGTTCCAGTCGGGCGCGCTGTACCTGGTGCAACTCAACTCCGTTGCATCAACGTTCGCCAGCGTGACCGGCACCGCGACACTGGCCGGCACCGTAGGAGCGTCGTTCGCGCCCGGCAGCACGGTCATGAAGCAATACATGATCCTGACCGCCGCTGGTGGCCACAGCGGTGGCTTTGACGGGGGCGGTATTGTCGGCGCTCCCGGCGCACTCGTCGCCACGCTGAGCTACGACCCGACGCATGCCTATCTCAATTTTGCGCTCGACTTCGGGGCGACGCCGGGCCTCAACGTCAACCAGCGTACCGTCGGCAATGCGCTGACCAATTTCTTTAATGCCAATGGCGGCATCCCGGGGGCGTTTGCCACCCTGGCGCCCGCCGGGCTCTCGCCGATTTCCGGTGAGACTGCGACCGGTTCGCAGCAGGCCACTTTTAATGCGATGAGCCTGTTTCTGGGATTGCTGAGCGATCCGTTCATTACGGGCCGCAGCGACGGACTGACCGGAGACGCAAACGCACCGCAGTTCGCCGAGGAAAGCGATAGAGCGAGCGCCTACGCCGCGAAGAAACCGAATGCCGCGCGCGATGCCTTCGCGAAATTTCCCACCAAGGCGGATATGGCACGCAATAATCTGTTCGACCCGCACTGGAGCGTGTGGGGCGCGGCCTATGGCGGCGGCGCCACCACCGACGGCAATGCGGCGTTGGGATCGAACACCACTACGGCGCGCGCGTTCGGCTTTGCCGCGGGTGCGGACTATCGGGTTTCGCCGGCGACGCTGGCGGGTTTTGCACTCGCGGGCGGCGGCACCAATTTCAGCGTCAACGGGTTCGGCTCCGGCCGCTCGGATCTGTTCCAGGCCGGTGCGTTCGTGCGTCACACTATCGGCGCGGCCTATGTGTCGGGTGCGCTCGCCTATGGCTGGCAGGATGTGACGACCGATCGCACCGTCACCGTCGCGGGCCTCGACCGCCTGCATGCGGAGTTCAACGCCAAGGCGGCTACCGCTTCGTGACGCCGTGGATGGGCATCACGCCCTATGCCGCCGGACAGTTCACGACCTATAGCCTGCCCGCCTATGCCGAGCAGGTGCTCGCCGGTGCCGGCACCTTCGCGCTGAACTACGCCGCGAAGGATGTCACGGCATCCCGATCGGAGCTCGGCGTTCGCACCGACAAATCCTTCGCGATGCAGAACGCGATTCTCACTTTGCGCGGCCGCGCCGCCTGGGCGCATGATTTCAACACCGACCGCAATATCACAGCTGTGTTCCAGACGCTGCCCGGCGCATCCTTCGTCGTCAATGGTGCGGCGCAGGCGCACGATTCCGCGCTGACCACGGCCTCCGCCGAGATGAAATGGCTGAACGGTTTCTCGCTCGCCGCCACCTTCGAAGGTGAGTTCTCCAACGTCACCAGATCCTACGCCGGCAAGGGCATCGCGCGTTACACCTGGTAACCTCCGTGGTATGAGGACAATCACATACCGCGGGGAGGTCACGCCGGGACTGCTTCGTGCCCCGGATGCGATGCGGCGTGGCGCCGCGCTAAGCCGGGGCCGAAACGACGCGCGATATCTGTGACGGTCCCGGTTCAGCGAAGCAGCGCTGCGCGCTGCATCGCGCCCGGGACACGGGTTCGTCTCCTAATGATGGCTTGGGGCGATGCCCGCGGTGCCATCCGGAATCCGGATTTCCACGTTCTGCATCATGCCCTGATCTTCATGGTCGAGGATGTGACAGTGCAGGACAAACTCGCCGATGTAGCGCTGATAGCGCGTGCGAACCTTGATGGTGTACATCGAGGTTGCAAGCTTGCCCGGAAAATCACTCGGACTTGCGATCAGATCCTTTATCCAGAGCGTGTCCTTCCATACGTTTTTCAGGCCCGGATATTGCGGATCGGGGCCGCCGGCATTGTCGACGGCGCCGGGCAAGCTCACGTCTTTCCCGCTCGGATCGGTGATGGAAACGATCTGGAACGGATTGACGTGGATGTGGAACGGATGGCTGACGAAACCGGATTGCAACGTCCATTCGTCGACCCCGCCGAGCTTCAGCACCCGGTCGATCCGCTCGGGATCGTAAGGTTGCGGGTTGAACTGCGCCGGATCGAAATGCTGCGGATCGATCGACTTGTTTCCGACCCTAAAGGTTACGACCGGCTTTTCCGACCCCGGCGGGGGCTCAATCTTGATGAAGAACACAAGCTCCTGTTTGCCGGTGACCTCGGTGTCGGCGATGTCGGGATGCGGAATGAAGCTCTTGAACTTCAGTCCGTCGCGAAGCTCCGCCGCAACCTTGTCTCGTACGTCGGCCGGGAGAATCCTGAGCGCCACCGATGACAGCAAATCCTGCAGCATGCCGGCGGTGTTCGTCACCGGCGTTCCCGGTGCGACCTCGACCATGCCCAGCAGTTGCCGCGTGGTCGGCTGGCGGCTCACGCTTCCGGCTGCCGGCGCCGACTCGTTGACGACGCAGTAATCGCCGGCTTCCGGAAACACCACGAGCGCGTCGTAGCGATAGCCCGGCTGCAGCGTCGATGTCGGCACGGCACGTGCCTGTGCCATGGTCAGGCCGTCGGCGGCGATCTGCTGGTAGGGCAACAGTTCGCCGGTGCAGTTTTCCTGGATGAAGTGCGCACCCTGGCCGGCGGTCAGCGAAGTGATCGCGGGCGCCGCCGGATTCTTGCGGCGGAATCCGAAGGTGATGGTATCGCGCACGCCGCCGTGAATCATGCGCCAGCGCTCGGGACGGCCGGCCCGTGCCTGGAAAGCCGGCCGTACCAGGCCGTTGATGGTGGTGAACCGTCCGGAATCTTCCCATTCTCCAGGCCCAAATCCGACGTTGTTGGGGTAGTCGTATTTTTCGATGACGCCGACGTCATTCTCATCGCAAACCCATGCGACGATCTTTGGAGGCTTCGGCGAGGGCTGTGGTTCTGTCTTGACCTTCACGTTTCCCGCAGCATCAAGGCAGGCGTACTGGATTTGCTGCAGAACGAGCGTGCGATCTTCCATCCCGGTCAGGTCGGCGTTTTTCAGGATGACGTCGATGTCGCCGGTGGTCGTGGGCGTCGGCAAGCGGTCGCCGCGCACGATCAGGGCGCCGGCCATGCCGCTCGACACCTGCAGCGCGGTGGAGCCATGGCGATGCGAATGGTACCAGAACGTGCCGGCCGGATGATCCGGCGGCAGGTTGTAGACATACTCGAAGTCGACGCCCGGGTTGATCGACAGCAGCACATTGTCGGAATTGCCGGAGGGACTGACCCACAGCACGTGGGAATGCAGATTGGTGCCGTTGAAGCAGTGCGGCTTGTTCACGTCCCCACCGTGCGCGGTGCAGGTCGGATCAGCCGGCAGCTTGTTATGCAGCGTCATGCTGATGGTCTGCCCCGGCCGCACCTCGATCACGGGCGCAACGAAGGGCGCGTCGGGATTGACGCCGTCGCCGGTGTAGCTGCGCAGATGAACCTTGTCGAAGCGTTGCGTCGCCGGATTCCAGATCTTGTTGTTGGTGTAGGCCACCGTCAGGTCGAAATCGCGGCGGCCGCCCGGCGCCGTTCTCGCCGCTTCAAGAAAATTCCGGTCGGCGCTGCCGCGCTCCTGCAGCTTCGGCGGATTGGCAAACATCTGACTGGCGTTTTGCGCGGCGGCCGGCGCTGCGCAAAGCAGCACGACAAGTGAAAACGAGGCGGAGCGATAGTTGAACATCATAACAAACCTCCACCAGCGGGACGGGCCAGAGTAGTTAGGAAAAAATACATTCACAAGTTGTACAGGGCCGGACGGCAGGATTCAAGTCGAACGGTTCTGAACCGGCCTTGCCGTTCCAGGACAGGATCCAGGTTCATGCCTTCGTGTATGCCGCCGCAAGATTGGCTATAAGGGCGACAGAGGCGAAAGGGAAAAGGATCGCCAATGCGTGCTGCCATCTTCAGGAACGGCGAGATCGTCGTCGATACGCTGCCCGAGCCCAAACCGGCCGCAGGGCAGGTGCTGGTCAAGACGCTCGCCTGCGGCATTTGCGGCTCCGACCTGCACGCGCGCAAGCACGCTCATCGCATGGTCGAACTATCCAGGCATTTTCCCGGCCGCAAACCGATGGACCTCACCCGAGACGTCGTATTCGGCCACGAATTCTGCTGCGAGCTTCTCGATTACGGACCGGCCACGCAGCGCAGGCTGAAAACCGGCGCCCGGGTGTGTTCGCTCCCCGCGCTGCTGACATCCGATGGTCCGCAGGGCATCGGCTATTCCAACGACAATATCGGCGGCTATGCCGAGCGCTTGCTGCTCAGTGAGGCGCTGCTGCTGGAAGTGCCCAACGGGTTAGCAGCGGAACATGCGGCGCTCACCGAACCGCTCGCGGTCGGCATCCACGCAGTTGCAAAAGCAAATGCGCGTGGCGACGAGGTGCCACTGGTAATCGGCTGCGGCCCGGTCGGGCTTGCGGTGATCGCGGCACTGAAGCTGAAGGGATTGCACCCGATCGTCGCCGCGGATTATTCGCCGGCGCGCCGCGCATTGGCCGAGAGGCTCGGCGCCGACATCGTCGTCGATCCCGCGCGCACGCAAGCCTTCGCGACCTGGGCCGAGCACGCTGCGATGTCGCCGGAACAGAAGGCCGCGCGTTCGCCGTTGCACGCGTGGCTGCCGGCACTCAAGCCCGCGCTTATTTTCGAATGTGTCGGGATACCCGGGCTGCTGCAGCAGGTGTTCGAAGGCGCGCCGCGCGATGCCCGTATCGTGGTGGTCGGCGTCTGCATGGAAACCGACCGCTCCGAACCGATGCTCGGCATCATGAAGGAGCTCAACGTTCAATATGTGCTGGGCTACACGCCCGATGAGTTTGCCTATGCCTTGCGTCTGATCGCGGAAGGGCAGGTCGATGCCGCGTCGCTGGTGACCGCGACCGTCGGCATCGACGGCGTCGCTAACGCGTTTGCGGATCTGGCCAATCCGGAGCAACACACCAAGATCATTGTCGAGCCGTGGCGGTAGATGTGGTTTCTCCTCATGGTGAGGAGCGCATCTTCGCGCGTCTCGAACCATGAGGCGTGCATGCGTGGCCATCCTTCGAGACGCCCGCCTACGGCGGGCTCCTCAGGATGAGGAAGGAACGATATAATACGCCATGTCCCACAACGATTCCGATCGTCCACCCGTGCTTGCGCATCAGCGTTTCCTTGAGGACAAGGAATCCCTTGCGGGCTTGAGCCTGGAGCAGCGCTTTCGGCGCATCCACGAAACTAACCTATGGGGCGCGGCGGAATCCACTTCGGGGCTGGGCTCCGAGATGGACGCGACCGCTGTGCTGCGCGCCGAATTGCCGCTGCTTCTCCAAAAACTCAGGGTAACCTCGCTGCTCGACGCGCCCTGCGGCGATGCGGGCTGGATCAACAATGCTAACTTGCGCGTGCGCATCATCGGCGTCGACATTGTACCTGCGCTAGTCGAAAGCCTGCAGGCCCGTGCCGCCTCCGGAGAAATTAAAGGCGAATTTCATCTCGCCGATATCACGAGGGATGCGTTACCGCGATGTGACGCGATCCTGTGCCGCGATTGTCTCGTGCATTTGTCGTATGCGAATATCGAACGCGCGGTTGCGAATTTCCGGCGATCTGGAGCTGCGTGGCTGATTGCGACTACGTTTCCGGAGTGGCAGACCAACCGCGATTGCGAGGATGGTGACTGGCGCGCGCTGAATTTTGAACGGGCACCATTTGAATGGGGGCCGCCGGTTGAACTCCTGAACGAGAATTGCCTGGAGGCCGGCGGTGGCTGGCGCGACAAGAGCCTCGGCGTGTGGCGGCTCTCCAGCGTCGTCCCGGACAAGTGAGCCAACGGGTCCGGCCCTTGGCCGGCCCGATGACAGGCTCCGCGAACGCGATCCGGGACCCATACGCCGCGGCTTATCGGTGGGGCGATGGGGTAGCCGCCTTCCGCAAAAGCTTGCGCCGGTGGTTATGGGTCCCGGCGTTCGCCAGGACGACGGTGAGAGAATTTTTGCCTCACACCGGCAATGCAATCGAATATTTCACCTGGCTGAGTGCAAAGCTCGACTCGATCGAGGCGATGCCGTCGAGTCGCGTCAGCTTGTTCTTCAGGAACGCTTCATACGAGGACAGGTCGGCGGCGACGACGCGCAGGAGATAATCGCGGTTTCCCGTCATCAGATAACACTCCAGAACCTCGTCCCATTTCGAAATCGCCCTGGCGAAGCGGTTGAGGTCTTCCTCCTTCTGCCGCGCCAGCTTGATCGAGATGAACACGCTGACATGCAGACCGAGCGATTTCTGGTCGACGGTGGCGATATAGCGCGTGATCACGCCGCGTTCCTCGAGGAGCTTTACTCGGCGATGGCACGGCGAGATTGACAGGCCGACCTTGTCGGCGAGTTCCTGCATGGTGGTGCGGCTGTCGGACTGCAGCAGGCTGAGGATTTTGCGGTCGATGGCGTCAAGCGTTTGCATTGGGATAAACTCTGGCTGGTAGGCTCCGGATTGGTAATTTATCCCAATTTGCAGGTGTATGTCGCGAGAATTTGAGATTTATAGCGAAAGCCGACGCGGTAACATTGGCAGTAATCACAGTGCCTGGGAGTACCGCCATGGCGACCGAACCCGCACGCCTTGAACTGCTGTCCGCGCTGGCACGCAAAGTCTTGTGGCTGTCGTCGTGGACCATCCACCACGCCAATCACATCCGGCCCAATGCCGACGGCTTGAAGGTCGGCGGCCATCAGGCCTCGTCGGCGTCGCTCGCCACCATCATGTCGGCGCTGTATTTCTCGGTGCTGAGGCCACAGGACCGCGTCGCGGTAAAGCCGCATGCCAGCCCGGTGTTCCACGCCATCCAGTATCTGTTCGGGCACCAGAGCCGCGAGAAGCTGGAAAATTTTCGCGGCTTTAAAGGCGCGCAGTCCTATCCGTCGCGCACCAAGGACACCGACGACGTCGATTTCTCAACCGGCTCGGTCGGCCTCGGCGTCGCGCAGACATTGTTCTCCTCGCTGGTGCAGGACTACGTCAAGGCGCATGGCTGGATGAAAGATCGTCCGGAGGGGCGGATGATCGCGCTGGTCGGCGATGCCGAGATGGACGAGGGCAATATCTTCGAGGCGCTGCTGGAGGGATGGAAGCACGGCCTGCGCAACACGTGGTGGGTGGTCGATTACAATCGCCAGAGCCTGGATGCCGTGGTGCGCGAAGGGCTGTGGGAGAAATTCGAATCCATGTTCCGCAATTTCGGCTGGGACGTGGTGATCGTGAAATACGGCAGGCTGATGCGGGCGGCGTTCGCTGAGCCCGGCGGCGAGGCGCTGAAGCGCTGGATCGACGCCTGCCCGAACGCGATGTATGCGGCGCTGTGCTTTCAGGGCGGGGCCGCGTTCCGCAAGCATCTGCGCGACGAGATCGGCGATCAGGGCGCGGTGTCGCAACTGATCGAGCGGCGCAGCGACGACGAATTGCTGGCGCTGATGTCCAATCTTGGCGGCCACGACATGGCCAGCATGATCGAAGCGTTTGAATCGATCGATCACGATCGTCCCGTCTGCTTCATCGCCTACACCATCAAGGGCATCGGCCTGCCGTTCCAGGGCCACAAGGACAACCATGCGGGATTGATGACGGTCACCCAGATGGAAAAGTGGCGCACAGCGCAGAACATCCGGCCCGGGCACGAGTGGGAGAAGTTCGAAGGGCTCTCTCAGGAGCCGGCGGCGCTGGAGGCATTTCTCGCGGACGCGCCGTTCAACCGCGACGGCCGTCGCCGCCTGACCGCCGAGGCAATCGACGTGCCGCAGCAGCTTTCGTTCAAGCCGTCGCCGCAAATGTCGACGCAACAAGGTTTTGGGCTCGTGCTCAACGAACTCGCGCGCGGCGATACTGAACTAGCAGCGCGCGTCGTCACCGCGTCGCCCGATGTCACGGTGTCGACCAATCTCGGCGCCTGGGTCAACCGGCGCGGGCTGTTCGCGCGCGCCGAGAAGGCGGACCTGTTCCGAAGTGAAAAGATTCCCTCGACCTTCAACTGGGATTTTTCGCCAAAGGGCCAGCACATCGAACTCGGCATCGCCGAGATGAACCTGTTCATCCTGATGTCGGCGCTGGGGCTGTCGCATGCCATCAACGGCGAACGGCTGCTGCCGATCGCAACCTTGTACGACCCCTTCATCGAGCGTGGCCTCGATGCGCTCAACTATGCCTGCTATCAGGACGCGCGCTTCATGGTGGCGGCGACGCCGTCGGGCATCACGCTTGCGCCGGAGGGCGGCGCGCATCAGTCGATCGCAACGCCGTTGATCGGGATGGCGCAGGATGGGCTGGCTTCGTTCGAGCCGGCCTTTGTCGACGAACTCGCTATCATCATGGGCTGGGGATTCCAGCATATGCAGCGCGAAGCAGGCAAGGGCGGCTCGGTTTATTTGAGGCTTTCGACCCGCACGATCGACCAGCCGCAACGCATGATGACGCCGGCCTTGCAAAAGGGCATCACGGATGGCGCCTATTGGCTGCGCGAGCCCGGCGAGAATTGTGAAGCTGTGATCGCCTATACCGGCGCGGTTGCGCCGGAGGCGATCGAGGCCATCGGTCTCATTGGCGAAAGCCGCCGGGATATCGGCCTGCTTGCGATCACGTCGGCAGACCGGCTGCATTCGGGGTGGACCGCGGCGCGCCGGATGCGGCGTCACCGCCGCGGGCTGCCACTCAGCCATATCGAAAAATTGCTGGCGCCGCTGCCGCGCGACTGTGGCATCGTCACCGTGATCGACGGTCATCCCGCGGCGCTCGGCTGGCTCGGCAGCGTGCGCGGGCATCGTGTCGAGGCGCTCGGCGTCGAGCATTTCGGCCAGACCGGCACGATCGATGACCTCTACCGCCACCACGGCATCGATGCCAACGCCATCATCGACGCGGCCGAAAGCCTCACCGCCGGCGCGCCGGTGCGGCACCGCAAAATGGCGGTGTGATAGTATTTGTCGTCCCTGCGAAAGCAGGGACCCATAATCACCGGCCCTGGTTGTTGCAGAAGGCCTTTGCCCGCGTGCCCTTAAGGAAGGACATGGTGTATGGGTCCCTGCTTTCGCAGGGACGACGGCTGAAGCCAATCGTCTTGCTTCCTTCACAATGCTGATTTTATATGCCGCGTCCGCTGCAGTGCGGCGTCCCGCATATGGCGGGTTCAATTTCCCGGGCATTCGTGCGAGGATGCTTGCCGAATCTGTTCCCATTCCATTTGCCCCTGAAATCAAGAGGTTTACGATGGTCAACCGCATGCAATTCTACATCGATGGCGCCTGGGTCGATCCCGTCGTCAAGAAGTCCACGCCCGTCGTCAACCCGGCGACCGAAGAGACGTCGACAAGGCCGTGGCCGCCGCGCGCCGCGCCTTCGAAACCTTTTCGCAGACCAGCCGCGAGGAGCGCGTTGCGCTGCTCTCCAGGATTGTCGACGTTTACAAGACCCGCATGAAGGATATCGGCGCCGCGGTCTCCGACGAGATGGGCGCGCCGCTGCCGATGGCGGAGAAGCTGCAGGCAGGTGCCGGCCTCGGCCACCTCGCCTCAACGCTAGAGATTCTGAAGAACTATCACTTCGAAGAGCCGGTCGGCTCCGCGATGGTGGTGCGCGAACCCGTCGGCGTCATCGGCATGATCACGCCGTGGAACTGGCCGCTGAACCAGATCGCCTGCAAGGTCGCGCCCGCGCTTGCC
>WNFJ01682009.1_pt5 | contig 11801 bp, 12 predicted proteins | sample 5400461 | NCBI WGS metagenome assembly WNFJ01 (sample SAMN13153349, study PRJNA577476) | soil metagenome | isolation source: 115 cm saprolite on Douglas fir-dominated hillslope | place: USA:California | collected 2013-09-17
CGCCCGCCAATGAGACTGATCTCGACGATGCGAGCCTCCATGTCGCCGATCATCGCGACGATCGGCTCCTTGAGAGTGATCCGTTCGGCGTAGCGGCGTTGTTCGTCCGGCATCTGTGGGATCGCGGCATTCTACAATGTGGCGATGCAACGCATCGCGATCGTTCTCCTGATGATGGCATTGCCCGCCTTCGCGCAGACCGGCGACATCGCCGGCGCGCGCGCCGTTTTCGACGCCAACGTGAACGCGATCAAGCAAAAGAATCTCGACGCCTATCTGTCGTACTACCTGCACTCGCCGCTGCTGGTGCGCGGCGGACCGTCCGGATTCACGACCGGCTACGACGAATTCGCGAAGGCGCGCGGACCCTGGCCCGACTCGATCGAAGCGAGCGACGTCCATCTGACGCAGTTGCAGCCGGGATGGGTGTACGGCACTTATCGCTATCGCGTTCGCTACGCGGGCGGTGACGAGCACTCCGGAATCTCGGAGCGGCTGTTCGTCAAGACGCCCGACGGTTGGAAGATCGCAGTCACCGGCGCGATCGACGCCCCGCCCGGCACCCCCGCCCCGCCGCGAGCTCTCGTCGGCGGTACGCTGATCGATGGTCGCGGCGGCGCGCCGATCGCGAACGCGAACGTCATTCTTCGCGACGGGAAAATCGATTGCGCCGGCACTGCCGCGCAATGTCCCTCGCCGGAAAGCATCGATGTCACAAACGCGAGCGGGATGTGGATCACGCCGGGGCTCATCGACGCGCACGTGCATTTTTCGCAAACCGGGTGGGCGGATGGGCGGCCCGATTCGCTCGACGTTCGCGCGAAACATCCATACGAAGAATTGGAAGCGGATCTGAAAGCGAATCCCGATCGCTACGGGAAATCGTATTTGTGCTCCGGCGTGACGTCGGTTTTCGACGTCGGAGGGTATCCGTGGACGATGCGCCTTCACGATCGTTTCGAGAACGACACGCGCGTGCCGCATGTCGTGGCGGCCGGGCCGCTGCTCTCCACGCTCGATCACTGGTTGAATCTGCCCGCCGAACGGCAGTTCATCGCGTTGAAGGATGCCGAATCTGCGCGCAACGGCGTCCATTACCTCGCGTCGCAGGGCTCGAAGGCCGTGAAGGTGTGGTTCATCGTCAATCCGCAGCTTCCGGTCGAGGCATCGACGCCCGCAGTGATGGCGGCCGGCGAAGAAGCGCGCAAGTACAAACTCCCGCTGATCGTTCACGCGACCGGACTCGCGGAGGCCAAAGCGTCATTGCGTGCCGGCGCGAACGTCCTGGTGCACAGCGTCGAGGATGTTCCCGTCGATCAAGAGTTTCTCGACCTCGCGAAGAAAAACGGAACGATCGTCATCCCGACGCTGACAGTGATCGATGGCTATGTCCGCATGTACCGCGCGCTCGTCGATCGCAAGCCGCCGGCGGTCGATGATCCGAACGGCTGCGTCGATCGCGCGACGCTCGCGAAGATCGCGGAGACCGCCACCGTCGATGCGTCGCTCGTCAGCGCCGATCGTATGGCCGCGCGTTTACAACGTGCCGAGCGATTCACGCGCGTAACACGCGGCAATCTCAAGACCCTTGCGAACGCCGGCATTCTGATCGCGACCGGCACCGACGCCGGGAATCCGCTGACGCTTCACGGTCCCGCGATTTACGCCGAAATGGAAGCGATGCAGTCCTCGGGAATGACGCCGGCGCAGATCATCGTGTCGTCGACCTTAACGGCCAGCCGAGCGATGGGAGTCGACAAAGAATTTGGAACAATCGAGAAGGGGAAAGCTGCCGACCTCGTCATCACGGGCGGCGATCCCTCGCTGGATGTCGCGAACTTTCGTAAAATCCGGTACGTTGTTCGCTCCGGCGTAGTTCGATCCATGACCGACCTCCACGCACTGGCGCAACCATGACCGACGATAAATCCGACGAACGCTCCGATGAGGCGCGGCAGAATTTCGAATACTTCAGCAACGAGTACGCGCAGGCGCTGCACGCGCTGAAGGCCATCGAAGACCAATCGACGACCCTCATGCTCCTCGGCGTCGCCGACGATTTGCGCGGATTCGTCGAGCAGTTCCTCGAGATGGCAACCCGCACCAGGGCCCTGGCGGAAGAAAAAAACGAGCCGCATTTCGCGGAGTGGTTCGGCGAACTGGTCGAAAAGGCGGAAGCGCTCCGCGGAGCGATTCCGAAACGATGATTCTGATGGCCGTGGCAGTCAGCATGACTCTGGACCAGCGGATCGACGACGCGGCGAAAACCGTCGAGCCGAAAGTGATCGAGTGCCGCCGCGACATCCATCAGCATCCCGAGCTCGGCAACCGCGAGTTTCGGACGTCGAAGCTGGTCGCCGATCGGCTCAGACAGCTCGGCATCGAAGTGCGTACGCCCATCGCGCACACCGGCGTCATCGGCATTCTTCGGGGCGGAAAACCAGGGCGCGTCGTCGGCTTTCGCGCCGACATGGACGCGCTGCCGGTCGTGGAGCAAGTCGACCTTCCCTTCAAATCGACGGCTCGCACGACGTACAACGGACAGGAAGTCGGCGTCATGCATGCATGCGGGCACGACGCGCACGTCGCGATCCTGTTAGGCGTGGCGGAAGTGCTGTCGTCGGTGCGCAGTGAGCTTCCGGGAACGGTCGTGTTCTTGTTTCAACCGGCGGAAGAAGGCGCGCCGCAGGGCGAGGAAGGCGGCGCCGCGCTGATGGTCAAGGAAGGCGCGCTCGACAATCCGAAAGTCGATGCCGTCTTCGGACTGCACGTGACATCCCGAATTGCGGTCGGCGAGATCGCGTATCGGCCCGGCGCGGAAATGGCGGCCGTCGATTCCTTCCGGATCAAAGTGCACGGCAAGCAGACGCACGGCGCGATCAAAGTGCACGGCAGGCAGACGCACGGCGCATATCCGTGGTTGGGTGTCGATCCGATCGTGGTCGCGTCGCAGATCGTTCTCGCGCTGCAGACGATTCCCAGCCGCCAGCTCGATATCTCGCTCGCGCCGGCAGTCGTCACCGTCGGAGCGATTCACGGCGGCGTACGCAACAACATCATTCCCGACGAAGTGGAGATGATCGGAACGATCCGATCGCTCGACGAAAAGATGCGCAGCGACATCCATCAGCGGATCAAACGGACCGCTCAGGACATCGCGACCAGCGGTGGAGCGACGGCCGACGTCACTATCGAGACCGGCTATCCCGTCACGTACAACGATCCGGCGCTGACTGAGAAGATGGCGCCGACCCTGCGCAAAGTCACCAGCGCTGTCATCGTCATGAACCCGACGTTAGGCGCCGAAGACTTCTCGTTCTATCAACAGAAAGTTCCGGGCCTGTTTTTCTTTGTCGGCACGCGGCCCAAAAATCAGACTGCCGAGGAGGCGGCGTCGAATCATTCGCCTCTGTTTTATGTCGACGAGAGCGGCCTCGGACTCGGCATCCGCGCCATGGCGCGCGTGGCGGCTGACTACCTCAGGAGCGTGGCGCCATCGCCTTGATGCGGCCCCAGTAATCGGCCCCGCTCAGCCACTGACCACCGTCGATGACGAACGCCTCGCCGGTGACGTAGCCCGCGTAATCCGAAAGCAGATACGACGCGGCGTTCGCGATTTCGTCGAGCGTCGCGAACCGTCGCAGAGGAATCGTGCGGCGGATTCCTTCCTCGATCGCCGGATCGGGAAAGAGCCGCGCTGATGCGCCTTCCGTGTGCACCGGCCCGGGCGCAATGGCGTTGACGCGAATCTTGTGTCGCGCCCATTCGACGGCCAGCGTCTGCGTCATGGCCAGCACTCCTGCCTTGGCGCTGGCGGAATGCACGACGCCCGGTGCGCCGGTCCACGCGTAGTTCGCGATGACGTTGAGAATCGTGCCGCCGCGCTTCGACTCGATCATGCGCTTGCCGAGCGCGCTCGTGCAGTAAAAGGTTCCGTTCAGCACGATGCCGATGACGGAGTTCCAGCCGTTGACGGTGAGTTGATCGGACGGCACGATGAAATTGCCGGCGGCGTTGTTGACCAGAAAGTCGACCGCTCCGAATTTCGCCGCCACGCCCAGCTCCTCGACGGCCTTCTTGAGGTTTTCTTCTTTCCGGCTCGCGATGATCACGCGGGCGCCGAGGCGCGAGAGCTCCTTCGCGATGGCGAAGCCGATGCCGGTCGCGCCGCCGGTGATGATGCCGGTGCGCCCGTCGAATGTTTTGTCGGGAAGCATGCGCGAACTCTACAGCAGCTTCAGTCCGGCTTTGACGAAGTGTCGGAAATCGCGATCGTGCGTGATGAGCGGGATCTGGTGATCGATGCAACACTGCGCAATCAACGTGTCCACCACCCGCGCCTTGTGACCGCGCGCCAATAGTTGACCGCGAAGATGTCCGGCGCGAATCCAGTAACCCTCGATGATTTCGAGGAATGGAATTGCGAGAAGTTGTCGCACGAAACGCTGATCGAGCGCGGCATCGCTCAAAATCTCTGTGATGACGACGGGGGCAATTCGAATGATGCTATCCGCCGCCGCCTTGATGATCAGACCGACGTCCGGTCCGGCCGCCCCACCAAAGTAACGCCGAAGCGAGCTGGCATCGACAGAAATCATCGGTCGTATTTCATCGTCTTGTAGTCAATCGACCATTTGACATTGCCGCGCCACTTCCGAAGAGCAGCCCACGTTTCCTGATTCGCGCGAAGCTCGAGCGCCTGCCGCACTAGCAGGTCTGCCGGTACCTGCACCGTGATCTTTTTCAGGCGTCCCATGCTGGCATTCTACACCAGCTATACTTACCAGCATTGCGTCGCTCTATCTTTCTTCTCCTTCTTCTCGCTGCTTGTAGTCGCGAGAGCAGCTTTCAAAATGCTCCCGTCATCCTGATCTCCGTCGACACGCTCCGGTCCGATCATCTTCCGGCTTACGGGTACCGAGGGGTGCAGACCCCGAACATCGACGCGCTGCGCCGCGATTCGATCCTGTTCGAGCGCGCGTACAGCCACTGCCCGATGACGTTGCCGTCGCATCTTTCGATTCTCACGGGGCTGTTGCCGGCTGAGCACGGCGTGCGCAACAACATCGGTTATCGCTTCTCTGGAAAATCGCCGACACTTGCGCAGGTCCTGCGCGATTACGGCTACAAGACCGGCGCGGCGGTGTCGTCGTACGTGTTGCGCGGCGAGACCGGAATCAAGAATGGATTCGATTTCTACGACGACGCGATTCCCGTGGCCGCGGCCGGCGCGATCAGCGAGTATCGGCGCCCCGGATCGGAGACGGTCAAGGTCGCAAACGCGTGGCTCGAGAAAACTGCAGGAGACGCGGCGCGCCAGTGGCAGTCGTTCTTTTTCTTCTTCCACATTTACGAGCCCCACGCGCCCTACGAGCCTTCGTACGACGGCGAGATCGCGAAATCGGACGCCATTGTCGGCGCGCTGATCGACAAACTGAAGGCGCTCGGCGTTTACCATCGTTCGCTGATCATTTTTTTGTCCGATCACGGCGAGGGACTGATGGACCATGGCGAGGATGAGCATGGAATCCTGCTTTATCGCGAATCGCTACAGGTTCCGCTGTTCATCAAACTGCCGCAGTCTGCGCAACAGGGGCAAACGATTTCGCGGCCAGTGCAGCTCGCCGACGTTTTTCCAACCGTGTTGCATCTCCTCGGTATCCAGCGATCCGATCGCTCGCTGCTCACCGGTTCGGCGCGCCCGATCTACTCCGAAACGCTCTATCCGCGCATTCACCTCGGCTGGAGCGAGCTGCGGTCGCTGATTCAGGATCGCAATCAGTACATCGAGGGTCCGAGTTCGGAGCTTTACGATCTGATCGACGATCCGGCGGAGAAAAAAGATTTGTCGGCAGCCGATCGCCGAACGACGTCTGCACTGCGCGAAAAACTCCACGCAATCCCGTCAGCGATTAATCCGCTGCAGCCGATCGATCCCGAGGAAGCGAAAAAGCTCGCCGCGCTCGGCTACGTCGGAACGCCGCGCAACCGCAGCGGTCCGCTGCCCGATCCGCGCGACGCAATCGGCCAGCTGACGGAAATCAAGGCCGCCTTTCATCTCGCCGACGGCCGCGACGACGAAGCGATTCCAGCATTCCGTGCGCTGCTCGCGCGCAATCCGCATCTGCAGGACGTCTGGTCGAAGCTCGGCGAGGTGCTCGTAGATTCCGGCCGCTACGATGAGGCGATCTCGACGTACAAATCGGCGATCGCGCAGTCCGAAGCTTTCTCGCCCGACCTGGCCCTCGGTCTCGGATTCGCGTATCTGAAATCAGGAAAACCGAAGGAGGCCATTCCGTACGCCGAAGTCGCGATGACCACGAATCCGCGCGAAGCGAACGAGCTGCTGGCGCGCGCTTACGTCGAGCAGCGCGATTTCGCAAAGGCCGAACAGCACGCGAAGGCGGCCATCGATGGCGGCGGCCGGCAGCCGGCCTCGATCCTGCTGCTGGCGGAAGTGCAGCGCGCGGAAGGAAAGTTCGAGGCCGCTCTGCACACGATCGACGTCGCTGAATCGCGCGCGCGGGAGATGGGCGTGCGGCATCTCTATGCCGCCGATTACCTGCGCGGCGACGTCCTGGCGCGCTTCAACCGGCCCGAGGATGCCATCGCGGCCTTTCGGCGCGAGATTGCTAACTCACCACAGCATCTGCAGTCATACGCCAACCTCGCACTCGTCTACTTCCTCGAGGAGAATCCGCGCGCCGCGGATGAGGTGCTCGCGGAGATGGTTAACAAAAACCCGCATCGCGGAGCGCGTGCGCTGGCGGCCAAGACGCGCGCCGCCTTTGGTCGCTAGAACCGGTATTCTACTTAGAGTGATCGACGAGCGACGCGAGTTTCAAAGACTCCACCTCACCAAACCGATCGATGGCTGGTTCGGCGATTTTTCGGTTCTCATCGTCGAGGTGAGCGCGAGCGGCGCGAAGATCGTTCACGATGACGACATCCCGCGCAGCTCACGTGGTCTGCTCCGTTTTACATGGCGAAGCATCGACGTCGAGATCCTGGCGCAAATCACGCGCAGCGACGGCGCGCGTTCCGGCGTGCATTTCCTCGATTCCAACGCGGAGCTGCGCGAGATGATCGCGAATTCCGCCAACGAAGTGCTCCGCGCGCAGCAGGCCAATGCCGAGGGCGATCGCGCGCGAAATGTCGTCGGCGAGGAGACGCTCACCGCTGCCTCGGCCGGCGTTCGCGCGGCCAGCGGATTTCTGCAATATCACCTGACGCCGAGCGGATGGAAATGCCATCGCGCGCTGCTTCCCGATCAACCCGAAGACGGATTCACTGTCTCGGCGAATGAAACTCAGGAGCAGATCGATCTTCTGTGCACCACGTACGAGAACGGCGACGCCGAAGCGAAGCGCATGACGCGAATGATCGCGGAGGTCAGCGTCACTCGCTGAAAGGCGCCGCCACGAGGACGGTGGAGATCGTCTCACCGGCGTTCACAGTCGTGACTCCGGTGTCGACGATCGCGAATCCGTTCGCCTGAACCATGGAGGTCGACACGCCGGATCCTTGCGCGTTCATGGGATAGGCGAGCAGTTCTCCGTCGCGCGCGACCACTCGCACGCGAAGGTAATTGCGCCGGTCGCCGCGCGATTTGAGTGGTCCCATCAAACGCGTCTTCACGCTCGGCGGAAGAATCCCGCTCTTCTGTCCCATCGCTTTGCGAAGCGCAGGCGCGATGAAAAGAAGAAACGAGACCATGCACGACACCGGATTTCCTGGAAGGCCGAAGTACACGCGGTCGCGAAGGCGCGACAGGACGACCGGCTTGCCGGGCTTCATGGCGATCTGCCAGAACTTCGTGTCGGCGCCGAGAGCGTCGAGCGCGTCCTTGACGAAATCGTACGCGCCGACCGAAACGCCGCCGGACGAGATGATGAAATCGCATTCCAGCGCCGACTCGATGGCCGCGATGGTCGCCTCGCGCGTGTCGCGCACGATTCCCATCATGCGCGGAATTGCGCCGGCCTCCCGCGCCAGTGCCGCCAGCGAATACGAATTCGAGTTCACCACTTTTCCCAACGTCCTCTGCTCGTCGACGTCGACGATCTCGTCGCCCGTTGAGATGATGGCGACCGTCGGACGGCGTCCAACGCGAACAACCGACTTCTGCACGCTCGCCAGCACGCCGATTTCCGCCGCGCCGATGAAGGTACCGGCGGCCAGGACTACATCGCCGGCGCGCATGTCTTCACCTTTCTTTCTAAGGTTGGTTCCACGTTTCAGCGACTGCTTGACGGTCACGAAATCCGAGCCGGCATCGGTGATCTCGACGTGCGCGACGGTGTCGGCGCCGTCAGGAATCAGCGCGCCGGTCATGATGCGAATCGCCGTGCCCTTTTCGAGTGTCTTCGTGGCGACATTTCCGGCCGGCAGGTCTTCGATCACGCGCAGCCGCGCTGGCGGATTCGCGATGTCATCGGCGCGCAGCGCGTAACCATCCATCGCAGTGTTGTCGGCCTGCGGGACGTCGCTCGCCGCGATGATGTCTTCGCGCAGGATGCGGCCGAGTGCATCCGTGAACGCCACTCGCTCCGTGCCGATCGTCGTGATCTCCGCCAGCACGCGCTCCTGCGCTTCTTCGACGGAGATCATCTGCTCGCCGGCTCGCGGAGTCCATGGGGTCAGGCCTACCCTTTTCCCTTTCTTCTGCACGGTGTGGAGAAATCTACGTCAAGTGGAAGAAAGGGGAAAGGGTAGGCCTGACCCCATCTATCCCCCCGAAAACGCGACAACGATCTCGATCTCATCGCCGGCGCGCAACTGAACGTTTTTCTCGCCGTGCAGAATGAGATCGCCGTTGACGGCGAAGTTGTAGAGCTCATCTCGCTCATCTTCGATGCCGAGGTTCTCGATGACTTCGCCGAGGGTGGCGGCCGACATCGTGATGATTTCCGCGCGGCCGTTGCGGAGCGGCTCGGGGAGGCGGACGCTGATCATGAGGAAAGCACCGCGTCGAGCTCCCGACGAAATTCCGGACGCGGCAGGCCTTCGTCGGTCAGGTTCGAGATCGCGTAGAACCGCGACAGCATGTCATCGAACTGCTGCCGATCGATCTTCTCTCCTTTGTACGGACCGACGCCGATCGCCTCTTCGAACCAGCGTTTCGGCAGCGTGTCGTCTTTGCGCGAGACGCCAAGCTCGGAGTTGATCATGCGCTCGACGCCCATGATGTTCAGCCCGATGCGATCGATCTGCTCAACGGTCAGAGGGATGCCGGTGACGTTCGCGACCTGATCGACGAATTCTTCATAGCCGGGAAGCGATGGCGAGTTGAAGAGCTTCGTCGTGAAGCGGCACATGCCGACCGCATCGCCGACTGCGAAAATGTTTTCGCATCGGCGCACCGCGACTTCCTTTCCGTCGTAGCTGTTCGGCTCCGCGGAGACATCGCCGCCGTACAGCTCGCGTTTGAATCCCGGGTCATCATTGATCTTGGCGTTGATCTCGAGCGTGACGCGATTGCGCAGGTGGTCCATCCCGCGCGTCGCGACCGCCAGGCCGAGCGCGAATGCTTTGAGGATGCGCGCGTCGTGCGGATCGCTCTGCGTGAGCCCCTTCACCGCCATCAGGTAGTCGAGCGCTTCCGGCGGATAGTGGCCTTTCTCGACAGCTTGCGATGAATCGGCGATTACATTGCCGAAGCCTTCGCGTTTCGCAGTCATGAAGAGCAGCCGCTCGATCGTGTCGTAGTTGCCCCACGTCAGATCGATGCCCGGATGGATCATTCCGCGCTGGTACAGCTCCATCGCCCACGCGATGGCGCTGCCGGTCGACGCGGTGTCGAGTCCGAGGTCGTTGCAGATGTTGTTGAGCCGAACGACCTGGTGCACTTCCTTGATGCCGATGTTCGGTCCGAATTTTCCGACCGTCACGTACTCGGGGCCATCACCTTTGATGTATTGATCGTGCGGGACGTGCTCGCACCCGGTGAGGTCGTTGAGCGGACGGCAATTCACGGGACACGCGAAGCAGCCTTCCATGCCGGGACGGTACGGATCGATGTTCTCGGCGTCGAGCTTGTCGGTCCACGTCGTTTCCTGATTGTTCTTGGTTCCCATCGCGCCTAACATTCGCGACGGCTTGTAGAGGAACGGCGTGCCGCGTTTTTTCAGCGCGTTCTTGACGACTGAGGTACTGAGCAGCTTCTCCGCGACCTCACGATTGCGCTGCTTGTGCGGATGCGCCGGCGTCAGATCGGCGCTGCGGCCCTGGATCAGGACCGCTTTGAGGCGCAGCGATCCCATCTTCGCGCCCGGACCACCGCGCGCGTAGATCGCTTTCGGTCCGGCCATGATGCCGGAGCAGAGCACCAGGTTCTCGCCGGCGGTTGTGATCGACGCCAGACCGAAATCGCGTCCCTCCTGGCCGCGAAAATCGCGTTCGATCGCGGCGCGAAAATCGAGGTTGTCCATTCCGATCCACGGCTCGGCGTCGACGAAGTGGATCTCGCCATCCTTACAATGCAGCACCGTCCACATCCTCGGCTGCCCATAGACGACTAGGTGATCGATGCCGTTGAGCTTCATGAAGGATGGGAAATAGTCGCCGGCGTTCGAATCGAGAATGACTTTCGTTTCGGGCGACCACGATGTCACGTTACCGCGCGCCGCCGAGGGAACGAGCGACGTCAGGATTCCGGTGCCGAAGATCAGCGGAACATCGGGATGGAGCGGATCGAGCGACGGGTCGAGGAGGTTGTGCAGCAGGAACATGTTCACGCCGCGGCCGCCGAGGAACGCCTCGACGACATGGCGCGGGATGTAAGCGCGCCGCACTTCGTGATGCTCGAGATCGACGAAGATCGTCTCTCCCTGCGTCGGGAACTGGCGTTCCCGCGCCAGGCGGCTGATCAGGGTCTCGACGCGCTCGCTGATCGGCATGCCTTCTAAGGAACGGCGTTAGACGCCGTCAAATGCCTCCTCCGTATATTAGTTTGATGCGCGCATTTGTGCTTGCTCTCTTCTTGCCGGTGGTCGCGCATGCGCAACCGGTGGTAGGACCAGAGATTCGGTCCGCGACATTCCAGAGTCTCGGTCCTGCAGTGGACGCACCAACTCCTGCGCTCGGCCTCACGCGGAGCGGATCGGGTTTCGCGATTTCATGGGCCGCGGTCACGGCCTCGGGCCATTCGCGGGTCATCTTCGCCAAGCTGGACGCAGAAGCGACGACGATCGCGACCGTCGAACTTCCGGTCCTCAATGACGCAGCCGATGCATATCACCCCGCGATCGCATCAGATGGTAACGGCTTTCTGGTCGCCTGGATGGAGATCAGCGCGCTTGACCCCAAGGGCAGCGTGGTGATCGCACATCTCGATCAGAATGGCCGCGTCGTTGGTTTGGCGCGACGACTCATGACCGGTTTGATCGCGCCGATTGTTTATTGGAGCGGTAGCGACTACTACGTTGGGGTTGGCTTCTCGCTATGGATTGTTTCGGTCGAAGCGTCGAACCTGCCGCGATCATTGCCGGTGGATACCATGATCGACGCCGTGACTGGAGCGGGTTCACTGATCGCGCTTGCCGGGCATTCGGTCGGCCCGTATCCGTGCTTTTTTCACTGTCCTCCAAACGCACCCGCTACGTACACCGCCCGGTTTGAGGTGCTGGGCGGTTGTTCCGCGACGTGGAGTTTCCAGACACCATTCCCGGCGGGCACCACAGTGGCCTCTGACGGACTGCAATACCTCGTCCTTTGGCCTAGCAATGACGCGACCTTGAGAGCTTTTCGGGTGGACGCACATTGCCAGGGCGTCGAATCGGCCGACGGAATCCGGATTGACC
>WNFJ01640381.1_pt2 | contig 11800 bp, 7 predicted proteins | sample 5400461 | NCBI WGS metagenome assembly WNFJ01 (sample SAMN13153349, study PRJNA577476) | soil metagenome | isolation source: 115 cm saprolite on Douglas fir-dominated hillslope | place: USA:California | collected 2013-09-17
GAGATGGACGCCGACTGGTCGAAGGTCGCAATCGAATGGACGCCGGCCGACGCCAAGGTTTACGGCTACAAGGATCCGTTCGGCACCGAGCAATTGATGTGGATCGTCGGCAGCCGCGCGGTGCAGCTCTATTTCACCCAGCTGCGCATGGCCGGCGCCCAGGTGCGCAAGGTGCTGATCGCCAACGCCGCGCAGAAATGGGGCGTCGATGCCGCAACGCTCAAGACCGAGCCGAGCGTCGTCATCAATCCTGCCAACGGGGCGCGGCTCACCTATGGCGAGATCGCTGCGTTCGGCACAATCCCTGCGACACTGCCGGCGGTCGATCCCAAGGAACTCAAGGAGCGCAAGGATTTCCGCCTGATCGGCAGGTCGGTGCCGCGACGCGACACGCCGGCGAAAGTCAACGGCACGGCGCAATACGCCATCGACGTGAAATTGCCCGGCATGGTCTACGCCTCGACCTTGCACTCGCCCGTGCACAATGCCCAGCCCGGTATTTGGGATGCCGGCAAGCAGGAGCAGTCCGCCACCGCGCCGGAAAGCTGGAACGACGCCGAGATCAAGGCGATGAAGGGCGTGATCGCAGTGGTCAAGCTTGCCAATGGCCTCGCCGTCGTCGCCGATCATTTCGAGACCGCCAAGGCCGGTCGCGACGCCCTAAAGGTGACGTGGCGGAAAGCCAAGGCCGAGGGTTTCAACTCCGACCGGGCGCTCGAGGATTACGTCAAAATCCACGCCGATGCGAATGCGCAAGCGGTCAAGCTCGAAGAAAAGGGCGACGTGGCCGCGGCGTTCGCGGCCGCGGCCAAGACCTACCACGCCGAATTCCGCAGCGATTACGGCTATCACGCCCAGATGGAGCCGCTCAACGCGGTGGTGCGCATCAACGAAGCCGGCGACAAGGTCGAGGTTTGGGAGGGCAGTCAAGCGCCCGACGAATCGCGCAAGGCGGTGGCGAAGGCGCTCGGGTTCGGCCTCGAGCAAGTGGATTTCCACCAGTGCTACATGGGCGGCGGCTTCGGCCGTCGCTCAATCGGCGACTACGCCGCCGAATGCGCGCTGATCGCCAAGGAGGTGCGCCGGCCCGTCAAGTTGATATGGACGCGCGAAGAGGACGTCGCCCAGGGCATGTTCCGCCCGCAGTCCTTCCAGTGCCTGGAGGCGGCGACCGATGCCTCCGGCAAGGTGACGGGCTGGAAGCACTGCGTCGTCGGCGACGGCGAGTTCCTGCTCATCACCGGCATCAAGATCCCCTACTACGGGGTGCCCAACCAGGCGATCGAGCGGCGCGGCGTCTCGCACGGCATCAAGCTCAAGCACTGGCGCGCGGTCGGGCACGTGTTCAACACCTTCGCCATCGAAAGCTTCGTCGACCAGATGGCGGCCGATCAGGGCATGGACCCGATCGAATTCCGCTTCGAGCGCATGGGCGCCAACCCCAAGGCGCGCAAGGTGTTCGAAACGCTGGCGCAAATGTCCGACTACAAGGCCAAGCGGCCGGACGGCCGCGCGCTCGGCATCTCGATCACGGAGCGCTCGGGCTCGCTCGGCGCGGGCGCGGTCGAGATCTCGCTCGACCGTGCCAGCGGCAAGATCCGCGTGCACAAGGTGTGGGTGGCGGTCGACGGCGGCGTGATCGTGCAGCCGGCCGCGGCCCAGGCGAACGTGGAGAGCGGCATTCTCTACGGTTTGTCCAGCGTGCTGCATGAGCGCATCACGATCAGGGACGGCGCCGTGGAGCAGTCGAACTTCCACGACTACAACGTGATGCGCATGTCGGACCTGCCGGAGGAACTCAACGTCAAGTTCGTCGACATCGATACCCGGCCGACAGGCCTGGGCGAGATCGGGAATCCTTTCATCGCCGGCGCGATCTCGAACGCATTCTATCGGCTGACCGGCAAGCGGCTGCGGCACCTGCCGTTCACCCCGGAGCGCGTGCTCGAGACGCTCAAGGCATGAGACGCCGCGGCAGCGACGTCGTTCAGTAACGACACGATTCAAACAAAGCGCCCGCCGGATCGGCGGGCGCTTTGCGTTTGCGCTGCGTCAGCAGAACAGGTCCGCCTACCCCACCAAGAACCTGTTGCGCGTGTGGAAGTCCTTGAACGTGCTCTCCGGCACCTCGAAATTGGTCGCCAGCAACAGATGCGGATTGGCGCCGATCCAATCGGCCAGCGAGATCGATTCGTAAGTGCCGTTGTTGAGCGCGATGAGGAGCTCGACGTCCTCGTTGCCGATGTTCTCGATATAGTGCCCGTATCCTTGCGGCACATAGCCGACGTCGCCGGCGTTGAACTCTTCGGTGCGGACGCGGCCGTGGGATCCGAACACGCTCATGCGGGCGCGGCCGGAAATATAGTACTGCCATTCATCGGCGTTGGGATGCCAGTGCGGTTCACGTAGCGCGCCGGGCTTGATCTGCATGAGCGCGCCGGTAACGGTCGTCGAGATCGGAAACTGGCGTTGCGACACCAGGCGATTGGTGCCGCCGGAGTAGGTGTCGGGGCGCTGCGCCAGCAATTGGTAGCGGTGGGTGAGCGGCCCGCGATCGAGCGCGCCGGGCGCCGGATTGGCGGGAAGCGGCGGCGGCACCGATCCCTTGGCGATGTAGACCTCGCGCTTGGGAAAATTCGCGAAGGTCGACGCCGGTACGCCGAAATACTTCGCCAGTACCTCGGGCGGCGTGTGGCCGACCCAATCGGTGATGCTGAACGTGCCGAACTCCGAAAAGTAGCCGTTGTCGAACACCAGCACGAACAGGCAGTCCTCGGAGCCGATGCCCTGGATCGAGTGGCCGAACCCGCGCGGGAAATACCAGACGTCGCCGGCATTGAAGTCGACGATCTGCGACTGGCCTTGCGGGTTGATGGTGGTGACGCGGCATTGGCCCTTGATCACATAGGCCCACTCCGCCGCGTTGGCGTGCCAGTGCAGTTCGCGTAACCCCCCAGGGACGAGCGACATCAGCACGCCGGCGAGCGCTTGCGACACCGGGAAATCCACGACCGTCGCCTCTTTCGCCCAGCCGCCGTCCCACGATTTGGGCGCAACCGCGCCGAGGCGGAAGCGGAACGACGGCAGCTCGGCGCCGGCAAGCGGTGCCGGGGTCGGCCCGAACGGCGGCTGTCCCTGGCCGAAAGTCTCCGTGCTCGTTGCAGCCGCCACCATGCCGCCGGCCGCGGCCGCGCCCAGCATGTCGCGACGTGAGAATTCGCCCATTCGTAACCTCCTCGGATCAAGCGCCCATTCCGATCGCGCAGACGGGTGTCACAGCTTCCGATTACGAGTCAACCAAGCTCGGCACAGGGTTTGCGCCGGCGTATGCTGGAGCAGCACGCGCATCCACCGCCACGAGCTTGGAGGCCCCATGACCGCCGTCACCCTCGCGCAGGCCGACCGCCTTATCGACGCCATCCTCGCCCGCGGCGCCGAGCTCGATTGCCGGCCGCTCTCGGTGATCGTGGTCGAGCCCGGGTGCAAGGTGAAGGCGTTCAAGAAGGAGGACGGCAGCTCCATGATCCGGTTCGAGATGGCCTACGGGAAGGCCTATGCCGCGCTCGCCATGGGCCGCTCCTCCAAGCTCGTGAAGGTGCGCGCCGAGGAGAAGCCGATCTTCATGCGCTATCTCATCGCTGCGACCGACGAACAGATTTTTCCCGAGGGCGGCGGTTTGCAGATTCGCGACGCCGCGGGCGAAGTCATCGGCGCGGTCGGGGTCACCGGCGATACCGAGGAGCGCGACGAGGAGCTCGCCGCCCACGGCATCCGCGCGATCGGCCTCAAGACCGACGAGGATTGCGCCGCCATCGGCCGCCGTCGCGGGATCCGGCTGACCAACCGATGACAGCAACTTCGAAATTGCGCTAGTGTCCCGATTCCGAAGTTCGCAAGCCCTTGCGGCACGTGCTCTTGCGAACTTCGGAATCAAGGGGACACTAGCAAACTTATGACTCTAGTGTGGTTTTTTGGATTTGAAGTTCCTATGCGAGCTCGCTGCATAATGATAGGAACTTCAAATCCACCACACTAGGATTTCGCGTTCACTACCAAAATCAAAAACTGCGGGAGGTTCGCATGGCCGCTCGTCGAGTAAAATTGGTCGTAATGGCCGCCCTGCTCGCAGCCGCGGCTGCGCCGCTGATGACGTTGCGTGCGGCCCCGGCGCTCGACTACGAGTTCTTCAAGGCGCGCGTGCAGCCGGTCTTCCTGCAAAAGCGCGACGGCCATACCCGCTGCTACGTCTGTCATGCGGAAAGCAACAACGCGTTCCGGCTGGAACGGCTCTCCCCCGGCGCCAGCACCTGGAGCGAGGAGCAGTCGCGCAAGAACTTCGGGATGGCGTCGATCCTGGTGAACCCGGGCGATCCCGAGACTAGCCGGCTGCTGCAGCAACCGTTGGCGCCCGAGGCGGGCGGCAACGTCTTTCACTCCGGCGGCCGTCAGTTCGCGTCCAAGGACGACCCGAACTGGAAAATTCTGGCGGATTGGGTCAACGGGGAGAAGCTGTAGAGCCCGATCTCGTGTCGCAGCGACGCGCGGCCATCGGCCGAGCCACGCTCACGACGGTCGTGCCGGACGGTGGTGGGCACGAAAGGCGATGCCGTTGCGGTCGCGCAGCTCCGTGTCGGACGCGACAGACGGCGCCGGCTCCGCGCACCGCAGTAGTGCCTTGTGGGCCTCCCATTCGCTCGCCGCATCGAGCGTCTCGAGAAACTGCACGTCGCCGGCGGCAAGCAACGCAATGGGGAGGCCGTCGCGGTAGAGCAAGCGGTTGCCCGTTAATGCCGGGAGCCTCGGCCCCGGGGTGAGAATTCCCACGAGGTTGAGCGGGTCGGCGCCGGAGAGCGAGAGCAACGCGCCGGCGGCCGGCTGGCGCCGCACCTCGCGCAACATGCCGATCGCGTCCGGCAGGGCAAATTGCTCGCCGGAGAAGCCGGCGACGAAACGCCCGCCGCGGATATCCCCACGGCTCTCGAGCCTGCGATAGACGCGCAGCAGATCGCGCCAGGGTGGCAGCCAGGCCGCCTCGCGTTCGATGAGCCGCCAGAACACGACGCCGTAGCGGAGCAACAAGGTGCGCGCCACGTGCTCGACGTGCTCGGAGGCCGCTTGCAGCGGCGCGGATTTCGCGGGGCGCGGACGGCGAGCGAGCGCCCACCGACCCGCCTCTTCCATTCCGAACTTCGCGGTGCGCCGGCGGCGACGCCCGCCGGCAAGCGGCCGGCGCTCACCGGATGGCACCAAGAGCGCGCGCAAGCCGCCGAAGCTATCGGAATTCACCAGGCCGAGCGCAACCAGTTCGGCCAGCGCCTCCTCGACCTCGGTGCGCAGCAGGCCGGTGCTTTCCACAAGCTCCTCGAAGAATGAGGCCCCGTGCTGGCGAATGTGATCGACGACCGCCTGCGCGCGGATGCTGGGTTGGACGTGATCCGTTTGCGAGGCCAGCGAGGTCCAATGCGCGGCATGCCGACGCGCCACCAGCGTGATCGGGGTCGTGCGCACGGGGCTCGCCCGGCTTTCCCCGCCGTTACCCGTTCGCGCCGAGCGCGGTCGCAGCCGCATCCACGCCACCTGCCCCGCCAGGCAGCGGTCGTCGAGCCATCTCGGTTCGTAACCGGCGAGCCGCGCCGGCAGGATCTCGCTCTCCCAGGCCGCGGCCGGCGCCTCGAATCCTTCGAGTTGCGCGACCACGGTGTCGACGGCATCCGGCCCCTGCATGCGCGCGTCGGCCGCGACGCGTTGCCAGGTCAGCAGGAAGCGCAGGAAGTCGCGCGCCGCCACGGGCTCGATCTCCGCCCGCAACCGTTTGACCGTGTAGCCGTGAATGCGGGCGAGCAAGCGTCGCTCGCACCATTCCTCGCCCGCTGCCAGCGTGAAGCGCCCGCGCATGGCGAAGCCTTCGGCCTCGAGCGCAGCCAGCGCGGCTGCGATCTCGTTTGGCGCAAGTCCCAGCGCAGCGGTGAGCGCCTCGCGCGTGACCGGCCCGAGGCCTTCGAGGCGGCCGCGCAGGATTTCGACCAAGGCCTCCTCGCGCGAGCAATCCGCGCCGACCGCGCCGGCGGGAGCGGCGATCGCGGGCTCGAGCTTGGCCACGGGCCAAAGCGCGCGGAACTGCGGCAGCCGTTCCGCCGCGATCCACAGCGTCGCGTCGGGCAAATGAAGCCGTGTCGCGCGCTTCGCCCGGGCAAGGTCCGACAACCAATCGCTCCAGCCGGGCCCGGCGCGGGCTTCGTCCATGCCGAGGAATCCGAGCCAGACCAGCGCGTCGTGCAGCTCGTCGGCGTTGGTGGCCTCGGGCCATGCTTCGCCGCGAACGCGAGCGATCGCCTCCGGATCGAGCCGGCCAAGGTCGGACGCCGCCTCCGGCGAGAGCCAGCGCCGGCTCATCACGGCTTGGGTGCGGCGCTCCTCCAGCGGCGCGTCGTCGAGATAGGCGTAGGGCCGCGCCGAGAGCACTTCGAGCGCCAGCGGCGAAGGCTCGGTCAGGTCGCGGGCGACGATGCGGATGTCGCCAGCTTCGATGCGCTCGAGCAGGCGCTCGAGACCGGCGAGGTCCATCGCCTCGTTTAGGCAGTCCGCGATGGTCTGGCGCACCAACGGATGGTCCGGGACTTCGCGCTCGCCGGTGAGATTTTCGGCACAGGCGATCTGGTCGGGAAACACCGCCGCGATCAGATCCTCGGCGCCCATGCGGGCGAGCTGCGGCGCCACCTTCTTGCCGCCGCGGAAGCGCGGCAGCGCCAGCGCCACGCCGATGACCCAGCGCCAGCGCGTGATGAACATCGGCGCATCGAGCAGCGCCTGGATCAGCAGCGGTCTGATGGTGGCGGAGTTGAGGTAGCGCGCGACGTCGGCAAGCTCGAAGCTGTGCGCGGTGGTGAGCGAAAGGACGATATTGTCCTCCGTCGCCGCCGCCTGCAGCTCGAAATTGAATTTGCGGCAAAAGCGTTTGCGCAGCGCCAGTCCCCAGGCGCGGTTGATGCGGCTGCCGTAGGGCGAATGGATGACGAGCTGCATGCCGCCGACCTCGTCGAAGAACCGCTCGAACACGATGGTGTCCTGCGTCGGCAGGCAGTCCAGCGCCGCCTGCGCCGCGGCCAGATATTCGAGGAGTTGCTCGGCCGCGGGCGCGGCGATCCCGACCTCGTCCACGAGCCAGCGCAGGGTGCGCTCGCCCGGCTCGCCGGCGCGCAAGCGCGCGGCGATCTGGGTGCGCAGGCGCGAGACGGCGGCCGACAATTCGTCGCTGCGACCGGGCGCCTCGCCCAGCCAGAACGGAATGGTCGGCGCCATGCCATGCGCGTCCTCGACCCGCACCACGCCGCGTTCGACGCGGATGATGCGATAGCTCTTGTTGCCGAGCTGGAAGATGTCGCCGGCCATGCTCTCGACCGCGAAATCCTCGTTCACGGTGCCGATGAAGTGGTTCTCGGGCTCGAGCAGCACCTGATAATCGGCGTTGTCCGGGATCGTGCCGCCGGACGTCAGGGCGGTGAGCCGCGCCCCGCGCCGGCCGCGCAGCAGATGGTTGACGCCGTCGTAGTGGATCAGCGCGCCGCGGCGGCCGCGGCGGGTGGTGAAGCCTTCCGCCAGCATGCCCACCACCAGGGAGAGGCACGGCGCACGAGCGCGTAGAGTTCGTCCTCGTTCCACTCGCGCGCGGCCACTTCGGCGACGATCTGCTGGGCCAGCACGTCGAGCGGCTGGTCCGGGATGGCGAGCCGGTCGAGCTCGCCGCGGCCGACGCTGTCAAGCAGCGCCGCGCACTCCACCAGCTCGTCGCGGGACAGCGGAAACAGCCGGCCCTTGGGCATGCCGTCGATGGCGTGGCCGGAGCGCCCGACGCGCTGGAGAAGGCTCGCGATCGAGCGCGGCGACCCGAGCTGGCAGACGAGGTCGACCTCGCCGATGTCGATGCCCAGTTCGAGCGAAGCGGTCGCCACCAGCGCCTTGAGCTTGCCGTGCTTGAGCCGCTGCTCGGCATCGAGGCGCTGCTCTTTGGCGAGGCTGCCGTGGTGCGCGGTCACGTGATCGGCGCCGATGCGCTCGGACAGCTGGCGCGTCACCCGCTCCGCCAGCCTGCGGGTGTTGACGAAGATAAGCGTGGTGCGATGCGCCTCGATCAACTCGGCCAGGCGTTGGTAGACCTGCTCCCACACCTCGGCCGACATCACGGCCTCGAGCGGCGACTCCGGAAGTTCGAGGGCGAGGTCGCGCCCACGGCGATGGCCGGTATCGATGATGGTGCAGTCGACGCCGGAGGCGGTGCCCGCGTCCGTCCCCACCAGGAAACGCGCGACCGCCTCGATCGGCTTCTGGGTCGCCGAAAGGCCCACGCGCTGCAGGCGGTCGCCGCAGAGCGCCGCCAGCCGCTCGAGCGAAAGCGCCAAATGGGTGCCGCGCTTATTGGCGGCGACCGCGTGGATCTCGTCGACGATCACCGTGCGGGTCGTCGCCAGCATCGAACGGCCCGACTGCGAGCCGAGCAGGATGTAGAGCGACTCCGGCGTCGTCACCACGATGTGCGGCGGCCGGCGACGCATGCGCTCGCGCTCGCCGGGCGGGGTGTCGCCCGTGCGCACCCAGGTGCGGATGTCCACCTCCGGCAAACCCTGCGCCTTGAGGCGCTCGCGGATGCCGGCAAGCGGCGCTTCCAGGTTGCGCTGGATGTCGTTCGACAGCGCCTTGAGCGGCGAGACGTAGACGATCTGGGTTTCGTCCTTGAGGCCGCCGTCGAGGCCTTGCCGAACCAGGCCATCGATGGCGGCGAGAAAGGCGGCCAGCGTCTTGCCCGACCCGGTCGGGGCGGCGATCAGCACGTGCCGGCCGGCCTGGAAGGCAGGCCACGCCTGTGCCTGTGCCGCCGTGGGCGCGGCAAAGCTGCGCTCAAACCAGGCGGCAACGGCCGGATGAAACAAGGAACCTGGCGTCATGGAGCCGGAATTATGGGGTGGCAGATATGGCGGCGGCGGGACCCAACCGCACCGCGCGCCCCGTCGTCCGCGACATATGGGTTTCTTGCCGGCCGAATCAATCCACGGCGCTCGCCTCCGCGTGCCTGCGCCTGCGGCGGCGCACCCGTAATTCGCGAGCGATTCTCGACCGACCGGACGGCGATCAGTTCGCGACCAGCGTGGTGATCCGCTTGGGCACTTCGCCCACCGGGACGACGGCCTTGACCGTCCTGCTTTCGGTATCGATGGCGGTGACGGATTTGATGGCGGCGTTCGAGATGTAGATCGTCTTGCTGTCGGGCGTGAACGTCACCCAGTTCGGCACCGACGCGATCGCGTCGTGCCCGGGGAGCTTGAGCGCGGGCAGCGCGACCTCGCCGATGAGCTTGAGGTCGGCGAGCGAATAGACGAACACCGCGTTGTTGGGGATGCTGGTGACCCACAGCGTCTTGCCGTCCGGCGCGACGCCGATGCCGTGCGAGGGCGCGGTGGCGCGTCCGGCGTCGGTTTCGAATTCCGCGGTCGTCGCCGGCAGTTTGATCCTCGCCACCTCCTTGCGCGCGGCGAAATCCACCACCGCGAATCCATTGGTGTCCGAGAGCTGCACGAAGATGCGCTTGGTCGAGCCGTCGGGGCCGGCTTCGATCGTCATCGGGCGCACCCCGAGGTCGAACGGCAGCTCCCATATGGGAACCTCGCGCTCGAGATCGATGACGGTCAAAAGCTTGCCCGGGATCGAGCCGGTGATCAGGTGCTTGCCGTCGGGCGTCACGTAGATGTTGTGCAGCCGTCCGTTCACCAGGATGCTCTTGGTCCGCGTCAGCGTCTTGGCGTCGATGACGTCGACGGCGCCGGGGCCGCGCGCGATGCCGACCAAGATGCGATCGCCATTCTTGGTGACCGCGATGTTGTTGGGATGGTTGCTCAGCGGGACTTTCTTGAGCAAGGCGCCGCTCTCGCGGTCGAACACGTCGAGCGTGCTGTCGGCCTCGTTGCTGACATAGACCCGCGAGCCGTCGGGAGAAGGCGCGATCCCATGGGCCGCCTCGATGCCCTTGATCTCCTGCACCACCTTGTTGGTCGCGGGATCGATGACGTGGATGCTGTCGCCGGCGCTGTTGGTGACGTAGATGAAAGCCTGTCCGCCCCACGCCGGGAGCGGCGCGAGCGCCAGCACGAACCACAAATGCCTCAAGATGCGTCGATAGCGGGCCATGGCAATGTCCTCACGGCTGTTTGCGACCGGTAGGTTACGCTCAGCCCGCGGTGAACATCAAGGCAACGCCACCGGCTTCCCCCTGGGACTTCGGCCGCGCCCGCGTGCTATAGGATTATGGTCGGCGAAGGCGAAATCAGGAGTCGAGAATGCCCCGTCACGCCCGCTACCTCCCCCACGGCGTCATCCCGGCCGTGCTGCTGCCCTTCAACGATGACCTTTCGATCGACGAGAAGGGTTTCCGCGGCCATCTGCGCGACGTGGCGGCAACCAAGGGGCTCTCCGCCATCACCATCAACGCCCATTCCACCGAGGTCGCCTCCTGCAGTTTCGAGGAGCAGCGGCGGGTGCTCGCCATCGCGCAGGACGAGATCGGCGAGCGGCTGCCGCTGGTCAACGGCGTATGGGCGGACGGCAGCATCGAGGCGGCGAGGATCGCCCGCATGGCGGCGGACGGTGGCGCCTCCGCGCTGCTGATCTTCCCGCCGGCGCCCTTCACCTTGGGGCAATCGCCGGAGATGGCGCTCGCGCACTTCAAGCGCATCGCGGATGCGACCGATCTCCCCCTCATCGTGTTTCAGTATCCGCTCGCCACCGGGCAGGGCTACCCGCGCGACACGCTCCTCAAGATGGTCGACGAGGTGCCGAGCATCCGCGCCATCAAGGACTGGGCGGGGAACGTGCCCCAGCATGAGATGCATATCCGCACCCTGCAGAGCCTGCCGCGGCCGGTGAACGTGCTCACCACCCACAGCGCGTGGCTGCTCAGCTCCCTGGTGCTCGGCTGCAACGGGCTTCTCTCGGGCAGCGGCAGCGTGATTGCGGATCTCCAGGCCCAACTGTTCCAGGCGGTCAAGGCCGACGATCTGGCCGAGGCGCGCCGCCTCAACGACCGCATCTATCCGCTGGCGCGCGTGTTCTACGCCGATCCCTGGGCCGACATGCACAACCGCATGAAGGAGGCGCTGGTGCTGCTCGGCCGGCTGCCGCGGGCGGTGGTGCGGCCGCCGCTGGTCAAGCTCTCTCACGCCGAGGTCGAGCGCATCCGCGCGGCGCTGGTAGAGGCCGACCTCCTCGGCAAGGAGCGGCGTGACGCCGCCTGACCGGCGCTTGATTCGGCCCGCGCTTTCGCAGAGATTGCGCCCGCCGATGAGAACCATGCCATGAGCCGCAGAGAAAACCCCAACGGCAATCGCAGGATTGCGTGGCAGAACGTGCTGACCGTCTTCAGCGCGGCGATCCTGATCGGCGCCGAGGTGTTCGGCGCCGCCTTTGCCGGCGGCTGGGCGGTCGCCAGCTACTTGGATTTGGGGCCTTACGGCGTGCACATCATGCAAGGCATCTTCTTCGCCTGCGGCATCGCCGTCATGGTCGCGTTCATCCGCAACGCCCGGCGCGTAGAGCCGTTCACCACCCGCGGCTGACGGCACTCTCGCCCGCAGCGGCGCTCGCCCGGCGCCTCGACCGACGAGCGCGACGAAAAAAAATCTTGTCAAGTGGGTCGACATCGCTTATGTGCGCAATTGCCCAATTTCGCACGTGCCTGTGGCCGTGTGTCGGTCGGTGGGCATCCGGACAAGAGGCCGGACAGCCGCCCGGAGCAAGATCGCAGACTGAGTACTGC
>WNFJ01244421.1_pt2 | contig 11799 bp, 8 predicted proteins | sample 5400461 | NCBI WGS metagenome assembly WNFJ01 (sample SAMN13153349, study PRJNA577476) | soil metagenome | isolation source: 115 cm saprolite on Douglas fir-dominated hillslope | place: USA:California | collected 2013-09-17
TAGGCGAACATGTTGTGCATATCGGCGTCGGTGTACACCCGAAGCAACTCCCGGTGGCGCTCGAGTGGATCATGGACCGTATAAGTGACCTCATTGCGAGCCCAGGAATGATGCCAGCCCGCTTGGTCGGTCATCTCCAAATCGAACTCGTCCAGGTGCTGCAATCTGCCCTCGAATTGCTCGCCTGATTTGGTCTTCACGGTCACCGTCGATTGCCCTCGCCGCGGATACAGGAATCTCGACTGCAGATCCACCGCCGAATACTTCTTGGCGATTCCCGCCAGGTCCCCGGTTGCCGAGTGGCATCCGGCGCAGCCGCCCGCGCCGTTGAAGAAAGCCTTCCCCTGCGCCGCATTCCCGGTCAGTAGTTTCGCGACCGGATAATCGGTTGGCACGCGGGCGCTGTCGAGCGCTTCCCGGAGTCGCACATGCAGAAACGTCACGATGTCGGAAATCTGTTGCGCCGATAGCGCCGGAAACGCCGGCATCTCCTTTTCCGGCCGCCCGTTCTTGATCACCGGACCAATCAGATTGCCGCTCTCATCCCGATTCACAAGTGCCGATCGAATCAGGTCCGGCGCGCGATTTCCGGTGGCGTCGTTGCCATGGCAGAATCCGCAGGAGGCGACGAAATCCTTGCGTCCCCGCTCCACGGCGGCGGGATCCGGCTTGTCGTTTGCGAAGATTGAAGCAATGGCTATCGGAATCAGCAGCGCCAACCTGGCGAGGCGTGTGGTGTGTGCCATCGGAGACGATTCAAAACATATCACAACCACAGCCACGCCCGCAGTAGTACACTTGCCATGAGAGACAAAGATGAGACAAAGGCTGATCTATCTACTGCCGGCGCTGTGCTGTCTCGCGTCGGCCCAAGACCCCAAGCTGCCCGGCGGGAATATCCTGGCGTCCGAAACTTACAGCTACCGCGACCTGATCCGCGCGGGTAAGCTCGACATGCTCACCGTCCCGACCTTCTACAAAGAGCAGGGAATCCCGGGGATCTCTTATAACGATATGTTCTTCAAGACGGTCGACGATTCGTTCATCGACGAAGTCAAGGCAGCCGTTAAGAAGTCCGGTCGCACCGTAACCTGTTATGTGATCGAAGGGAATCTGGCGACAGCCGACGAATCGAAGCGCGCCGCGCAGGTGGAGGCGGACAAGCGCAAGATGCGAGCCGCCGCCAGGCTGGGGGCGCCCGTGGTCCGGATCAATGTCGGCGCAACCGGCGCTGAGAATGCCGACGACACCCTCGGAGTCGAACGAGTAATCAAAATCTTCAACCAGGAGCTCGTGCCTCTAGCCAAGCAGCTGAATATCAAGATATCGATGGAGAACCACGGCGGTGTCTCGAAGACCGCGGCCAACATCGTGAAGATCATCAATGCCACCGATCCGAAATGGGTGGGCGCGCTGGTGGACTTCGGCAACTTTCCGCTGCCGGAAAAGTACGAGGAAGTCGCAACCGTGGCGCCTTACGCCTTAGTTACTCACGTGAAGGTCAACGTCTTCGACGATAACGGCGAAGCTGCGGAGTATGACTTCCCTCGTGTGCTAGCCACGATGAAAAAGAACCATTACCGCGGCCCCATCTCCATCGAGTACGAAGGCAAGAGCGACCCAGTCGAAGGCGTGCAAAAGACCAAGGCCCTCATTTTGAAGTACTGGTAGGAGAATGGGCCAGAATAAAGCTTTGGTTAGCTGAAGTGCGCCTGACCAGGATGATGGTGGCGCTATCGGAGAATACCGAGGCCCACTCGGGGTCGGCCAGCCGCCGGTCGACGAAGGCATTCTCCCAGGTTGAGGCGGCGGAAAAGAAAATCACATTGAACCTGTATTGATCGAGAAGCTGCACCCACGTCTTCTCGTCATGGAGGGGGTCTATATATTTTTCCTGCAGAAACGCGGAGGGGTAAGCCTCTGGGCGACTGTCCACGAAGACTCGGTACTGCGGAAAAAGATAGTAAATCAGGTAACCGCCGATATTGAAATTGTTCAGCATCGGTCCTTCGAGGCGGCTGTCGCGAAGCAACTCCGCGGCGGCGGCCGTGCCAGGCTTCAAACCGAGGTCGATGGTTTCAGCTCTCTCCGATAGTTTCCAGATGTTGTAGCAAATGCCCCCGGCGATGATTAGACCAAGAACGGGCACGGCGCTGGTCCGCAAGCGCGCGCTAAGTTTCCCGACGCCGGCGAGATCGAGATTGATGGCAACGGCGGCAACTGAAAACAGAGCCAACAATGTCTGGTTGCGGACAGCGAGCCAAGCCAACGCGCTCGTGAGCGCCGCCAGGACGAATAGAGCCACTGGAAACAGGCGGGAACGGGATACTGCGAGGATGAAGCTAAGAAACAGGACAATGAGCGTTAGCTTAATGAGCAGATACTCGCCTGGATAGCCTTGACGCTCGCAGTAGGGCACTGAATGATTCTCGGAAACGGATAATCCATAGTTAGACCAGACCGTTAGAGGATAGATGGCGCCGCGGATGCCGGATGGATTGATCACTGTGGCTAATAGAGTCAATGACAAGATCCCCAACCATCGCGTGACTCTCTGTGGACGCGCAAATAAGTCCGCCAGCATGAAGGCCGCAATGAAAGCCGGACCTAAGCAGAAGCCTAGATGCAAGTTCACCCACAACACTTCGAGAACTGGCAAGAGCAGCAGCCAGCGCCAGCTTACCCGTCCGTTGTGGTGTTTCCACAATAGCCAGAAGAAGACGCCGCATAGTAACAACGTGAAAATCTCGGGGCGCACGGAAGGGCGCGCTCGCAGGATGGGCATTACAGCCAAAGCCACCGCGGCGGCAATCCACAGTCCCACGGCTCTCTGCGCAATACGAAGGAATAGGGCGAAAGTCAGTACGCCTAGGAAGATATAAAAGGCGTTCAATCCCGCGAAACCGCCGGACTTCCATGCCAGGAAGAACGCGATGTCGGCTAGCCAATGGTGATTGATGAATTCAAAATCGGGCTGCGAGTAAGAGTAGAAATTCGTGCGCAGGAGCTTCGATACTGTTCCTTCTGGAGCGGCGGGCGAAAGCAGCAACTCACCATTCTTCAGGTGCCGTCCCAGATCGGCGCCACTGGTGGTGAGGTCGATGATCTCGATGGACGAAAGCGCGTAACAGGCCAGCAAGAACCCGAAGCCCGCGATCTGAAATAATCTAACGCGGGATGGCAATGTCATGCTGCACCGGCTCGATGAAATACAACAACACGCCTTTACCCACGCGCTCCGTCGGTGGAATGCGGGCCGGCCAGAGCTGGAACCCGGGATCGTTGCGATAGAGGCCCATTCGGGCGAGCTTTAGCGACGATAGACTAACTGCATTCCAACCGGGCGCCGGAGCCTGAGGATCGAGGCGCTTGACCGGCGGGAAATGCATGGCATCGGGCCGGACCAAAATGAAGGGATCGAACGCGACCTCGCGCGCACCGAGAACCTGCAAGCGTGTGGACAAGCGCTTCATATCCTGGCCCCAGTCGAGGTCGGAATCTACCAGGATGTTTTCCGGCTCGTCGCCTGCGATCTCATTGAAGTAGGGAAGATAGTCGGGATGGCTCAGCGCCGACGATACGGCCATCCACACCAACAGGACCGCGAGCGCCGATCGCGCCGCCGCGCCGGACGACGACAGCCAGCTAGCCCCAACGCCTGCCACGATTGAGAAGGCGATGTAGACCGGAAGGACGTGCCGCACACCGACGTTAATCCTGCTGAATGCGGCCAATGCGAGAATGCCGAACGCGTATGCGAGAGGCGTCCAATAGGCGCAGTTTGCTTCGTTACGCCGCCGCAGGCACTCGACTAATCCGGCGCACGTGAGGCCCAGGATGGCGAGCGGTGTTTTTACGCTGAGCACGACCGGATAGTAATACCACCAACCTGTTTCCGAGTACTCGCCGAGCAGGTAAGCCAGATGGCCGGCACGGTTGTGCGCCATGACCTCGCGAATTCCGGCCCATAGCTCCGGCGCCGGTACCCTGCCGAATGAGAAGCGGTATCCGGCCCACACGATGCCGCCTGCGACGGCAGCCGCGAATGCCGCCGGCGCCAGGCGCGATTTTGTCAGATCGATCAGACGCGACCAGGCTGGCCGCTCAAAACCGCAGTAGAAGACGAGGGACGCTAGCGCCGCCGCCGGGAAGAACCCCAGCACGGAGAATTTCGACAACACAGACGCGCCCAGAGCAAGGCCGAACAGCGCGCTGCGTCCGGGCGATGGCTGTTCCAGCCACATCAGCATCGCCAGAAAGGCCAGGCCAACGGTGGCCGTCAGCGCCATGTCCGTGGTGGCCAGTCCTGCGTGGGCAAGTACGGGCGGCAGGAACGTGAAGCACAATGTGGCGAAGAACGCTGCCGGCTCACCATGGCTTCGGAGAGTCCACCAGTAAACAACCCACGAGGCAAGCCAGAAGAAAGGCAGGGCGCCTAGCCGGGCCAGTGCGAGTGAGCGGTCGTAGTGGTTGCCCTCATAGAGGATTGCCACACCCTCATAGTTCCTTTCAGGCTGACCGGTTGAGCGCGAGCCCATGAGATAAGGCCCGATTGCCGTCATGACCCGCGCCAGCGGCGGATGCTGAACCTCGTAGCCGCATCCGATGTGCCCCGGCTCGTCGGCGGTATGGTTGAAGACCGTGTATGTGGCGGCGATGCGCGCGCTCGCGATCGTCACCAGCGCCAGAAATGCGATGGTGGAATACCTGGTGGACAACACCTTCCTGCGCTCGAAATGCGGCGGACAGTGCCGCAACAATGATGACTATAGCGCAGAAGGCGGCAAACCCGTTGCCGGAACAGAGGTTGGCGCGCAGATTCATTCATGGTTTCCCTATCGTTAATCGGCTGTATTTTTTTAGCGTCTCACGCAGCCGGTCGTGCGGCAGTGCGAAGACTCTGTGTCCATCCACGCCGGTCATTGTCTCCGCCCCCACCATCGCATTGACGATCGCCTCCTCGGTACCCTGCACCGCCGCTTCAAACACCGGGTTCAGCTCATCGTTCGGCAGCATCGTAATGTTGGCGGATCCTCTGGCCGCGGCCGCATGGGAGTTTGCCGTCGAGAACGCGATGAAGATATCGCCCGATCCGTTGCCCGAAATGGATCCTGTACGCGCGAGGCCCATCGTGGCCCGCCGCGCCAACCGCTTGGTCTGATGCGGCAGCAGTGGCGCGTCGGTGGCGATCACGATAATGATCGATCCCGTGTCTTCGCGAATGCCCGTTCCCGCGCTCGCGACCGGCATATTATCGGCGAGCTCCAGCCCCACCGGAACCCCGCCGATGCGCAACTGGCGCCGGCTTCCACAGTTGCACTGCACCAGGACTCCGACTGTAAATCCGCCCTGCGCAGCTTCGAGTTTCCGGGATGAAGTGCCGATGCCGCCTTTGAACCCATAACAGACCATTCCCGTGCCGCCGCCGACATTGCCTTCCGCAATAGTCCGGACCGACGCAGTTTCGAGCGCAACCGCGACGTCATCCGGCTTGACGTGGAATCCATTGACATCGTTCAACGCGCCATCGTAAGTTTCCGCAACGATCGGGTAAGTATAAAAGCCGCCCGCAAAGACATTTGTGCCCGGACTGCGCTTGTTCTTCACCAGCCACGCCAGATAGCTGTCGCGTACTACTCCGACACTGTGGGTATTGGTAATCAGGATGGGGCCATCGGCGAAGCCGGATTCTTCGAGCCAGGGAGTCCCCGTCATCTCGCCGTTCCCGTTCTGCGAGAACCAGCCGCCAAACACCGGATCTGACGACTGCTTGCCGCGCGGCCAGATCGCGGTGACACCCGTGCGCACCGGCCCCGCGCCCACCACCAGCTTGCCGTCGCCGGAGATGAGCGTCCTGTGGCCGACCTCCACGCCTGCCACATCGACAATGGCATTCAGGGGTCCAGTGGCGCCTTCGAACGGCACTCCCAGATCGCGAGCCCGCGGTCTCGACTGACCGGCTCCACTGACCGCCGAGCCGATTAGTAGGATCGCTGCGCAGAAGCGCCGTTTTGGGTATATACTGCGTGCAAGGCCGGAAGTTAATTTCGTAATCATAGGGGTTAGCCATGTCAGCTATCGTTTTAGGATACACTCGCGGATGCGCGCGCGTCGGCGTGCTTTCGCTTCTCTCCACTCTCGTTCTTTGCGCGCAGGGCACCGGTGAAATCACCGGCACGGTGACCGACCCGAGCGGCGCCGCCGTTTCCGGCGCAAAGATCGTAGTCACAAATACAGCGACCTCCGCCGAGCGCGTGGTTACCTCCAATGAGACTGGAAACTACGATCTGCCCGCCCTGCCGCCGGGGAACTACGACCTGAAAGCGGAGTTCGCCGGCTTTCGGAGAGCCGAGCGCAAGGGCGTGGAGCTTCAGGTCGGCCAGGTGGCGCGGCTCGACTTCACGATGCAGCTCGGCAACGTCACCGACACCATTGAAGTGGCCGGCGGCGCGCCGGTCCTCGAAACCGAGAATGCCACCATCGGTACCGTGATTGAGAACAGGCGCATCGTCGATCTTCCGCTGAACGGACGCAATCCGCTGCAACTCGTTTCGCTGACGCCAGGGGCGACCACGAATGGTCCGGCATCCTCGCAGGGCCAGCAGCGCATGGGCGGAGCGCGCAACGCATTCTCGCTGAACGTGGCCGGGCAGCGGACTTCGAACAATCACTACGAGCTCGACGGCGTCGAGAACACCGATCCCAACTTCAACACCTATCTGTTTCTACCCTCGGTGGATGCGCTCCAGGAGTTCAAGGTGGAGAGCGGCACTTACGGCGCCGAGCACGGCCGCGGTCTCAGCCAGATAAATATGTCGACGCGCAGCGGCACCAATGAATTCCACGGCGCGCTATTTGAGTTCTTGCGCAATTCCGACCTCGATGCCAAGAATTTCTTCGATCCCAAAGGACCTATCGCACCCTTCAAGCGCAATCAGTTTGGCGGCACGGTGGGCGGCCCGTTGTGGATTCCGAAGATCCTGAATGGCCGGGACAAGCTGTTCTTCTTTTTCGATTACGAAGGCTTGCGGGAGCGCAAGGCGCAGACGGCGGTATTCAATATGCCGCCGGCGCAGGACCGGACCGGCAATTTCTCCGGATCGAGCGCGGTTATTTACGACCCGTTGACTCGCGTGATCGATGCGAGCGGAAACGTCATCTCGCAATCCGCCTTTCCGAACAACACGATCCCAGCGAACCGGATCACGCAGACGTCGTTGACCGCGCTGAAAAACTGGTTTCCGCTGCCCAACCAGGGTAACGTGAACGGGTTTACCTCGAACTATATCGACAACGAAGGCCGCCTCAACGACAACGATCAGGTAACCGCGCGCGGGGATTACGTAATGAGCGCTAACTCGACCTTCATGGGCCGCTTCAGCCGGACTCACGATACGGGTTACCTTCCGCTCACCACGCCCGGCCTCGGATACAACAACGACGTTGTCGCCTGGCAGGGACTGATCGGACACACGCTCGTGATGGGCGGTAATAAGGTGAACGAATTCCGATTCTCGGTGGCGCGGCTGGCGGCCGCGAACCAGCAGCCCAGCGCTTATAAGAATAACTACGTCGCCGCACTCGGTATCGGCGGGGTTCCCACTAACATCGCGCAGTACTGGGGAGTGCCGGTATTTCAGTTCGGCGGTGGCGCCGTATCCACCGTCGGCGAATGCAGCGATTGCCCCTTCGTGAATCACGACACGATCTTCCAGTGGACCGATAACTTCACCTGGACGCGCGGCAAGCACACCTTCCGGTTCGGCACCGACGACCGCCGGATGCGCTTCAACCAGATCGGCGCCGTGGTCGCGCGTGGCCGGTTTACCTTTAACGGCACTTACACGGGCGACCCGAAACTGAGCACTCCGCCGGCCCAGAACACTCTGGCTGATTTTCTGCTTGGCAATATCTCCACGTCCGAAGGACAGTCGGGAGCTCCGATCGCCGGCTTCCGCTCGTATTCGCTAAATGTGTACGCGTCGGACTCCTGGAAAGTGACGTCGAAGCTGACCGTCACTTACGGCCTTCGCTACGAACTGGAACCCCCCTATACCGACAAGTACGACAACATCGTGAATATCGCTTTCAAGTGGGACGATACGGTGCTTCCGACTTACGTGCGCGCGGGCAAAGGGGATTTCTACGGCGGCAATCCTCCGCCTTCGTTCCAACTGCCTCCGGGAATTCCCTTTACGCGCGGGCTGTACGGCAATCGCGCTTATCAGACTTCTTACAAGGACATCGCTCCCCGGCTCGGCTTGGCGTATGGCCTCAATCAGAAGACGGTCATCCGCGCCGGCGGCGGCATCTACTACATTCGGGACATCGGCAACGCGCAATTCGACCTGGTGCGTAATGCGCCGTTCTCCACGCGGCGCAGTGAAAACGCGCAGTCCGCGCTCATCCCGTCGCTCAACTTCCAGGTTCCTTTCGTGCAGACGGCAACCCCGTCATTCATTCTGGTGAATCAATACAACCAGAACACTCCTTACGTACCGCAGTGGTCGTTCGGCGTGGAGCGGCAGGTAGGCAGCAACAGTTCGATTGAAGTGAGTTACCTCGGATCTGCTGGCGTACACCTGCAGCGGCTGCTCACTTACAATACAGCCAATCCCGGTCCGCCGACCAATATCAACAATCGGCGTCCTCAGTATCCTCTGTATGGCGGCACTTTCCAAGTCATGGCGGATCCCTCGCACTCCAGTTACCACGGGCTACAGGCTCGCTTTCAGCAGCGCTTCAGCCACGGCGTGACCTTCCTCAGTTCGTATAGCTGGAGTAAGTCGATCGACAATGGAAGCGGTATCCGCACCGTGGACGGCGATTCGCTGACACCCTCTAACGATCACAATCTGCATCTCGATCGCGGCCTCTCGGCATTCGATTTCCGCCATCGCTGGACCACTTCGTTCCTGTACGAGCTGCCGGTAGGAAAAGGCAGGGCTCTCGGCGGCAGCATGAACCGGCTGGGCGACGCTCTGATTGGCGGCTGGCAGATCGGCGGAATTGCGACGCTGCAAAGCGGCTTTCCGTTCACGTTGTATTGTGGAAGCGGCGCGGTTCAGAATGGCGGCGATAACTGCTACCCCGACAGCTTGGGGGGGAACTCGAAGCTCCCCGCAGATCAGCGCGGGCCCAGCAAGTGGTTCAACACTGGGAATTTCGTAAACCGGATCAATGATCCGAGCCTGCCGCAGTACCGGTATGGCAACAATGCTCGCAACAACGTGATCGGACCTCCGCTGGTCAATCTGGATTTCTCCGCGTCGAAGAACTTCCGGTTCACTCCGGGCGGAGTTCTTTAACATCATGAATCATCCGATTTTCGGGCAGCCCAATACCACCGTGGGAACGCAGAACTTCGGCACCATCACAGGCACTCGCGTGGATTCGCGTGAGATCCAATTCGCGCTGAAGCTGAATTACTGAGCTACTCGTCAATTCGCCAATGCCATTCGTCAAACGGCAGCGGCAACTCGCACGAAAGTAGCTCTCTTATCAGGCTCGCTAGGCTAACGTACGCATTGGAGGATTTCCAATGCGGAACGCGAGCCTTTTCCTAGTCTGCGTCACCGTCTTCGCCGAGAGCCCTACCTGGAACTCCCTGATGTCGGAAGCGCACCAGCTACAGAAGCGCGGCGCCTATGCCGACGCCCAGAGCAAGCTCGAAGCCGCCCTTTCGGAGGCCGAACGATTCGGACCTCGCGACACCCGCCTGGCGCTGACGCTGAACAATCTCGGGGCCCTGTTGCGCCTGGAAGGCAAGTACGACCTCGCGGAGAGAAATGCCAATCGCGCCCTCGCAATTTGGACGGAGTCGGGCGGCCCTGTCACAGCCGCGTTGAACAATCTGGCGGTGCTCTTCGTCGATCAGGGCCGCTACCCCGAGGCCGAAATCTACTACAGAAAGGCAATTTCGATCGAGGAGCATAGAAGCGGCCCAGTGGATGGCCGCTTGCCCTCCATGCTCACCAACCTCGCGACACTGTCCTTCTACGGAAGCCGAGACTGAGTACCGCCGCGCGCTCGACATTCAGGAGAGAGACGGGCTCGACACCGCTTCCACCTTGAGCAACCTGGCGGTGCTCTATCGCAGGCAAGCTAGGTATCCGGACGCCGAGCGGCTGTATGTTCGCGCGCTGAGCATGCGTGAGAAGGCTCTCGGCCCGCAGCATCCCGAGATCGCCGGTATCCTCACCAACCTGGCGGACATCTACACGCGGCAGCGGCGCTTTACCCAGGCGGAGAGCGCCCTACGCCGCGCGATCGCCATCCGCGAAACCGCCATGGGCCCCGATCATCCTTACCTGGCGTCCACGTTGAGCGGGCTGGCGGCTCTTTACGGCCAACAGAAAAATTACGCCGCCGCTCTCACTTTGCAGACCCGCGCCATCGCCATCCTCGAACACGCTTTTGGGCCCGACCACCCCGATGTAGCCCACAGCTTGTCGGGAATGTCCGTTCTCCTGATTGAACTCAAGCGATATGCCGAGGCCGGGCAAGTCGCTGGGCAAGCCCTCGCCATCGCCGAAGCGCGGCTAGGTCCCGAACACCCTGAGGTGGCGCGAATACTCGATAACCTGGCGCTGGTCAACTGTGAGCAAGGCCTGTTCAGCGCAGCCGAGCCGCTCTACCAGCGCGCTATCGCCATTCAAAAGAAATCGCTCGGCCCCCAACATCCGGACTTGGCTGGCACCTTAACCGACTACGCTACTCTGCTCCGAAGGACCCGGCGTAAAAAGCAGGCTGCGGAGATGGAAACTCTCGCGAAGGTTATCCTGGTGGCGAATCCTGGCGAGCGCATGGCCCGGCTGACGATCGATGTCCGCGAGCTCGAGCATCCCGAGAGTTTCCTGCCCGCAAGATAGAATAGGTGCATTCATGCGGCAACGTCCTTGGTTAAGGTTCGCGCTGTTACTCGCGGGCGCGACTCTGATCGCCCTCTTCTTTGCGCTCCGGATGCAGATCGCCCATGGCGCTGATGAGCCGGCTATGCCATGGCGCCGGGTGATTACCTCGGAACTGGGCTGCTGGTACGCTTGGGCGGCGCTTTCTCCGTTGGTCTGGTGGCTCGCGCGCAGGTTCCCGCTGGAATCCCCGGGGTTCGGACGGGGCCTGGCAGTGCACCTCACGGCGATGATCGTGGTCACCGCTGTTCAGTCATGTCTGATGGCAGTCATGACCTGGCTCGTTCGCGGATTCTCGGATCCCTTGATGCTCATTGTGGGCCGGATCACTCACGCGCTGATTTGGGTTGGCGGGGAAGGGGTAGTCGTTTATTGGGTGATGCTGCTCGCCTGCCATGCGATTCAGTATCAGTCGCGTTTGCGGGCCCAGGAATTGCGGGGATCGCATCTCGAAGTTCAGCTCGCTCAAGCGCAGTTAAACGCGCTGAAGATGCAGTTGCATCCTCATTTTCTGTTCAACACCTTGAACTCGATTTCAGCGCTGCTGCACGAAGACGTGGAGGCGGCGGACCGCATGGTGGCTCGCCTGGGGGATTTCCTGCGGCTCACCCTCGAGCACTCCGAGAACCAGGAAGTGACGCTGGCGCAGGAGCTCGAATTCCTGCGCTGTTACCTCGATATCGAATCCACCCGCTTTCAAGAGCGCCTGCGCGTTTCGTTCGATATAGCTCCCGGTACCCTGGACGCCCTGACCCCAAATCTGATCCTGCAGCCCCTGGTTGAGAATGCCATCCGGCACGGAATCGCCCACAGAATCGAACCCGGCTGCGTCGAGATTCGCAGCGAGCGCCATGGCGAAAGTTTACATCTGCAAATACGAGACGATGGG
>WNFJ01739698.1_pt2 | contig 11798 bp, 15 predicted proteins | sample 5400461 | NCBI WGS metagenome assembly WNFJ01 (sample SAMN13153349, study PRJNA577476) | soil metagenome | isolation source: 115 cm saprolite on Douglas fir-dominated hillslope | place: USA:California | collected 2013-09-17
CGCCGCTTCCCAGTTCAGGACGACCTTGCAGATCGTCTGGGTGGATCCCAGGTCGACCTGCAGCCACTGCGGATCGGAGAACGCGCTCGACCATCGGGTACCGGTGTTCCCGTCGGTCGCCGCCGACGCCGGGAACGAGGCGCTCTGGATCGACGACGCCGTGGTGGGCTGGTTGAGCGCGATATTGGTCGTGCCGCAGCCGCCGCCGCTCGGGTTGACGGTCCAGCCGAACGAGGTGGATCCGGCGGCCCCGGTGGTGTCGGTGGCGGTCACGGTGACATTCGACGTGCCCGTCGCCGTCGGGGTCCCGGAGATCAGCCCGGACGAGGAGTTGATCGACAGCCCCGCGGGCAGGCCGGTGGCACCGTAGGTGAGCGTCTGGCCGGATTGCGAGTCGCTCGCGCTGATCTGCAGGCTGGCCGGGGTGCCGACGGTGGAGGTCTGGCTGCCGGGGTTGGTGACCGTGACGGTGTTGCCCCCGCTGCCGGTGGGCAGGGTCCATTGCTGTGCGGTGGAGCCAGTGCAGGTCTCGATGTCAAGCCGCGCACCGGTGTTGCCGCCGGGGTCGGTGAGGCACAGGCCGGAATGCGGATTGACCAGCTCACCATTGGCCTGGTGGGTCCAGCCCTGGGCGGCCGTGGCGTTGCAGGGATACCAGTCGACGTTGGTGCCACTGGCCGTCCCTGCGCTGACCACGTCCAGGCAGCCGCCCTGGGTCCGCAGGGTGCTGTCGGTGTACGGCGACCACTGCTGGCCCGCGCTGCCGTTGCACGCGCTCACACCGATCGGGTTGCCCGCCACGTTCAGCGAGTTCTGGTTGCCGAGGCACAGCGCGTTGATGCCTTTAACCTGCCCGGTGGCGGTGGGGGTCGCGGTGGGGGTGGAGTTGCCGCCCTGTTCGTACACGGCCACATACCCGACGCTCATGGATGCCCCTGACGTCGTGGCCGACGTCGGGGTCGTGCAGTTGCATATCCCGTTCGGGTAGTTACCGCCCATGGCCAGGTCGAAAAGGATGAAGAACCCGTGGTCGATGGCCTCCTGCCAGGCCGTCGTGCCGACCGAGGCCTCGGTGATGGTGCTCTCGACGGTGCCGTCCATCACGAACTGCAGGAACTCCGCGCTCGTGTTGACCCGGTTGACGATCACCGAGTAGGTGTGGTAACCGGTCTGGCAGCCGGAGCCCGCGCCTGGGCAAGCGATCAGCGGGTGACCGCTGCTGCCCGCCGCGTCGTGGAGGGTCTGGGAGGCCTCGTTCAGGCCGTTGACGTCCTCCATCATGTCGATCTCACCGGAGGTGGGCCAGCCACCGCCCGTGCGCATGGGGGACCCGAGGGACCAGAACGCCGGCCAGTACCCGAGGCCGTTCGCCGGGTTCGGCTGCTGGATCGACGCGGTCATCTCGAGCTGGCCACCCGGCGGGGCCGTGAAGTCGTCGCGCGTGCTCTCGATCCGCCCGGACGTCCATGACCCGCCATTGTTGATGGCCTTCAGCACCAGGTGGCCGTTGCCGTCGAGATAGACGTTGTTCGTCGAGTTGGTGGTGTGCTCGATCTCTCCTGTCCCGAAGCCGGTGCCGACGTCGTAGAACCAGTTCGCCGACGCCGGGAACGAGGCGCTCTGGATCGACGACGCCGTGGTGGGCTGGTTGAGCGCGATATTGGTCGTGCCGCAGCGCGGGGTGCGCCGGCCAGCGTCGTGACGACGACGCTGGTCAGGCATCCGGTCAGCAACACCACTGCGGTCGCGGCCGAGCGCCGCCGTAACGGCCCCGGTCGTCGCGCAGCACGCCAGGAAGGGCGCACCGCGGCATTGGTCCCGTGATTCATCTGCCAAACCTCCTGCCAAACCAGGCCCGTCATGGGCAGCGCGAAACTGGCCACCGCACCTGTGCCATTGATCAGCGGGGTGGTGGCCCAACGTGCATACAAGCCTTTTATTGTTAATACAAGTCTTTTTTAAAGATGTAACGTAATCTGCCCGTTGCAGACTGTCAAGGAGGTGTCACGAACCCGAACAACCCCGGCCGGCTTCCGGGCGACCGGGGCGCAGGGTCGCGGCAGGGCCGGGACGAGGGCCGGTGGCGATGATCTACCGCGGGGGCGGGCTATCGTCGTCACCAAGGTTGTCACCGTCACTTAATGTGCACTGCAGCGCCTGATCGGGCCGCCGGAACCGGCTGCGCGCCCTCGTTTCGCGAGCGCGGTATTTTTGGCGCGCATGCTTCGCCAAAGATACCGCGATCGTTGAAAGAGTGGCCAGGTCAGATGCGGTGATCAAACCTTGTGAAGAACTGCTCTGAGCAGCGCGTGTATTTACCTGCGTAAACCTACGCCGATGCGCTGCAGGGGTCAAACTGGCCCCGATAACAATCCCCGATTGAGGCCCGCGCGCGGCCCGCGTGGGCCTCGGTGGGCCGCCCTGGGGAGGCTGCCCGGCGGCGGTGCTATGCTGCGTTGCACGGCGTCGCCAGGTGGGAGCGATTTTCGCCAAGAGACGTCAGCGAGAGGCCCGGTGCCGGGTCAGCGGTAATCTGCTCTGTCCAAAGATTCAGGTCCCTAAGCCCCGGCATTACCGGGCCTCTCGCATATCTCCAGGAGAGCAACGGTTTACCTGTGTTAACCTGCGCAAACACGAGTTTCCAGCACCTGTTGCGCCCGCCCGGATCGGTCCCTATGTTGTCCAGTAGGACAGAGCGGGATTACCGCAACTAAGGACCTGCGGAGAGCCAAAGCGACCCCACCTTAGACAGCGGTAGCGGGGTGCTCCCATTGGGGTTTACTCTCCCGCTTTGCCCGTTCCTGATTCATGGGAAGGGGCCAAGGTGTTTGAGACCTTCAGTTACTACCTGGAGATTGGCTGCCCGCGCTGCGGCGCGCCGACCGGCGAGGTATGCTGTGGGCAGCGCCCGCTGCGGCCGGAGGATGGGTTCCCGCGCAGCCACCAGGAGCGCATGTGGCTGCGCCATAACCCGGATCGCGGCCTGCAGATTTCGCGCGCTTGCGCGCTGCAGGCGAGCGCGGACAATAGTTCGTGGTGGCCTGTCGGCTCGATTGCGGCCGAGGGGAACGGTACCTATGCGGTAGTGGCCCAGTTCCCATGCAGATATGCGAGAGCCGTGGTCGGGGCACTGGACGCGCGCGTCACCGCGGTAACGCTGAACGCATTCGTGACCGGCTCGCCGGCGTAGAGATGACTTCCCGTCAGCCTGGTCCGGGGAGAAGCGGCTGTGCGTGGGTGCGCCGCGACAACTTCCACGCGAACGCCAGGCACGGGATGCCCCCGCCTGGGATGGCGGCGGTGTTCCTCCGCAAAGGCTGGCAGGGGAGGCCCGTTCGTGGTGAAGGGCTCCTCTGCCAGCCAGGGAGGCTCCTGCTCGTCAGCCAAGGAGCCCACATCGGCGGCCGGACCCCTCTAGCTGGCGCTCAGCGGGACCCCCGGCCGCCGATGTGCCTGGAGCCGAATAGGGGGGCGTGACCGCCGCGCCCGAGCTTGGCCCCGCCGCGCCCACCGTGGATGAACTGGTCTTGCCGCTGCTGGAACTGGCGCGCGGCCTGGCGTGGCGTTCATTCAAAAGTGCGCCGTACGCTCTTGATCTTGACGAACTGACCGGAGTCGCCCGCGAGGCTTTGTGTATCGCAGCGGCCCGCTGGGGCGGTTACTGCGCCGCTCACGGTTACGACCCCACCCGGCTCGACTTTTTTGGCGCTTACGCCACCAGGAGGATCAAGGGCGCGATCATCGACAAGGCCCGAGCCGAGGATTACGTTCCCCGCTCGCGCCGGGCCAAGATCACCAAGATCAGGGATGCCGACCCCGACGAGAGCAAGACCGACGAGCAGGTGGCCTCGGCCACCGGCTTGTCGGTGCAGGAAGTCCTCCAGGCGCGCGCCGACGCGGTCAGCCGCCCGGTTTTGAATGACCCGCAGTTGTGGGCGGCGGCGCACAACCAGCCCGTCGAGCCGGAAGACGTCGAGAGCGCGGCGGCGGTCTCCCTGGTGCTCGCTGCCGCCGTGGCCGCCATGCGCACGCTGCCCCCGGCCGTGCAGGTTGTGCTGGCTCTGCACTACTACCGCGAGGAGAAGCTAGCCACGGTTGCCGAGCGCCTCGGGCTGACCACCGAGGAGGTCACGCAGCACCACAAGGCCGGCGTCGTCGCGGTGTATGCGGCCCTGCGGCGGGCGGTGGCGGACGGATAGTGCGGGCGGGCCGCTCGCCGGTAGCACCATGCCAAACCGTCGGGGATTCGTATCACACCGCAGCGCTCATGGCTCCGGAGGCAGTTGACGGTCAGCCTCCGGAGCTGCAGAAACGCGAGCGCAAGCAACGGCCCGGACCACATGTGGACCGCGCGTCCATCGACCAGGCTGCTCGGGCTGAGGTGGTGGTTCTCGGTGCCCCTCGATGCGAACTACCGGTTACCGGGAGTCGAGTCGGTTGCTGCACAGTCATGCTGCACGTTCCTGATCTTGACACTTAAGCGGTTCTTGCCTGGCCGTCCGACTACTTGTCTGCGGTGCATTGCGCCGTTAGCCTCCGTTGCGCAGTTTTGTTCCCGCCAGAGTTAGGCTAAGGCTCATCAAGATCCTCGTTGTTCTATTGCGGGGCAGGGCTGTCTGCATGGAGAGTATGAACGTGTTCCTCCACAGCTCTCATGAAGTCATTTACACCTATTCTGGGCCGCAGTAAGTGAATCGACAATGTGATCAAGCGTTTGACTGGCCATTATCGTCCTCGCTAGATTTCCAGTAGTTCAAAGTGGCGCAGAAGCAGTATTTGCCCCATCAGTGACTACCATAATTTATTGTAAGGATAGCTACCACTCTGTGCGGGTCGCCACCGGGTGCCGTGGTGTAGGTGTCATGGTACTGATAGTCGATTCGAGCCGAACTGCTCACTTCGTAATGTATAGTGCGGGACCATCCTGCACCGCGCGGCTTACCGGCTTGCCCTTTAAGGATAGTAGTTTGTGCGATGGGATCGGGCATCCCTGGCCGGTGCGCCACATGATCCCAGAACTGCTTAGCCTGTTGCTCGCCCACGCGAGTCACCAGTTCGGCATAGTGACTGTAGAAGGACTTATGAACCAGGACGCGATAGACCGGCGCCCGGTCCGGCTTGCCCCCCGGCCGCCCTGCGGGACGAAGCGGATCATATGCGCTCTCGCTGGTCATTTCGGTTCGCTGACTTCTATGAAGTCAGAGTCGACATGCTTTCCGGTAAGGACCGATCGCCTTAGAGGATCCTCTAGTTGCCGAGCTGTGACGCGCCAAGCCTTGATGCAGTTGTCGAGGACGGCAGTGTCCCGATCAGCGCTTGCCGCCACGAGTGCATCGTGCAGCTCGCCAAGGAATTCCCCCATATCGTCCCGATCGAATGATCGAAGCCATGATAGATCGCCCAAGTCGCGAGCGCTGGGAACGTTGTCCGCACGGCGCAGCAGGCAATCGAGCCTTGTGTATGACTCCCACCACGCAGCGAGGGTTTCGAGGAGACGCAGTGTGCTCTCCGGGAGCATCACCAGGCTCATGCCATCTCGATCGCGCAGGCGCGCTCCGCCACCGCGTGCAGCATCGAGGAACTCTACGCGCCTGCTGCCCGCGAGGTCCGATGCTTGGAAGATTGTGTCAGTCATGTGCTCCCACCTGCCCTGGATCGCTAGTAAGATAGCACCTAAGATCTTGCTAGACCAGTACCCTGTATCAAGTACTACAGCACTGTAACTATTCCAGGAGCACGGCTGATGGAGGACGACAGGCCCTTCGACGCGACCAAGAGCCACCTCTGCGACGCGTCGGAACCAACGATGGGCAAGTGGCATACCACCAGCCTTGTAACGGCCGTCAAGGGCATCCTGACGAGGCAACCTCAGTTCGAGCATGGTAGCCCAAGCACTCGAATCGCGGCCTTCCGGGCAGCTACGGATGAACTGACCCATCGCGGGCTTGACTCACTGTCACTTGTCTGCTACGGAATGTGGGACAGGCTAGCATCCTCGGTCATCAGCGTCCTGGTACAGAGCGCCGTCGTTACCGTAAAGCGGCCAGGGGGATGTCGCGCTCCGACGCCGATGCGTGGTGGGCAGCTCTTACTCTTCCCGCGCGTCCAAGTTTCCCGGACACTCCGGCACCCGGTGAGCTTCGAGGCCTGATAAAGGAAGCAATCATGCCTAGATTGCCACGGCTAATGAATTGGATTGCCACAGCCTCACTTGACGACCTGCTTGAGCTAACCCCTCCGTCTGCCATCATACCTGAGTCACCCGATAGCAGCTTCCCGAATGACGAGTTGGATGCGCAGTACTCTTGGGCAGTTGATCGTTTCTCTTCAACTTTTTACAGTGAGTGGTCAACCTCGTCGCTTCATTACGCCTATCGGTGGTTGTCCGGTCATGCGACCCCACCCTGTAACCCGGATCTCATGAGCGACAAGATGGTCGATAGTTCAAAACTTAACGCTGAAATTGCACGGCGGGCGGCATCGCGAAAAACCAAGCCACCTCGTAAGCCAAGAATAGATGCGCTATTGGCAAACGAGATGGTTGACTATGCGATATCCCTACTTAAGGGCAAACGATATAGTGAAGCTGCTGCGATCTTCAAATTTGCGGCCGCTCAAAAGCCTTACAATGGTAATTTTCGGAATAATATCGGCTTCTGCCTGATTCCCGATGACCCAATGCAGGCATTGGGTCATCTTAAGGCGGCTGCTGAGATGCATTACCCCCGGTCTGCCACAAATATTTACAATCAAATGTGTTGCCATATTGCGCTGCACCGTCCTCGTGAAGCACTAGCGTTGGCTGAGGACATGTGGCCAATTATTAATTTTACTAGTAGCGCTGGGGCGACACTGTGGAAACGCGATGAATCCATTGATGGCTGGGTCATTTTTTACACTGAGAATGACCGCATCTCTGTAGCAGAACTAGCAGCCGATTTTGGCTCATGAGGAAGGCTGGTCTGGGGAAGAGATGGCCTGGCGCGAGCGACAGGAGCAACTAGGCAACTGAAGCATGACCGAATGAGGTAGCAGCCCGCTCTGCCTATTTTTCTGATAGCCGCGCGGTTCCTCGGTTTGACGCTTAAGTGTTAAGGGATGGCCAAGTCGAGAAAGGTCCGTCCTCCTGATAGGTGCCGAGATCTTGCCGAGAAAGATCACAGTCAGGGTGGCGCGCAGCGCCATCGGAGACGCAAGCGCAGCGAGCGCCTTGCCGGTGATCTTTGCTCGGCGAGAGGATGCCCGGCGCGAGGAGGACGGCCAAACCGCGATCTGGTAGCTCTCTCCGCAGGTGTTGGATGCTGTCGGCCGGTGGGGCTTTGCCATCTGGTGGTCACCTGCACTTGACGTTCGCTCTGCTGCCATTTGGGTGACCAGGCCGCCCAGGCGCAATAATGGGGGCCGGGCGGCCTGGTCACGTCTAGCGGTGCATGGGCGGCGCAGCGCCACGCGGGAGCCGTTGGGCCGGCGCGGCAGGGCCGGCGGGCGGGGGCTCATGCTCGTTGAGGTCCTGTGCGAGCGGTGGAATTGGACGGTCGTTCGTGGCTGGGTGGGAAAGGTGGTGTGCCGCTGCTGGCCGGGTGGTGTGCCGCTGCTGGTGGCGGTGACCTGGCTGGCACCTCAACTGCCATTGCGGACGCCCGCACAATGACACCGCGTGTCCCACCGGCGTCGCCGTAGCGGCCGTGGCGCACCGCGCCGGACAGCGCCGCGGATCGTGGGGGTTATGACACCTGTGATCCGCGGCGCCGCCGGGCGGCTGCGGCCGGGGCGCTTCTGAACCAGATCCTGCTGACCTGCGAGCAAGGGGACAGCCCTGGCCTCGCAGCAACTCTCGCCGCAGCTGAGCGAAGATCAATGCGGCGCAGCATTTCCGCCAGGAGCAGATCAGCGGAGATGGCGTGTACGTCGTCGGCCATGACATCAAGCCGGGTGTATACCACACCAATGGCAGTGGCAACACTGGTGCCAATGACTGCTACTTCGCCACGCTGAACAGCACCGACACCAGCAATATTGCCGATAACAACAACTTCGACGGGCCCGAGACGGTCGATGTGTCATCCGCGTATGCCTTCGAGGTCAATGGGCCATGCACGTGGGTCAAGGTTGGCTAACGGACACTCCGGCCGCAAGGCTCAAAAGGGCTCCGTCGCGGGAGCCCATTTGAGCGCGGGCCGTGCTAGCAGTCGTACGTGCCGGTCTTCACGCTCCATGTCAACACGCGCCACTGATTCGGTGTGAATATCAGTTTCGGGCCGTCTGGATTTTTCGAGTCGCGTACTGCGACGGTGGCGCCGAGGTCCGCCACCTCAACGCAGTTGCCGGTGTTGCCGGAATACCTGCTCTTACGCCACTGGGCGCGGGACAAGTCGTGCTTCATCGCTTCCCGCACCTCCTCTCTCACTTACAGATCGCGGGCAACGCCTGAGATGAGCTGTACCGACGCATCGGGCGGCAAGGCCAGAGCGCGCAAGTGCTCGAAGATGACGGCGAAGCGCGCTACGTCGGGGTCACTCTCCAGGAACAGGTCACCCGCCATGCTCTCAAGGTAGACGACATCACCAGCTACAGCTTCCGCGAACTGGAGGATCACGAACGAACCGGCCATGCCTGGATGAGCGCCCACATCGTAGGGCAGCGCCTGGAGGGTGACGTGGGGCAACTCCTGGGCCTCGGCCAGGCGGTCGAGTTGGGCGCGCATGGCGTCGCGGCCACCGACCGGCCGATGTAGCGCGGCCTCGTCCACGATGGCCCACAGCCTCAGTGGCGGGTTGCGGGTCAGGACGGCTTGCCTGCCCATGCGGGCCTCGACCAAGCGCTGTATCTCATCGCTCGTGGCAGTCGGCGAGCCGCGCTGGAGGGCGGCTCGCGCATAGTCCTCGGTCTGGAGCAAGCCGGGCACGAATGAGGACTCGTAGTTGAGGAGTGAGCGCGCCTCGCTCTCGAAGCTGATGTAGGTCGGGTACGGCTCCGGTAGTTCAGATGGGAACGACTGGAGCCAGCTTTGCTCGGCTGACTGGCGGGATAGGGCGGCCAGCTCGGCGCGCTGCTCGTCGCTTGCGCCGTACAGCCCCAGGAGGGCGGTGAGGGTGCGGGCTTGCGGCCGGGCCTTGGCGGTCTCGATGCGGTAGAGCGTGGCCTCGTTAATGCCGGTGCGTTCGGTGACGTCTTCGCGGGTGAGGCCAGCGTCAGCGCGCAGGCGGCGTAGCTCGGCAGCGAGTCGCCGCAGACGCAAGGTAGGCGTTGGCCGACGCGGTGGCATGGCGACGATCTTAGCGAAGCCGGTCTTACGTCAATTATGCGTTCGCATACATTGCGTTCTCCTAGACAGCCGATGCATACTAGGCGTGCATAGATGGACACGGTAGCCGCCTGAAGGGCAGTGGGTGGCGTGAACGCAACAAGCGGAGACACCCATGAGCCGCAGGGTCGACGTCGCGACAGGAACGGGCTACGGCGCCCGTAATTCCGGGCAAGGCTCCGACGTCGGCCCTGCTTCCGCACGAGGGGCAGGCCATGGCCGCTGTCTAGCGTATTGGTGCTCGGAGCACTGCCGTCCGCCGTTGGCTGCGGCCGGCTGCATGCCCGCAACGTCATGCACGAGTGGGGCCTGCCGGGCCTGGCCGAGACCATCGAACTGATGGTTTCTGAGCTAGTGACGAATGCCGTGCTTGCCTCAACCCTCGCAGACGGACGGCCTAGATATGACGACGATCTCGCCGGAATGCCGGTCGTACGCCTACGACTCTCGTCCGACCGCGTCCGCGTGATGATCGAGGTATGGGACACCTGCAGCGCAGCACCGACACCAAAACACGCTGAACCAGACCAAGAAGGCGGCCGGGGGCTCATGCTCGTTGAGGCCCTGTGCGAGCGGTGGAATTGGGCGGTTATGCCCGGCTGGGCGGGCAAAGTGGTGTGGGCGGAGATGCTCGCCCCGTCTTTCGGGGCGGGGTCATCTACTTAAGTGCTTTGATGAAAGCGGCACGTCCGGCAATGGCCGCCCTTAAAGCGTTGAAGGAAAGCTCAGGATCAGGCTGATGGATCGGAGAGCTGGGAACTCTTGACGATGTGGCGAAGCACGCGACATCATAAAGTCGCTCGCGTACAAGTCGCTGGCAAAGAATGCGGTAGCGATCTTTATATGACGTGTTCTCGAATACATGCTCAACTGGGAAGATCGTCTTAGCCAGCCTTACGGGCGTTTGTTGATTTGGGCGCTTCCTCCAAAAGGAAGACGTAGCCGAGCCACGGACGGACGCCGCCAAACGTACCCTCCTCATACGCTCGCCACACATCGACCGCATTACCGATGGCTTCTTCTGTACGGTTATTGAAATTGTTACCAAAGGAAGGGCCAACTTGTGATTTCAGCTCAATAGCGGCGACGAGCATCCCATCATCGATAACCACCAGGTCCCACTTTTTGGTGGGTCGATAGAAACCAGGCAGCTCGATGCTGGATGTGAGCTTAATTGCGTGACCGGGAAATCCATTCTCAATAAACAGTTCTTCCAACAACGAGGCGATGGCGTTCAAGTGCCCGCCCCCTGTCACCGAGCCTCGGGCGCCCGCGTCAACTTTCCCTCCGGCGGCCTGCTTTGCGGTCTGGGCGTCTCGCACCTGCCAGTAACTGCGAATCGCTGCCTCAAACCGTGCTTCCGCGGGTGTGCTCATCGTGCCAGTGACTCCAGGCCGTACAGGCGCAAGGCGATGCGCGTAGCTGCTTCAACGTCTCGTCGCTCGAACGCGTCAGCAAGCTCACGGCGATCAGCCTCAGTGAGATCGCTTTGTCTTGGCACACGAATTCTCCGTAGGTACTGGGCTTGGAACCGAAGGGTTCCGCCTCGCATTTTGACGGCGTACGCCTCGATGAATGCCTGAGCGACTCGTGACAGCAACAGACCGCCAAGTACCTGCAAATCCCACGTGTCAGACACCACATAATACAGGTTGTGGTGCGGGTATGTCTTGCCGTCGTCTAGTACGGGATGGATCGTCAACCGCATGTCCGGGATCAACAGCTTGGGCCGCGCTATAAGCGTCGGGTCAACCTTATCAATCGTGCGGTACCAAGTTGCCGGTAGCCTTTCTGCGATGTGACGCTTTGTTAGCTGAGGTCCGTGCTCTTCAAGGTACTTTGCGAGCTGCGGGCACTCCTTTAGACGGACAAGAGTTCCGTCCTCGCGCCAGGGATTGACCAAGTAATGCCCAGACCACTCAAGCTGGCCCGTTCCTAGGTCACGAACCATCGCGAGCGGCAACAGCCGGTCTTTCTCAATATCGGGCGGGGTCCTGGTTACGAAGACCTCATCAGCCCCCGTGGCAACGCCGATGCCGACTCGTGTTCCTGTTTTAACATCCTCAAGCGCGGGGAACGTGTCCGTCAAGTATTCAATCATGGCGAGCTGTTTAGGGTTCCCAGCGGGCCACGACTCATCACCGTTGAACCAATGCGGTAGCGAAGCGATTTCATATCTATCATTGGCTATGCTCTCGGATTTACCGTAACGCACAAAGTTACAAACGTCACATGCATCTTCCACGCCGAATCGTCGTGTCGTATCAGCAACGACGACTCCGCCTTGCCGTCCTCTACGGACCACGGTGATAGCTGGATATGCTGACACCTGTTCTTCGAAGGCATCGACATCAGTAAGTATTCGGAAATCATGTGACGGGGCGCTGGCGTTCATGGACGCCGTGGGGTCTGCGACGGTCTGCGACACGCTGGCGCGTGGTGCGTGATTTGCGGTTGCTGAGGGTGTTTGCTGTGCTGCGTGACGGTTGCGGCG
>WNFJ01643871.1_pt1 | contig 11797 bp, 11 predicted proteins | sample 5400461 | NCBI WGS metagenome assembly WNFJ01 (sample SAMN13153349, study PRJNA577476) | soil metagenome | isolation source: 115 cm saprolite on Douglas fir-dominated hillslope | place: USA:California | collected 2013-09-17
GCGAGCCCGGACCGGTCACGCTGCGCCTGCGCGAGGAACTCCTCGGCATCCAGTACGGGCGCCTGCCCGACCCCTACGGCTGGATCCACAAGATCTGCTAGGGGCCCGGCTCGGCCGGTCGGGCGTGCTTGGCAATCACGATGGCCTTCTGGCGCGCGCCGGACAGGCCGTCTGTATTACGTGCGCTACAATGTAGTGCATGTCAACACCAGTTTCTATTCGCTTTGACGCGGCGCTCCTGGCGAGGCTGCGGCGCCGCGCGGCCGCCGCCACTGGGGCCAGTACCTCGGCCCTGGCGCAGCGGCTGGTCGACGAAGGGCTGCGGATGGCGGACCATCCAGGCGTGATCTTCAAGGACGGTCCGGCCGGGCGCCGGGCCGCGCTCGCCTACGGCCCGGACATCTGGGAGATCGTCAAGTTCCTGCGTGAAGTAGACGAACGCGGCCCGGCGGCGCTGGATGCTGCCGCCGACGTGTTCGCCGTCGATGCCAGCCGGATCAACACGGCCGTCAGCTACTACGGGGATTACCGAGACGAGATCGATGCCGAGATCAACGCAGCCGATGACGCGTCGGTCCGCGCTGAGACAGCCTGGCGGGTTCGGCAAAACCTCATCGCATGAGACGCGCACCTGGCCGGCTCGCGCTCGACGAAATGTTCTCGCCCGCGATCGCAGCCGCACTGCGCGACTTGAAGCACGATGTCGTCGCGGTTGCTGAACGAGCTGACCTCCGTTCGATGACGGATGAGCAGGTATTCGCCTGGTCAACGGCGGAGCATCGATGGCTGGTCACGGAAAACGTGAAGGACTTCCGGCCGATCATGCTTGGTGCGCTGCAGGCCGGCACCCCTGCCGGAGGCTTGCTCTACACAAGCAGCCGCACGTTCCCCCGCTCGAGGAAGGATCCGGGTCCGCTGATCCACGCCCTGCACGCCTGGCTGCTCGCCGGGCCGCCCGGCCCTCCGATTATCGAGGACTGGCTGATGCCAGAAGCCAGCTAAACCCACACCGTCGCTCGAATCCGGCAACTCGCGGAAATGTACTCGCGATGCCACGCTGACCGACGCCGGTCGTATGCCGTCTCGGATGGTGAGACGGATGTGCCAATGGGCGGTGCGTCTGGCAGACTGGCAGCATGCTGTCTGGCCGGATCATTATCGGCGGGCGCGCCGGCACGTAGGGCAAGCAGGAATCGCTCATAACGAAGCGTTCAGCAGGGCCCGGTACCGTCGGCGCGCAGACCTCTCGCACCCCGCGAGAGGTCTTTTGCTTTGCGGCGGCTGGCGCTCGCCGGGCCCAAAACCAACTCGAAGGGACTGACAGAGCCGATGCTCGACGACGCGTTCCACGTCTACGACACGACGCTGCGCGATGGGGCACAGCAAGAGGGCCTGAATCTCACGGTGGCCGACAAACTGGCCATCGCACGGCAGCTTGATCAGCTCGGCCCCGGTTTCATCGAGGGCGGATGGCCGGGCGCCAATCCCAAGGACACGGAGTTCTTCCGGCTCGCCCGGACCGAGCTGGATCTCAGGTACGCGCAGCTCGCCGCGTTCGGCGCGACCCGCCGGCCCGGCGCCACGACGGCCGACGACCCTACGGTCACCGCGCTGCGCGAATCCGGCGCGCCGGTGGTGACTCTCGTCGCCAAGAGCCACGACCGGCACGTCGAGTTGGCCCTCCGCACCACGCTGGCGGAGAACCTCGCGATGATCCGCGACACCGTCGCGCATCTGCGCGCGGAGGGCCAGCGCGTCTTCCTTGACGCGGAACATTTCTTCGACGGTTACCGCGCCAATCCGGCGTACGCGCTCGAAGTGGTGCGCACCGCCGCCGAGGCGGGCGCGGATGTCGTCGCGCTGTGCGACACCAATGGCGGCATGCTGCCGTCGGAACTCGGTGACGTGGTGGCGGCGGTGGCGGAAACGGGCGCGCGGCTCGGCATCCATTGCCACGACGACGCCGCGTGCGCGGTGGCCAACACGTTGATGGCCGTGGAGGCCGGCGCCACCCACGTGCAAGGCACCGCGAACGGCTACGGCGAACGGTGCGGCAACGCGAACCTCTTCAGCGTCGTGGCGGGGCTGCAGCTGAAAAAGGGCAAGCAGGTGGTGCCGGCCGGGTGCCTGGCCGAGATGAGCCGTATCGCGCACGCGATCAGTGAGGTCACCAACGTGACGCCGGATACCCATCAGCCCTACGTCGGGATGTCGGCATTCGCCCACAAGGCGGGCCTGCACGCGTCGGCCGTCAAGGTGGATCCGATGCTCTACCAGCACATCGAGCCCTCGGTGCTCGGCAACGACATGCGCCTGCTCGTCTCGGACCTGGCCGGCCGCGCGTCGATCGAGCTCAAGGGCCGTGAACTCGGCTACGACCTGTCCGCCGACCGGGCGGTCACCGGCGCCGTGGTGGACCGGGTGAAGGATCTCGAGGCACGCGGTTACACGTTCGAGGCCGCCGACGCCTCGTTCGAGTTGCTGCTGCGGGACGAGCTTGCCGCGCAGCGGCTGCGCCACTTCGACGTCGAGTCGTGGCGCGTCATCGTCGAGCGGCGCGCCGGTGGGGCGCTGATGAGCGAGGCCACGGTGAAGCTGCGGGCGAAGGGGGAGCGGATCGTAGCGACCGGCGAGGGCAACGGCCCGGTCAACGCGCTCGACACGGCGCTGCGGCAGGCGCTCGGCCGGCTCTACCCGGAACTGGCCGCGCTCGAACTCATCGACTACAAGGTCCGCATCCTCGAGGGCTCACACGGCACCGGCGCGGTGACGCGCGTCCTGATCGAGTCGGGCGACGGCGCCGCCACGTGGGGGACGGTCGGCGTGGACGAGAACGTGATCGCCGCGTCCTGGCAGGCTCTCGAGGAAGCCGTCGCCTACTGCCTGCTGCGCGCCGGTTACGAGCCCGACACAGCCGGCGCCTCGGCAAACCCATCATGATCCCGAACGGCTGCCGCGTGGCTCCCAGGCCATGAAAGGTGGCACCCCCGCGGGGTGACGCCGTAGACCAAGCGACGCCTGCGGAACGGCACCAGGTGCATCTGCCCGCGGCGCAGCGCCATCCGGGGACACCCCGGACCCCATGGGCCGCCGGGCAGACGCACCTGCGCCGCCTTGTCCTGATGGTGGCGCGCCCGGCCGCGGGCAGCAGGCAAGCGGCGCAGCGGCGTTTGGGCCGAAAATACCCCGATTACGTCCGGAACCGGACTCCGGAGCCATACGCGGTTAATGCCGGATAACGGCGAACGCAAAGGCTTCCCTGGAGCTGTCATGAATGGGCGGGCGTGGCGCTTTACCTGCGAACGGCGGACGCATGCCGTGTAGCTCGCGGCCCGGGATCGGTTGCCCACACAGCAAGGTATGTGCATAAAGGCGTTTACGAAGGCGTCGCCGCGGATAGGACATAATCGCGTACGGAGGGATTGTCGGTATTACCGCGCGGGGGCGCGGTCGCAGGTGTGCGGCCCGATGTGCGCTGGAATGTTCGACTTGCGGGGGCACGGCGCTTTCGCACACTTTCTGGGTGGGGATTCACTCATGCGAAAAACAACGTCCATGGCCGCGGCGGCCGGCTCGTTCGCCGTTGCGGCCGCTCTGTCCGTCGTTACGGCCGGCCTGACCGGCACTGCCATCACCACGGCGTCCGCGGCGCCGGGAGCAAACTCCGGGGCGTCGGCCACGGCGCGGATGCACCCAGCGAGCCCGGGACCGCCGGCGCCGGCCGCGGCCGCGGGTACGGCCAGCACTGTCACGCAGGTAACGGTCCGGCCGGCGGCGGAGTGTGCGGCGAACCTGACCGTCACGCCCGCCATAGCCGGCTGCGGCACGACGACCGTGACGTTCGCCGTCAACACCGGCCCGCTCTCGATCACCGTGCCGGACACGGCCAGCCTGTCCGCGGCCGCGCCGGGCGAAATGGCCAGCGGTGCCCTCGGGGCCGTGACGGTGACCGACGCCCGCGCCGCGCTCGACGCCTTCTGGACCGCGTCGGTGTCCTCGAGCGATTTCACAACCGGCGGCGCCACCGGCGCGGAGACCATTCCCGCCGCTGACGTCGGCTACTGGTCCGGGCCGGCCATCGCCACCACCGGCGCAGGTACCTTCGTGCCCGGTCAGCCCACCTCCGGTGCCGTTGTTTCCCTGGCGGCCACCCAGACCGCGTTCAGCATGACCGCCGGAGTTGGCGACAACTCCGCGACGTGGGATCCGACCGCCGATGTGCAGGTGCCCGCCGGGGCGGTCAGCGGGACCTACACCGGGACCATCACCCATTCGGTGGCCTGAACCGGGGAAACCGATAGCGCGCTGCCCGCTCCGCGGGCAGCGCGCTTGTCATGCTGGCAGCCGGGGCTTCACCCCGGCGGCCAGCATGACCGCACCCGCGAGAACTTCCGCACGGTCTTACCAGAAAGCGCCCGGGATCACCACGAAACCATTGTGCCAGCCAAAACGGTAAAGGCCGCAGGAGGCATAACGTAACGGCCGCCCCGGGCGTGTCGTCACGAACCGCCTGTATACGGACCTGACACCGTGTCCCGGCGAGCGCGTAAAAGGCCGCGCATACCGTTATGAGTGGCCTGTGGCCGGTTATGGCCAGGACACGCTAGGAGCGTGGTTTACGGAAACGGCATTACGGATAGTACATAATCGCGTACGGAGGGTGAGTTAGTTCGGACGAAGAAGGGCGGGCCGCGAAAGGGGGATGGGCCGCGCATGGGCCCGATGTGCGCCGGAAGGTTCGACTTGCGGGGGCGCAGCGCTCTCGCCCATTTCTGGGTGGGGATCTACTCATGCGAAAAACAGCGTTCTTGACGGCCGCGGGCGGCAGGCTCGCCATTACCGCGGCACTCACCATGGCCGCCGCCGGCCTGGCCGGAACCACAGTCGCGGAAGCATCCGCGGTGCCGGGAGCCGGCGCGTCGACGGGCACATCCGCCGTGCCCCCGGCCCCGGCTGGGCCGGCCGCGAACTCCGGTATGCCAGCCACCACGCCGATGCAGCCAAGCAGCCCGGTGGCACCGGCCACCACGCCGATGCAGCCAAGCAGCCCGGTGGCACCGGCCACGACACCGTCCGTGACACCGACGCGCCCGGCGGCGCCGTTCAGGCCGGCGGCGCCCGCCACCCACGTGCCGTCCGGCCCGGCGGCGCCCGCCGTGATACCGGTGCCAACCGGCCCGAACATAACGACGGAGACCACCGGAACCCCGGACCCCACGACCGTGACGTTCGCCGTCAACGTCGGGCTGCTCCAGATCAGCGTGCCGACCACCGCCAACCTCGGCACCGGTAACACCGGCACCTCGATCACCGCCGCGCTGGGTACCGTCACGGTGACGGACAACCGCGCCGAACTCGCCCCGGTCTGGACCGCGACGGCCGTTTCGAGCAACTTCACCACCGGCGCCGCCGGAACTGCCGAGACCATACCGAACAGCGACGTCAGCTACTGGTCCGGGCCGGCGCTCGCCACCTCCGATCCCGGCGACACCGGCGCGACGTTCGTCCCCGGACAGCTCACTTCCGCCGACGCCGTGGTCATAGCCGCTCCGCAGACCGCGTTCAGCCTGACCGCGGGAATCGGGGAGAACTCGGTCACATGGGACCCGACGCTGGTGGTGGCGGTGCCGGACGGCGCGGTCGCCGGCACGTACACCGGCACCGTCACCCATTCGGTCGCCTAACTCACGAAGGAGGATCGTGCGCTGCCCGCTCAGCGCGCTCGTGCTGCTGGTAACCGGGGTGCTCGCCCCGGCTACCAGCGCACCGGCCGCACCCGCATATGCGTCGGCCGCGCCGGGGCCGGCCAGCATCGGCATCCGGCTGGTTGACATCCCCGTGTCAGAAGGCGCGGACATGCGCGCCTGGCGCTACATCATCGATCACGTGCCGCCGGGCACGCTCATCCGCCGCCGAGTGCTGGTGGAAAACCAGAGCCCGTCGGTGGCGAATGTCACGCTGTACCCTGACGCGGCAACGATCAGGCACGGGTCGTTCCTGGGTGACGCCGGGCAGACCCGAAGCGAGCTGACCACCTGGACGAGGGAAAGCCGCCAGGCGCTGCGCCTCGCCCCGCACGCGAACACAACGGTCACGGTGCGGATCAGGGTGCCCAGGGACGCTTCCCCGGGAGAGCGCTACGGCGTCATCTGGGCGCAGGTAGCCTCCCGCGTCCGGGAGAGCCGGCAGTTTGCCGTCAGGGAAGTCAGCCGCGTCGGGGTCCGGATCTATCTTGATGTCGGGCCTGGTGGGCCGCCGCCGACGAACTTTGCCATCGGCCGGATGATCGCGTCGCGGAAAAGGAACGGCGCCCCTGTCATCGTCGCTGCGGTGCATAACACGGGCGGGCGGGCCGTTGACCTGAGCGGCAGACTGAAGCTGTCCGACGGCCCTGGGGGGATCACGGCCGGCCCGTTCCGGGTCGGGTACGGGACCACGCTGGCGCCGGGACAGGCTGGTCAGGTCGAGACGATCCTCCCCAGGCGACTGCCGGACGGCCCCTGGCACGCCATGATCGACTTGCAGAGCGGCCTGACCGAGCGCAAGGCCTACGCCACCGTCAGCTTCGCCACCCACGTCAACGCGGCGAACTCGGCCGCTCTGCGCCGGTACACGATCATCGGGGTGATCCTCATTATCGCCCTCGGGCTCGCCTTCCTCGTGCGGCAGCGTCTCATGCGCCGCAATCACCAATGGGGAACCGCCACGGACGATCAGTTGCCAACTTGACGGCCCGCCACGGCCTATCCGGTGTCCGCACGTGAATGCAGCATCTCGTCAAGCCGAAATGGCCAACCTGGGATCCGATTCCGGCCCGGCCCATTTCTGCCCGGAAACCCCGCAGGCCCGCACGTGGTCCGCGCCGCGGCCGCCGTTCGGGAAAGCGTGGGTATGACCGGTCAGCGGCGGGCGCGCAGGATCGCCATGGCGGCGTTGTGGCCGCCGATCCCGCTCACGCCGCCGCCGCGGCGGGCGCCCGCCCCGCAGACGAGCACCCGCGGGTGCGGTGTCTCGCCCCCCCAGCGCCCCACCTCGCTGGTGTCCTCGGCGAACGGCCAGGCCAGGTCTCCGTGGAAGATGTGGCCGCCCGGCATCCCGAGTTCGGCCTCCAGGTCGACGGGCGTCTTCACCTCCAGGCACGGCTCACCGTTTCCGTCGCGGAGCAGGCAGTCTTCTACCGGCTCGCCGAGCACCGTGTTGATCGACCGCAGGGTCGCGTCGAGCGCTTCCCGCCGCACCTCGTCCGGACTTTCGCGGAACAGGCGTGCGGGCATGTGCAGCCCGAACACCGTCAGCGTGTGCACGCCGGTCGCCGCGAGCCCGCCGCCGAGAATCGACGGGTCGGTCAGGGTGTGGCAGTAGACCTCGCACGGCGGCAGCGCAGGGATGTGTCCTGCCGCGGCCTGCTCGTAGGCGGCCTCCAGGTTCGCGTACCCCTCGTTGACATGGAAGGTCCCCGCGAAGGCGTCGCGGGGGTCCATGGCCGGGTCACGAAGACGGGGGAGCCGGGACAGCACCATATTGATCTTCAGCTGTGAGCCTTCTGGTTCGGCTGGCTGCTCGGCGGGGGGCCCGGCTGCGCCAGCGCGGCCGGCGCGACGTTGGCAAGAATGTGCCCCGCGCCGACCGCGTACTCGGTGTCGCCCGCACGCACGGTGACCTCGCCCGCGGGATCGATACCCACAGCCTCGGCCCTGGTACGGATCTCCGCACCGGCCTGCCGCGCCGCGCCGTGCAGCGCGGCCGCGAGCGCGCCCATGCCGCCGACGGGCACCCGCCAGGCGCCGGTGCCGTTCCCGATCACGTGGTAGAGCAGGCAGCGGTTCTGCCGCAGGCTCGGTTCGGCGGCGCGGGCGAACGTGCCGACCACGGCGTCGGTCGCCACGACCCCGCGCACTGTGTCGTCGCTGAATTCGCGCTCCAGGGTCTCGCTCGCCGGCCGCTCCACCAGCATGTCCCATGCCGGGTCCGCGCTGGCGAGGGCGCGCGCCTCGGCACGGGAGCGCAGCGGCTGCGTCATGGTCGGGAACAGCCGCCGCGCGAGGTGGCCGGTCGCGGCGTAGAAGCGGCGCCACGCCCGCCAGTCCTTGTCGCCGCCGGTGACCGCGGCGAACGACGCCGCGCTTCGCGCTGGGTCAGCGTTGTCCACGATCAGGCTGCGCTGTCCCGCCGGCGTATCCGCTGGGGTGCAGGAGGCGATCCGCCGCGCCCGGGTACGGAAGCACAGCCCCAGGTCCGTGACGATGCTCGCCGGCAGCAGGCTCACCAGGTAGGAATAACGCGACAGCCGCGCGTCGACACCCGTGAAGGTGGCTGCGGACACGGTGGCGCCGCCGACGTCGGGCAGGCGTTCGAGCACCAGCACGGAACGGCCCGCCCTGGCCAGGTACGCGGCGGCGGTGAGGCCGTTGTGCCCACCGCCGACGACGACGGCATCAAATCGGGATCGGCGCATGGCCACAGTCTGCCTCGCGAAGGGCGATCCAGGCTCAGCGCCGCCGTTGCCTGTGGACAAGTTACGTGGCTGGAGGGTTATCCACAGCCGCCGCCAGCGCCGGGCGCGGATTGTCGGCACCTCCTGCGAAAGTGGCGGGCATGAGCCGCAGGAGGCACCATGACTGTTGTGAGTATTGCCGAGTGGCCAGCGGCCGGCCGGCCATTCACCGTCGACGAACTCGACCGGATGCCCGATGACGGCCGCAGGTACGAACTTATCGACGGGGTGCTGGTCGTGAGCCCGGCCCCGATCATCGCGCACCAGTTCGTGGTAATGCGGCTGATGCTTCTGCTGTCGCAGGAATGCCCTGAGGGCTTGTACGTGCTCCCTGCGCCGGGAGTGATGGTCAACGTCCAGACGGAGCTAGTTCCAGATGTCGTCGTCGTGCGGAAACAGGACCTGGGCGGTCGCACGCTGACCGGGCCTCCGTCGCTGGCGGTGGAGGTACAGTCACCGAGCACGCGGCTCTTTGATCTCAACCAGAAGAAGAGCGTCTATGAGAAGTTCGGCGTGCCCTCGTACTGGATCGTCGTGCCCGATCCGGAGCCGCCACAGCTCACGGCGTTCGAACTGCGCGGCAGCCGTTATGCAGAAGCCGCTCACGTCACCGATGACCAGGTGTTCCGGTCCCGCAAGCCCTTCCCGGTCGAGGTTGTTCCGGCCCGTCTGGTCGCTGGCCTGCCAATAGCCTGACCGGCCGCTGTCCACGCCGCCTCGGTGCGCATCCGGGCAGCCGTACGCAAGTACTGCCGCGGGCTCAGTAGGCTCGATGGTGTCGGGTCGACGGAGCTGTTAAGGGGTGGCGTTGCGGATCGCGAGATTTTCCCGTAACGGGGAGGTTGCGTTCGGTGTGGTCGAGGGCGGTCAAGGCAACGGCCTGACCGACGTCGCGCAGGAAGAGCTGGTCGTGGCGGAGATCTCCGGGCACCCGTTCGGGAGCGGGGTCGTCCGCTTTACCGGGGACAGGTACCGGCTCGCCGACGTGCGCCTGCTCGCGCCCGTACTGCCGAGCAAGGTGGTCGCGGTCGAGCGGACCTACGGCGGTGCGGACGCCGGCCGGGGGCAGGGACCCGTGCTGTTCCTCAAGCCGTCCACGGCGGTGGCCGGCCCAGCCGATCCGATCAGCTATCCGGTCAAGCTGACCAGCCGGGTCGACTATGAGGGCGAACTAGCCGTCGTCATTGGCCGGCTCTGCCGCGAGGTACCACCGGAACGCGCCAAGGACGTGATCTTCGGCTACGCCTGCGCGAACGACGTCACCGCGCGCGACTTGCAGGAAATCGACGGTCAGTGGGGCCGGGCGAAGGGATTCGACTCCTTCTGCCCGCTCGGGCCGTGGATCGAGACGGACGCCGACCCCGCCGATCTGGCCCTGACGACTAGCGTCAATGGCACGGTCAGGCAGCGGGCGCGAACCTCGCAGCTGCGCCACGACGTGCCCGCGCTGATCGCTTTCATCAGCGAGGTCATGACGCTGGTGCCGGGCGATGTGCTGCTCACGGGGACGCCCGCGGGGTCCGGGCCCCTGGAGGTCGGCGACGAGGTCGCCGTGACGATCGAGGACATCGGAACGCTGACGAGCAAGGTGGTTTCCCGTGACTGATCCGGGCGGGCCGGGGGAAGCGGACGGCGGCGCCGCGGTCAGAGTGCGTTTCGCCCCGTCCCCCAGCGGCGACCTGCACGTCGGGAACATTCGCACCGCCCTGTACAACTGGGCGTTCGCCCGCCGGACCGGCGGCGTGTTCGTGCTGCGCATCGAGGACACCGACCGCAGCCGGGTCACCGACGAATACATCGACGCGGCGATCGAGACGCTGCGCTGGCTCGGGCTCGGCTGGGACGAAGGCCCGGACCGGGGGGGCCCGTACGGTCCCTACCGGCAGAGCGAGCGGATGGATCTTTATGCCGACTGGACGCGCCGGTTCCTGGAGACCGGCCACGCCTACTACTGCTACTGCACTCCCGAGGAACTGGCCGCGCGGCGGGCGGCGGCGCGGGGCGCGGGCGGCCCGTCGGGTTACGACGGGCACTGCCGGACCCTGACCGCCGAGCAGGTCGCGGCCTTCGAGGCCGAGGGACGGCGGCCCGTGGTGCGGTTCCGCGTGCCCGAGGGATCGACGACCTTTACCGACCTGATCCGCGGCGAGGTCACGATCGACCACACGGCGGTGCCGGACTTCGTGCTCGCGCGCGCCGACGGCAGCCCGCTCTACCCGCTCGCCGTCGCGGTCGACGACATCGCCATGAAGATCACGCACATCCTGCGCGGCGAGGACCTGCTGTCATCGGTGCCCAGGCAGATCGTGGTGTACCGGGCGATGGGCGTGGCCGACGAGCAGATGCCGAAATTCGGGCACCTGCCGTACGTGCTCGGCAAGGACGGCCAGAAGCTGTCCAAGCGCAACGGCGTCGTGTCCATCGCCTGGTACCGCGAGCAGGGCTTCCTGCCCGAGGCGCTGTGCAACTACCTGGCGCTGCTCGGCTGGTCGCCGGGGGACAACCGGGAGGAGTTCTCGCTGGCCGAGATGGCCGCCGAGTTCGATCTCTCCCGGGTGGGCAGGAACCCGGCGCAGTTCGACGTGAAGAAGCTCGAAGCGATCAACGGTGACAAGATCCGCGCGCTGGAGCCCGCCGATTTCGCGGCGCGGATCACACCGTTCCTGCAGGCGGCAAGCCTGGTTGGCGACCCGGTCGGCGAGCGTGCCGCCGCGCTGATCGCCGCCGGTGCGCCGCTCATCCAGGAGCGGATCTCGCGGCTGACGGAGGCCGCGCCGATGCTGGGCTTCCTCTTCGCCGACGAGCGGGACTTCACCATCGAGGAGGAGGCGGCGCGCACCCTGACACCGGACACCGCGCCCGTGCTGAAGGCGTCGATCGCCGCGCTCGAGGCGGTCGAGGACTGGGCGTCGGCACCGATCGAGGCGGCGTTGCGCGGTGCGCTCGTGGACGGTCTTGGGCTCAAGCCGAGGGTCGCCTTCGGGCCGCTGCGGGTCGCGGTGACAGGACGGCGGGTGTCCCCGCCGTTGTTCGAATCGATGGAGCTGCTCGGCCGGGACCGGACCCTCGCCCGGCTCAACCGCGCGTTCGCCTCGGTCGCCGGCTGACACACGCAGGCGTCGCGCGCACCGCCGTGACGCCGGCCCGGGCGCCCCGTGCCGCCCGCTTTGGCTCGCCGCTCCGGATTCGGCTAAACTGCACGGGCGCGAGCGGAGGCTCGTGACCCTTGGGGTATGGGGTAATTGGCAGCCCAACGGATTCTGGCTCCGTTAGTCTAGGTTCGAGTCCTGGTACCCCAGCGCG